>Ga0008833_1001193_pt1 | contig 12966 bp, 10 predicted proteins | sample HotLakConsoUCCLE_FD_62216 | JGI IMG/M metagenome (GOLD analysis project Ga0008833, IMG submission 62216) | Hypersaline microbial mat communities from Hot Lake, Washington, USA - Hot Lake Consortium UCC-LE | ecosystem: Environmental > Aquatic > Non-marine Saline and Alkaline > Hypersaline >... | reverse complement strand
GACACTTCACTAAGCCCGATTCTAACCTGTCGGCTGGGAAGCAACTCCGTGGTGCTAAAGCCAGCATCAGCGAAGACGCATATTTTGAATCGGGCGCACCAGGCAGATGGAAACTGTCGCAGTAGGGCCAGGGTTAAGGCAGGGTGGGGGTAGGCTCGCTTTCGGGGGTCAGTAAATCCGAGGGACTATCGTCTTCAAAAGGTAGGCTTGAGCCATCGGGGGATAGCGGCGAAATGGGGGCAAAGGGATCTTCCCCTGGGGCTTCTTCCGGGGACAGGTTGAGGGGGTCTCCTTCGGGATTGGCGTCTACATTGCGGGGAATGGTAGCCAGGGCAACCCGGTCGCCCCCAACGGAACGCAACACATCCAGCACGGTGACCACATCTTCGTAGCGGGCATCGCGGGAGGCATACAGCACAATCAGGCCATTCGGGCTGACCTGGTTAAACTGCAGCAGCACGTCGTAGAGCAAATCGAGGGTAACGGGTTGCTGGTCGAGATAGGTTTGTCCCAGGCTGTCGATGCTGACGTAGAGGCGATCGCTGATACCTCCCTGCCCCACCTGTCCCGGAATAGGTTGCCCGGTTTCGGCTGAGGGTAGGTCCAGGTCAATGGCCTGCTGCCGGGTCAGCCCCACTGCGGCCAGGATAAAAAAGGTCAGAATGCAGAAAATGACGTCAATAAGCGGAATCAGTTCTAGCCGGACGTCTTCGGAGGGAGTATCCAGTAAGTCAACTTTCATCGCAAGAATGGGTGTAGGGCTGAATGGCGCTGAAGCAAGCTTTAATCAACTCATGCAGAGCGCCGAAAACCTCGATCTGCCGTAGCCATAGGGTGGGCTGCACCCACCAGGGTAAATCCTGGCAGGCTACCTGATCTGGTATTAAAAGGTGGTATCTGGTTTGGGCGACGATTGGGGAGAAGGTTGAGGCTGCGGTTCAGCGATGGGAGGGGCTGGCTCTACCTGGGCCGAGAAGGGCTGCCCCGGGTTCTTAGCCCAGCTCTGACGATACAGCAACTCCAGTTCGCTGCCGGCCCTTCGAAACATTTTTGCCTGGCCGAATACCAACCCCTGGAACAGCCGATAAAAGGCCAGGCTAACGATGGCAATAATCAGGCCAGTGGCGGTGCTGATCAGGGCTTCGCTAATGCCGAGGGAGGTTCCGGCGGTGGCATCCCCACTGCCCAGGTCGCTAATTTGAATCGACCCCAGGGAGTTAATTAACCCCAGTACGGTACCCAGTAGCCCCAACAGCGGAGACAGGGCAATCACCAGTTCCAGAATTTTGTCGCCTTTGCTCATCACGGCGAGCTCTTCGTTGGCTGCTGACTCCAGGGCTAAACGAAACACCTCTGGCTCTGGGGACTGCAGCTTAAGCGGAGCATAGAGGAACCGCCCCATGGGCAAGGCACTCGAACGGTGGGCAATTTCTGTGGCAGCGGGCCATTCCCGGCGGGCGGCTTCAATCACCCGTCCAGACACCTCGCGCTCGCGGGTCACAATGCGAGACCAAAACCAGAGACGCTCTAAAATCGTACCCAGGGCCAAAATTGATAAAAACAACAGGGGCCACATGGCGATGCCGCCCCTGGCAAATAATTCAGGAATGTTCACTAACGCCTCCTCGTGCCACAGCAGTTGTTACCAACGTGGTATCGCAATGTTCGTCAAAGCATAACAATTTTAGTGAGTTCCGTTACCAAGTGGGCAAACGGATTTAATCGTTGTCATGCTAGCGCAGAGGTTACGGGTAGACAGTCTAAAATTTCGGCGGCGGCGCGACGACATACGCCGGGTTCTCCCAGGGCCTGGCGAACGTCCTGGTAGCCGTTGAGCATGGTTTGTCGGGCGGTAGGGTTGGTGAGTAAATCCCAGGCGGTGTCGGCCAACGCCTGGGGGGTGACCTGCCACTGCAAAAACTCCGGTACCACGGCTTTGTTGACGGCCAGGTTTACCGGCGAGGCAAAGGAAATTTTAAATCTGGCAATGTAGTAAACCAACCGGGCACTGATGGGGTTAAGGCGGTAAGCAACCACCTGGGGCACGTTCATCAGGGCAATTTCCAGGTTGGCCGTACCTGATTTGGCAATGGCTACATCGGCAGCGGCAATGGCCTGCTGGGTTTGTTCTGTGATCACTCGTCCCCGCAGCCCGTACTGCTTGAGGGCGGTTTCGAAGACCGCCAGAAACCGGCTGTCGGAGGCCGGCAGTAAAATTTTTAGCTCCGGGTTCCGCTCCTGCAGTAGTCGGGCAGCTTGCATCAGGCGGGGCATGAGGTACTTCAGTTCCTGTTGGCGAGAGGCGGGCAGTAGGGTAATGACGGCATCTTCCGGGGCTATCCCCAATGCCTGACGGGCTGCCGGTTTGTCGGGCGGGACGGGGAAGCGATCTACCAGGGGATGGCCCACCCACTTGACGTCGGCCCCAAACCGCCGAAAGTAGTTGGCTTCATCCTGAAAAATGGCTAACATGCGATCGCTATTGCCCACAATTTGCTTTGTATCTTTCTGGGAAAAGGCCCATACCCACTGCTGGGGAGCAATGTAATAGACCACCGGCACCCCGGGAAAAAAGCGACGGAGATCCCGACCAATTTTCAGGTTGGGAGTCATGTAGTCAATCAAAACTGCTAGGTCGGGCGGATATTTCAGCAGATCAGCCCGGACGCGCTTTTGCAGTTGCAGGGTGGGCAAAATGTAGGGAATGGCCTCAAAAACCCCCACCGAGCCAAGGGCGGTAGTGTCCCCCAGCAGCTTTGCCCCGGCCTGGCCCATACGTTCTCCCCCCAGGGCGTAAATTTCCAGATCTATGTCCCGATCTGCCGCGACCTGGTACAGCGCTTCCACCAGCAGAGCGCCCTGCAGATCTCCCGAAACCTCACCGGTACTGATGAAAATTCGTCGCCTCGGCGACGACGTACCAGAGTTGCCGGTGGCCACGCTAGTCATCTCTACCGCCCTTGCCCCTTTTTCGCCCTGGGGTTAAGCCCCGACGATCACTTTCCTGGGAAGCCTTGACAAAATTGCAAAAATGGGCGACCAGTTCATTTTGATTAGATTGCTCCATCTTGGCGATGGCGTCTGTAATTAACTCCCCAGAGCGATAGACCAGCCGGTAGGCCTGTTTCAGCTCCCGGTAGGACTGGCCGCCTCGGTCTTCGGTTAGACCCGCCCGCTGCAGCCCTACCTGGTTTAAGCCCCGCACCTCCGCCGGGTTGCCATTGACCAGGGTAAAGGGAGGCACATCGCGAATGATTCTGGTCAGACCGCCAATCATGGCCAGGCGACCGACCCGAACGAATTGGTGCACCCCAACAATGCCACTGATGCGGGCTCCCGATTCAATGTGAACATGGCCAGCCAGGGCCACCGAGTTGGCAATGATGACGTTATCTTCTACCACACAGTTGTGGGCGACGTGGGAATAGGCCATGAGCAGGTTATTGTCGCCCACGAGGGTAAACCCGCCGGCATTGGTGGCCCGGTTAATGGTGACATATTCCCGAATCAGGTTGTTGTTACCGATCACCACCTGGCTGATGGAGCCGTCGTATTTTAGGTCCTGGGACTCTAGCCCAATGGCTGCCCCAGGAAAAATCCGATTCTCGGAACCGATGGTGGTATGGCCATCGATGACCACATGGGCCCCAATATCCGTATCAGGACCAATGGTGACATGCTCCCCAATCACCGCGTAGGGACCAACCTTAACCGTTGGATGGAGATTCGCACCGGGATGAATTACAGCTGTCGGGTGAATCAGGGTAGTCAAAGACATGCCTCCGGAACCCAGATTTTGAGGTAAACGCACATGCATCAACGAAACCGACCGTCTGCCGGAGCTGAGTCAACAACAGAAAACATCATTTCACCTTCACAGGCCAACTCACCGTTGACCTCAGCCCGGCCAAATATTTTGCCGAAGCGAAGGCGCTTAATGGCCAGCAGTTCTACCGACATGATCAGTTGATCACCGGGCACTACCGGTCGCCGAAATCTTACCTTATCAATGCCAGCAAAGACACACAGACCTTTAACTCCAGGTATCTGGGTCAACACAACCCCACCCACCTGGGCCATCGATTCCACAATCAGCACCCCCGGCATAATCGGGAACCCCGGAAAATGCCCCTGAAAGTGGGGCTCATTCAGGGTTACATTTTTAACACCGATAGCCGACTGGCCGGGCACATAGTGGGTAATGCGATCTACCAGGGCAAACGGGTAGCGGTGGGGCAGTAGCGCATAGATTTCTGCCGCCGAAAACTCCCGGTTGGTCTCCTCGGCGGGTGTCTCAAGCTTTGGAGTGCCAGATTGCACGGCATTCGATGAAGTTACATCAACCACAGTCTTACTATCTTCCCCCTTAACCATTTCCGATTGGCCCCAGGGCCAAGTTATTTTGACCACCGCAGGCAAATTTATACTAAGTCCAGCTCAAGATCTGTCGTTTCCCTAAAATAAACCCCCATTTCTGGATCTGGACAAGGTTTAGATTGATTCTGCCATTAGACGGCACCTTCAGGGAAATTAACTCACCCGTCGAGTGGCTGAGGCCAACCCCAACCCTCTGCCCCATCGCCATGCTCTAAACTGCGACTGCCAGCCCTGGTACCCTGCTCTTCCGCAGCAAGGGGTGGCTCTGGACAGGAGAAACGACATCTCCTCCCCGTGCTACCTCAAGTGGGCTCATCGCCCTCCTGCTGGCCTCCCCCTCGGTGCTGCTGGATGGTTCTGGATAGCTCTAAATGTAGGCGATGGCTGGCTTTGTAAGCCACCACATGGGCCTGGGGTAAACTCCCCAATAAGCTCAAGTCGCCAATCAGGTCCAGCATTTTATGGCGTACTGGCTCATTATCAAACCGCAGGGGAGGATTGAGCCATCCCTCCTGGCCACACACCAGGGCGTTCTCCAGGCTACCGCCTTGAATTAACCCCTGGCTCTGGAGATATTCGATTTGATCGGCAAAGCCAAAGGTCCGGGCCGGAGCCACTGCGGCCATAAACCCATCAGCGGCTGACGCATCAGCCCCCGGTGACCAGCTAAACCACTGGTTGCCAATGGCTTTCAGGGGAAAGTCAATACCGTAGGTGAACCGTTGTTCCGATGCGGGGAAGGCTGCTACAAAGGCATCTTTGTGATGAATGGTCACGGGCTGGGGCAGAGGAAACTCGGTTTTGGTCGCCCCCTGGCTGACCCGGCCTACCTCAGCGATGGCCCTGGCCCACTCTAGAGCAGACCCGTCGAGTAACGGAATTTCTGGCCCATCTACTTCAATGCGGGCGTTATCAATGCCCAGCCCTGCCAGCGCCGCCAGCAGGTGCTCCACGGTGCGGATGGTGGCCTCCCCCCGCCGCAGTTCTGTAGACAGGGTGGTTTCTCCTACCGCCGATACCACCGCCGGAATTTCTGGCTGACCGGGCAGGTCAACCCGCACAAAAGAGCGCCCCTGGTGAACTGCTGCGGGCTTCAGGGTAACCGTGGTTGCCTGGCCCAGGTGCAGCCCCACCCCCTGGCGCTGAATTGCTCCCCCCAGGGTGTGCTGGGGGGACAGGGAGGTCTGCGCCCCGGTGGTTTCAAGCTGCTGGTTGGATGTCACCATTAGAACCGCTCTCCAATACCGAAGTGAATGCGCCCTTCACCCTGATCGTTAAAGCCATAGTCAATCCGCAGCGGACCCAGGGGAGTTTGAACCCGCAAACCCGCCCCGTAGCCAAAGCCGCTGCCCGGCTTATCCCGAGACGGGCCTGGGGCACCCGGTACAGCGTTGCCGCTGCCCAGGTCAGACCCGGCATCAAGAAATAGAGCCGCCCCCAGGAACGAAAACAGCGGAAACCGATACTCCGCGGTGAACTGAGCGTAGGAACGACCACTGCCCACTTCGCCCTCGTCAAAGCCGCGAATGGAGTTGGTGCCCCCCAGGGAAAAGGCCTCGTAGGGCGGCAGGTCTCCCACAATGGTACCCACCTGCACGTTAAAGGCCAGGGCCTGGGGACCGTCGTTAAAGTTGATCCAGCTGACGGGAATGTAGTGGCTGTAGCTGCCCCGCAGGCGGTTCATAAAGATGCTGCCCCGTCCTATCGGTATAGATTGTTCGGTATTCAGGCGTAAAATGCCGCCACTGGTGGGGTTAAAGGGGTCATTCCGCCGGTCCCAGGTGGCGCTGAGGGGAAACGTCCACAGGTCGTCAACCGCACCCCCGTCCCTGGAGGCACTGAAGGTTAAGGGGTTGCCCTCTTCGTCAAAGGCTACAGCACTGCCGTCGGCATCCCGAGAGGATATATTCTGCGCCAGAGTACCGACGGTGGCGGTCCAGTTATTCCCCAGGGGACGACTGAAGGAGACCCCGCCGCCGATGCGGCGAATCCGCACCCGATCACCATTGGCCAGATTGATTTCATTGGGGCCACCGTCAAAGTTGAGGTTAATGGACCGACGGGCAAAGGCGTTTAGCGTGTAAGACGTGCGGAATGGATCACCAGCAATCCACGGATCGGTAAACGAAATATCAAACAGAATGTCGCGGGTACTGAGCTGGGCTTCGGCGGAGAGCTGCTGGTTATTGCCGCCAAAGTTGTCTTGCCGGAAGCTAACCGTACCAAACAGGTCGCCAGTAAAGTTAAAGCCCAAACCAGCGGCCACAGAGCCGGTATTGCGCTCGGTAACGTTGACAATGACCTTCACTTTACGGGGGTCGTCATCTCCGGGCTCCAGCCCGGGGGTAACGTCTTCAAAAATTTGTAAGGCGAAGACGCTCTGAAAATCTTGCTCAATCTGTGCCTGGTTAAAGACATCCCCCGGTTCTGTGGCAAACTCGCGGGTAATGATGTAGTCGTGGGTGCGCCCGTCTACCGGTTCACCGTCTTCATTGACGGCATCCCCATCGGCGTTAAGAAAACGGACTTCGATTTCTTCAATCACCCCTTCGGCGACTTCCAGGGTAACCACCCCATCATCTGAAACCTCAGGGGCCGCGATGACCTGGGCCAGCACATAGTCCCGGTCCTGGTACCACTGGTTCAGCTCTAGAATGCCATCCTGAAAATCTAGCAGGTTGATGATTTGCCCCCTCTGGTCGGCGAATATCTCATCGACCACCTCTTCGGGCAACACCCGGTTGCCTTCCACATTCACCTCGGTGAGCACAGGGTTAGGCTGCACCACATAGGTCACCCTTACCCCCAAGTCGGTATCTTCGGGAGCCGCATCTACCGCAGCAAAAAAGCCGGTGGCAAAAATGTTATTGATGTCTTGCTGCAGTTGGGTGCGAGTGGTAGTTCGTCCGGGGCGGGTTTCAATGGAATCGTAAACGATGGCGCGCAGGTTTTCGTCTAGTTCGCCAGTGGCTGCCTCCACCTGAACTTCGGCCACCAGCACTCGGGGTTCCGCTTCTTCTTCCGGCTCTGCAGATTCGGTGTCGGCATCCGGGGCTTCGGTATCGGCATCCGGTTCGCTCTCCTCAACCGCATCTGGCGGAGGCCCAACGTCGCTACCGGCGTCTTCTTCTGCCGCCTGGCGAATCCGCTCAATCTGTTCGGGGGTGAGTTCTGTAGCGTTCTCGCGAATGGCTTCCGGGCTACCCTGGGCTACCCTGGCCCCGCCAGCGAAAGGCTCAGAATCGGGAGGTTGATTGGCAACCTCAGGGGGGACTGCCTCGCCATCACCCACTGTCAGAGCTGCAGGGGCGGTGGGGGCCACCTCGGAACCAGCAGGGGTTTCGGAAACTGCCGTCGGGGAGGTCTGCCGGGGCTCTGGCCCGAATACCTCGGTCATGGCCTCGGTTGTTTGGCGATCTGCCGCATCCAGAGAGGGCTGAGCCATCAGGGTGTTGGGCTCTACAGCCTGAGCCGTTCGGTGCTGATGAATTTGGTCCCGCAGGGCCTGAATGGCGGCGATATCCCGCGATGCAGGGTTAGAAGCTGCCCCCGATGCAGCACTGGCCTCATCTGCAGCCACCGGCATGGGAGCCAGGGCCTCAGCCCCAGACCCATTGGCCTCTTGGGCGGCTTGCAGGGTCAGTGGTTGAGCCACCGTCATGGCTTCTGGTAGGGAAGCAACCGCCTCTCCGACGAGGGAAGTATTGCCCTGGTTCTGGTCTTGTTCTGTGGTTGAGTTTGTCTGGACATCGGACCATGGGTTGGCTTTGGCCTGAGAAGACGACAAACCCACCAGTCCCGACGCCGCAATAAACGCCAAAACCGTAGGAGATAAGCGCATTAGCACACACCTGTTAAATCACATCCACACACCACGAGAGACACCCCGCATGACAAGGGTTTAGGGTTGCCCAAAAACCTTGGCTGGGGGTACGCCCGACTAATCGGACAAATTTTACCGCATAGGCGACGTCAATTCTTGGAGGATTGAGCCGCTACCCGTTCTAGCACCCGTTGATAGGCGGCCTCAACCTGGCCCAAATCTTGACGGAACCGATCTTTATCCATCACCCGTTGGGCTTCGTCCTGAATGGTTCGATCCCACAGTCGGCAGGTATCTGGGCTGATTTCGTCGCCCAGCAAGATCTGCCGGTGGGCATCCAGGCCGAACTCAAGTTTGAAGTCTACCAGGGTAATGTCGCATGAGAGGAAAAAGTCGGCCAGAATCTCGTTGATGCTTAGGGCCTGACGACGCAGGAGATCAATCTGTTCCTCAGTGGCCACCTGCAGCACCCGCATTCGATCCGGGGTGAGGAGCGGATCCCCCAACTCATCTTTTTTGTAGTAAAACTCCACCAGGGGCGGCTCTAGTTTCTGCCCCAGGGGCAGCCCCGTTTCTCGGCAGAGGCTACCCGCCGCCAGGTTACGCACCACCACTTCCAGGGGGATAATCGTCAGAGCCTTGACTCGCATTTCCCGCTCGGTGGGGGTTTCAATCCAGTGGGTGGGCACTCCCTGAGCTTCTAACAGCCGAAACAGGTGGGTTGAAATGGTGCAGTTGATCCGGCCCTTATCCTGAATTTGGCCCCGCTTCTGGGCGTTAAAGGCCGTTGCGTCATCTTTGAAATAGGTCAGCAAGACATCTGGATCGTCTGTGGCATAGACAATCTTAGCCTTACCTTCGTAGAGCTTGTCGCCAGTGGTCATGGGCTTAAGGGCTGGGAATGGGCTTAGCTATTCTAACGGTAAGGAGGGTACTGGGCACCAGGTACTGGGTACCCGATACCCAGTCCCTATTCCCTCTTCCCCCCTCCCTCTTCCCTCTTCCCTCTTCCCTATTCCCTATCCCCTATTCCCTATCCCCTCTTCCCTATTCCCTATTCCCTATTCCCTATTCCCTCTCCCCTCTCCCCTACTTACTCATCATCACATAAACCCCATCCCAATCCTCTGGCGGGGGCTGTACCAGATACTGCTTGGCCCGGCGGATATGGACATTGACGGCTTTATCGTCAGGGCGCAGTTGCTGGGCCTGCTGAAAGAGCTGGATAGCCTGTTCGAATTCCATGCCGGTATAGGCGTTACGGGCGTTGGCATAAATATTGAGGAATTCTCGGGTGGCTGCATCCAGGGAGGTGCTGCGCAGGTCGATGAGTTCGTAGAGGTTAACGGCTTTGCGCTTGCCTTTGACCTGGGTCCGGTCCAGTTCCCGCACCCAGATGCGGTCTTTGCAGAGGTTGTAGGTGTACTCGCTGAGGACGATATCGCAGCCGTATTCTTTGGTAGCCCCCTCCAGGCGAGAGCTGAGGTTAACGCCATCGCCGATGACGGTGTACTCCATTTTGCGCTGGGAGCCGATGTTGCCCGACACCACTTCCCCTGAGCTAATGCCAATGCCGATACGAATCTCGGGTTGGTTGCTGGCCCGGCGGTTGCGGTTGAACTGGTCTAGCCGCTGGCGCATATCCAGGGCCGACTGAATCGCCGCCCAGGCATGGTTCTTGAGGGGTAGGGGGGCTCCATAGACGGCCATCAGGGCATCGCCGATGAATTTGTCGAGGGTGCCTTCAAAGTTAAACACCGCCTCTACCATGGTTTCAAAGTAGGCATTGAGCATTTCCACCACTTTGTCGGCTTCCAGGTTCTCGGTCAGGGTGGTGTAGCCGCGAATGTCGGAAAAGAGAACCGTGACCTCTTTCCGTTCGCCCTTCATCATGGTGTCTTCCCCCAGGGCCATGACCCGCTCTGCTACGCCGGGGGTCATGTAGCGGTAGAGGGTGCTCTTCATCCGCTTTTCCTGGCTGATGTCTTCTAGCACCAGCAGGCCACCCAGCACCCGGCCTTCGGGGTTGGTGAGGGGGTTAACGGTCAGGTTAATGCTGCGTTCGAGGGGCTGGACCTGATCTCTGGTGACTATCTCGGCAGTGTCACTCAGCTCTCCCCAGAGGCGATATTGGCTGGGGGTGTCGCTATCCTGAATCACCAGTCGGCAGAGATCTTCTCCCGCCATTAGGGCCACCTTCAGGCTTTGCTCGGGGACGTAATGCTTGGCCCCATTGGTGAGGCTGTCGGTAAGACGAAACCGGAGGTTGTCGACGGGGATAATTTCCCACACGGGCCGGTGGAGCAGTGCTGTTTCCCACTGGTGGCGCAGACCGCGGGTCTGGTCTGAGTCCATAGGGCAGCCCAGCAGTTCCATGGCGGCATCGTTGATGGTGACGATGCGCCCTTCCATGTCGGTAGAGATGACGGCGTCTGAAAGGCTCTGGAGGATGTCTTTCTGGTACTGCTTTTCCACCAGGACATTCTCGAACAGCTTGGCATTTTCCAGGGCAACGCCAGCCTGAATGTTAAAGGCCCGCATGAAGGATTCATCGGAAGCGGTGAAGGTGCCCTGGGCTTTGTTGATCAGCTGGGTAACGGCAATGAGCTTGCCCCCTGAGTCGAACACCGGCATACAGAGAATGTTGCGGGTATGGTAACCGGTGCGCTTATCGGCCTCGGGGTTAAAGCGAGGATCTTGATAGGCATCGGGAATGTTGAGGGCCTCGCCGGTGGTGGCCACGTGGCCAACGATGCCGGTGGTACTGGGGATACGCAGCTCCACCAGGGATTTGCCGTCGCCGGATTTGACCTTTGACCACAGCTCGCCACTGTCTTCATCAATCAACCAGAGGGTGCTGCGGTCGGCCTGCATAAGCTGGCGGGCTTCTTCCATCACCGATTGCAGGGTTTTTTCCAGATCTAAACTCTGCTCCAGGGAAGAAATGGCCTTGAGCAGGGCAGACACTCCCTTCTGGTTGCGAGCGGCAACGTAGAAGGAATTGCAGCTCTCTAGAATGACCCCCAGGGATTCGGCAAATTCTTTGAAGCTTTGCTCATCCTGCTCGTTGAAGGGCATGCCGTTGAGCTTGTTGAGCAGCTGCACCACCGCCACAATGTTGTCGGTTTTGGGGCTGAGCACCGGCATACAGAGTATGCTGCGGGTGCGATAGCCGGTTTTTTGGTCGTGGGTGCGGTCAAACCGGTCGTCTTTGTAGGCATCGGGAATATTGAGCGGAGCAACGGTGGTGGCGACATAGCCAGAAATGCCCTTACCCATAGGAACACGAATTTCTAAAGACCGCTCCCCATCCCCCTGGGCAATTTTGGACCACAGCTCCTGTTTTTCCTGGTCCACCATGAAAATGGTGGTGCGTTCGGCTTCTAAAATCTGGCCGATTTTTAGGGTAAATGCCTCTAAAATTTGCTCCAGCATGATCTCCAACGACTCGTTGTTGATCATGTCAATGGCCCGCAGAAAATGCTCAAACTCGCGGGTAATCTGGTCGAGCAACTCGACAAACTGGGGGGTGGGCAGATCCCGTACCCGATTTGTCAGGGAACTGGAGTAGTTCACCTGGGACAGCGTGGCGAGCATACTGCTTGAGGTTGAAGGCGACATAGAGTACCCGCTAGAGGGAGACCGGCAGAGCAATTAACAGAAAAAAGAACCTTGAGACGAAGAGATTATGTCCCTGGGGTGATCGCTGGATTTGAGGCTGGGGTAAGGTCAGGGTTCTGTTTCAGGGTACCCAGCGAAAGGGGGTTTTGTACAACCCTGGATGGATTTCCCTCGGGGCAAGGTAGAGTTGTGTCATGGCCACGGAAGAAAATTTCTATAGTAGCTCTATTACCGCCGCCAGCCAGTGTTGGGGACAACCTAAAGGGATGAAATTGCTTGCTGCTGGTTCTCCGGATGCTCCGGCTCTGAGGCAAGTTGGGCCTCTGCAGGCTGGGGCGTTGTTGCCCGGGTATCGCCCCGGCCTGCAGCTGATTGGGAGAACCCTGGTGCGAGGAATTTACCTCTGGCTGGGCACTGGTTTGGCGCTGGTGCTGCTGCTGGGGTTCCCTGACCTGGCCTGGGCGGCGGTGCCGGCGGGCAGCGGCGACCCCCATCCTCTATTAACTGCCGAAATTTTGCGCCAGCGCATTAATACGCCCGTGTTACGGGATGGCAAACCCACCATCAACCTGAAAAATTTCACCATTGATCTGCGGCCCGAGGGAGACCTGCAAACAGCGTTTTACCGAATGCTGAGCTCGGCCCTGCAGAAAACCGCCCGTCCCCCGGCGCTCGATCTAAGCTATGCGGTAGTCGAGGGGGAACTGGACCTGCAGCGGCTGGGGCTGAGGGAGCCCCTCTACGGCAACACCCTGGCACCGCTGCTGAGTGAAGACAGTCAGGCCCAGCTGCGGCGCGATCGCAACCGCCTGTCTCAGCTCAGCCGTCTGTCTCAATCGCTGCTGATTCAGGGCCAGGGTGGGCCTCAGCAAATTTATCTATTCCGGGGGCCGTTGATTTGGGTGCAAACCCGTTTCAGGGGGCCGGTGACGGGTACCGACAGCTTTTTTTTGGGGCGAATTCTCGCCCAGGGGGCCAGCTTCGAGCAGGGGCTTTACCTGTCGGGATCGCGCTTTAACCAGGAGGTGAACTTTTCAGGGGCTGATTTCCGTCGGGGGCTACAGGCCAAGGGCAGTATTTTTTTTCAGCCGGTGCGGTTTGACCAGGGGCGATTTGCTCAGGAAACCAACTTTCAGGGGGCTGAG
>Ga0008833_1001191_pt1 | contig 13001 bp, 12 predicted proteins | sample HotLakConsoUCCLE_FD_62216 | JGI IMG/M metagenome (GOLD analysis project Ga0008833, IMG submission 62216) | Hypersaline microbial mat communities from Hot Lake, Washington, USA - Hot Lake Consortium UCC-LE | ecosystem: Environmental > Aquatic > Non-marine Saline and Alkaline > Hypersaline >... | reverse complement strand
GATGCAGATCGAGGATCGGGCGGCGCCGGTCTACACCTACACGCAGGTCGAGGGGCGCGACCAGTGGACCGTGGCGCGCGGCGCGCTGGGCGAGCAGGGCGCGCGCTGGCTGCCGGTGCGCAGGCCCGCCGCCTACGTGGCCGAGGTGTTCGAGACGCTGGCCCGATCGAACGGCCTGACCTTCCGCGAGGTCGACCTGACCGAGGCGGAGCCCGAGGCCGCGACGGTGCTGGTCGAACATGTGAGCGAGCCGCTGGAGGATATCCTGCGCGGCATGATGCGCTGGTCGACCAACCTGACCGCCGAGGTGATCGGGCTTCTTTCGACGCAGGCGGGGGGCGCGCGCCCCGCCGACCTGCGCGCCTCGGCCGCCGCGATGTCGGACTGGATGCGCGACACGATGGGCGCGCGCCAGGCCAGTTTCGTCGATCATTCCGGGCTTGGCGATCAGAGCCGCATCCGGCCCCAAGACATGGTGCGCGCGCTGGTCCATGCAGGGCCCAACGGCATGCTGCGGCGGCTGATGCGCGATATCCCGATGCGCGACGCGCAGGGGACCCCGATCGACGGCCATTTCGTCGAGGTGGTGGCCAAGACCGGCACGCTGAACTTCGTGTCGTCGCTGGCGGGATATGCGCGCACCCGCACCGGGCGCGACATGGCCTTTGCCATCTTCTGCGGCGACGTCGACCGCCGCGCGGCGCTCACCGTGGCCGAGCGCGAACGCCCCGACGGCGGGCGCGACTACAGCGCGCGCGCGCGCCGCTTGCAGCAGCAGCTGATCGACCGCTGGGCGGTCATGTACGGCTGAGGGCCGCCAAACCGCGTTACACATCGGACATGAACCCGTCACCGGCCTGTTGCGACAGTTCGGCATGTCATGGGTCGCCACCTTCTCCCTTTGGAGGCTCCCATGCCCGTCCGCGCCTTGATGATGACATCCGCCCTTGCCCTCCTGGCCGCGAGCCCCGCGCTGGCGCAGGAGATGGCGTTCAACCGCATCGCCTCGTTCCCGGTCGCGGCCAACCTGCCCGAGGCCGAGGAAACCTCGGCCGAGATCATCGCGGTGACCGGCGATGGCATGACGCTTGTCTATTCCGACAGTCCGGCGGGCGTCGTCGGCTTCATCGATATCACCGACCCCGCCAGCCCGGTCGCCGCCGGCGTGTTCGAGATGCCGTCGGGCGAGCCGACCAGCGTCGCGGTGCGCGGCCAGATCGCCTTTGTGGGCGAGAACACCAGCGAAAGCTTCACCAGCCCCGCGGGCGTGCTGCACGCCATCGACGTGGACAGCCGCGAGGTTCTGGCGTCGTGCGACCTGGGCGGACAGCCCGACAGCGTCGGGATCGCGCCCGATGGCAGCTTTGTCGCGGTCGCCATCGAGAACGAGCGCGACGAGGATGCCGGCAACGGCCGCGTGCCGCAGATGCCCGCAGGCTTCGTCGTGATCCTCGACACCACCGATGCCGGTCTCGACTGCGACAGCATGGTGATGGCCGACGTGACCGGCCTTGCCGAGGTCGCGCCCGAGGACCCGGAGCCGGAGTTCGTGGCGATCAACGCCGAGGGCGAGATCGTGGTGACGATGCAGGAAAACAACCACATCGTCGTGCTGGACCGCAGCGGCGCGGTGCTGAGCCATTTCTCCGCCGGGGAGGTCGTGCTCGAGGGCGTCGACACCGAGGAGGAGGGCGCGCTGGTGTTCGACCAGACGATCACCGCGCTGCGCGAACCCGACAGCATCGCCTGGATCGACGCCGACCACTTCGCCACCGCCAACGAGGGCGACATGGAAGGCGGCAGCCGCGGCTGGACGATCTTTCGCCAGGACGGCACCGTGGTCTACGAAAGCGGAGCAGCGTTCGAGCATGCCATCGTCGAGATCGGCCACTACCCCGAGGATCGCTCGGGCAACAAGGGCGTGGAGCCGGAATCGATCACCGTCGGTACCTTTGGCGGCACGCCGATGGTCTTTGTCGGGGCCGAGCGCGCCAGCGTCGTCGGCGTCCATGACGTGACCGACCCCGAGGCCCCGGTGCTGGCGCAGCTTCTGCCTTCGGGGATCGGCCCCGAAGGTTATGTCGTCATCGAGGATCGCAACCTGCTGGTCAGCGCCAACGAGACCGACCTTGGCGAAGACGGAGCCGCGCGCGCCCATGTGATGCTGTTCGAATACCAGGAGGGTGCGGCGGTCTATCCGCACCTGACCAGCGCGGGCATGGATACCCTGACCGGGTGGGGGGCGATCTCGGGCCAGGTCATGGCCGAGGACGGCACGATCTACGCCGTCTCCGACAGCTTTTATGGCATGCAGCCGACGATCTTCCACATCGACGTGAGCCAGACGCCCGCCCGCATCATCGACGCGATCCGCGTCACCCGCGAGGGGCAGCCGGCGCAGCTGATGGACATGGAAGGCATCGCGCTGGACGGCGAGGGCGCCTTTTGGGTCGCGTCCGAGGGCCGGACCGACCGCCTGATCCCGCACGCGATCTACCGCGTTGGGGCCGACGGGGCGATCGCGGACTACATCGCGCTTCCGGACGAGCTGCTGCCGGTCGAGATCCGCTTCGGCTTCGAGGGCATCACCCGCGTCGATGACATGCTCTACCTCGCGGTGCAGCGCCCGTGGCGCGACGACCCGGCGCACCATGCCAAGGTGCTGGGCTACAACCTGGAAACCGAGGAGTGGTCGGTGATCCACTACCCGCTGACCGAGCCCGCCACCGGCTGGGTCGGCCTGTCGGAGATCGTGGCGCACGGCGAGCACGTCTATTTCGTCGAGCGCGACAACCAGATCGGCGCGAACGCCGTGACCAAGCTGATCACCCGGGTGCCGCTGTCGGCGATGGACGCGATGGTCGCGCTTGGCGAAACCCCCGCGGTTCTGGAGACCGAGACGGTGGTGGACCTGCTGCCCACCCTGACCGCGACGGGCGGTTTCGTTCCCGACAAGGTCGAGGGGCTGGCCATCGCCGCCGATGGCACGATGTGGGTGTCGACCGACAATGACGGTGTCGACGACCATTCCGGCGAAACCCTGTTCTTCCCAATCCCGCCCACGTGATCCTCACGCGGGGCGGCCCCTCATTTCAGCCCGCCTTTTCAGCACCAAGCAAACCCCCGCGGCATGTCCGCGGGGGTTTTTTCGTGATGAGGCCTGGGCATGGGGGCAGGGGCAGGAACGGACAGCGCCGGTGAAGCTTTCCGGGCGACCCTTTCGTTAACTTTGGTTAATTAATGCGCGACTTCCTTGTTAATTTCCGTTTATGGTCGCGCTGAGTTGGGAGAAGTGCTTGGAAGATGAAAAGACCGACCGGAGAGTCGGACCACACAACGATATTGATGACGCGTGGCAAGAAGAGGGGCGGCAGTTCGATGCCGCGTCCTGGGCGATCCTCGCCGCGGTGTTTGTGTGTGGCCTGCTGGTCGGCATCGGGATAAGCCTGTTGTTGCTGTCCTGACGGCCTAGATCCTTATCACGAAATCCTTCACGGTGGTGTCGACCACCTGCCAGGTTCCGGTGAACCCTGGCCTGATGACCCACGCGTCACCGGCCTCCAATCGGATCGGCGCGCCACCGTCTGGCGTCAGGATCGACAGACCTTGGGTGAGCCGAAAGTATTCCCATTCCTCGTAGACCACCCGCCATGTGCCGGGCGTCGACTGCCAGACCCCGCACCAGAGCCCCTCGGCCTCTTCGGTCAGCCAGGTGCTGTGCACCGGATCGCCGGCGATGACGCGGGCCGGGTCGGGGCGGGTGATGTCGGGCGCGCCAAGGGCGGCCACGCGGGTGACGAGGGTCATCGGCTCACTGTTCGGCAGGGGGCGCCGCCATCACCCGGAGGCTGGCGGCGCCGGGTTCCGGTCAGTCTGTCCAGCGCACGCCGGTCAGGTCGTTGGCCTGGGTGGGGGAGTTTTCCCACAAGCCTTCGATCCGGGTGTCGGCAACGCCGGTCTTGGCAAGCTGGAACAGGTAGGCGTTGACGTAATCCTCGGAAATCATCCGCTGCATCTGGCCCAGAAGCGCCGAGCGCTGCGCCGGGTCCGTGGTGGTGGCGAGCGTTGCGTCGAGCTCCACGAACTCCTGCCGGGCATACTGGAAGTAGTAATCTTCCCGCGCGTAGATGTTGATGTCCATCGGCTCGGTGTGGCTGATGATGGTCAGGTCGAAATCCTGCCCGCGAAACACCCGTTCCAGCCAGTCGGCCCATTCCATGTTGGTGATCTCGGTCTCGATCCCGACCTCGCGCAGCTGCGCCGCGATGATCTCGCCGCCGCGGCGCGCGTAGGAAGGCGGCGGCAGGGCGAGGCGCAGGGTCAGCCCGTCGGGCGCGGCCTCGGCCAGCAGGTCGCGCGCCCGGTCGGGGTCGTGGGCGGACAGGTCGGTCAGGTCGATGTAGTCGGGGTTGTGCGGAGCGAAATGGGTGCCGATGGGCGTGCCGTAGCCGAACATGGCGCCGTCGATCACATCCTGGCGGTTGATCGCATGGGTGATCGCCTGCCGGATGCGGATGTCATCCAGCGGCGCCGCGGCGTTGTTCATCGCCAGGATGGTCTCGCCCTCGGTCGAGCCGACGATGACGTTGAAGCGCGGATCGGCCTCGAACTGCGCCAGCGTCTCGGGGGCCGGAAAGTTCGGGAAGACATCCACATCGCCCGCCATCAGCGCGGCGAAGGCGGCGTTGGGGTCGGAGATGAAGCGGAAGGTGGCCGCCTCGAGCGCCACGGGCGCGCCCCAGTAGGCGTCGTTGCGTACCAGGTCGACACGGTCGCCCTGCGCCCAGTTGGCAAAGCGGAACGGGCCGGTGCCGATGGGGTTGGTGGCGTTGGTCCCGGCGCTTTCGGGGGCCACGATCACCGCGTCGCCCCACGCCATGTCGAAGGGAAAGGCCCCGTCCGGCCCGTCGAGCGTGACCACCACGGTCAGCTCACCCTGCGCCTCGACCTCGACGATATTGGCGAACAGGGCCGGTTGGGCGTTGGTGGAGCCTTCGGCGCGCGCGCGGTCGAGGGTGAAGACCACATCCTCGGCGGTCATCGCGCTGCCGTCGTGGAAGGTCACGCCGTCGCGCAGGGTGAAGGTGTAGATGGTGCCGTCCTCGGACACCTCCCAGCTTTCGGCCAGCCCCGGCACGACCGCGCCGTCGGGGCCGAAACGGGTCAGACCCTCGAACACGTTGGCATAGACCACCTCGTCGATCGCCGCGGCGGCGCCGGCGGTCGGGTCGAGGTTCGGCGGCTCAAGCACCATGCCGACCGAGATGTCGGCCTGCTGGGCGAGCGCGGCACTGGCGCCAAGCGCGCAGATCGCCACGCCGAGGCGGAGGGACTGGATCATGGGGGTCTCCCTTGCGGTGTTGCCAGCCCATCATGGCGGCATGCCGGGGAAAAATCTTGCGAAAAATGCGGCTTGCGCCGCGCCACCCCCGTGCCGCCGGCAGGTCCGGCCCGAGCGTGCATGGCGTGGAGGGCGGCTCCGACACACCGCCGGGTGCCACGGGCGCCGCCGCGCGGCGCCCGCGTGACGGCCTGTGCGCTTGGCCCCGGCGATCTGGCACGTGCTCATCCGGCAGGCATGTTGGACCCGCCCCGGTGCGACAGCTTCACAAAACCCTAACCCCGAGGTTGCGAATCGAGCTAGGACAGGTACGGGTGCCAGCGGGACACTAGTGGGGGCCGAATGTTCGTGCCGAATTCCGAAGAGATACTGTCAGTTTCGCCCGACGGGGTGGCAGAGTTCATCATGCAGCATGCCGGGGCCAAGACGCTGAGCCGGATGGTCAAACGCCTCAACAGCGACCTTCTTGAAGGCGACGAGACGGCCAGCCAGATGGCGGCGCAGGCGCTCGACCACCTCGGGTTCATGATGCGCGACTAGGCGTCCGCCTGCCGGACAAGCAGCTCCCGCAAGGTCAGCGCCATCACCTTGGCGCTGTCTTCCATGTCCTGCACCCCCACCCATTCATCGGGCTGATGCGCGAGGTCGAGGATGCCGGGGCCATAGGCGATGCAGTTCTTCAGCCGTCCGATCCGGTCGATGTGCTTTTGATCGTAGGTGCCGGGTGAGACGACATATTCGGCCTGCCGGTGCAGCACCCGTTCGATCGCGGCGGCGACGGTGGTGACCACCGGCGCGCCCTTGTCGGTCATCGTCGGCTGCACCTCGAACAGGTCGCGGATCTCGTAGGCGAAGCTGGGCCGGCGGGCGCGGACGCGTTCCATCATCGCGGTGATCTCGGCCTTCACCTCGGTGATGTCCTCCTCGATCAGGAAGCGGCGGTCGATGGTGATGCGGCAGCGGTCGGGCACGCAGGGCGCGGGCAGGCCGGTGTAGCCGTCCTCCTGCACCGGCTCGCCGCCGTGGATCGCGTTGATGTTGAGGGTGGATTGCCTGGCGCCCTCGGGCACCACCGGCATCGCCGTGCGCTTGCCCGCCAGCAGCGGAAACAGCGTCGCCTCCATCTCGGCCAGCACCGCGCCCATGTGGCGCACCGCGCAATCGCCGAGGAACGGCATGGAGCCATGGGCGATCCGGCCCTGCGTCTCGATCTCGGCCCACCAGACGCCGCGATGGCCAAGGCAGATGCGGTCCTTGTTCAGCGGTTCGGGGATGATGACGTGCTGGACGCAGGCCGGGTCGAAATATCCCTTCTCGGCCAGGTAGGCGACGCCGCCGTAGCCGCCCGATTCCTCGTCGGCCGTGGCGCTGATCTCGATCGCGCCGTCGAACGCGGGGTGGATCTCGAGGAAGGCTTCGCAGGCGATGATGCTGGCGGCGAGCCCCCCCTTCATGTCGCACGCGCCGCGGCCGTAGACGCGGCCGTCGCGCAGCTCACCGCCGAAGGGGTCGACGCTCCAGCCGTGGCCGGTTTCGACCACGTCGTGATGCGCGTTGAAATGGACGCAATCCCCCGGCCTGCCGCCCTCGCGCCGGGCCACGAGGTTCCAGCGCGGGTACTTGTCGCTGTCCGCGGGTGCCCCGTGGGCGCGGATCATCTCGACCGCAAAGCCGCTGCCGCGCAGCCGTTCGGCCAGGAACTCGCAGATCGTCAGGTAGTTCAGGCCGGGCGGGTTCAGGGTGGGGATGCGGATCAGAGCCTGCGTCAGCGCCACCAGATCGGCCGCGCGCGCGGCAATCGCGTGCATCAGTCTCGCATCGTCCATGGCCCGCACACTGCGCCGCCTGCCCTGCGGCTGCAAGCCCTGCCATTTCCCGATCCGATCGCCTATATGTCAGGGGACGACGCAAGAGGGGACGTTGCCGATGATCCTGGGCCTGGGGCGGATGCTGCTGCTGATGCTGGCCGTGCTGACGGTCGTCTACGTCAGCCTGTTCTTCTACTGGCGCGCGGGCATCCGGATGCGGCTCGAGGAGGATTGGGTGATGGAAGGGCGTCCGGGCAACCGCGACGACTGGATCGACGAACGCGTCGCCCCGGTGGCGCGACGCATTCGCACATGGCTGGTTTTTCTTGTCTATGTCCTGCCTCTGGCGGCCCTGAGCGTGTATGTTTACGTGACGAACTGAGGAAGACCGCCCATGCGCTGGCCCCGTATCATCATCATCGCCGTGCTTGTCGTGATCTTCGGATCGCTGCTGCACTACGTGCTGCCCAAGCGCGACATTGCCCGGATCACCGGGACCGAGATCATCCGGCAGGATTTCTCGGGCCTGAACCGGATCTTTTACGCGCAGGGCGACAGCGGCAACACCCAGTCCGAAAGCCGCGACCTGCGGTTGATCAACACCGTTCTGGCCTCCGGCTCGGTGATGGTGTTCCGCAACGAGGATACCGGGTTCGGCTGGCCACCTTATTTGAAGCTCGACAGCGCCGATATCCATGCCGAGGCGTCGAACCTGACCTCCACCGGGGCCGATCCGCAATGGGTTGCGGTCACCCATTACGGCTGGCGCTCGCGCCTGCTGACGACCTATCCCAACGTGGTCAACATCCGCCCCGTGGACGGGCCCGAGGTGACGCTGTTTCCCTGGCTCAACATCGTCATCTTGCTGGTGCTGGCGCTGATCGTCTTCATGGCCTGGCGGATCTGGGAACGGTTCGAGGACCGGGTGATCGACCCCGCCCGCGATCGCGCCGCGGTCAGCTGGGCCAAGTTCCGGGACCGTGTGTCGGGGCGCGGCTGACGCGACCGCGCTATTCGCCGTAGGGCACCCAGATCGTCTTGACCTCGGTCGCCTGGTCGAGGAACGCGCGCCCCTCGGCCTCGGCGCCCAGCCAGTCCGGCGCGGTGGCGTTGATCCAGGTCCGCTTGAGATTGCCGGCGGAGGCTGCTTCGAGGTCGCGTGCATCGACGGCGGCCGAAAAGCTCCACAGCGCGTCCACGTCGAGATGCTGCGCCAGCGTCAGACCCAGCTCCTGCGCGGCGCCGGTGACGATGTTGACCACGCCGCCCGGCACGTCCGAGGTGTCGAGCACCTGGTAGAGGTCGGTCGCCGCCAGAGGGTAGGCGGCGGAGGGCACGATCACCACGCGGTTGCCCAAGGCGATGGCCGGCGCCAGCAGCGACACCGTCCCCAGAAGCGGCGCCGCATCGGGCGCCAGCGCGCCGATCACGCCCACCGGCTCGCGCATGGCCAGCGCGATGCCCCGGATCGGGACCGAGGCGGCGCGGCCATCCATCTTGTCGGCCCAGGCGCCGTAGCTGAACAGCCGGTCGATTGAAGCCGCCACTTCGGCCTCCGCGCGGGAGGCGGAACAGCCGGTCATCTCGCGCAGGCGGGCGGCGAATTCGCCCTCGCGGGCCGAGAGGTTCTCGGCGATGTAGTACAGGATCTGCGCGCGGGTGTGCGCGGTGGCCCTGGCCCATCCCGATGCCCCGCGCGCGGCCTCGACCGCGTTGCGGATGTCCTTGCGCGAGCCTGTGCCCACATGGCCCAGCAGCTTGCCGCGCTTGGACCAGACCGGCTGCGAATAGCCGCTGTCGGGCCGCGCCTGCTTGCCGCCGATATACATCTTGGCGGTGCGGTCCAGCCCCGGCACCTCGGGCGTGTCGGGTGCGGAAACCGGCGCGATGGCCTTCACCGGCTCGCGCTTGCCCACGGGTTTCAGGTAGGCGCCCAGCCCCTCCCACCCGCCTTCCCGGCCGAAACCGCTTTCGCGCACGCCGCCGAAGGGCGCGGCGGCGTCGAAGAGGTTGGTGGCGTTCACCCAGACCACGCCCGCCGCCAGCTTCGGCGCGATGTCGAGCGCGAGGTTCAGGTTCTCGCTCCAGACCGTCGCCGCCAGCCCGTAGCGCGTGTTGTTGGCGATCTCGACCGCCTCCGCCGGCGTGCGGAAGGTGGTGGCGACCAGCACCGGGCCGAAGATCTCCTCCTGCATCAGCGGCGCGGCCGAAGACAGGCCCGTGATGAGCGTCGGCGGGTAGAAGCAGCCCTGCTCGGGCAAGTCGATCGGGGCGCGATAGGTCTCGCCCTCGGTGTTCGCGTCGACCATGCGCGTGACGCGCTGGTGCTGTACCGGGTCGACCAGTGCGCCGATGTCGATGGATTTGTCCAGCGGGTCGCCCATGCGCAGCTTGCCCATGCGGGCCTTGAGGCGGGTATAGAAATCCTCCGCGATGCCTTCTTGCACAAGAAGCCGCGAGCCGGCGCAGCAGACCTGCCCCTGGTTGAACCAGATCGCGTCGACCAGACCCTCGATGGCTGAATCGATATCGGCGTCGTCGAAGACGATGTAGGGCGACTTGCCGCCCAGCTCCAGCGTCAGCGCCTTGCCCATGCCCGCCGTCTGCTCGCGGATGCGGCGGCCGACCATGGTCGATCCGGTGAAGGCGATCTTGGCGGTGCCCTTGTGCGTCACGATCGCTTCGCCGGTCTGCCCGTCGCCGGTCACGATGTTCACCACGCCCTTGGGCAGCCCCGCCTCGCGGCAGATGTCGGCGAAGAGAAGCGCGGTAAGCGAGGTGTATTCGGCGGGTTTCAGGACGACCGTGTTGCCCGCCGCCAGCGCCGGCGCGATCTTCCACGCCAGCATCAGCAGCGGGAAGTTCCACGGGATGATCTGGCCGCAGACACCGATGGGCTCCTGCCCCGGCATCTCGCTGTCACGCAGCTGCGCGAGGCCGGCGTGATAGTAGAAATGCCGCTGCGCCAGCGGAATGTCGATGTCGCGGCTCTCGCGGATCGGCTTGCCGTTGTCGAGCGTTTCGAGCACGGCGAAGAGGCGGGAATGCTTCTGCAGCAGGCGGGCCAGCGCGTAGAGGTATTTCGCGCGGGCGTGGCAGGTGAGCTTCGCCCACTTGGGAAAGGCTTTCGCGGCCGCCTTGACGGCGGCGTCCACGTCTTCGGCGGTGCCTTGGGTGATCTCGGCCAGGTGCTTGCCAGTGGCGGGGTTCTTGGTGGCGAAGGTCTTGCCGGGTTCGGTGAAGGTGCCGTCGATGAAATGGCCGAAGGCCGGGCCGCGCGTGGCGATCCAGTCCAGCGCCTCGGCGGCGCTTTCCGGGGCCGGGCCGTAGTCCATGCTGTCGAAGATCTCGCGGGTGGTCATCGCGCCCTCATGCCATCGGATGCCGCCAGCTTGCCGAGTAGGCGCCGGTGGCGTGGTGTTCGAGTTGCCGCTCGATGTCGCCCAGCAGGGACGACGCGCCGAAGCGGAACAGGTCGGGGCGGAGCCAGGGGTCGCCCAGTTCCTCCTTCATCAGCGCCATGTAGACCAGCGCGTCCTTGGCTTTCGAGATGCCGCCGGCGGGCTTGTAGCCGATCTTGATGCCGGTGGCGGCCTCATAGGCGCGGATGGCGCGGATCATGGTGAGCGAGACGGGCAGGGTGGCGTTGACGCTTTCCTTGCCGGTGGAGGTCTTGATGAAATCGGCACCTGCCATCATGCACACGAGCGACGCACGCGCGACGTTGCGCAGCGTGCCAAGCTCGCCGGTGGCGAGGATCGCCTTCACATGCGCATCGCCGCAGGCGGCGCGAAATTCGCGCATCTCGTCGTAGAGCGCCTGCCAGTTGCCGGTCAGGACATGCCGGCGGGAAATGACGATGTCGATCTCGGCGGCGCCGGCCTTCACGCTCTCCTCGATCTCGCGGACGCGCAGGTGGAACGGCGACAGGCCCGCCGGAAACCCGGTGGAGACGGCGGCGACCGGGATGCCCGAGCCTTCCAGCGCGGCGACGGCGGGCGCCACCATGTCGTGATAGACGCAGACAGCGCCGGTGGTGATCGGCGGCAGGCCGAGCGCCTCGAGCAGGTCGGCGCGCACGGGTTGGCGTGCCTTGGCGCAGAGCCGCTGCACGCGGCCCACGGTGTCGTCGCCCGCCAACGTCGTCAGGTCGATCAGGGTGATCGCGCGGGCGAGCCAGGCCGCCTGGTAGGCCTTCTTCACGGTGCGCCGCCCCGGCAGGGTCGCCGCGCGGCGTTCGATGGCCGAGGTGTTGGCCTGCACCCGCGCCACCCAGTCAAGGTCGAGCGCCATGCCCGCGTTGCGGGGCACATGCAGCTGTGGCAGCTGGTCTCGCGTCGCGGTGACGGGGGCGGTCTGGGTGCGGGTCATGGGCGGGCCGGGTCCGGTTTTTCGGTCGGGGAAAGCGTCTCACGGGGCGGGGGCAAAGGCAAGCTTGACCAAACGGTCAAAACTGAGCGGGAGGGGTTGCGCGGGGGCGTGACAGGGCGGCGGCGACGGGCTAACAGGGCGGCGATTGCCGCAGGGGGTGCCGCCGATGCCGTTCGACCGTTCCGTGAAGATCGCACCGTCGATCCTGTCCGCCGATTTCGCCGATTTCGGGCGCGAGATCCGTGCCATCGAGGATCAGGGCGCCGACTGGGTTCATGTCGACGTGATGGACGGGCATTTCGTGCCGAACCTGACCTTTGGCCCGATGGCGGTGAAGGCGTTCCGCAGGCACGTGACCACGTTGATGGACGTGCACCTGATGATCGCGCCGGTCGACCCGTTCATCGACGCCTATGCCGATGCGGGCGCCGACATCCTGACCGCCCATGTCGAGGCCGGGCCGCACATCCACCGCACGCTGCAGGCGATCCGCGCCGCCGGGATGAAGGCGGGCGTGGCGCTGAACCCCGGCACGCCCGCCGAGGCGGTGGCGCATTTGCTGGACCTGACCGATCTGGTGTGCGTGATGACCGTGAACCCGGGCTTTGGCGGGCAGAAATTCCTCGACATGACCGGCAAGGTGCGGGCCTTGCGCGGGCTGATCGGCGACCGGCCGGTGCATGTAGAGATCGACGGTGGGGTCGACGTGACCACGGCGCCGCTGGTGGCGGCGGCGGGGGCGGACGTGCTGGTCGCGGGCTCGGCGGTGTTCAAGGGCGGCTCGGTCGCGGCGCCGGAGGTCTACGGGCGCAACATCGCGGCGATCCGCGCGGCGGCGGGCTAGGCGCGCCGGTCTGCGGTCATCGTCCGGTGGCCGGTGTCGGACGCCTCCGGCGGGAGTTTTCTTGCCAAGATGAAGGGGTGGGGTGCTGACAGCGGCTTGGCGGGTCCGTGGCTTGCCACGGTCAGCCCTGCCAGCACGCCCGGTCGCGTTCCAGATCGTTGGTCATCTTTTGCAGGGCCTGAAGCTCCGACAGCCCGCGCCGCCTGTAGGTGACGATGAAACGCTGCGTGGCGGCGTCGGGCACGTTCAGCCTGCGCGCACGCCGCCATTCTGCGGCCAGGGCGGCCGACATCTTGCCGTCTGCGGGTCCTGACCGGACCGCGCGCGGGGGGCGGCGCCGGGCCATCCGCCACGCGAGCAGGCCGAGCGCCGCGGCAGCACTGGCGGACAGGAGGATTGTCCAAGCGTCCATTTCAGGTCCTGATCTCGTCTGGCGCCGCCTACCGCCGCATTGGGGCGGATTTTTGACAGGTGGGCGGCGCCATGCCGAAGGCGGGGCGGCGCGTTGCGGCGATGGCACATGATCGCGCAGGCCACATCGGCCCCCGGATCGCGGCACGTCAGCCCGGCGACAGCGCGCCCGCGGCGAGGTGCGTCAGAAGGTGAAGGGTTGCGGGGTAGTAGGGTTGTGCCGCGG
>Ga0008833_1001190_pt1 | contig 13009 bp, 14 predicted proteins | sample HotLakConsoUCCLE_FD_62216 | JGI IMG/M metagenome (GOLD analysis project Ga0008833, IMG submission 62216) | Hypersaline microbial mat communities from Hot Lake, Washington, USA - Hot Lake Consortium UCC-LE | ecosystem: Environmental > Aquatic > Non-marine Saline and Alkaline > Hypersaline >... | reverse complement strand
GGCATATTTTGCCCCGTTGCAGGTCTGGCTTAAGCAACCACATTCCTACAACAATGCAAATGCTTACGCCACTCCCGCCAACCCGTCAGACCACTGCCGGTGAATAATCCGGGTTAGGTTTTCCATATTCAGGGGAGGCCCAGATGGTGGGGTATGATTCGTTAGCGCGGTTAGTTCTCGCGACCTATACACATAGGCCCAAACCAATGGCGAAGGCGCGCCACGCGCATCGCTCGAACCCGACGAGATCCTGCTCAAGCACATCCTGACGGAAGGCGTCCGCGGCTCCCGGTCGAAGGGGGAATACCTCTGCCGCCAGGGCTCTCTCGCCGACGAGGTGCACGCGCTCACCTCGGGCGCCCTCGGCGTCTCGATGCGCGGGGTCGGCAGCCGGGCGCGCTACCATTTCTTCCTGTTCGCGCCCTTTCTCGTGATCCCGCCGGTCAATTCCGAGGGGCGCACGCCGCTGTCGATGGAGTGTCTTTCGCCGTGCGAGATCCACACGATCTCGCGCCGGACCCTTGCCCGGCTGATGGACGAGGGCGAGATCCCGTCCACGGCGATCGAGCTCAACCTTGCGCGCCTGCTCGACATCGCGAACCAGCAGCTCGCCAACCTCTTGTGCCGCAACGGCGCGGCGCGGGTCGCGCTGATGCTCAGCCTGCTCGCCGCGACCCTTCGCAAGAGCGCGCCGGTCGACGGCGAAGACGACCGCAGCGACGGGCTCGCGATCGAGCTGACGCAGGTGCAGCTCGCTTCCTCGCTCGGGATGAGCCCGGTCTATCTCAACCAGATCCTCAAGACCTTCAAGCGCGAAGGGATCATCAGCACGCGATCGGGGCGGCTGTTCATCGAGAACGAGGACGCTCTGAGAAGAATGGCGCTGAGCGATTGTGAAAATTGAGCGAATTTCCGGCCAAGCCGAAAGTTCAAAGATAATTCGATTCAAGAATCGTTAAGCAATAATTATCGTCGTTATCCCCCCGAAATTGCCCGAATCACTCCCGCTGTATGATTATGAAGATGCTCAAATACTGGGCAATCGTAAACAACAGGAGATGGTATCATGAAGCATGGTCTATATGCAGGCGCGGCAAGCGTTGCCCTGTGTCTTGCGGGCCCGGCGTTCGCCGACGTCACCGTGGTGGGCATGATCGACCTCGAGAAGACGATCGATGTCGACGAAACGATCGACATCGACCATGACGTCGATCTCGACGTCGATGTCGACCTCGATGCGGAGAAGTTCGCGGAATCGATCGCGATCGCCAACCAGGCGAACTACGACAACGAGGTGTGCTCGAACTGCGCCGAGAAGGAAGACCTGATCTTCGACTCGGCCAGCGACAATGAAGGCATCGTGTCGCTCAACCAGTCGGTGGGCAACATGAACAACTCCGGCACGCTGGTGAGCGTCGCGATCGATGCGACCGGCAATGCGCCGCCCGAAGTCGTCAACGACGGCAACAGCGGGTTCGCCGAAAGCCTCGCCGCCGCCGACCAGCGCAACGGCACGCCCGCCGCGCTGGCCTTCCCCGACGGCAACTACGCGGACGGCGCGAACACCATCGACACGGTGAACGTGATCTTCCGCAATGCGGAGATCAACGATTCGTTCAACGCCAACACCGGCCTCGTCTACGGCAACCAGGCGACGGGCAACATGGCCAACCAGGTCAATGTCCTCAGCCTCGCCTTCGCCATCGACGACAATGGCGTGGCGATTTCCGAAGCCGATCTCGGCCAGGTCAACGCCAACAGCACCGTCGCCGAATCCGGCGATCCGGACGACAATTTCGATCTCGGCGTGGTGAAGGTCGCGAGCGCGGTCGGTTCGCTCAACGGCAACACCGGCATCGTCGGCGTCAACCAGTCGGTCGGCAACATGGCTAACCAGGCGAACGTGGTCTCGATCGCGGCGGTCGGCTCGAGCCTTCCGACCTTCTGATCCGCAGCACCCAACTCAAGCGAAAAGGAATTTATCCATGACTCGTTTTGCAAGCAGTTCGGCGCTCGCGCTGATCCTCGCGGCCGGCCTCGCGGCACCCGCCCATGCGGATGTCCAGATCACCGGCACGGTCGATGTCGACAAGGACATCACCATCACCGTCGATACCGACAAGGACAAGGACGTCGATGTCGATGTCGATTTCGATGCCGATCTCCAAGGTTCGGCCAAGTCGGACGCGATCGTCAACGCCACGGTCGATGACGTGACCATCGGCCCGGTCGAAGGCCAGGACGAGATGGGCATCGACAAGACCGTCAGCACGATCGGTTCGGTCAACGAGAACACCGGCATCGTGCAGTTCAACCAGGAAGGCGGGGCCATGATCAACCAGGGCAACGTCATCTCGGCCGCGGCGATCTTCAGCGGGGACGAGGATTTCCAGATCGCGATGTCGGAAGCCTATGCCGACCAGCGCATCACGGATTCGGAATCGACCCACACCGAAGGGTTCGAAAACCTCGCAGGGCTGGTCGATGACAACGGCGACGTCACGCTCGACGGTGACTTCGAATACGACCTCACCGCGCAGATCGTCGACTCCTACAACGGCAACACCGGGATCGCGATGGGCAACCAGGCGGTCGGCAATGGTGCGAACCAGCACAACGTCCTGTCCCTCGCGGTCGGAGACAACGCGCTGGTGGCGCTGTCGGATGCGGGTCTCGGCCAGCAGAACAGCGGCAACATGCTGGAAGACATCAACACCCTCAAGCAGGGTGAGGTGATCGGCTCGCTCAACGGCAACGCCGGTATCGTGGCGGTCAACCAGTCGACCGGCCACTTCAACAACCAGGCCACCGTCATATCGGTCGCGGCGCTTACCAGCGCCGTGGGGCTCGGCCAGTAGGTCGGCCGGGTGACGGGGCGGTGCCCCGGATGCTGGGCCCCCATGCATCAAGCCGCCTCGTCACCCATCCACCTCAGCCCGACAGGACCTGAACCAATGTTCCGCCTTCGACCCATCACCGGCCGGTCGCCCGGCGCGCTGCTCGCCCTTGCGGCTGGCCTGACGCTCGCCTGCGCGGGACCGGGCGCGGCGCAGGAAAGCGAGGACGAACCCGAGGGTTTCGAACCCGAACGCAGCGCCGCGCGGCTCAACGATGTCGGCAACGAGGGGACGGGGGTATTTCATCTCAACCAGGCCGCCGCCGATGCGGTCAACCAGGACAACGTCCTCGTCGCCGCGCTGGTGGAGGGCACGGGCGCGGCTTTCGCCGACGGCGCGACGACGCAGGCCAACGCAGGCCTCGACCTCGCCTTTGCGGGCGGCGATGCGAATATCGCCGGGACCGCGAACGAAGCGCGCGGGATCGTCGGCATCAACCAGTCGGCCGCGAGCGGTTCCTCGCAGGGCAACCTCGTCGGGCTCGCGCTGACGAGGGGCGAGGACGGGCTCGCCGTCGCTTCGCTCGCGGCGACGGCACGCGCGCAGCCACAGGCTCGGGCAGAGGGCGCCTTCGCGGCCGGCCCGGCCGGGGCATCATCGGTTTCCCTGTCCGATTCCGGCAACGCGGCATCGGGCATCCTCCAGGCCAACCAGGCGGCCGGGGCAGGCGCCGCGCAGGCGAACATCGCCGCCATCGCGGTCGCCGAAAACGGCTTTGCCCTTGCCGACGCGCTGGCGGATGTCCCGGCGGGCGGCGGAGAGGGGCACGGCGATCTTCCCGTTCCGGCGGGCAGCGCCGCGATCACGGGCAGTTTCAACGGCGCAAGCGGGCTCGTCCAGCTCAATCAGGCGGCGGGCAGCGGCAACGCGCAGACCAATCTTTTCGCCGCGGCCTTCGGGACCCATGCAAGCGCCTCGGCCATCCCGGAAGCGGGGCTCGGCGAGATGCGCCCGGTTCCTGCCGGAGACGCGCAGGCGCAGGACGAAGAGGCGGGCGCGCAGCTTTCGATCGCCGATTCCTTCGCGGGCTTCACCGGGGTCGCGCAGGTTTCGCAGGTCGTCGGTCACGGCAACCAGACGGCCAACACGGTCAGCGTCTCGGTCAGCCGGGGGCCGGGCCTGTGAGCGCGCGCGCTGCCCCGATCGCCGCGGCCGCGCTGCTCGGCATCGCGCTGCCGGCGCTCGCCAATCCCCCGGTCGACCTGCCGGGCGGGGGGATGCTGCAGGTCAAGGTCCGCTCGCTCGCCGAGATGCGGTTCAAGGGCATCACCCGCCAGTCGCGCGACCTGAGCTGCGGCGCGGCGGCTGTCTCGACCCTGCTCGAACACGGCTACGGGCTCGATGCGTCGGAAGGCGAGGTGATCTCCAGCATCTTCGAGATCACGCCCGAAGACCAGCACGTGTCGATCGCCCGGCAGGGATTCTCGCTGCTCGAACTCAAGCGCTACCTCGAGGCGCGCGGTTTCGCGGCCGGAGGGTTCCAGCTCGATTCGGTCGAGAAGCTCGCCAATCTAAGGGTGCCGGTGATCGCGCTCATTAACGTGCGCGGATACAACCATTTCGTGGTGATCAAGCGGGTCGACGGGGACAAGGTGCTGATCGCCGATCCGGCCTTCGGCAACAGCCGCCCGACGCTCGAGGTCTTCGCCGGGAGCTGGGACGGCATCATCCTCGCTGCGGCACGGGCCGACATGCAGCCCGATCCCGAATTCATGCAGGACCCGACGATCCTCGCGCGGCCCGGCGACCTGCGCTCGATCGCGGTCGCGCTCGGCGCCACGCAGATCGCATTGCCGGGAGAATTCTAGCCGGGGCTGGCGGGATGCCCCAGGGGGAACGGTTTTTTTGACGCAGGAGGAAAGGGTATGAGTAGCCATCTGAAGGTTAGTGCGGCCCTTGCCGCGAGTATCGCTCTCGTCGGGACCGGCGGCATCGCCCGCGCCGAAGAGGGCACGGGGCCGATGTCGGCCGAGCCCGGGCTGGTCCGGCTCGTCTTCGGCGACCACCCGAACTCCGCGGGCCGGGTCATCGAGGAGCCGGAACTCGCCGATCTTCGCGGCGGCTATCGCGGGGTCTATTTCGAGCTGTTCGGCTACGGCGATCTTTCCCGGATGGGCGGGACGCTGCCAGACGGCGTCGAGATCGCCTCGCAATCGGCCGATCTCGTGAGCCTCAGCGTCGGCCTCGCAACGCTCCCCAACACCGGCGGTTTCGCCCAGTTCGCCTCGGTCGTGGGCGACAACAACGTGGTCAACAACAATCTCGTGCTCAACGTCTACTTCCTCGACGGGGGTGTCGCCGACACGAGCAACATCAGGAATGGCGGGATCTTCGGCCTCTAGGCGCCGAAGACCGCATGCGTCCGGGGCCGCAGAGCCCCGGTTCGGGGAAAGCATTCGAGGAGGGGGCAGATGATGGCTTTGAGAGGCTTCGATCGCGCGCGCGTGGTGACGGGCGGGGGGAACCGGGGTTGGAGCGCGGGAGGCCGGGCCGGGTGCAGCGGCTTCGCGCTCGTCGTGGCGCTCGTGGCGGCGGGGACGGGCGCGCAGGCGCGCGAGGTCGCCGACTGCGCCGACGACAAGGGCGGCGACCGGCTGTGCCGGCTCGAGGCGCGGCTCGACCAGCAGGAGCGCCGGATCGACGAGCTCGAGGCGGTCGTCGCCTGGCAGGCCGAGGAGATCGCCGCGCGCGACCGCACCCTCGCCGCCGAGCGGGCCGAGGTCCAGAGCCTCCAGCTGACCCTTGCCGAACGCGACGGCCTCCCGGACGCGCCGCGCCTCGCCTACCGGCCGATGCTCGCGACCGGGGCGGCGGCATGGCAGGACGCGCCGCAAGGGCAAGGGCAAGCTCAGGGGCAGGGGCCGCAGCCGGGCGAGGCCGCGCAGCCCGCCGCGGGGCAGGTCGCCGCCGGGCCGCAGGAGCCCGACGAGGGCCGCCCGCAATCCGAACAGGCGGTCGACCAGCTCCTGCTCGACCAGGGCGGCGTGCTGCTGTCGCCCGGTCGGCTCCAGATCGAGCCAAGTTTCGAATACACCTCGATCTCCAGCGACCGGGTGAACATTTCCGGTTTCTCGATCTTCAACGCCATCGTCATCGGCAGCATCAGGGTCGACGACGTCAACCGCGACATCCTGACCGGCTCGATCACCGCGCGCTACGGCACCGGCTCGCGCTCGCAGGTCGATCTGAGGGTGCCCTTCGTCTATCGCAACGACACCGAGACCACCGGGATCGGGACGGGCGATGCGACCGAACGGGCGATCACCGGGCACGGCCTGGGCGACATCGGGCTGACCCTGTCGTGGCAGGCGCTCGCCGCCAGGAAGGCGCGCCCGGCGACGATCCTCAGGGTCGCGGCCGAATATCCGACCGGCAGGAGCGCCTTCGAGATACCCCGCGTCCCCGTGAGCGAGGACAGCCCCGAGGAGATCCTCACCGAAGCGCCGACCGGCTCGGGCTTCTTCACCGTTTCGCCCGGCGTCACCTTCGTTTGGCCGATCGATCCGGTGGTCCTGTTCGCAGGAGGGGCCTACAACCTGCCCTTCGGCAAACGGTTCGACGACTTCGGCTTCGTCGATCCCGGCCACGGGTTCGAATTCTTCGCGGGCATGAACATGTCGATCAACGAACGTGTCTCGATGAACTTCTCCTTCCTCGACGCGCAGCGGTTCGCGACGCGGTCGAACGGGACCAGGATTCCAGGGTCGGGGACGCATGACGCGCGGCTTTCGCTCGGGGCGGCGATCGGCCTCAGCGACCGGACCTCGCTGGTGATCTCGACCGCGACCGGGCTGACCGACGAATCCCCCGACTTCACCTTCGGGATCCGTCTGCCGACGACCTTCTGAGGGGCAAGGGGGGGCTGCCGGCAGGCGTCGCCCGGACAATCCGCGCGCCGGTCCCGCCTTCGCCCTGGGTGCAGCCTGGCCGCGGGGAGTGTAACCTCGGGCCGGGTTCGGGCGAACCGTTCATTGCACGCCGTTTCCGGGCGTTCGCAATGAAGAGGGAGCACCACCATGCATAATTTCGTCCTGCCGGGTTTCTTGCTGGGCGGCCTTGCCGCCGCCGCGATCGTTCAGCCTGCCCATGCCGCCGAGTTCAGGCCCTATTCCGACGCCGCATTCGCCGCCGCGCAGGCCGAGGGCCGGCCGATCCTGATCGACGTCCATGCCTCCTGGTGCCCGGTCTGCGCTCGCCAGCAGCCCCTGATCGAGCGCGCCGCCGAAGACCCCGCGAACGCCGATCTCGTCGTCTTCAGGCTCGATTTCGACAGCCAGAAGGCCGAGCAGCGCCGTTTCCGGGTGACGAAGCAGAGCACCCTGATCGCCTTCGACGGCAAGCGCGAGACCGCCCGCCTGCTCGGCTCCACCGATGGCGAGGCGATCGCCCGGCTCATCGCCTCGACCCGCGGGTGAGGCGGGGGAATGGACCTGCTCGCCCTTGCCGTGGCGCTGCTCGCCGGGATCCTCACCTTCCTGAACCCGTGCGTGCTGCCGATCCTGCCGCTGGTCTTCGCGGCCTCGGCCAACGAACACCGGTTCGGACCGGCGGTGCTCGCGGCGGGGCTGGCGCTTTCCTTCACTGCGGCCGGACTGTTCGTCGCGACGATCGGAGTTTCGCTCGGGATCGATCCGGACCTGCTGCGCGTCCTGTCGGCCGGCCTGCTGATCGTGTTCGGCGCGCTGCTCGCGCTGCCGCGCGCGCAATACGCCCTGCAGACCGCGATGGGCCCGGTCGCCGACTGGGGATCGCGGCGCAGCGAGGAACACGATCGGCGCGGGCTCGGCGGGCAGTTCGGCCTCGGCCTCCTGCTCGGCGCTGTGTGGAGCCCCTGCGTCGGCCCGACGCTGGGCGCTGCGACCCTGCTCGCGAGTCAGGGCGACCGGCTCGCCGTGGCGGCGCTGACCATGTCGGTCTTCGGCATCGGGGCGGCGATCCCGCTCCTGCTGATCGGCACGGTCCTGCGTCCGAGGATGGCGGCCATGCTGAAAGGCCTCGGGGCGGCGGGCCGCGCCGGCAAGGTGCTGCTGGGCAGCGGCATGATCGTCGCGGGCGCCTTCGTCCTGACGGGCCTCGACAAGCGGTTCGAGACCCTGCTGGTCGAGACGAGCCCCGCCTGGCTCATCGACCTGACGACGCGGTTCTGATGCGCGCCGACGACGCCAGCCTGTCCGCCCTCATGGGCAAGGCGCAGGCCGGCGACCGCGCGGCCTATCGCGCCGTGCTCGAACACAGCCGCGCCTGGCTCGTCCGGTTCTACCGCGGACGGATCGATCCGGCGAGCGCGGAGGACCTCGTGCAGGAGACCCTGATGTCGATCCACGCCAAGCGCGCGACCTACGATCCCTCGCGCCCATTTCTCCCCTGGCTCGCCGCGATCGCGCGCTATCGCTGGGTCGACCGGCTCCGCCGGACCGGTTCCCGGGGCGAGACCGAGCTCGACGAGGCCCTGGCCGAAGGGGACCACGAAGCGGGCATCCTCGCCCGGATCAGCATCGACCGGATGCTCGCACGCCTGTCGAAGGGGCAGGGCGAGGCGATCCGCCTGGTCAAGATCGAGGGCCTTTCCATCGCGGAGGCCAGCCGAAGGACCGGGCAGTCGGAATCGCTGGTCAAGGTGAACATCCACCGCGGCCTCAGGAAACTCGCCGATCATGTCGAAAGCGAATAATCCCATGAAACCATCGAACGGGGCGCGGATCGATGATCTCGTCGCCGACCTCGCGCCGGTGCGCCGGGTCAGGAAACGCACCGGATTGCTGCTCGTCGCGGCCGCGACGCTGCTGGCTTTCGCCGTGACCGCACCCCTGTTCGGGCTGCGGCCGGACCTTGTTGCGCTGGAGCCGGCGGAGATCGTCCTGCTGCGTTCGGGCACCTTGCTGCTGATGGGCGCGGCGGCCGCGCTCGCTGTCACCGCGAGCGCTTCGCCCGGCGTCGGTTCGCGGCGCGAGGGGTGGCGCTGGGCGCTCGGCGCCGCCCTGCTGTTTCCCGTCACCAGCCTCGCGCTGACGCTGGGCGGTGCGCCCTTTCCCGTTGCCATCCTGACGGCGGGAAGCGTCCCCTACTGCCTCGGCATCAGCCTTTCGAGCGCGCTCGCGATCGGCGGCGTGCTGACGCTGTGGCTGCGGCGCGGGGCGGTCACCGAACGCCGCCGCGCCGGGTGGCTGACGGGGCTTGCCGCGGGGGCGCTCGGCACCTTCGTCTACAACCTCGGCTGCCCGAGCGATTCGGTGCACTATGTCGCGCTGTGGTACGGGCTCGCCGTGGCCAGCGCAGCGTTCCTCGGCCGGCTTGCGGTGCCGCGGATGCTGCGCTGGTGATCCGTGCGGAGCGGCCTCGCGCGGGCGGGGGCGCTAGGCCGCGGTCGGCCCTTCGAGCGGGCGGTGCGCGCGGCGCGCGTCGAGTTCGTCGACGAAGCCGTGGTTGACGTCGCGGTGCTCCGCCTCGTCGGCACGGACCGCGATGATCACGTCGCGCAGCCGGGCATTGGCCGGAAGCTGCCAGTAATCGATCGCGATCTGCGGCGCGGGCAGGTTCTCGTGCCGTCCGGCATCGACCTCGGCGAGATAGGCGGTGTAGCTGATCACCGCCTCTTCCTCGAAATAGCCCACCACCCGGTGCGCCGTGCGCGGGGCGAGAAGGTAGAGGAAGAAGTAGAAATTGTAGAACACGACCTGGACGATCGCGATCAGCAGCCGTTCGAACGCGCTCGGCTGGGCGATCTCGATGAACGTCATCAGGTGCATCCGCTCGTTCTCTGCCTCGTCGAGCAGGGTGCGAATCCAGCCCTCGTCGTCGCGCATCTTGCGCAGCGCGGTGAGGTGCTGCCACAGCCCGCCCACCATGCCCGGGACGGCCGCAACCGTTTCGAGCACCACGGCGCGGTGGCCGTAGCGCCTCGAAAAGAACGTGTCGGCGACGAGGCGCAGCGCCTTGACGAAGGCGAAGGCGACCTTGTCGCTGGCATTGCGCGGCGGCACATGGCTGTCGAGCGCGGCGGCGTGATTGACCTGCCGGATCAGCGGGCGGTGATCGATCGGTTTCATGGTTCTCGGGATACCCAAAGCTCGCCTGGCCCCTTCTACCCGACCCCATGTCGAGCGCCCTGACCAGAACTCCATCGGCCTTCGCAATATGGGCTTCGGGCACGCCCGATACCCGCGAAACCGGCGCACCGGATGTGCACATAAACGCAACCAGGAACGCCTATTGCATCGCGACGATGCGCTTTGGTGAAGAAACGCCGCCGATAGCGGGCGGGCGGGCAGATCCCCGGCCATGGGGGATCGGCCGTCATTGCAGCGCTGGCCGGGCCTTGTCGCTTCACCGGTCGCCAACGGCGCGCAGGACCGACCGCATCAGGCGCCTCGCTGCCAGCCAGAGCGTCTGGCGGGCACAGGGTGCGAACATTTCGCGCGTCAGGAATTCGAATGCGGGGCGCTCGTCCCGCGCGGCCGCCATGCAGATATCGACGAGCAGTGCTTCGTCATGGGAAATCCGCGGGTTGCAATGGCTTTCGATCACCGGCGGCTCGGGCCAGGCGCGCCACGCTTCGTCGAGGAGCGCGTGAAACGGCGGCAGCGCGGTCCTGCTGCCAAGGTGGTGCGCCAGCGTGTGGATCGAATAGCCGGTCCCGGCGTGATGGCAGTAACGCAACGCCGCGATCATCCGGTCGCCCGTCGGATCGAGATCGTTCCGCATCCGGGGCCGGCCGAGCAGGGTGATGTCAGCGGACATGCCGGTGCCTCGCGGTCCGTCCGGGCGCGGAGGATGCGCGCTGGCCCGCGGCGCCTTTCGGCCTGGTGCCCGGCGCAGGCCCGACCGGCATTTTCATCGCCGCCCGCACCGCCCGTGCGGCCCAGCCAATGGCTTCCTCGAGACCGCTCTTCGCCGCATCGCCGCTGCCGCCCATCCCGTCGCTGCGAGCGGTGCGGACCACCCCGGTCAGGGCCCGCTCGTCGGCCGAGAACCTGACGCTGCAGCAGCATTCCCGCACGAGCGCGCGTCCGAGCCTCGCCTCGACCAGTTCGAACAGGCTCGAACAGGCCGCCGCAGTCTCGACCGCATAACCGACCTGCATGGCCGTATCGTGCATCGCCGGAAGCGCCTGCTCGCCGGTCTCGCGCGCCATCGACCAAAGCCGGAACAGGCGGACGAGCATGGCCTCGTCGAACGCGTGCCGACGGATCGGTCTCATCGCCCTGCCCCGCAGGCGCGGTCGGGAAGATCCGCACGGCCGAAGCTCGGCATGAAGGTCGGTGGGTAGGCCATTCTTCTCCCTTTTTGCGGACCGGGCTTGCGGATTGTCGATGATCAGTCCCAGGGACTGCCGTGCAATCGCTTCGCATTTGCGTAATAGCATGCTGCGAGCGATTCGCAATAGCAGTATAACAGGGATCAGTCATGATAAATCGTTACCGGGCGGGGCGCCTTCTGTGCGGCTCCGCGATCGCTTTGGCGGCAGTCGCCTTCTCCACCGCCGGCGCGGCGCAAGACACCAGCGGCGAGGTCGAACAGAACGAACAGGAAGAAGAGGCAGAAGGGGAAACCGAAACAACCGAGGACGGCCAGGAGATCGGCACGGTCGACATCGGAGAGAGCGTCCGTTCGGTCCAGACCGCGACCGCGACGCCCGTAACCGTCATCAACCGCGAGGAAATCCTCGACCGGCAGGCCAACACCGTCGCCGAACTGGTCGATTCCGTACCCAGCGTCAGCCTCGTCAACGGCTCGACCCCGGTCGGTTCGGCGATCTCCATCCGCGGTTTCGGCTTCAATCCCCCGTTCGGGACCGACAACAAGGTTTCGATCCAGATCGATGGCGCCGTCGCCGACGCCGAGGAGATCTATCGTCTCGGCAACCAGATCTTCACCGAGCCCGACCTTTATCGCACGGTCGAGGTGATCCGCGGCACGGTCGGCAGCTTCGAATACGGTTCCGGGATCGTCGGCGGGGTCATCCGGCTCGAAACGGTCGACGCCTTCGACCTCACCGGCGGCGAGGCCGGCGTGGCGCTCAACCAGACGCTCGGCTACTTCACCAATGGCGACGGCTTCCAGAGCTCCAGCACGCTCGCCATCGCGCCGACCGACCGGATCGAACTGCTCGGCAATTTCACCTGGCGCCAGCAGGAAAACCAGACCGACGGGAACGGCGACGAGATCGGCAACGGCGCCTTCGAACTGCCGTCCTTCCTGCTAAAGGCCGGGGTCTATCTCGATCCCGACCGGGAGCATTACCTGAGGGCCAGCTACCAGCAGACGACCACCGCTGACCGGGACGTTCCGCTCGACACCTTCATCACCACCACCGACTTCTTCGGCAATGTCGACCGCGACACGCTGAGCCAGGTCGCGATCCTGCGCTACAACTACAATCCGATCGACAACGACGCGATCGACCTGCTCGCGCAGTTTTCCTACACCAACCAGAAGATCGACCAGACCTTCGTGCCCGGAAGCACGAATCCGCCGGGCTTCGACCAGTTCGTCTCGGGCCTCGGCAATGCCGACCTGCAATTCGAAATCTACCAGGGCGTCCTCAAGAACGCGGCGTTCTTCGAGACCGGCGGCATCCGGCATTCGCTGCGAACCGGCTTCGAATTCCGCAGCCGGGTCCGCGCCGATGCCAATTCCGCGCCGGGCGGGATCGACAACCGGCTGGCCTTCTTCGCGATCGACGAAATCGCGCTTGCCCGCGGGCTGACGATCACGCCCGCCATCCGTTACGAAACGCAGGATGTCGATGCGCGCCCCTCGCTAGACGACGGGACCAATTTCAGTTCGGGGCGCGATGCCTTGATGGGCGGCGTTTCGGCGCGTTACGAATTCCCCATGGGCCTGTCGTTCTTCGCGAGCTGGGCGCAGTCGGACAACCTGCCGATCATCGACGATCTCGAAAACGAGGTGCTGCGCGAACAGATCGAGGTCAGCGAAACCTACGAATTCGGCGCCGCGTTCAACCGGGTCGGCCTGTTCGCCGACAACGATCAGATCGCGATCAAGGTCAATTACTACCCTCTCTTATTCACGGCGATGCGGTTGGGCGCCTCTCGGTGCGAGCTTGACGCCACTGCTGCGTGCGGCGGCGTAGAGCGGGCGTGCGGCACCGC
>Ga0008833_1001189_pt1 | contig 13029 bp, 11 predicted proteins | sample HotLakConsoUCCLE_FD_62216 | JGI IMG/M metagenome (GOLD analysis project Ga0008833, IMG submission 62216) | Hypersaline microbial mat communities from Hot Lake, Washington, USA - Hot Lake Consortium UCC-LE | ecosystem: Environmental > Aquatic > Non-marine Saline and Alkaline > Hypersaline >... | reverse complement strand
CGGCGGGCGCTATTCGGTCTGGGGCCCGATCGGGTTGTCGCTGGCGATCGCGGTGGGCGCCGAGGCGTTCCGCGCGTTTCTGGCCGGCGGGGCCGCGATGGACCTCCATTTCCGCGCCGCCGAACCGACCGAGAACATGCCCGTCATGCTCGCGCTCACCGGCATCTGGCACAATCAGGGCATGGGCCATGCGACCCGCGCCGTTTTGCCCTACGAGCAGCGGCTTCTGCGCCTGCCGGCCTATCTCCAGCAACTCGAGATGGAATCGAACGGCAAGTGCGTCGCGATGGATGGCACGCCGCTCGGCGTCCCGTCCGGTCCGGTGGTCTGGGGCGAGCCCGGCACCAACGGGCAGCACGCCTTCTACCAGCTCATCCACCAGGGCACGCGGGTCGTGCCTTGCGAGTTCATGGTCGGGGCGGAGGGGCACGAAGAGGCCCTCTCCCATCACCACGACCTCCTCGTCGCCAACTGTCTCGCGCAGTCCGAGGCGCTGATGCGCGGGCGCAGCTTCGAGGAGGCCCGGGCGATGCTCGAAGGCACCTTCGAGGGCGCCGAACTCGACCGGCAGGCCCGCCACCGCGTCTTTCCCGGCAACCGGCCGTCGACGACGCTCGTCTACCCCAAGCTCACGCCCTTCGTCCTGGGCCAGATCCTCGCGCTCTACGAGCACCGGGTCTTCGTCGAGGGAGCGATGCTCGGGATCAACTCGTTCGACCAATGGGGGGTGGAGCTCGGCAAGGAACTCGCCACCTCGCTCGGCCCGGTGGTCACCGGAGAGAGGGGCGCCGAGGGCAAGGACCCCTCGACCGCCGCACTCGTCCGCTTCATTCACCTCCACCGCGCCTAGAGCGTGTCGCGTTCGTTCGACTTCGCGCGATCCGCTCCATCCCGTCGATGCGTCATGTCCGGGAAACCCGAGACCGGTTCCCGCTTTCGAGCCGCCTACGCCAGGCGCTCCGTCAGGCCAGGAGCCCGAGAAGCGCGTCAAGCCCGTCCGTCAGCGCCGCCGGCCCGGGTTGCAGGATGAGCGGCGACTTTATTTCATGGATGCGCCCCGACGCCACCGCCGGCACCGCGTGCCACCCCGGGCGTGCGGCGATTTTTTCGGGCCGCACCTTCTTGCCGCACCATGACGCCACGATCACGTCGGGCGCGGCCGCGATCACCTCGTCGGCGGTGACGATCCTGTCCTTCGCCGCCCCCTGCCGGGCGTGGTGCGCGAAGACATCTGTTCCCCCGGCGATCTCGACGAGTTCGGAGACCCAGCCGATTCCGGCAATCATCGGGTCGTCCCATTCCTCGAAGTAGACCCGGGGGCCTGTCCCGGGGCCGCGGCGCAGGTCCGCGATCCGCCCGCGCAGGTCCGCCGCGAGGCTCCGGCCGCGCCCGGGCGCGCCGACGAGGGCCCCCAGCGTCTCGATCATCGCCAGAATGCCGGCCACGTCGCGCTGGTTGAACCCGTGCACCGCCACGCCGGCGCGCAGGAGGGCTGCCGCGATATCGGCCTGAAGATCGGAGAAGGTCAGCACGAGGTCGGGATCGAGCGCGAGGATCTTCGGCACGTCTGCGGACGTGAACGCGCCCACGCGAGGCTTTTCGCTTCGCACCCGGGCAGGGCGCACGGCGTATCCCGTCACCCCGACAATGCGGTCTTCCTCGCCCAGAAGATAGAGCGTCTCGACCGTTTCCTCGGTGAGGCAGATGATGCGATCGGGTGGAAAGCGCCTCACCGGGCGGCCCGGGCGGGCGGAGCGCGTCCGGCCTCGGTTTCCTGCTTCCGGACCACGGGGGGACCCGCGCAAGAACGCAAGGACGCGCCACGCGCCTTCGGCCCCACACAGCGCCTCGCGAGACGGGGTCGGCGCACGCCCCGGGCGGGCAGGAAAGATCGACGCCGGATGTCGGGTGCCGAGAAGCTCGAGGGGAAATTAGGCCATGCGGCTTGGCGTCGGAAACAAGAGGGCATGAGGGAACCGCCCTGGCGGCAATCTGCACGATCTGACGACTGGAGCGGGTAGCGGGAATCGAACCCGCACTTCAGGCTTGGGAAGCCGGCGCGCTACCACTACACCATACCCGCTTGCGAGGTGGAGTAACACCGAATCCCCGGCCGCCACAAGAGAGCTCGCGAGGTATCTGAGGGCGGTATCCCAACCCGTGGTGCAGAAGGCCACGCGCGGAGCCGATTGGCGCAGCGAAGCGCGCGGCCTGTCTGGCTGTCACCGCCGACGTGGACACGATCTTCGTCGGTCGCGCTCGCGCATGGATTCGTCGGTTCCAGCGGATGTGTGGGTATTTCGACAGCGTCCCAGCGGATGGCGCAACCGGTTTTCGGCCTTGGTTCGGCCGCAGTTACAGGGCGGCGAGTGTCGCGGGGTCCATGAGGCCAGTGTCGCAAATGGCGGCGACGGTTTCCAGTGTCATGTAGCGTCTCGTGATCGCCCACTCATCATTCTGTTCGAGCATCAGAGTTCCGACCAGACGGGTGACCGTGGCCTCGTTGGGGAAGATCCCGCGCGGTGAGGAATCGTGCCACGTCGGGCAACCTGCGACCCTTGTCGAAGATCGCCAGGTAACTTCAGCGCTTTGAAGGGGAATTTGGCTCCGGCGGTAGGGATCGAACCTACGACCAATTGATTAACAGTCAACTGCTCTACCGCTGAGCTACGCCGGAACGCCGGGTGCGCGTATAGCAATGCCGTTCGATGCCGTCCAGAGGGGGGGAGGAGATTCTGGGCGCTGTCCCGACCCGGTCAGACGAGGTGCCACGACGCGTCGTCGGACGGGGCGGGAGCGGCGGCGATGCGGCCCCTTTCGTGCAGGTCGACGAGATGGGCGAGGACATTGCGCGTGGCCGCCTTCAGGAGGCCCCCCGGAATGTCGCGGTAGATCGCGCGTGCGATGTCATCGGCCCGGGCCGGACCCTGCGAGAGGGCTGCGAGGACTTCGGCCTCGCGCTCGGCGCGGTGGGCGACGAGCCAGTCGAGACGTGCGGCGGGGTCGGTCACCGGGGGCCCGTGACCGGGCAGGTAGAGCCGGTCGGCCCGCGCCCTCAGCCGCGCGCAGGAGGCGAGAAAATCGGCCACGTCGCCGTCGGGCGGGGAAATGAGCGTCGTCGACCAGCCCATGACGTGGTCGCCCGAGAACAGGATGTCGCCGAGGGCGAAGGCGAGATGGCCGCCGAAATGGCCGGGGCAGTGGACGACCTCGAGACGGCCCTCGCCGTACTCGACGCGCGCGCCGTCCCCGAGCGTGCCGTCCGGCCGGAACTCCGCATCGACGCCCTCGCCGCCGCCGCCCCGGCCAGAGGCCGCGAAGCGCGCCATGACCGCGCTCCGCCCGGCCGCGGGCGGGCCGAAGGCGAGCACGGGCGCGCCCGCCGCGGCGGCGAAGGCCCGCGCGCCGGCGGAGTGGTCGCGGTGCGCATGGGTGACGAGCACCGCATGAACCCGCGCATCGGCCACCGCGGCGAGGAGCGCGGCGCGATGGGCGGCGCTATAGGGTCCGGGGTCGATGACCGCGACGTCCCTTCGACCCAGCACATAGCTGTTGGTGCCCCAATACGTCATCGGCCCGGGGTTCGGCGCGAGAACGCGGCGAATTCCCGAAGCGACATCCACGGCCACGCCGGGGGCAGGCTTTTCCGCTTCCAGTGCCATGGGCGCCACAATACGCTCTGGCCCATGAAGGTCCATTGGCTGAGCCGCTATCTTCCCCGGTCGCTCTACGGCCGCGCGGCGGTCATCCTGCTGGTGCCGGTGGTCACGGTGCAACTCGTCTTCTCCATCGGTTTCATCCAGCGCCATTACGAGGGCGTCACCCGGCAGATGACCGGGAACGTGCTTCTGGAGATCTCGACCCTCGTCGAGCGGGTGGAGGCCGCGGGCGACCCCTTCGCGGCAGCCGAGGCCGCGGCGGAATACGGCGCGCCGGTCGCCATCGACACGACCCTGCCCGCCGCGAGCCCGGTGGAGGACGCCCGCGCGTTCTACGACCTCTCGGGCCGGGTGGTGACCGGGGCGCTCCGCGCCGGTCTGCCCGGTCTCGTCGCAGTCGACCTCTCCACGGACGAGCGGGCCGTCGCGCTTCTGATCGACACGGTGAACGGCCCCCTGGGCCTGTCGTTCTCCCGCGAGCGGGTCAGTGCCTCGAACCCCCACCAGCTTCTCATCCTGATGGTCGCGACCTCCGTCCTGATGACGGTGATCGCCTATTTCTTCCTCTGGAACCAGCTCTTGCCCGTGCGGCGCATGGCCGAGGCCGCCGAGGCCTTCGGGCGCGGCCGGACGGTGCCCTTCCGCCCCGGTGGCGCGACCGAACTCCGGCGGGCGGGGGCGGCCTTTCTCGAGATGCGCGGACGCATCGAGCGGCATATCGACCAGCGCACCCGGATGCTCTCGGGCGTCAGCCACGACATCCGCACGCCGCTGACCCGGATGCGCCTCGGCCTGTCGCTCCTGCCGGAAAGCGAGGAGCGCGCCGCCCTCGAACAGGACGTGAAGGACATGGAAGGCATGCTCGAGGCGTTCCTGAACTTCGCGCGCGGCGAGGGGGCGGGGCCGACCGAGCCCACCGACCCCGAGGCGCTCCTGGCCCGTGTCGTCGAAAAGGCCCGGCGGGGCGGCCATGCCGTCGAGACCGGCGAGATGCCCGCCGACCCGGTGGGTCTCGTCGACCTCCGCCCGCTCGCCATCGAGCGCGCGCTCGAGAACCTCGTTGGCAATGCCGTGCGCTACGGCACCCGCGCGATGGTAAGCCTCGCCGCCACCCAGCGTGTGCTGCGGTTCACGGTCGAGGACAACGGGCCGGGAATAGCCCGCGAGGCGCGCGAGGACGCGCTGCGCCCCTTCGTCCGGCTCGACGCCGCGCGCAACCAGGACGCGGGCTCGGGGGTGGGGCTGGGCCTCTCCATCGCCGCCGACATCGCCCGCCAGCACGGCGGCACGCTGCGGCTCGGCGAAAGCGCCCGGCTCGGCGGGCTTGCGGTCGATCTCGTGATCGCGCGATAGGGGGCGCATGGACGATCCCCGCGACATACTCACCGCCCTCTTCGACGCCGCCGTGGCCGCGGCCGACCCCGAGGCCGCACTCGCGTCCGCCTTGCCCGACCCGCCGAAGGGCCGGACGGTCGTCATCGGGGCCGGCAAGGGCGCGGCGCAGCTCGGCCTCGCGTTCGAGAAGCTCTGGCCCGGCGCGTTCGACGGCGTCATCGTCACCCGCTACGGCTATGCCGCGCCCTGCGAGCGGCTGAAGGTGATGGAGGCGGCGCACCCGGTGCCGGACGCCGCCGGCCTCGCCGGCGCCGAAGCGCTCATGTCCGCCGTCTCGGGCCTCGGGGAGGACGATCTCGTCATCGCGCTCGTCACCGGCGGGGGCTCGGCACTTCTGCCCGCGCCGCCGGGGCCGCTCGCGCTCGGGGACGAGGCGGCGCTCAACCGTGCGCTCCTGTCCTCCGGCGCGCCGATTTCCGTCATGAACCGCATCCGCGCGGAAGCCAGCGGCATCAAGGCCGGCCGCCTCGCGGCGATGGCGCATCCCGCCCGCGTCGTGACCCTCGTCGTGTCCGACGTGCCCGGCGACGACCCCGCCGAGGTCGCCTCGGGGCCGACGGTGCCGAGCCCGGGCACCCCCGCCGAGGCGCTGCGGCTCGCCGAGACCTGGCGTGTCGATCTGCCGGGGCCGGTGCGGGACTGGATCGCAAGCGGGCAGGGCGCCTCGCCCGACCCTGCGGACCCGGTCTTCGCCCGCAACGAGGTGCGGGTCATCGCCTCGGCCCGCCGCTCGCTCGAAGCGGCCGCGGCCCGGGCGCGCACCATGGGCCTTCCCGCCGCGATCCTGTCGGACGCCATCGAGGGCGAGGCGCGCGACGTGGGCCGCGTCCACGCCGCCATCGCCCGTGAGATAGTGCGGGCCGACCGGCCCTTCGCGCGCCCCGTGGTGCTCCTGTCGGGCGGCGAGACCACGGTGACATTGTCCGGCGCGGGCGGACGGGGCGGGCGCAACAGCGAGTTCCTCCTGTCCTTCGCGCTGGACATCGCCGGAGTGCCGGGCATTTCGGCGCTTGCGGCCGACACCGACGGCATCGACGGTTCGGAGGACAACGCGGGCGCCTTCGCCGATGGCGGCACCGCGGCGCTCATCCGCGCGGCGGGCCGCGACCCCGCCGCAGATCTCGCCCGTCATGACGCATGGGGCGCGTTCGAGGCGGCCGGCGCGCTCTTCGTCCCGGGGCCGACAGGCACCAACGTGAACGACTTCCGCGCGATCCTTGTTCGGTGATTTTCGGCGGGTCTCGCGCCGCTCGCGACCTGCGGCTCGGACCGGACGGGCCTACGATCGGCTGAAAACGCGGCCTGCGAGGCGACCACCGGTCGAGCATGATCCAGGGGCGATCCGGCAGCGCGCCGGGTCTCAGTACGTGCCGGGCGGGTCGCTTGCGGGAAACGACTCGTCGCTCCGCTCATCCTGCGCATCCCAGGTCGGCGGCGGATCGCGCATCTGGGACGGCCCGGCATTCCGCACGGGCCGCACGGGCGGGGTCTCCGCTTCGGCCTCTGCGGACCGCGACGACGGGCCATGCACCGATCGCGCGATGGCCCAACCCGCTGCGAAGGTGGCGACGAAGGCTAGCAATCTCGACATCGGTCTGGTCCTCCGCTCACTGACCGGGCATTCGCGTCGTGCTGGCGCGCCGCCGTTTCCGAGGTGCGCCGCATCCTCGTTCGTCAACGATATCGGGCCGCGATCGTTCCCGCGTCAGGGCCGCGTCGGGAGAGCGCTCATCCGGCGACGCGCCGCCGACGTGCCGGACCGACGCGGCGGGGCCGGCGCGGGCTCGCGGGCATTCCGAAACGGACGGCGCGCGGACCCCTTTCCAGCCGTCCCGACCGCGCGCGCCGCCCGCGTTCGCGGAACGGGGGGAACCCTGTTTCCGATGTCTCCGTTACTCCACGAGATCGACGTCACGGCCGCCGTGCACGGACTGCGAAGACCAACGGGCAGGGTCGGGCGACGCGGGTGACGCGCGTCAGTGAGGAGCACGGGCAATGCGGAAGGAAGAAGGCGTCCTCACCGACATCGTCGGCGAACTGGAAAGATCGGCGCACGCGACCGAGGGCGACGCGGTCGCGGTGGGCGACCTGATCGACGCGCTCGATCATCGCGGCTACGGCCCTGCGCTCGCGGTGCTGCCGCTCGTCGAACTGACCCCCATGGGCGGCATTCCGGGTTTTCCGACGCTGCTTGCGCTGACCCTCGCCATCATCACGGCGCGCCTGCTCATGGGCTACGAGCACTTCTGGGCGCCGGACTGGCTGCGTTGCCGGAGGCTCGGTTCGAACCGGGTGATCAGGTCGATGGAGTGGCTGAAGCCGGTGTCGCTCCGGATCGACGCGAAGCTGCACGAGCGCCTGCTCTTCCTCTCGGGTCCGACGGGCCGCCGGGCGGCCTGCATCGTGATCCTGTGCCTCCTGCTGACCGTTCCGCCGCTCGAACTCGTGCCCTTCGCGACCTCGGGGCCGATGATCGCGATCTCGGTCTTCGGGCTCGGGCTTCTGTTCCGCGACGGTCTGCTGATGCTCGTCGGCTTTCTCGCCGCTGCCGTCGTGGCCGGTGTCGGACTCTGGAGCCTCGCGGGATCGGAGGGCGCGGCCGGCTGACCGTCGGACGGGTATCGCCGGTCTCAGAGCGGCGGGGGCGGCACCATCGCGGGCCGCTCGATGCGGCGGCAGAGGAACACCTCCGGTTCCGGTCGCGCCTCGATCGCGAAGCCCGCGCTGCGCAGCATGGCCGCCGCGGCGGGGCCGTTCGGGACGAACCAGTTGGTCGGATCGCCGGCATAGCTGTGCTCGATGAAATGCAGCCGCGGGAAATCGGGCCGGTCGAAGGGTGCGGTTTCGCAGAAGGCATGATCGGCCTCGACCGGCCCCTCCTCGACCGCTCCCCGCTGAAGCGACTGGAACAGCAGGAGGTCGCGGGCAACATGCTCATGGATCATGTCGAGCGCCAGAAGCGGGTGACGCAGGTGATAGAAGACGCCCATGAAGAGCACGAGGTCGAAGCGTTCCCCCAGGGCCCCGATCTCGTAGACCGACATCTGCCGCAGTTCGATGTCCGCGCCGGCCTCGTCGATGGCGAACCCGGCCTGCCGCAGGTAGAGCGGATCGGTGTCGATCCCGAGCACGCGTCCCGCGCCGCGCCGTTTCATCTCCAGCGCGAAGAACCCCGCGTTGCAGCCGATGTCGAGAACGCTGCGTCCGTCGAGATCGTCCGGCAGCACGTGGCGGAAGCCTTCCCACTTCTGGCGGGGGTAATCGCCGAGGAAATGGTCCGGGGCGGTATCGACGCCACGGATATTGAGGTTGTGAAACCACGGGCCGAGCGAAGCGATCTCCCGGCGCAGGCTTTCCCGTGTCGGTCCCATCTTGCCGGTCCGTTCGACTGAAGGTCACTATCGCGCAGGCTGGCCGACGGGCCGTCGTGTCTCCTGGCGGGGCGACTGTACTCCGAGTTGCATGCGGAAATCCTCGATCGTGGCGAGGAGACCCTGTTGCAGGGGCACCGAGGGCCGCCAGCCGAGCAGCCGTTCAGCCGCCGAGATGTCCGGCCGGCGGCGGCGCGGATCGTCCTCCGGCAGGGGCTTGAAGACGACGCGGGACGGCGACTGCGTCATCTCCAGCACCTTCTCGGCAAGATCGAGGATCTCGTATTCGTCGGGGTTGCCGAGGTTCACCGGCTGGTGCGGGTTCTGCTCGACTTCCATGAGCTTCTGCAGCCCCGCGACGAGGTCGGAGACGAAACAGAACGAGCGCGTCTGCCGCCCGTCTCCGTGGATCGTCAGGTCCTCCCCCGTCAGCGCCTGCACGGTCAGGTTCGAGACGATACGTCCGTCGTCGGCCTGCATCCGCGGGCCGTAGGTGTTGAAGATGCGGGCCACCCGCGCATCGACACCGGCCCGCCGCAGCATGTCGAAACACAAGGTCTCCGCCGCGCGCTTGCCTTCGTCATAGCAGGCCCGCGGACCGATGCAGTTGACATTGCCGCGATAGGTCTCGCGCTGGGGATGCTCCTCGGGGTCGCCGTAGACCTCGCTGGTGGAAGCCTGGAGAAACCGGGCCCCATGCCTTTCGGACAGGCTCAGCATGTGCCCGGCGCCCCGGACGCAGGTCATCATCGTGTGGACGGGGTCGAGCTGGTATCGCGGGGGCGAGGCGGGGCAGGCGAGATTGTAGACACGGTCGAGCGGGCCGTCGTGGACATAGGGGTCGCAGACATCCGCCTCGACGAGGTTGAAGCGGGGATGGTTCAGGAGCGGGGCGACATTGGCTCTCGACCCGCTCACGAAGCTGTCGAGACAGGTGATGGTGTGTCCGGCCTGCAGCAGGGCATCGCAGAGATGCGACCCGATGAAACCTGCGCCACCCGTGACGAGGATGTTCAGGCGGCGATCGTTGGGCACAGGCATCATCATGTCGTTCCTTGCAAGCAGGTCTCGTTTGGCGCGCAGGACCCGTCAGGGCACAAGGCCCGCGCCAGCGCCCGCGCGCGCGCGTCGCCGCTGTGGCCCGCGGCCACGATCCGCCGGGCGCGTTCGCCCATCGCGCGCGCCGCTGCGTCGCTTCGGCAGAGGGCCGACACCACGTCGTCGCCGCGCCGCGCGATGAGGATGGCGTCGTCTTCGGGAAAGAGTTCGTCCAGCCCCGGCCAGGCATCGCTGATGACTGGCGTGGCGCAGGCCGCCGCTTCGAACAGCCGGACGGAAGGCGACCAGCCCGCCGCGATCATGTCGTCGCGCGTGACGTTCAGCGTGAAGCGCTGGCGGCTGTAGAACGAGGCGTGCTCCTCGGGCGTCAGGTGCTCGATGCGTTCGACGTTCGCGGGCCAGTCGATATCGTCCGGGTATTGCGGTCCCGCGACGACGAACAGCATGCCGGGGAGCGCGCGGGCGGGTTCGATCAGGAGTTCGTGCAGCCGCACCTGCCGGTCGGGACTGTAGGTTCCGATGTAGCCCATGTCCCAGACCACGCCTTCGCCGGTCGGGCGGTAGCGCTGCGTATCGACGGAACAATAGAGGGCTTCGGCCCGCCGCGCGCCCCAGTCGCGCTCCAGCCGGTCGAGAACGCCACCGCCGCTGAACGAGAAATAGATGTCGAAGAGCGGAACCTGACGGCGGGCGAGATATTCCTCTTCCCCCCTTGCCAGACGGGAAAGCGTCACCGGCGTGTCGATGTCGTAGAAACACAATTGCCGCAGGACCATCGCCGCGAGCCGGTCGATCAGGTCCGTCCCCTCGGGAACGTAGGACCCCACGACAACGGCGTCGGCCCGGCGCAGGCGGCCCTCGTGACGGCCCAGCACGCTGCCGAGGTCCTCGTAGAGGTCGAGTTCGCAGAAGCCCGGCTCGGGCAGGTCCCGCTGCCGCGCATACCAGGGCACGTCGCGTTCGAGGAAAAGAACCCTGTGTCCCTGTTCGCTCAGTCCCCGGATCAGGGCGCGATACGTCGTGGCATGCCCGTTCCCCCAAGAGGAGGTCAGCGAGAGGCCGAAGACGACGATGTCGAGCGGCCCGGTCATTCGGCCACCGCCCTTCTGGCATGGGCGGCGCGGCGGAAACTCTGGTGCGCCGCGCGCGCCCGGTGGACATAGGTGTGATCGGCGAGCACCCGTGCGCGTGCCGCCGCGCCGATCGCGCGCGAGCGTTCCGGCGTGAGGTTCTCGACGATCTCGGTCACGTCGGCGCCGTCGCGGGCGACCAGCACTTCGGTCCCCGGCGCGAGAAACGCGTCGATGCCTTCCCAGTGGTCCGTGATCAGGCAGGCGGCGGCGCCCGCCGCCTCGAAAACCCGTGTCGCCGGGGAGAATCCGGTCGCGGCCATCGTGTCGCGGCTGATGTTCAGCACCGCCATGGGCGAGGCGTTGAAGGCGTTGTGCGCGTTCGTGCCGACATGACCGAGATCGGTCACATTGGCGGGCAGCCTGCGATGGTCCCATCCCGAGCCGCCCAGAAGAAAGGCCCGGTCCGGCAAGCGCGCCGCGGGCGAGAGGAAGAATTCCTCGACCCGCGCTTCGCGGTCGGGCAGGCGATTGCCGAGAAACGACAGCGCGGATGCATAGCGGTCCTGCGGGGAGACGGGGTAGTGCGTGTCTGGATCGAGCGCGTTGTAGATCGGCACGCAGTCTTGCGCGCCGAGCCCGCGATAGGCGTCGACCACCGCGTCGCCGCCGCCGTAGGTCAGCACGAGGTCGAGCGCGGGCAGCCAACGGCGCAAGGGATGGTCGGGCGCGCGCCCGAGTTCGGCGAGCGTGGCGGGTGCGTCGACGTCCCAGAAAACCCGCAGCGCGTGGGGTGCGGCCTGCGACATCACCCGCTCGAGAAGCGCGTCGTCGGCGTAGCCCACGCCCGACGCCTTCACCACCACATCGGCCCCCGCGGCATGTCCGGCGGCATTGCGCACCCCTTCGGGCGTCGCCGGATAGACGACGACCCGCGCCCAGTCCGGCGGCTCGATGTCACGGTGCGCCTGACGATCGAAAGCATCGGGTTCATGGAAGGTGATCTCGTAGCCGAGGCCCGCGAGCGCCTTCAGGATGCCGCGATAATAGGTGGCGGCGCCGTTCCAGTAGGACGACAGCAGGCTCGATCCGTAGAACGCGATCCTCATTCCGCGGCCTCCGCTGCCCGTCCGGCCCGCCCGGGCGCGAGGGTTGCGATGATGGCGAACAACTCGTCGACGCGGTGCCGGCAGGTGTGCCGCTGCCGGATCGTCCTCAACCCCTCTGCCCGCAGGCTCGCCGCGAGATCGGGGTCGGACAGCACCGCGCGCAGGTGGCGCCGCATGTCGTTCCCGTCGCGCGCGACGAGATGATCCCTGCCGGCGTCGAACAGGCCCTCGGTGTCGTCCCAGGGCGCGCAGACGAGGGGAATGCCGCAGGCCATCGCCTCGAAGGGGCGGATGGTGGGAATTCCCGGCAGCGCCTCGACATAGGGTCGGCGCGGCACGTGAACCGTGACCCGGTGCCGCGCGAAGGCCCGCGGCACCTCGGCGTTTGCGATCCACCCGCCGAAGGACAGTCCGGCCCCGGCCAGTCTCGCCTTCGCTCCGGCGGGATAGCGCACGCCCCGGACCGTGGCTGCGAGGTTCAGCGCTTCGGCCGGGCCGACGAGGAACTCCTCGAGTTCGGCGCTGCGTTCGTCGTCTCCCCAGTTGCCGATCCAGACCAGATCGCCCTCTTTCGGTTCGTCGAGCGGGCGGAACAGCCTGTCGTCCGCCGCCTCGTGCCAGGTGAAGACCTGCCGTCCCCAGCCCCGGGCGAGGTATCGCTCCCGCAACGCTTCCCCGAAGGCGAGAATGCCGTCGTAGTCGCGGAGTTCGAGGTCGGCGATATGGGCATCGGCCGACACCGCGCGGTGATGGGTGTCGTGAAAGAACAGAAGAAACCCCATCTCCCGCCGCAGGCGCCCGATCTCGGCGACCAGTGCGGGGTCGGTCCATTCGTGAACGACGACGACGTCCGCGTCCCCCAGCGCCGCCGCGTGGTCGAACCCCGCGCCGTAGCTCAGCGAGCGGAGGTCCGGAAAGGCCTTGCGGAACGCGTCCTCGGCCTCTGGCCCCTGATCCGCGACGAGATTGGACCGGCTCCAGCCATCGGACGGTTCCAGTGCAATCGCGCGGTGCCCGCGCGCCACGAGATCCCGCATGACGCCGCGCAGGAAATGCGCGTTGCCGTGGTTCCAGTCGGAGACCAGCGAATGGGTGTAGAAGACGAACCGCATCAGGCCGGTTCCCTTTCCTTCAGGGCCGCCGCGAACGTTGCCGCCATGGCCCTGGCCTGCCGTTCGAGACCGAAGGTCCGCGCACGGCGCCGGGCGGACCGGGCCAGCCGTTCCCTAAGGTGAGGATGTCGCGCCAGGTCGTTGATATGCATGGCAAAGGCGCGGGCGTCGCCGGGCGGGGCGAACAGCGCGGCGCGCTCCCAGATCTCGCGGTACGTCGGAATATCCGACAGCACCAGCGCCGCGCCGCCCGC
>Ga0008833_1001183_pt1 | contig 13087 bp, 12 predicted proteins | sample HotLakConsoUCCLE_FD_62216 | JGI IMG/M metagenome (GOLD analysis project Ga0008833, IMG submission 62216) | Hypersaline microbial mat communities from Hot Lake, Washington, USA - Hot Lake Consortium UCC-LE | ecosystem: Environmental > Aquatic > Non-marine Saline and Alkaline > Hypersaline >... | reverse complement strand
GACCTGCCGAAGCTTCGCGACGATCTCTTCGGGCTTGTGCTTCTTCTGGGGCATTCATCTGTCCTCCATCTGGCTCGAAAACCTACTTCAGGGAGGACCACTTTTCAGGGGGCAGGCCAGAATATGGCACAAGATGCCAGCCGCACCTTCGAGTCCGTCATGGCGGAAATCACGAACGCTCTGGCTTTCATGAACGATCCGAGGCTGCAAGAAACCTTCGTGGCATCGGCCCAAGCTGACTTCTCGCTCGATGTCCTGTGCGAAAGCTCCAGCCAGCCCGTCTTCGTCTTCTTCGTCATGCCGCCGGAGATGACGCAGCAGAACGCCGCGCTCATCCGCCAGTTTTTCTCGACCTTGCGCACAATCAAGCAGGTGAGGCCGGAAGCACCGACGCTGAACCTCGTGATTGATGAGGCCGCGCAGCTCGGCGCATTCCCTGAAATCGCCGAGTTTTACTCGATTGGTCGGGGCTTTGGCCTCTGCCCGGTCTGCGTCTACCAAGACATTGGCCAGATCAGGAAGAACCTCGGGCCTACGGGCGCGATGACGCTCTCGGCAAGCGCCGACCTCGAAGTCTATCTCGGCGGCGGTATCTCGGACCTTGAGACCGCAAGGGTGCTGAGCGCCAAGCTTGGCAACCAAACGCTTGCCCTGGAAGATCATCTCGTCCAGCAGCGGGCACAACGCTCGCGCCGCGAGGCTCTCTTGGATGCCTTCAGGGGCCGGAGCGATCCCTTAAGAACGGGATCGGCACTGCGGGCGCTCGGCTATGAGCAGCAGCACAAGCGCAAGCTCGCGCGTCCACTCTGCACGCCCGAGGAAATCCTTGGCATGCCCCAAAGCCAGGCGCTCGTCATGGCATCGGGCTATGGCATCCCGCCGTTCTTCGCCGCCAAGACGCCGTACTACACGAACAAAGACTATACAGGCCTCTACGGTCCGAACCCTTATTTCGACCGCGACTTAAGCACCGTTAGCGTTCCTGGCCGCTGGGGCGGCACGTCCAGCCTTCGTGTCATCCGCGAGGCCGTGCCCGCCAGCCATGCCCACCTGCCGCAATACCAACACGGCGAATGGCACTTCATCGAAGGCCACCGTCCGCAGCCTTGACCCCCTCAAACCTTGCCAAAATGGAAAGGACGATCATGAAAACGACCAATCAAACGACCCGCAAAACCCGCAGAGTTTGCGATAATCACAATGATTATGGTAAAATTAAAGTAGAAGGAGCAGTTGCACATACAACCGTATGCGCTCGCCAAGAAGCTCCGGTTTCAGAGAGTTCACCAAACGATGCATATCCGCATATCGCGGATGATGGCACGCGCGCGCCTGCATACCAGCCAAGCAAGGAGGTTGCAGCGATGAAGAAAGAAAATGGTAACGGCCTCGGCCACGCTACAGCGATGGGCAAGGCCCTCGGAATGGCGCTGGACGCGCCGCCGAAGACGACCATCACGGTCGATGTGGAGAAGTATCAGGCCTGGCTCGATGATCCCGCGCTGAGCGATCAGCAAAGGGTGCAAATCCTCGAAGCCCTGTGGCAGATGATCTTGTGCTTCGTGGACCTTGGGTTCGGCATCTCCCCACTGGAGGATGCCTGTGGACAAGTTGCGGAAAGTGAAGGTTTCTGCGGCGATCCGGCACAAGAAGTGGTAGTCTGCGAAGACCACACCTTGACCAACACGTTTAACCAGATCGCGGCTGAGTAGCGCCGCGAGTAGAGAAAGAGGAGTCATGCAATCTGTTCATGTAAATAACGCGCACGATGCCAGGAAGGCGGTAATCTATGCCCGCGTATCCTCGGTGAAGCAAACCACGCGCGGCGATGGCTTGTCTTCGCAAGAGACGCGGTGCCGTGAATACGCCAAGTACAAGGGCTATGAGGTCGTCAAGGTCTACTCTGACGATATGTCGGGCAGCCTGACGGCCCGCCCTGGCATGATGGAAATGCTGAGCTTTTTGCGTCGGCACCGAAATGACCCCCATGTTGTCATCATCGATGATATCTCGCGGCTGGCACGCGGTCTCGAAGCCCACCTCAAGCTCCGCGCTGAAATTAGCGGTGCTGGCGGCATTCTTGAAAGCCCCTCGATTGAATTCGGGGAGGATTCGGACTCGATCCTAGTCGAGAATTTGCTCGCGTCCGTGTCGCAGCATCAGCGCCAGAAAAACGGCGAGCAGACGGTCAACAGGATGCGTGCGCGGCTCGTGAATGGATATTGGCCTTTTCAGGCACCAGTCGGCTATCGCTACGAAGCCAAGAGCGGGCACGGCAAAACGCTGGTGCGTGATGAGCCCATTGCCTCGATCCTTCAAGAAGCTCTTGAGGGCTATGCCTGCGGACGCTTCCAGACGCAAGTAGAGGTGAAGCGCTTCCTTGAGCGCCAGCCGCTATTTCCGAAAGACCTGAACGGACGCGAGGTTCGCAATCAGCGTGTGTATGAGATGCTCACCCGCGTTCTCTATGCGGGCTATGTCGAACATGAAGACTGGAACGTGCCCTTGCGGGAGGGCCAACATGAGGGGCTGATCAGCTTCTCTACATACAAACGCATTCAGGAGCGCTTGAGCGGGACTGCCAAGGCTCCCGCCAGGAAGGATATCAGCCAGGATTTTCCGCTAAGGGGCTTCGTGCTGTGCAACGATTGCGGCGCTGCCCTTACGGCCTGCTGGTCGACCAGCAAGACAGGCAAGAAGCACCCTTACTATCTATGCAAGACGAAGGGCTGCGAAAGCTATCGAAAGTCGATTCGGCGCGATTCGCTCGAAGCCGACTTCGAAGGCCTCCTGAAATCGCTGGAGCCATCTTGCAACCTCTTTAAGCTCGCTCGCGCGATGTTCAAGGACGCATGGAACATGCGCCTCGCGCAAGCCCAGAGCACGGGCAAGGAACTTCGCAAGAAGGCGGCGCAGATTGAGAAGCAGATCGACGCCTTGGTCGAGCGCACGGTTGAAGCGACCAGCGCGAGCGTGATGGCTGCCTTCGAGCGGAAGATCAAAAAGCTCGAAGAAGAGAGAATCCTGATCGGTGAGCAGATCACTGCGGCAGGGAAGCCCAAACATACCTTTGAGGAGTCGTTCGAACTCGCCATGAAGTTCCTGGCAAGCCCTTGGAATATCTGGAAAAATTCAGGATTGGTGGGGCAAAAAACAGTGCTGAGGCTGGCTTTCGTCGAGCCTATCGGCTACTGCCGGAATCAGGGTGTTCGAACCCCAGAAATTTCTTTTCCCTTCAAGGTGTTAGGGGACGTTTCAACAGACTGTAGCGTAATGGCGCGCTGGGGAGGATTCGAACCCCCGACCCCCTGATTCGTAGTCAGGTACTCTATCCAACTGAGCTACCAGCGCGCGGGCCAGCAGGGTCTACGCCGCAAGCATGCGCGATGCAAGGGGGTCGACGCTACTCCGCCGCCGCCTCCATGTCGACGACCGTCTTCGGCAGCGAGATCGAGAAGGTCGTGCCCTCGGGGCCGGTCGTTTCGAGCGACAGACGCCCCCCGTGACCGCGGATGAGTTCCGCGGCGATGGCGAGACCGAGGCCGGCCCCTCCCTTGCGGGCATTGCCTGAAAACGGCTGGAACAGGTGTTCGCGCGCCTTCGGCGGCAGGCCGGGACCGGTGTCGGACACCCGGATGAACCAGTGCGCACCGGTCTCGCCCGCGCTGACGGTGACCGTACCGCCCTGCCCCGCACTGGCCATCGCCTGTCGGGCGTTGCGCAAGAGGTTCGACAGCACCCGGTAGAGCTGCTCGCGATCGGCTTTCAGGACGAGGTCCGCCGGCACGTCGTCGATGAAGTCGCAGGCCGCGCCGGCCTCCTCGACAAGCCGCTCGCCCTCGACCACCTCCTCGACGATATCGGACAGCCGCACGTAATCAAGCTGGGGCGGAGCTTCCTCGGCCTTGCCGAAGGTGAGCGTCGCCTCGCACAGATGGACGGCGCGGCGCACGGAGGTGAGAAGCTTCGGCATCATGCGCGCGACCATCGGGTCCTCGCTCGTCTCGAGGCGGTCGGCGAAGAGCTGTGCGGAGGTGAGGATGTTCCTCAGGTCGTGGCTGACCTTGGCGACGGCGGCGCCGAGCTGGGCGAGCCGGTCCTTCTGGCGAAGGTTCGCGGTGAGCTGGGACTGGAGCGTCTGCAGCGCCTCTTCGGCCTCGCGGAGCTCCCGGATCCCCGCCGAGGGCTGGATGATGCGCCGGGCGTCCTCCGGGGCGGCGGCGTAGGATTGCATCGCGCCGACGACGCCGCGGATGGGTTTGACGAGGAAGCCGCGCACCGCGAGAAACAGCAGCGTGGCGGTGAAGATCGAGATCACCGCCGAGAGAATGAGGATGCGGATGCCGTACTCGATCATCGCCGCGCGGAGCGGGGCGGTCTCCATCGTCACCTCGATCAGGAGGCCGGCGTCCTGCACCGGGTTGCCGATGACGCGGACGACTTCGGGTGTGGGGTTCGCCAGGCGCGAGAGGGCATCGATGATGAGCGTGTCCGCGCCTGCGTTCCGCAGGTCGTAGGTCGCCGCGATCGGGGTGGAGATCGGCGAGGACAGGACGAGCTGGCGCACCTCGTCGCGCCGCAGCACGACGTTGAGAACGCCGGCATTCTCCAGAAGCTCCCGTTCGAGCGTCGGGTCGATCTCCTCGGAGGCGAGCAGGGTCAACGACGCGATCTGCGCGCGCTCGAGCCGGTTCATCATGTAGTTTTCGCGGTAGCGCGCAACGGACGGGACGAAGATGAAGACCTCGGCCAGCATCACGAAGATGATCGTCAGGATCAGGAACCGGCCCGATAGCGTGTTGAGACCCATCGTTCTCCCCTCCCCCGGGTCGCCGGCTAGGGCAGCCAGCGCTGAACGAGACCGACCACCCGTTTCACCGCCGCGCTCTCGAACAGCTTGGGAGAGAAATACGCCGAGGCCGCACGTTTGTTAACCTCTCCCAGCGTCGGGTAGGGCGCGACCATGTTCGCGACAGCCGTCATCTTCAGCCTGTTGGCGATGGCGAGCGCCCAGACATGGATGAGTTCACCGGCATGGGGCCCGACGATGGAGGCGCCGACCGGGCGGCCCCTGACCACCATCACCTTGACGAAGCCCGTGGTTCTGCCCTCGGCGATCGCCCGGTCGTTGCCGGCGAATTCGGCGCGCACCACGTCGAGGCGCGCGCCGTGCATCTTCCTCGCCTCCGCCTCGGTCAAGCCCACCTGCGCCAGCTCGGGGTCGGTGTAGGTGACCCACGGAATGTGGTCGGTGCGCTGCTTCGCCGGCAGGCCGAGGATGGCCGACCGGATGACGACGCCGGCATGGTAGCCCGCGACATGGGTGAACTGGAGCCCGCCCGCGGCGTCGCCCACGGCGTAGACCCGGCGATTGCCGACCGACCTGAGATCCGCGCCGACCTTCACCGCGCGGTCATGCGCGACGCCCGCCGCGTCGAGGTCGAGCCGGTCGATGTTCACCTTGCGGCCCACGGCCACGAGGAGATGGCTGCCCTCGACCCTGCGCCCGTCGGCGAGGTCGACCGCGATCGCGCCCTCAGAACCCGAGACTTCCGCGGCGCCCTGCCCCTCGATGATTTCGACACCCTCGGCGCGGAGGCTTTCGAGAACGATCGCCGCGAGTTCGGGGTCGTCCTTGCCCATGGCCTTCGCGGCCTCGATCACGGTGACCTTCGAGCCGAGGCGCACATGGGCCTGGGCCATCTCCAGCCCGATCGGACCGCCGCCAATGATGACGAGGTGGTCGGGACGCTCGCGCAGATCGAAGATCGTCTCGTTGGTGTGGTGCGGCGTCTCTTCGATACCCGGGATCGGGGGGACGAAGGGCGAGGACCCGGTGGCGATGACGAAGCGGCGCGCCGTGATGACGGTGCTTCCCGCTTGCACCTCGGTTTTCGAGATGAACTTCGCGAATTCGCGGATCACGCGCACGCCGAGCCCCTCGAATCGCTCTTCGCTGTCGTGGGGCGCGATCGTCGCGATGGCGGAGGCGACGTGGTCCTTCGCGGCCGCGTAGTCGACTTCGGGGGTCACCGGCATCACGCCGTATGGGCGCCCCGTTTCCATCGCATGGGCCTGCTTGGCCGCGGCGATCAGCGCCTTCGAGGGCACGCAGCCGTAGTTGAGGCAATCGCCGCCCATCTTGTGGCCCTCGATCAGAACGACCCGCGCGCCCATCTGCACCGCCCCTGCGGCGACCGAGAGCCCGCCCGAACCCGCGCCGATGACACAGAGGTCGGTCTCGATGCGCTCGACCGAGATGGCGGTGTCGGCGGTCACTTCGCCCTGTTTCATGTCAGAGACCCTTTTTGCCGCGGACGGCCTTGAGAATGATGGGGAGGGCCGCGAGTGCACAGAGCCCGAGGATCGGCAGGAGGATATGCGGCTCGAATATGATGCCGAGATCGGGCGTCTCGCCCCGGGCGAAGACCTCTGCGAGACCCGCGCCGACGGAGGTGTAGACGACCGCGCCGGGGATGATGCCGAGAAACGTCGTCACCGCGTAGCGGTGGAGCGGCACCCCGACGAGTGCGGGTACCACGTTGGCCACGAAGAACGGCACGGCCGGCACGAGACGGATGAGTAAGAGCGTTTCCCACTGGTTGGCGTCGATGGCTCTCTTGATCCGTTTCACGGCACCCTCGGAGGCGTCCATCCGCGCGGCGAGCCGTTCACCGAAGCCCGACCGGGCGGCGAGGAATATGAGCGTGGCGCCGATCGTGGCGGCGGCGATGTTGACAAGGGCTCCCGGGAATGTGGCGAAGAGAAAGCCGCCCGTCAGCGTCGCGACGGTCGCGCCCGGCAACGAGAAGGCGACGATGGCGACGTAGGCGGCGATGAACGCCATCACGGTCAGCCCGTAGTTGGCGTCGCGGAAGGCGATGAGCGCTTCGCGATTCTCCGCCAGCGCGTCGAAGGACAGGTAGTCCCGCAAGGTGACGGCCCCGATGCCGGCAACGGTCAGAATGGCGATCAGAGGCAGGCGGCGCAGGAATCCGCGTTTCGTCTCTGCCCTGTCGGTCCCGCTCTCGGTCATGCCGGTCATCTTGCGTCCCTTTGGTCCGTGCTGCGTGTCTTGCCAGAAGATCGGCAAAGCACGACAGGGAAACGAGGCAGATCACGGGCGCTTGATGGACCGTGACGGGGCGGGCGGGCATTCCCCGCCAGTCTTCGCCCCTTGTAACAATTCGCCGGGTCTCGCAGAGGGATTGTTGCAGGAATCGGCGCGCCTCGCCGTTGACAGGCGCGAAGGCCTCACATATCAGGCGGACTTCGAACATGCGCCGGGGTCCTCCCCGGTGCCGACAGCACGGAGCCAGCCCATGAAACGAACGTTTCAGCCCTCGAACCTCGTGCGCAAGCGTCGCCACGGGTTCCGCGCGCGCATGGCGACGAAAGCCGGACGGAAGATCCTGAACGCCCGCCGGGCGCAGGGCCGGAAGTCGCTCTCGGCCTGAGCGCGGCGAACAGGTATGCCATGACACCGCCGGTGTCCCCCGTGGCCGGACGAGCGCCGGGCGAGGGGGATGAGGCTGTGTCGCATTTCATGGAGACCCTTCGGAAGCGGGCGGACTTTCTCGCCGCAAATTCGGGACGACGCGCCGCCATGCCGGGCTTCGTTCTGCTCGGTCGTGACCGGGGTGACGGCGCCGACCCGCGCGTCGGTTTCACCTGCTCGAAGAAACTCGGCAACGCGGTGACGCGCAACCGTGCGAAACGCCGTCTTCGGGCGCTTGCCCGCGAAGTCCTTGCCGCCCGCGCCCGCCCGGGCTGGGACTACGTGCTGATCGGTCGGCAAGGAACGACCGTCAGCCGCGACTACGCCGCGATGGGAGATGACCTCGCGCGCGCCGCGGCGAAAATCCACGGAGCCGGTCGATGACCCCGCTCGCCTGGGTCTTCTCGCTGCCTGTCCGGGCCTACCGGATGGTGCTCAGCCCCTGGGTGGGCCGGTCCTGCCGGTATCATCCGACCTGCTCGGCCTATGCGCTCGAAGCGCTCGAGACTCATGGCGGCCTGAAGGGCGGCTGGCTCACGCTTCGTCGCATCGCGCGGTGCCATCCCTGGGGCGGATCGGGGATCGACAACGTGCCGCCGAAGGGTTGAGGCGCGCAAGTCCGAGCATCGAGCGGTAACGCAACGCCGCCGCGTCTTCTCGCCGAACGCCTCGCCCTTGGCGGGACTTCGGGGGCCCTGAAGGCGCGCCTGCTCCGGCCTTCTGAAAAGCGCGCCCGCCCTAGAGCTTCTCGAAGCTGATGATGACCTCGCCGATGCGCACGCCGTAGCGGCTCATGTAGGCGCGGTTCAGCAGCCGGTCCTCGGTGAGAAGCCACATCCAGTCGTCGAAGGTCGCGCGCAATGTCTCCACGCTGCCGTCGGCCGCCGGGATCGGGAGATCGATCGTGTATCGCCAGTTGAACGTGTCGCCGCGCTCCTCGCCCGTCGCGATGCCGATCACGCCGGGCGCGGTGCCTTCCCAGGTATCGGTTCCGGTCTTTCTCAGCGTCCAGACCCGCCGCTCGGTGGCGCCGTCCTCGTAGACGAAGTCTTCGACGAGCCGCAGCCTTTCGCCGTCCCAGTCGCCCCGCACGTCGACCTCGAAGCGGCGGCGGACGGTGCCGAAGAGGTCCTGGAACTGACCGTATGCAACGAGACGGCCATCGAAGAATTCCTCGAGGTCAAGCTTGCGGTCGGAAAGCTTCTCGTCGTCGAGAGACGGTGTGCCCGCGCAGGCGGCGAGGACCAGAAAGGCGAAAACGGCGAGGATGCGCATGGGGTTCTTCCTGTTTGCCGATGATACGGCCCGCGAGACGGTGCGGATGACTTCTGGCAGCCTCGGCACCATCTAGGCAGCCGCCCCCGGCTCTGGCATACCGGCCCCATGCTCGACGACGCCGACGACATTCACCCGCTGTTCCACGGGGCCCCGAAGACCACGGAGTTCAGGAAACTCCGCAAGCGCATCATCCAGAATGTCCGCGAGGCGCTGGAGCAGTACGGGATGGTCGAACCCGGAGCGAGATGGCTCGTCTGCCTCTCGGGCGGCAAGGACAGCTACACGCTCCTCGCCGCGCTCCACGAGTTGAAATGGCGCGGGCTCCTGCCGGTCGAGCTTCTGGCCTGCAATCTCGATCAGGGCCAGCCGGGCTTTCCCGCGACCGTCCTGCCGGAGTTCCTCGAACGCATGGGCGTGCCCCACCGCATCGAATACCGCGACACCTATTCCATCGTCACCGAAAAGGTGCCCGCGGGCCGGACCTACTGCGCGCTCTGCTCGCGGCTCCGGCGCGGCCATCTCTACCGGATCGCGCGGGAGGAAGGCTGCTCTGCAGTCGTTCTCGGCCATCACCGAGACGACATTCTCGAAACGTTCTTCATGAACCTCTTTCACGGCGGCCGGCTTGCGACCATGCCGCCGAAGCTCGTGAACGAGGAGGGCGACCTCTTCGTCTACCGCCCTCTCGCCCATGTCGCCGAGGCCGATTGCGAGCGGTTCGCGCGCGCCATGGCCTACCCGATCATTCCCTGTGATCTCTGCGGCAGCCAGGAAGGGCTTCAGCGCCAGCAGGTCAAGGCGCTGCTCGACGGATGGGAGAGCAGCAACCCCGGCCGGCGGCAGGTGATGTTCCGCGCGCTGATGAACGCCCGGCCCTCGCACCTTCTCGACCCGGGGCTCTTCGATTTCGCCGGGCTCTCGCGCAAATCCTGACAATTCGAACCATGGCTCCGGCGTTAACCCGGACATGACGCCCCGCGGGCTAGAACCGTCGGGATCAAGGCGGAGGCAGACATGCGCAAGATCGGCGTCCGGCGCGCGCCGGGGCTCGCCCGGCGGCTGACCCGACCCGGCATCGTGGCCGGGCTTCCACCGCTCCTGCTCGCCGCCTACTGGATCGGCGGGGAAACGGGGTTGATCTGCACGGCGGTCGCAGTCTCCGGCGCGGGTCTTCTCGTCTGTCTTCTTCATCCTTCCGGGCGCAATGCGGCGAGCATCGACGCCGAAACAGGGCTGCCGGACCGGGCGGCGGCGCTCGCTCTGCTGGCCGGTCTCGAGGCGCGCGGTGCCATCGGCGGGCGGCAGGTGGCGGCGCTCGCAGTCGGTCTCGACCGTTTCGAGGACCTTCGACAACGGCACGGCGATGCCTCGGTGAGCGCCCTGCTCTCGCAAGCGGCCGCGCGAATCGGTGGGGCGGTGCGTGGCGACGACCTTGTCGTGCGGCTGGACGGTGCCGCCTTCGGCATCGTGCTCTCGCATCTCCGGCGCGCCGACATGGAAATGCTCATCCAGATCGCGGCCAGGGTGCAGCGCGATCTCTCCGAGCCGTTTCATGTTGCGGGCAGCGATATCCACGTGACCGCAAGCGTCGGTGTCTGCCTTCCGAACCGGGCGCCCGGGCTCACCGGCGAGGGCCTTCTGACCGGAGCCGAGCGCGCGCTCGGGAAAGCGCGGAAGGAAACCGGGGGCGCGATCCGCGCCTATTCGACCGACCTCATCGACCGGGACCGGCGCGCCTCGGAACTCTCCGAGAGCGCTGCAGAGGCTATGGCGCGGGGCGAGATCCGGCCCTGGTTCCAGCCGCAGGTCTCCACCGACACCGGGAGGGTCACCGGCTTCGAGGCCCTGCCCCGCTGGGAACGCGGGCCTGGAGATGTCGTCGCACCGGGCGATTTCCTGCCAGCCCTGGAGGCGGCGGGGATGACCGGGCGGCTGAGCGAGACGATCCTCACCCGCGCCCTTGCCGCCCTGTCGGAATGGGACGCGGCGGGGCTCGACGTGCCGGGCGTTTCGGTGAACGTCTGCCGCCATGACCTGCGCAAGCCGAACTTCGTCGACCAGGTGCGCTGGGAACTCGACCGCTTCGATCTCGAGCCGGTGCGGCTCACGCTCGAATTGCGCGGCATCTCCGCCGAGGAAGGTCCCGAGGACATGAGCCTGCGCAATCTTCGGGCGCTGTCCGCGCTCGGCTGCCGGATCGATCTCGACGATTTCGGCACCGGGACGACACCGCTCCGCGACCTCGGCCGTCTCGCAGTTGGCCGGATCAGGATCGACCGCAGCTTCGTCGCCCGGGTGGACCGGGATCTGGACCAGCAGCGCATGGTTGCCGCGATGCTGACGATGGCGGAACGACTGGAGATCGACAGCCTTGCCGAGGGGGTCGAGACGGCGGGAGAGCACGCGATGCTGGCGCAACTCGGTTGCCGCCACGTGCAGGGCTTCGCCGTGGCCGCGCCGATGCCGGCGACCGAGGTGGCGCGCTGGCTCGCCCGCCGCGCGGCTCAGCAGCCACTGCCCGAAATCCCCGGCGCGGATCGCGGCGGCTCCGGGCGCGCGCGCGATGGGAAAACCGCTTGACGTTTGGGTCCCTGCCCGATTGAACCTGCCCGGAACTCCCAGACCGGCAAGGTGGTTGCGTCATGGACGATCAAAACCGGAATCTTCTGCTGGCTACGGCGCTGAGTTTCCTGGTCATCGTTATCTGGTTTCTCCTGTTTCCGCCGGAGGAGCCCGCTCCTCCCTCAGACCCGGCGACGGCGACCGACAGCCTGCCGACCCAGCCACCCGTCGCCGTCCCGGGCGGCGCCCAGCCGCCGGCGGACACCGCCACGGCCGGCAGTGACTCGACCGTTGCCGAACTGCCCGAGGAAGCCGCCCGGGTGGACATTTCCACGCCCCGGCTGCAAGGCTCCATTTCGCTCCAGGGCGGCCGTATCGACGACCTGTCGCTCAAGGATTACCGCGAATCCCTCGACGCCGATGCCGACATCGTTCACCTCCTGAACCCGTCCGGCACGGATGACGCCTATTACGCGCTTTTCGGCTGGGTGCCCGGCGGCACCCTCGACTTCGAGGACGTGCCGGGTCCGGACACCGAGTGGCGGCTCGTCGAAGGCGACACGCTTTCTCCGGACGAGCCTCTGACCCTCGAATGGTCGAACACCGAGGGGCTGACCTTCCGGCGCCAGATCGCGGTGGACGAGGACTTTCTCTTCACGATCACCCAGTCGGTCACCAACACCTCCGGGAATGCCGTGCGCATGGCGCCCTACGGAGTCATCGCCCGCCATGGGGTGCCGGACGACCTGAAGGGCTTCTTCATTCTCCATGAAGGTGCCATCCGGATGTCGGACGGCGAGCTTGAGGAAACGAGCTACGACGGCATGACCGACCTCGGCGCCGACCCGCTCTGGGGGCCGTCCGCAGAGGTCGTCCAGGTCGAGGAGAACGGCTGGATCGGCGTCACAGACCACTACTGGATGACGACGCTCATTCCCGACCCCGGCACGCCCTTCACCTCGGTCGCACGCTATTTCGCCGCCGAGGACACCTATCGCACCGAGGTCCGCCTGCCGACCATGGAGATCGCCGCCGGTGAGACGCAGTCGGAGACGACATACTTCTTCGCCGGCGCCAAGGAGTGGGAAGCGATCCGGGGCTACGAGCGCGAGCTCGGGGTCGACCGTTTCGTCGATTCGATCGACTGGGGCTGGTTCTACTTTCTCACCAAACCGATCTTCCAGCTCCTGCACTGGCTCAACGGCGTGATCGGGAACATGGGCTGGTCGATCATCGGGCTGACCGTGATCATCAAGCTCGTTCTGTTCCCGCTCGCCTACAAATCCTACGCCTCCATGGCGAAGATGCGCGAGTTGCAGCCCGAGATGGAGAAGATCAAGGAGCGCGCGGGGGACGACCGTCAGAAGCTCCAGACCGAGATGATGGAGCTCTACAAGAAGGAGAAGGTGAACCCGGCCTCGGGCTGCCTTCCGATCCTCCTACAGATCCCGATCTTCTTCTCGCTCTACAAGGTGATCTTCGTAACCATCGAGCTCAGGCACGCTCCGTGGTTCGGGTGGATCAGGGACCTTTCCGCCCCCGACCCGTCGTCGATCTTCAACCTCTGGGGCATCGCGCCCTGGGCGGCGCCGGAACCGGGGTCGATCCTGGCGCTCATCTTCATCGGCATCCTGCCGCTCGGTCTCGGCGTTTCGATGTGGCTCCAGCAGAAGCTGAACCCCGCCCCGACCGACCCCACACAGGCGGCGATCTTCGCCTGGCTGCCCTGGGTCTTCATGTTCATGCTGG
>Ga0008833_1001177_pt1 | contig 13153 bp, 9 predicted proteins | sample HotLakConsoUCCLE_FD_62216 | JGI IMG/M metagenome (GOLD analysis project Ga0008833, IMG submission 62216) | Hypersaline microbial mat communities from Hot Lake, Washington, USA - Hot Lake Consortium UCC-LE | ecosystem: Environmental > Aquatic > Non-marine Saline and Alkaline > Hypersaline >... | reverse complement strand
CGCTTCATCCATCGCCAGACCATGGCCAATGCCATGCGTTTCACGACGAACGAACTGGCGGAGCTGGAATCGAAGATCGCCAATGCCGCCGGCGAGGCGCTGACCATCGAGCAGCGGGTCTATGCGGCGCTGGTCGAGGAGGCCGTCGGCGAAGCCGATGCGATTCGCGCGGGCGCGCAGGCGCTGGCCGTGCTCGACGTTTCGGCGGCACTCGCCACCCTTGCCGGCGAGCGCGAATGGTCGCGGCCTACGGTCGATAACAGCCTGTCGTTCCGCGTCGAGGCAGGCCGGCATCCGGTCGTCGAGGAAGCGCTGAAGCGCCAGCTCGGCGATCCGTTCGTCGCCAATGATTGCGACCTTTCGCCGACAGGCGATGCGAGCCAGGGCGCTATCTGGCTGCTGACCGGGCCGAACATGGGCGGCAAGTCGACTTTCCTGCGCCAGAATGCACTGATCGCCATCCTTGCCCAGGCGGGCTCCTTCGTTCCGGCGCGGTTCGCCCATATCGGTGTCGTCGACCGGTTGTTTTCCCGCGTCGGCGCCTCCGACGATCTGGCGCGCGGACGCTCCACCTTCATGGTCGAGATGGTCGAGACGGCGGCGATCCTCAACCAGGCGGGCGAACGGTCGCTGGTCATCCTCGACGAGATCGGGCGCGGAACGGCGACCTATGACGGGCTGTCGATTGCGTGGGCAGCGCTGGAACATTTGCACGAGGGAAATCGCTGCCGCACGCTCTTTGCCACCCATTTCCACGAGATGACCGCGCTAGCCGAGCGCCTGTCGCGGCTTTCCAACGTCACCATGCGGGTCAAGGAGTGGGAGGGCGACGTCGTCTTCCTCCATGAAGTCGCGCGCGGTGCCGCCGATCGATCCTATGGTGTCCAGGTAGCCCGCCTCGCCGGCCTGCCGGAGGCAGTGGTTGAACGCGCCCGCGAGGTCCTGCGAATGCTCGAGGAAGGCGAGACCACGGGCAAGGCTGCCCGCATCGTCGACGATCTTCCGCTGTTTTCGGCCGCCGTGCAGCGAGAGCAGCCTGGCAAGGTCGACGCGCTGAGGCAGACGTTGGCGGAGATCCTCCCCGATGAATTAACGCCGCGTGAGGCACTGGAGACGCTCTACCGGCTGAAGGCGCTAGCGGAGGCACCGAGGCGCAAGTCCTAGCTGGGTCGGGCTTCTTTCCATCGGTTGGAGGAGACCGTCCCAACCGCCCGTATGCAGCGCCGGCAAATCACGCTATAGACCGCGCCGAAACTGTGCAGCGGCAGGAAATGGCCAGGATTCCGCTCAAGCTCGACGAGATGATCGACGCCGCCGCGCTGCGCGGCGAACTGTCGGCGTACGCCGAAAATTCCAAGTCACCCGATGCGCTCAGGGCCGCCGTCCTGAAGCGCCTCAAGGAATGCATGGCCGAGGGACGGGCACGCGCCGAGGCGCTTCTGATGGAAGATGGTGGGGGCACCGCCTGCGCGGCGAGACTCTCCCATCACATGGATGAGCTCATCCGTGTCCTCTACGACTTCGTGGTCACCCACATCTACCGATCCGAGAACCCGTCGACGGCCGAGCGCATGACGGTCGTGGCCGTGGGTGGCTACGGGCGCGGCACGCTCGCGCCGGGCTCCGACATCGACCTGCTCTTCGTACGTCCCTACAAGCAGACGCCCTGGGGCGAGCAGGTCATCGAGTACATGCTCTACATGCTGTGGGATCTGGGCCTCAAGGTCGGCCACGCGACCCGGAACGTCGATGAATGCGTGCGCCTTTCGCGCGGTGACATGACCATCCGCACCTCGATCCTCGAGGCGCGCTTCGTGTGGGGCGACCGGCCCCTGTTCGACGAGCTGGTGGAGCGGTTCGACGACAAGGTGGTGCGCGACACGGCCGCCGAATATGTGCAGGCCAAGCTCGCCGAGCGCGACGACCGCCATGCCAAGGCCGGCGAAAGCCGCTATCTCGTGGAACCCAACGTCAAGGACGGCAAAGGCGGCCTGAGCGACCTCCACACGCTGTTCTGGATCGGCAAGTACCACTACCGGGTGCGCAGCGGAGACGAGCTGGTCGACAAGGGCGTCTTCACGCGCAAGGAATATCTGCAGTTCCGCAAGGCCGAGGACTTCCTGTGGGCGGTTCGCTGCCACATGCACTTCCTGACGGGACGCCCCGAAGAGCGGCTGCATTTCGACATTCAGCGCGAAATCGCCGAGCGTCTTGGCTACACGAAGCATCCGGGCCTGCTGGCCGTCGAGCGCTTCATGAAGCATTACTTTCTCAACGCCAAAACCGTCGGCGATCTCACCCGCATCTTCTGCGCGGCTCTGGAGGAGGAACAGGCCAAGGATGTGCCGGGCTTCAACCGGATCTTCCTTTCGTTCTCGCGCCGCCGCCGCAAGATCGCCGGTTCGAGTGATTTCGTGACCGACAACCACCGCATCAATACCGTCGACGAAGAGGTCTTCCGACGCGATCCCGTCAATCTGCTCCGACTGTTCTGGCTGGCTGACAGGCACGGGCTCGAATATCACCCGGAAGCGCTCAAGCTGGTGACAAGGTCGCTGAAACTGATCGACCGCGATCTGCGCCGCGACGCCGAAGCCAACCGGCTCTTTCTCGATATCCTGACGTCGGACCGCAACCCGGAGCTCAATCTGCGCCGCATGAACGAGGCCGGGCTTTTGGGCAAGCTCATTCCCGACTTCAACAAGATCGTCGCGATGATGCAGTTCAACATGTACCACCACTACACGGTAGACGAGCATCTGCTGCGCTGTGTCGGCGTTCTCTCGGAGATCGAGCAAGGCAGGGGCGCCGACGCGCACCCGCTAGCGCATGCGATCATGCCCGGCATCAAGGCGCAGCGCGAACTGCTCTACGTGGCCGTTCTGCTGCACGACATCGCCAAGGGGCGCCCCGAAGACCATTCCACGGCCGGCGCGCGCATTGCGAGACGGCTGTGCCCGCATATGGGCTTCAACGCCGCCGACACGGAGACGATCGCGTGGCTGGTCGACCAGCATCTCGCCATGTCGATGACGGCTCAGACGCGCGACCTCAACGACCGCAAGACGATCGAGGATTTCGCCGAAATCGTGCAATCGGTCGAACGGCTGAAGCTGCTGCTGGTGCTCACCGTCTGCGACATTCGCGGCGTCGGGCCGGGTGTCTGGAACGGCTGGAAGGGCCAATTGCTGCGCACGCTCTACTACGAGACCGAGCTGCTTCTGACCGGCGGTTTTTCGGAGGTCTCGCGGTCCCGGCGTGCCGAGATCGCCCGCCAGGAACTCTCCGCCGCGCTGGCCGACTGGCCGGAAGGTGATCGCGACCGGATCGTCGGCCTTCACTATCCCAACTATCTTTTGACGGTGGATATCGAGGACCAACGCCGTCACGCAGCCTTCATCCGGCAGGTCGACGAGGAGGGGCGGCGGCTCGCCACGATGATCAAGACGCACGCCTTCGAGGCGGTGACCGAGATCACGGTGCTGTCGCCCGACCATCCGCGGCTCCTCTCGGTCATTGCCGGCGCGTGCGCGGCGGCTGGTGCCAATATCGTCGACGCGCAGATCTTCACCACCTCTGACGGGCGCGCACTCGACACCATCCTGATCAACCGCGAATTCGACCGCGACGAGGACGAAGAGCGGCGCGGCCGGCGTGTCGGCGGGCTGATCGAGGACATGCTGTCAGGCAAGAGCCGCTTGCCGGATCTGCTCGCCAAGCGCACGAAAACGAAACGTGCGTCCAGGGCCTTCCGCGTGAAGCCGCGGGTCGAAGTCCGCAACACGCTGTCCAACCGGTTCTCCGTCGTCGAACTAAAGGGACTGGACCGTCCCGGCCTCCTCTCCGAGATCACCGGCGCGATCTCGGACCTGTCACTCGACATCGCGTCGGCCCACATCACGACCTTCGGCGAAAAGGTGATCGACACCTTCTACGTTACCGATTTGACCGGGCAGAAGATCGAAAACCCGGCGCGGCTTGCGGCCATCCGAGAGCGCCTCACCGAGGTGCTCGAGGGAACTCCGACTGTCGTCGCCCGCAAGGCGGCGGCCGAATGAACCCGGCGGACGCGGCGCGATGAGCCTCATCGGCAAATTCGCCACCGTGGGCGGCGCGACCATGGCGAGCCGCGTCGCAGGCTTTGCCCGCGAGGCGCTGATCGGGGCCGCACTTGGCGCGGGACCGGTTGCCGACGCCTTCTACGCCGCTTTCCGCTTCCCCAATCTGTTTCGCCGGCTGTTTGCGGAAGGCGCTTTCAACACGGCCTTCATCCCGCTTTTTGCCAAGGAGCTCGAAGGCGGCGGACAGTCGGCGGCGCGCAAATTCGCCGAAGAAGTCGCGGCCGTTCTCGTTGCCGTCCTGCTTCTTCTGTCCGGCGTGGCCATCCTGTTCATGCCGGTGCTCGTCGGGACCATCATCGCGCCGGCCTTCGCCGCCGATCCCGAGAAATTCGACCTGACGGTCCTGCTGACCCGGATCATGTTCCCGTATCTGTTCTGCATGTCGCTGGTCGCCATGTTGTCGGGTATTCTGAATTCGATGCGGCGCTATTTCCTGGCGGCCATCGTCCCGGTGCTGCTCAACATCATCCTGATCGGGGTCTTGATGGTGGCGCTGCAGGCCGACTGGAACCAGCGCAGCGTGGGCATGGGTCTGGCCTGGGGAGTGTTCGCTTCCGGCGCCGCGCAGCTTCTCCTGCTGGTCTGGGGGCTGAAGCGCGAGGGCTTTTCCATGAAGCCGCGCCTGCCGCGTCTCACGCCGCAGGTCAGGACACTGCTTGTGCTGATGGGGCCGGCGCTTCTCACGGGCGGGGTGACGCAGATCAACCTGCTGGTTGGCCAGATCATCGCATCCTGGCAGGCCGGCGCCATCGCGCTGCTCAACTATGCCGACCGCATCAACCAGTTGCCGCTCGGCGTGATCGGCATCGCCATCGGCGTCGTTCTGCTTCCCGAACTCGCGCGCTCGCTGAAGGCCGGCAACGACGAAGAAACCCAGCATCTGCAGAACCGGTCGCTCGAATTCGCCCTGGGCCTGTCTCTGCCGGCGGCCATCGGGCTGATGATCCTGCCGGGCCCCATCGTCAACATCCTCTACGAGCGCGGCGCCTTTACTGGCGAGACGACCGCCATGACGGCGGCGGCGCTGGCGGCCTTCGCCTCGGGCCTGCCAGCCTATGTGCTGATCAAGGTGTTCTCGCCGGCCTTCTTCGCCCGGCTCGACATGAAGACCCCGATGTGGTTCTCGATCGTTGCCGTGGTGGTCAACATAGCGGCCAGCCTAGTGCTGTTTCCGATCATCGGCCATATTGGCATCGCGCTCGCCACGTCCTTCTCGGCATGGATCAATTTCGCCCTGCTCGCCGGCACGCTCTGGCTGCGCAACGATTTCCGACCCTCGGCCACGACCTTGCGTCGCGTCGCCATGATCGTTCTGGCGAGCCTGGCGATGGGCGCCGTCATCTGGGGCCTGCAGGCGGTACTCGCCGACTGGCTCGCGAGCGGCGCGTTCCTGGTGCGGCTGGCCGGGGTGGGCCTCATCATCGGTGTCGGTGCCGCCCTCTACTTCGCCCTCACCATCGCCACCGGCGCCGTCGACCGGACCCAGCTGAAGCGGCTGCTCAGGCGGCAGCGCGGGGCCTGATCTTTTCGAGCGTGTCGCCCAGAGTGCGCTTTTGCTCCATAAGGTCGTAGTCCATCTGCAGTCCGAGAAAGAACCCTTCGGACATGCCGAAATAGCGCCCGAGCCGCAGATCGGTGTCGGCGGTTATCGCCCGCTTGCCCAGCACGATCTCGTTGATCCGGCGTGGCGGTACGCCGATCGCACGCGCGAGCGCGTTCTGGCTCAGGCCTATCGGGTCGAGGAACTCTTCCTTTAGGATTTCACCGGCATGCGGATTGTGAACCAGGAATTCCTTAATGGTAGTCGACGATTTCGACGTCATAAGCATCTCCTTCACTCCAGCGGAAGCATATGCGCCACTGGCCGTTTATTCTGACCGACCATTGCCCCTTTCGATCTCCGCGCAATGCTTCAAGTCGGTTTCCGGGCGGAACGGCAAGGTCGTTCAGTGTTCGCGCCCTGTTGAGCAAACGCAGCTTGACCAATGCCTTGCCCTGAATGTTGCCCGGAAGCCGGCGGCTCAAGTCGCCAGACCAGACCTTCTCTGTCTCGCGATCCCCGAAGCTCCGTATCATGTCTTACTATAACGCATAACGTCATAGCCTCAAACAGGCCACTTGATCCCTCCTGCTGCGTCGTCCATAAGCGCCGCGCGGCTTTCGCCGCGCCAGGCCCTCCACAAGTCGCGGAGACCCCTTTCAATGTCCTCCATCAAGCCTCTCGTCTTTTCGGGTGTTCAGCCCACCGGCAATCTGCATCTCGGCAACTATCTCGGTGCGCTGCGCAAATTCGTGGCGCTGCAGGACAGCCATGACTGCATCTATTGCGTCGTCGACCTGCATTCGATCACCGCCCAGCTGGTGCATGAGGACCTAGCCGAGCAGACCCGGTCGATCACGGCCGCCTTCCTCGCCTCCGGCATCGATCCCAAAAAGCACATCGTCTTCAACCAGAGCCGCGTGCCGCAGCATGCCGAGCTCGCCTGGGTCTTCAACTGCGTGGCGCGCATCGGCTGGATGAACCGCATGACGCAGTTCAAGGACAAGGCCGGCAAGGACCGCGAGAATGCCTCGCTCGGCCTGCTTGCCTATCCGAGCCTGATGGCCGCCGACATCCTCGTCTACCGCGCCACCCATGTGCCGGTCGGCGAAGACCAGAAGCAGCATCTGGAGTTGACGCGCGACATCGCGGCCAAGTTCAACCACGATTTTGCTTCCCGCATCGATGCGCTGGGTTTCGGCGAACCGATGGAAATCGGCGGGGAGACGGTGAACGGATTCTTCCCGTTGACCGACCCGCTGATCGAGGGACCCGCCACCCGCGTCATGAGCCTGCGCGACGGCACCAAGAAGATGTCGAAGTCCGACCCGTCCGACCTCTCGCGCATCAACCTCACCGACGATGGCGAGGCAATCGCCAAGAAAATCCGCAAGGCAAAGACCGATCCGGAGCCCCTACCCTCCGAGATGGAAGGGCTCAAGGCGCGCCCCGAGGCCGCCAATCTGGTCGGTATCTACGCCGCGCTAGCGGATACGACGCCCGAACAGGTCGTCGCCGAATATGGCGGCCAGCAATTCTCGGTGTTCAAGCCGGCCCTGGCCGATCTCGCCGTGGAAAAACTTGCCCCGGTCTCCTCAGAGATGCGGCGCATCTCGGACGATCGCGCCTTCGTCGACCAGGTCCTGCGCGACGGCGGCGAGCGCGCTGGCGCGCTCGCCGAGGCCACCATGAAGCAGGTTCGCGAGGTCGTCGGGTTCCTCGCCGATTAGGTGTCAGGCAGACCAAGGCGTGACCGCTTGCCCCTCGCCTCGCGCAGTGGCAGATTGTCTCGCTGGCCGCAGGCCGCTTCGATCCGGGAGAGATCATGGTATCCAGACGATTGAGCCGGGAAGCCGGACATCGCCGCAAGTTTCTGGCGATCGTCGACGAAACGCCCGAATGCGAGCGGGCGATCGCCTACGCCTCGCGGCGCGCAAAATCCACCTCCGGCGGGGTCATCCTGCTGTTCGTGATCGAGCCGGACGAACACCAGCACTGGCTGGGCGTCGAGCAGATCATGCGGGAGGAAGCCCACGCAACGGCGACCGCTGCGCTCAACCTGCATGCCGCACGCATCCGCGAGGATGTCAGCATCGAGCCCGAGCTGGTTGCACGCGAAGGCAAGCCGGCCGAGGAGATCCACAAGCTGATCGAGGAAGACCAGGATATCGCCATCCTGGTGCTCGCCGCCGGCAATGCGAAGGAAGGTCCCGGACCGCTGGTCTCCTCGATCGCCGGGAAGGGCGCGGCCTTTCCCATTCCGGTGACGGTGGTGCCCCAGTCGCTTTCCGACGAGGATATCGAGAGCCTGGCCTGAGCGTCAGGAGCGACACGCCTGGCGCCTTGAAAAGATCACAGGACGGGTCTATTTTAGAATTATTCCAAAGAACGAGACCGGAGTTACGGACATGTTCATTCAGACAGAGGCGACGCCGAACCCGGCGACCCTCAAGTTTCTTCCCGGCAAGGTGGTGCTGGACGAGGGAACCGCAGACTTCCGTGACGCCGAGGGCGCGGCGGCATCCTCACCGCTGGCCGGCAGGCTTTTCGCGGTTCCCGGCGTGACCGGGGTCTTCTTCGGCTACGATTTCGTGACCGTGACAAAGGACGGCCCGGACTGGCAGCATCTGAAGCCGGCGATCCTCGGCGCGATCATGGAGCATTTCATGTCTGGCCAGCCGATCCTGGCCGGCCAGGACACGCGTGAGGCCGATGCGCTCGGCGAGGAGTTCTACGACAAGGGGGACGAGGAGATCGTCCTCACCATCAAGGAGCTGCTGGATACGCGCGTGCGCCCCGCGGTCGCCCAGGATGGCGGTGACATCACTTTCCGCGGCTACGAGAACGGCACCGTCTTCCTGCACATGAAGGGCGCCTGCGCGGGCTGCCCTTCCTCCACCGCCACGCTGAAGCACGGGATCCAGAACCTCCTGCGCCACTTCGTGCCTGAGGTTCAGCAGGTCGAGCAGATGTAGGCTGGACCGCCTCCCTGCCGCACAAAAAAACCGGGCCAGAAGCCCGGTTTTTCTTTGGTTCGAACGTCCGTGTTGCCTGGACGGTTCACCTACATCACGACCACCCGCGCGCCGACTTCGACGCGGTTGTAGAGGTCGATGATATCCTGATTGATCAGCCGGATGCAGCCCGACGACATGGCCTGTCCGATCGAATGAACTTCCGGCGTGCCGTGGATGCGATAGATCGTGGAGCCGATGTAGAGGGCGCGTGCACCGAGCGGATTGGCTGGCCCGCCTTCCATGTGGGCGGGCAGTATGTTGCCCCTGGCCCGTTCACGGGCGCGCATTGCGGGCGGCGGCGTCCAGCCCGGCCAGGCAGCCTTGCGCGAAACCCTGTTGGTGCCCTTCCACTCGAAACCTTCCCGACCCACGCCGATGCCGTAGCGCAACGCCTTGCCGTCTTCCTGCACGAGGTAAAGGAACTTTTCTCCCGTATCGACGACGATCGTTCCGGGCCGTTCGCGCGTCTCGTAATCGACGATCTGACGCTGGAACTGGCTCGGCAGTTGCTGCAGCGAAACCGCCGGCAGCTGGTAGCCAGCATCGGTCACCGCTGCGTAGTTCGACGCGAAGATCCGCCCCGCGCCATCCGTCGTGCAGCCTGCAAGTACCATAGAGAGCATCGCGGCGGCCGCGATGATGAATGACCTGAAACCCGTTTTCAAAACCCGATGCCCCCTTGCTGAATCCTGCCCGGCCCCGACTCAGGCCCCATTTTAGCCATTTTTCTTAAGCCGTACGGCGGTTTCTTGCCAAGGCGAAAGACGTCGCAAGACTTTTGGGAGCAACACTTCACCGATCATCTATGGCAAAAGAGCAACATAAGATGATGCCGCTGCATCTTACGCTCCCCGAAACGGCGCTGCGAGAGCGGGAACCCGCCAATGCCGTTCAGGCGGCGAAGCGCTGAGCCTCGGTTCCGTAGTGATTGATGTAGCGTTCCGCGATCGCGCTGACCGGCAGGATGATGAAGACGTCAGTGGTGGAGAAGTCGTGGTCGATGACGCACCCGTCGCCCACACGTGCGCCGAGACGCAGATAGCCCTTGATGAGGGGCGGCATGGCGGCGAGTGCTGCGCGCGTATCGATCGCTTCAGGCGGCATGAGATCCATGGCGTGATACCGGCTGTCGACGGCCCGCACGTCCCATTCGGGATCGGGGCGGCAGTTGTGCGCGAGGAATGAAAGCGCCTGCGCGTGGACCGCGGGCATCGTTCCCGGGAAGGAGGCGCAACCGGTCATCACGCCGATTCGATGGCGTTTGACATAGGCCCAGATGCCCTGCCAAAGCAGTTCGATCGTACGCTTCGAACGGTATTGTGGCAGCACGCAGGAGCGGCCGAGTTCCAGAAAGCGCAGCGCCGGATGCCGGGCCACCAGCCGCTCGCAGTCGAACTCGTCGCTGGAATAGAAGCCGCCGGCGCGGCCGGCCGCCTCCTGGCGCAGCAGGCGATAGGTGCCCACCACATCACCGCCAGAAGCCAGGTCGGTCACCAGGAGATGATCGCACACCTCGTCGAAGCGGTCGGCGTCGCGCTCATCCATCTCGGCGGCGCGCTGTCGGCAGGCGCCCATCTCCTCGCAGAAGACGCGAAACCGCAACTCCTGCGCCAGCGCGATCTCGGCCGAATCGCGCGCAAGCCGCACCTCGAGCGAACCGATGCGCCCGAGCGGCCGATCGCCGACAATGGCGGCCACCGTTGCAAACGGCCGATCTGCCGGAGGCAGGAAACGTTTGAGGCTGTCGCGCACGTGGAATCTCCCCCTAGGCGCCGGATGCCAAGGTCATACGAAACGCCTGCAACAATACTATGACGTCGCGATTGTGTCACGAAGAGCCGCATGGGCGGGTGGCGTCTCGCGCCCGCGCTCCAGTGCATGGCGCTCGACCGTTGCAACCAGTTCAGCAGGGTCGAGAGGCTTGGTGAGGAACCCGTCGGCCCCATGGGCCACCACCTTGTGGCGCGTCGATTGCTGGCCGTCAGCGGTCAACACCAGAATGGCCACCGGGGCCATGCCCTTGGCTTCCTCGTGCCTGCGAATCAGCTGGATCGCATCCAGCCCGTCCAGCACCGGCATGTGCAGATCCATCAACACCACGTCAAAGCGCTCAGCACCGGGCCTGGTGACGCTGTCTACCGCGGCGCGGCCATTGGGGGCCAGTTCGATCTGGTGGCCGGCCTTTTCCAGCGCGCGACGCACGAGCAGCGCATTGATGTCATTGTCCTCGGCCAGAAGAATCCGCAGCGGCTCGCTGCAGCGCGCGCCATGCGGTTCGACGGCCTGCGGCTCGGGCATCCGCAATTCGTCCGGCGCCAGCATGATTCGCAACAGCGATTCGGCGCGAACCGGCCGGGCAAGAAAGGTGCCGAATCCTCGTCCGCGGAAATGTGCCAACTGTCCGCGCTGGGAAGGCTCGATGAGAATGGTCGCGTGGGCTGCCCTTACGCCGTGCTCACACAGATAGGCCAGGACGTCGCCTTCCCGCACCACCAGCCCGGCATCGACGAGCATCGTCTCGAATTGCAGTTCCCCCTGGGCGGCGCCGGCAAGCGCGATCGCTTCGGCCGGCGAACTGGCGACAAGTGCGGTCGCGCCGTGATCCTCCAGCGTCATGGCCAGAGCGCGCGCCTCCATGCGGGCGGGCGTCAGCACGAGTACCGTTTGTCCCGCGAGTGCCTTGCCGAAGGCCAGTTGCTGGCCGTGCGGGCGCACCATCGGCATGTCGAAGGTGAAGATCGCCCCTTCACCGAGCCGGGAGACAACGTCGATGCTGCCATGCATCGCCTTGGCGATACGGCGCGATATGGCGAGCCCAAGCCCCGCGCCGCCCTGACGCCGCGTCGTTCCGGCATCAGCCTGCTCGAATTCCTCGAAGATGCGGGCTTCCGTCTCGGGCTCGAGGCCCGGCCCGGTATCGGCCACCGTGAACCGCAGGCCTCGCTTGTCCGCCCTGACCGTGGTGGTGACGGCAACGAGAACGCCGCCCTCGTCGGTGAACTTGACCGCGTTGCCGATGAGATTGAGCAGCACCTGACGCAATCTGCCGGGATCGGCCTCGATCTTGTCCGGAACATCGAGGGCGACATGGCACCCGATCGATATGCCCTTTGCATAGGCGCGGGCAGCCATCAGCTCCACCAGCCGCTCGATCAGCTCGCGCGGATCGATCTCTTCCGGGATCAGTTCGAAGCGGCCTGCCTCGATCTTGGAATAGTCGAGAAGATCCTCGATCAGTGCCAGAAGCGCGATGGCGGAAGTCTCCACGGCGCCGACATAGGTCCGTTGTTCCGCATCCAGCCGGGTGTCGGCCAGAAGCTTGGCCATGCCGACGATGCCGTTCATCGGGGTGCGGATCTCGTGGCTCACCGTAGCCAGGAAGCGCGACTTGGCCGTGCTGGCCTGCTCGGCTCGCTGGCGCGCGGCAATCAGCGCGCGCTCGGTCTGCTTGCGGGCGGTGATGTCGCGCGCGATGGCACGATGGCAAACGGCGCCGGTGCGAGGATCGCGCCGCGACAATTCGGTCCAGGAGAACCATCGCCGTTCGCCGTGGACGTCGATCGCCACATCGGTGGCGCTCAGGCATTCGCCCGAGGCCAAGGCGGTGTCGGGAACCATCGCCAATTCGATGCCGATGTAGGCCAGCTGATGGCCGAGGAGTCTGGCCTGTGGGCGGCCCAGAAGTTCGGCCAACACCTGATTGGCATAGGTGATGCGGCCGGCGGCGTCGCGATGCACGACGATGTCACCCATCGCATCGAGCAGACCCTGCAATGGCCGGGACTGCGACACCTGGCGTATCAGTTCCTCGGTCTCGGCCGATGAAGGTTTGGCGGCAGGTGCTGGCCTGTGCGGTCCAAGGCCGAAGCGCAGCAGCGGCAAGACGGCACCGAATGCACCCAGAAGCAGCGCGGCCGTGACGACGGACGGCCCGCCTGTCGCGAGCGATATCACCCCGATGGCCAACAGCGCGAGGGCAAGCCCGCGCAACGGCCAATGCCGGGCGCCAAGTTCAGGAACCAATGGCGGCGGCACGATGCGGGCACGCGGCCTTGCGCCCTGCCCAACGCGGCTAGCCCTGCCCGTCATGCCCATCCAATCCTGCTCATCCGGGCGAAGATAGGCGATCGGGCTTAGCGAAGACTTCGATCAGTCGCTAAAATTCTAGCAATCGGACGCTTCACATCTTGACGACGACCCGGCCGCGAATCTTGCCCTCGACGATATCGCGGGCCGCCGCCGGAATGTCCTCGAAGCCGATCGTCGTAGACAGCGCGGCGAGCTTGCCATGATCCAGTTCGTTGGCCAGACGGCGCCAGGCTTCCTCGCGCAAGGCGCGCGGCGCCATCACCGAATCGATGCCAAGCAGGCAAACGCCGCGCAGGATGAAGGGCGCGACGCTGGTCGGCAGGTCCATGCCGCCGGCCAGGCCGCAGGCCGCCACGGCGCCGCCATAGGAGGTCATCGACAGGACA
>Ga0008833_1001175_pt1 | contig 13237 bp, 18 predicted proteins | sample HotLakConsoUCCLE_FD_62216 | JGI IMG/M metagenome (GOLD analysis project Ga0008833, IMG submission 62216) | Hypersaline microbial mat communities from Hot Lake, Washington, USA - Hot Lake Consortium UCC-LE | ecosystem: Environmental > Aquatic > Non-marine Saline and Alkaline > Hypersaline >... | reverse complement strand
CATCATGAACCCCGGCGCCGTCCTGCCGCCATGAGCGAGCCGCGCGACGTCCTTCTCCTCGGCGCGACCGGCACCGCCGGCCGGGCGACGGCGGCCGCCCTCGCCGGGGCCGGTCACCGCGTCACAGCGCTGTTGCGCCCTCGCCGGGACGGCGGGGGCCTGCCTCCGGGTACGGCCTTCGTGCATGCCGAGGCGACCGACGCGGGCGCTTTCGCGGAGGCGGTCCGCGCCGCGAAACCACAAGCCGTCGTCTCCTGCCTCGCCTCCCGCACCGGCGCGCCGGCCGATGCATGGGCCATCGACCACGCCGCCCATGCCACCGCCCTCGCCGCCGCGAAGACCGCAGGTGCCGCGCAGTTCGTCCTCCTCTCCGCCCTCTGCGTCCAGAAGCCCCGCCTCGCCTTCCAGCACGCCAAGCTCGCCTTCGAGACCGAGCTCATGGCGTCCGGCCTCACCTGGTCCATCGTGAGGCCCACCGCCTTCTTCAAGTCGCTCTCGGGACAGGTCGACCGGGTGCGCAGGGGCAAGCCCTTCCTCGTCTTCGGTGATGGCCGGCTCACCGCCTGCAAGCCGATATCCGATGCCGATCTCGGCGCCTACATCGCCGGGTGCCTCACCGATCCCGCACGCGAGAACCGCATCCTGCCCATCGGCGGGCCCGGTCCCGCCCTCACCCCCGCCGATCAGGCCGGCATTCTCTCTGAGCTTCTCGGCCGTAACGTGCCGCTCCGCCGCGTGCCGGTGGCGCTGCTCGACACCATCGCCGGAGGCCTCGCCCTCGCGGGGCGGCTCAGCCCCAAGCTCGCCGCCAAGGCGGACCTCGCCCGCATCGGGCGCTACTACGCCACGGAATCGATGCTGGTTCTGAACCCCGAGACCGGGGCCTACGACGCCGATGCCACGCCCGAGACGGGCGCCGAGACCCTTCGTGACCACTACGAAAGGCTGCTGACGGGGAACGCCGAGGCCGATCTTGGCGAACACGCCGTCTTCTGACCGGCGACCGGGTACACCAAAGAGCGTCCCGCTCTAAGCCCCCTCAAACTCGCAGAGCGCGTGAACGTCCATCCCCATCGCCTCGAGTTTCCTTCTGCCGCCAAGCTCGGGCAGATCGACGATGAAGGCGCAGCCGACGATATCGCCGCCCATCCGCTCGATGAGCTGGATGCCCGCCGCGGCCGTCCCGCCGGTGGCGAGAAGATCGTCGACCACGAGCACCTTCTCGCCGGCCTCGATGGCGTCGGTGTGCACTTCCATCACCGCCTCGCCATATTCGAGCTGGTAGTCCTGGGAATGGGTGGGGCCGGGCAGCTTGCCCTTCTTGCGGACCGGCACGAACCCCACCGAGAGCTGGTGCGCGATGGCGCCGCCGATGATGAAGCCGCGCGCCTCGAGGCCGACGACCTTCTCGATCCGCTCGCCCGCATAGGGGTTCAGGAGCTGGTCGATGCACATCCTGAAGCCCCGGGGGTCGGCGAAGAGCGTCGTGACGTCCCGGAACATGATCCCCTCGTGGGGGAAGTCGACGATGGTTCTGATGTAGTCCTTGACGGGTTTCGCGGGGGCCATCGGGCGGTCGCTCCATGCGTGTTGAGGCGCCGACCACTCTCCCGATGACCCGGGGATTGTGCAACCGTTTCCGTCAGTTCCGCGTCAGCGATAGCCAGAACCTTGAGACGCGCACCGGCCACGAGCGCGCTCGCGCCCTCCGCCGATCGAGACGGTCGTCGAGCAGGAGGCATCTTGCCGTATGAAGTGTCATTCTCAATTCCCTTTCCTTGTTGCAGTCGCTATTCTTGTGTAGCGCTGTGCGATCATATGTATATACATCACAAGAAATGTCAAGGGTATCGGGAAGACGTGGGCAAGAAGGACGAGAAGAAGGGCGGCAAGGACAGCCAGTTGATCCTCCGCCTCGAGAAGAAGGACCGCGACGAATTCGTGGCCCTCTGCAAGAAGATGGACACGTCGGCGGCCCGCGAAGTCCGCCGGTTCATCCGCGAGTTCATCAAGGAAAACGGCTAGGGGCTGTCGCTCGCGCCTAACCGGGTTCGGGTGTCCGCAAGACGGGAAACCAAGGTGTCGGAGCGATACCTGTCACCGTGAAGGCGGCGTCGCTTCCTCAGCGCGCACCCTCGGCTTGCCCCGGGGCTTGGCCGGGCCGGGCGCCCGTCACCCCAGCACCCGCCCCGCCACCGCGTCGAGCTTCGCCACCATCGCCGGGTCGCGCTTCTCCGGCGCGGTCAGCACCGCGTGATCGAGCGCGCGGTCGCAGCCGTGGGGGCAGGGCGCGCGGTCGGTCCCGAGCCGCTCCGGCAGCCCCTTCACCAGCGCCCGCGCCTTGTCGGCGTTGTGCGTGAGCGTCGCGATGATGTCGGCGATATCCACCGCGCCGTGGCCCTCGTGCCAGCTGTCGTAATCCGTCACCATGGCCACGCTCGCATAGCAAAGCTCGGCCTCCCGCGCGAGCTTGGCCTCGGGCATGTTCGTCATCCCGATCACGTCCGCCCCCCAGGCCTCGCGGTACATCTTCGATTCCGCGACCGACGAGAATTGCGGGCCTTCCATGGCAAGGTAGGTGCCCCCGTCATGTACCGTCACGCCCGCCGCCTTCGCCGCCTCGAAGCACGCCGCCCCGAGCCGCGGGCAGGTCGGGTGGGCGACGCTCACATGGGCGACGAACCCCGTGCCGAAGAACGACTTCTCCCGCGCGACAGTGCGATCGATGAACTGGTCGACGATCACGAAATGCCCCGGCGCGTATTCCTCGCGGAACGACCCGCAGGCCGAGACGCTGATCACGTCCGTCACCCCGATCCGCTTCAGGGCGTCGACATTGGCGCGGTAGGGCACGGTGGTGGGCGAATGGACGTGCCCCCTCCCGTGGCGCGGCAGGAAGGCCATCTTCACGCCGCCGAGCCGCCCGGTGAAGATCTCGTCCGAGGGCGGCCCCCAGGGCGTCTCCATCGCCTGCCAGCGTGCGCCTTCCAGCCCCTCGATCCCGTAGACCCCCGAGCCGCCGATCACCCCGATCATCGTTTCCGCCATGTCCGTCTCCTTGCGCGCTCGCTGCCAGACTGCCCGGAGGAACGGGCCAAGGGAAGGGTGCTGTCGCCGCGCCCGACCCGCTCTGCGGAACGGGGCGTTTCCCGGCGGCGACTCCGCCCGAACGCGCGTGTAAGGCTCGGGACGCCGCGAAGATCAGGGAGGACTGGCCACATGCTCATCATCGGAAACGACGTCGTGATGCGAAGCCTCGACATGAAGGAATGTGTCGATGCGCTCGAAGACTCGTTCGCGCAACTTCCCTCGGGCCGCGCGATCCACCGGCCCCGGATCGACATGTATGTCCCCTGCCAGCGAGATGACGGCTATTTCCGGTGGGGCACGATGGAGGGTGCAAACGGCGGCTTCTTCGCGATCCGCATGAAGTCCGACATCATCCATTGGCCCCGCGACGCCGAGGGCAACTGGACCGAGGAGAAATACTGCCGCGAGCCCGGCACCTATTGCGGCCTGATCCTGCTCATCTCCACCGAGAACGGCGAACCCCTCGCCATTCTCAACGACGGCGCGCTCCAGCACATGCGGGTCGGCGCGGGGGCGGCACTCGGCGCGAAACACCTCTCCCGCGCCGACAGCGCCACGGTGGGCATGATCGGCTCGGGCGGCATGGCCCGCACCTTCCTCGAGGGCTTCACCACGGTCCGCCCGATCCGGTCCTGCAAGGTCTATTCGCCGACGAAGGCCAACCGTGAGGCCTATGCCCGCGAGATGTCGGAAAAGCTCGGCATCGAGGTCGTGCCCGTAGACACGCCCGAGGAGGCGGCGCGCGGGGCCGATATCCTCAGCACCTGCACCGATTCCATGGCCCCCGTTTACGAGGCCGATTGGCTCGAGCCCGGCATGCACGTCACCAACCTCGGCCGCCGCGAGATGCCCGAGGCCGCGATGCCGAAATTCGACGTCGTCTTCCGTCAGGGCACGGCCGGGCTCCAGATGAAGCAGTCGAAGCGATTCCAGGCCGAGCGCGGCCACTCCCCCGCCGCCTTCATCGCCGGCACCGACGAGGAGATGGCCCGCATCCCGCCGCCCAACCCCCAGCCCGGCTTCGGCGGCGACGACCCCGAGTTCACCGACCGGGGCAGGGGCGGCGACAAGCCCGAGATCGCGGATCTTCTCAACGGCACCGCGACCGGGCGGACCTCCGACGACCAGATCACCTTCTATCGCAACGTCGGCAACCAGGGCCTCCAGTTCTCCTCCATCGCCCCCCTCGTCTACAAGCGGGCGCTGGCCAATGGGGACGGGCGCGAAATTCCGACCGACTGGTTCCTGCAGGATATCCGGGACTGAAGCGGCGTCTCCGTCTCCATCCCTGTCCATCTCCGCGCGGAGCGCCCCGGAGACGCCGGATCTCCCCGACAACCCGAAGCCAGGCGCGCCGTCCGGTTTCTCCTCGTCACGCCTCGCCGCATCGGGTCACGCCGCAGCGCCTGCCACCGAGCTTGCCCGGATCGTGTTTCCTGCCCCCGGCGGGGTTGTGCCCGGCTTCCGCGTCAACCGGGTGATCGCCGCCCGCCTCGACGGGAACGAAGAGCATTCCGCGAAAGGGCCTTCTTCGTTCCCGAAATACTCATTCTTCCATTGCGGCGAGGTGCGGCGGCTACGCGCCCCCCGGTCGCTCGAGGCTGAAAAGCTCCGTTACCGTCGTGTAGTCGAGATAGCCGCAGCGCGCGACGGGCCTCACCTTCTCGAGGTCGAAGAACCCGTCGGTGAGGCAATCGTCGCGGATATGCACGCCGGTGACCTCGCCGAAGGCCACGAAGTTCGCCTCGCCCTCGAGCTTCACGACCGAAACGAGACGGCACTCGAGCGCCGCCGCCACCCCCTCGACCCTCGAACAGGGGATCGTTTCGCAGGCGATCCGGCCCAGCCCCGCATGCTCGAACTCGTCCGTCCCCCGGCCCCACGGCCCCGAGGAGGCGTTCATCGGCTCGAGAAATTCCGGTGTCACGAGGTTCACGCAGAACGCGCCCGTCTCGCGGATGTTTCCCATCGTGTCCTTCGTGCCTTCCCGGTCGGGTTTGGCGCTCGTCGAGGCGAACATGACCTGCGGCGGGGTGTAGGCCACCGCATTGAAGAACGAATAGGGCGCGAGGTTCTCCGACCCGTCCGCCCCGCGCGTCGAGATCCACCCGATGGGCCGGGGGGCGACGATGGCGTTGAACGGGTTGCGCGGCAGGCCGTGGCCGTCTTCGGGGCGGTAGAACATGCAGGGCTTCCTTCGATTTGCGGGGGACCTAGCGCCATGCTAGGCGGCACGCCAGTCGAAACGCGGAGGGGCGATGAGGCTTTTCACCGAGAGCCCTCAGGATTGGTGGGAGGTCGAGACGCTCTTCGACCTCGCCTTCGCGCCCGGCCGCGAGGCGCTGTCGTCCTACCGGCTGCGCGAGGGCGTCCCTCCGGTGGGCGACCTCTGTCACGTCCTGCGTGACGACGACGGCAGCCTCGCGGCGGCTGTGCGCTACTGGCCGGTCCGCGCAGGCGGCGCACCTGCCCTCCTTCTCGGCCCCATCGCGGTGCACCCGATCCACCAAGGCGAGGGGCTCGGCGGCTATCTCATCGAGGAAAGTCTCGCCGCGGCGGCAGGGTGGAGCCGCGTGCTCCTCGTCGGCGACGAACCCTATTACGGCCGCTTCGGCTTTCACCGCCTCGACGGTGTCGAGATGCCCCCGCCCACGAACCCCGACCGGGTCCTCGGTCGCGCGCTCGCGCCCGGCGCCTGGGACGGTGTGCGGGGACCGGTGACCCGCTGGGCCTAGTCCTCGCCCTGCGCCTCGGCCTGGCGGCGGACGAGAACGCCGCGCAGATCGTGCATCGCCATCAGGAGGTCGCTCGCTACCGCCTCGATTTCCCCGTCGCTCGCCTTCGTCTGCGCCCAGTGGGCGGTGGCGTTGATCGCCTCGACACAGGCTCCGACGTCCTCGGCCTCCCGCGCGGCCAGCACCGCCTGCCGCGCCGTGATCCAGGCCTCGATCCGGGCGCGCTCGGCCTCGCTCAACTCTCGCGCGCCCTGCACCCGGATCTCGCCGTTTCGCACGTTGGCAAAGGCCAGGGGGTCGAGTTCGAGCCGGCCCTGGCGGTTCTCGGCATCCACCCGGAACACCAGCGCCCCGTTTTCCCTGATCCGGAAATAGAGGTCGGGCAGCTTCACCGGCAGGTCTCCGCGAAGGCGCCGATCCGCTCCATCGCCCGGGCGAGGTCCGCGTCCGAGGCGGCGTAGCTGATCCGGACATGGGGGCTCAGCCCGAAGGCCGCGCCGAAGACCACCGCGACCCCGGCCTCCTCCAGAAGCGCCTCGGCCACCGCCCGGTCGTCCGCGAGCAAGGTGCCGGCCGCACTTTTCCTTCCGATGAGCCCCGCGACGGACGGATAGACGTAAAACGCCCCCTCGGGCTCGGGGCAGTCGATGCCCGGCATCGCGTTCAGCGCCGCCACGACCATGTCGCGCCGCCTGAGGAACGCCGCGCGCGCCTCCTGAAGATAGTCCTGCGGGCCGGTGAGGGCCGCGACCGCGGCGGCCTGGCTGATCGAACAGGGGTTCGTCGTCGATTGCGACTGAAGCTTGCGGATCGCGGCGATGAGCGGGGCGGGCCCGCCGGCGAAGCCGATCCGCCAGCCCGTCATGGCGTGGGATTTCGAGACCCCGTTGACGGTGAGCACCCGGTGCTTCAGCGCCGGGGCCACCGCGGCCAGCGTGGCGAACTCGAAACCGGGGTAGGCGATATGTTCGTAGATGTCGTCCGACAGCACGTGCACCTGGGGGTGACCTTCGAGCACCTCGGCGAGGGCCGCGAGGTCGCCCGCCCGGTAGCCCGCGCCCGTGGGGTTGCCCGGCGAATTGAGGATGAGCCATTTCGTCCGGGGCGTGATCGCCGCCTCGAGCGCCTCCGCCGACAGCCGGAAGCCCGCCTCGGGGCCTGCGGCCACGATCACCGGTGTCGCGCCGCAAAAGCGCACGATGTCGGGGTAGCTCACCCAGTAGGGCGCGGGCACGATCGCCTCGTCGCCCGGTTCGAGCGTCGCCAGGAGCGCGTTCCAGATCACGTGCTTGCCGCCCGAGCCGACGGTGATCTCCTCCGGGCCGTAGACGAGCGCGTTGTCGCGGGCGAATTTCTCCGCCACGGCGGCCTTCAGTTCCGCCGTGCCGTCGACGGCGGTATAGCGCGTCTCGCCCCGCTCCATCGCCGCCACGGCGGCGGCGCGGATATGGGCGGGGGTGTCGAAATCGGGCTCCCCGGCGGCAAGGGCGATGAGGTCCGCGCCCCCGGCGCGCAGGGCGGCGGCCCGGGTCGTCATGGCGACGGTTGGCGAGGCGCCGAACCTCTCCAGTGTCGCGGACAGAAACGCCATGGTCGCCTCCGGAAAGCTGCGTCTTGGGCTTTTCACAATATTCGTGCTAGGTCCACAACCCACACCTCGGAGGAGCAACGATGCCGGACAGCGAAGACGCGACACTCGACTGGTATGGAGACGGATCTGCCACGCTCGGCGATCGGCTGACCGCGGCGCGGGAAGATGCGGGCCTCACGCTCGAGGCGCTGGCGGGCCGCGTGGGCGTCTCAAGCGCCACGCTCGAAGCCTGGGAGGCCGACATGTCCGAGCCCCGGGCGAACCGGCTCTCGATGCTCTCTGGGGTTCTGAACGTCTCGCTCCGCTGGCTTCTGACGGGGGTCGGCGAGGGCGTCGACGAGCCGCGCGCCGACGACGCGGTGCTGCCCCAGAGCGACGTCTCCTCGATCCTCGCCGAGATCCGCGCGCTGCGCAGCGAGGCCGCCCGCACCGCCGCGCGGCTCGAGAAGCTCGAGGAACGGCTCGAAGCGGCCGCGAGTGCTGCATGACCGGCGCCGAGGCGGCCGGGACGCGTCTCAAGCGGCTCCGCATCCGTTCCTGGCGCCGTGGCATCCGGGAGATGGACCTCATTCTCGGCGGCTTCTTCGACCGGACGGGCGCGGAGCTCTCCGCGGCGGACCTCGACCTCTACGAGGCGCTCCTCGAGGAGAACGACCACGACATCTACCAGTGGTTCGCCGGCCGCGCGGCACCGCCCGAGACCTACGCGGGCCTCATCGACCGCATCGCCGAGGCCAGGGCCACAGGCTGACTTCGGAGATTTACCGATAGTTTTCCGGGTTTTAACGGATTATTCGGGTTTTTCGTCGAGACCGGCGCCACCCAAAGGTCGTTCCGGAGCCGCCCGATGTCCCTACAGCAGCCGATCCTGCCCGAAACCACGCAGGGGTTCCTCGCGGAATATCTCGAAAGCCTCGCCCTCGTCGAACGCCTGCACCGCCTCCTGCTCGACGTCGTGAAGGACGAGTTCGAGCGGCTCGGCCTGCTCGACATCAACGCCGTGCAGGCGCTTTTGCTGTTCAACATCGGCGACAACGAGGTCACCGCGGGCGAGCTGAAGACCCGCGGCTACTACCAAGGCTCGAACGTCTCCTACAACCTCAAGAAGCTCGTCGAGACGGGCTACATGCACCACCAGCGCTGCGAGATCGACCGCCGCTCGGTCCGCGTGCGCCTCACCGAACGCGGCCGCGAGATCCGCGATATCGTCGCCGGCCTCTTCGAGCGCCACGCGCGCGGCCTCGAGAAGTCGGGCCTCCTCGGCGACGCGGGGATCGCGCCGGTCAACGGCACCCTCAAGCGCCTCGAACGCTTCTGGGGCGACCAGATCCGCTACATCTACTGAGACTCGGGTACCGAAATCCGGGCGGCGCAGCACCTCGCCGCCCGCCCGGCGGATATTTGAGCCAGGGTGAAGCCCCGCGCGGCCCCTCTACCAGTGCCCGGTGTTCTCCATCGACGCCCAGGGCTCCTTCGGCGGCAGCGCATCGCCCTTCTGGAGCAATTCCACCGAGACGTTGTCGGGCGAGCGCACGAAGGCCATGTGCCCGTCGCGCGGCGGCCGGTTGATCGTCACGCCGGCATCCATCAGCCGCTGGCAGGCCTCGTAGATGTCGTCGACCCGGTAGGCGAGGTGGCCGAAATGCCGGCTGTCCGAGGGCAGGCCCTCGTCGCCGTCCCAGTTGTAGGTCAGTTCGACGTCGGCATGACCGTCGTCCTGTTCCGGCGGGCACATGAAGACGAGCGTGAACCGCCCCTTCTCGTTCTCGTTGCGCCGCCGCTCCTTCAGCCCCAGAAGCTCGTAGAACGCCTTCGACGCCTCCAGGTCCTTCACCCGGACCATCGTGTGCAGGTACTCGATGCTCATTTGCTGTCCTTATCCACAAAATTTCCCGGGGCCCGTCCCAGATCGGGGGTTCCGGCCCGCCCATATCGCTATATGTTGGGGCAGCCTGGGCCCCGCCACCCGAGACACCTAGACCTCGGGGCCCCTGCCATCAATGCCCCGGGGGAGACGCAGGACCGCCATGACCGACGACGCCCAGACACCCGAAGCGGAAATCGCCGCCCTGCGCGCGACCCCGCAGCCCACGCTCCGCGCCACCAGCCCCGGCATGGAGGCGCGTCTCTACACCCCCATCCCCGTCCTCGACCACGGCCACATCCGCGTCATCGACTACATGGGCGACGACGCCGCCATCGTGCAGGCCGCCCGGGTCTCCTACGGCAAGGGCACGAAGTCGGTCTCGAACGACGAGGGCCTCATCCGCTACCTCATGCGCCACTGGCACTCGACGCCCTTCGAGATGTGCGAGGTGAAGCTCCACGTGAAGCTTCCCGTCTTCGTCGCGCGGCAGTGGATCAGGCACCGCACCGCCAACGTCAACGAATACTCCGCGCGCTACTCGATCCTTGATCGCGAGTTCTACATTCCCGCCCCCGAGCACCTCGCCGCGCAATCGAGCGTCAACAACCAGGGCCGGGGCGAGGTGCTGGAGGGCGCGGAGGCCGAGCGCGTGCTGCGGCTTCTCACCGACGACGCCATGCGCGCCTACGACCATTACGAGGACATGCTCTCGACCGACGGCCAGAAGGGCCTCGCCCGCGAACTGGCGCGCATGAACCTGCCCGCCAACATCTACACCCAGTGGTACTGGAAGGTGGACCTGCACAACCTCTTCCACTTCCTGCGGCTTCGGGCGGACGCCCACGCGCAATACGAGATCAGGGCCTATGCCGAGGCGATCTCAGACGTGGTGAAGGACTGGGTGCCGATCGCCTATGCCGCCTTCGAGGATTACCGGATGGGCGGGGCGCAGCTTTCGGGCAAGGCGCTCGCGGCGCTGAAGCGGATGCTGGCGGGGGAAGAGGTCACGCAGGAGACCTCGGGCATGAGCAAGGGGGAGTGGCGGGAGTTCATGGGGGTTATCGGTGACTGAAGGCGAGCGACTCTTCAACACACTTCAGGACTGCGTCGTGGAACACGTGAGCGAACGTGTTTCAAAGCTCGTATTCGATAAGCGGAACCAACTGGATTTCGCAATTATTACCTCGTATTGCTCTATATTAGAAAAAGCATGGGCGTTATTGGCCCTTGTTGACAAACAAATGGGTGGCCAGGGTTTGCCGATTTTACGTGCTCAACTTGAAACGTTCGCAGACCTAAAGTTGCTTTGCAATGATGAAGAATACCTAAAACATCTAGAGTTTCAGCGAGAGAAAGCTATTCACCAACGCCTCATTCTTGCGAAATCAGGAAATCCGTATCTCAATGTTATTGCGAAAGAGTTTGATGTGGATGGCCAACTTTCGGAAGTTGGCAAGAGAATGGAAGATTTAAAAAAACGTGGGGCTAAGTTACTTCATCCAGCTAAGAAGTTTGAGATGGCTGATCTGAGCGCGGAACGTGAAGCCATCTATGCTCACTTGAGTGATCACTCCCATGGAGGAATAGGCGCATTGATCTCTAGGCATATGCGAGTGTTGACCGAAGAAGACTTCGAGATTGCGGCGTTCCAAGACGAGTCAAAAGACGAATCAATTCCTTCGATGCAAACTTCGCTAGATATTGTTCTTCGAGCATCTCAAATTATCCACGAATATTATAAGACCGGTGAAGGCGACTATTTCCAAGGTGTGATTGAAAGCCAGTCTTTGGAACAGGCGTAGCGCGAGCTTCCACCCCACCATCCCAGCCTACACCCGGGCACCACCCCCCCGACATGGTCGGATGGAACCCCATCCTACGCGAACCGCGCCCCAGCCCTGCGGACAGGACAAAAGCGGCCAATCGCCGGCCCCCCTGCGACCCCGCGCAACACCCGGACCGGCCCCAAGGGTCCGCCCGGTCGAGGCTGAGACCAGTCCTTCAGAAACCGACCCCCTGCCATACGCCTGCCATACACTTTGCCATACGCCCGCCATACACCGCATCCGCATCCCCGGAGCCGGCATGAAGCTGCTGTATTCGGGCGGGCGACCGGACGGACCCGGTGACCCACGGGACCGTCGCCCGTCGCGCCTTTCGATGATCTCGAAACGCACCTTATGGATGCCGGCGGGCCTGAACGGCCCGGCCGGCTCTTCCGTGCGCCGTCAGTCCGGGACACCCATGCCGGTGCCGCCGGTGCCCGTGCCGACGGTTCCCGTGCCCGTGCCCGTGCCGGTGTCCATTTCCGGAGCCGGGGGTTCCTCCTGGGGCCGGAAGGCGTATTCGGGAGCCTCGTCGGCCTCCTCGCGGGTGATGCCGAGGGTGACCTCGTTGCCATCGTAGTCCATTTCCAGCTCCGACCAGTCGACGGCGATCTGCTTCGCGCCGAACCCGAGGAAACCGCCGACGGAGATGACCGCGGCGTTCACCGAGCCGTCCTCCTCGTCGATGATGAGATCCTCGATGGAGCCGATCGTCACGCCGTCGGGCGTGTAGACCCGCGAGCCGAGAACCCAGTCGCCCCGCACTTCCGAACCCTCCTGCTCCGCGACGATCACCTCGCTGGTGTCCTGACCGGCGTCATCCTCGGCCTCCTGCGCGAGCGCGCCCTGCATGATGAGCGGGGTCGCCAAGGCTGCAATCATTGTCGATCTGAGCATCTCGTATCCTTTCCGTGTCTGGCACGGCCCATCGCGGGCGCAGTCTTTCGAACCGCCCCCTGACGCGACGCGCCGCACCTGGTTTGCGGGGAACGAACGCATGCATCCTCTACTCGGTTCCTCAAGTCGCGGCCGAACCCCGGGGCGGGCGGCGGTGAGGCCGGCTTCCGGCCGCCGCCGGGCCGGCCTCGCCGATCCCGGAGACTGTCGGGAGCCGGGGGCGAAGGGCATCAGGGGGAGAGAGGTCGGTGACGAAACGCAGGGACGTGAGCGGCGCAAGGTCCGTCGTCGCGCGGCGCGGACTGGACGGAGCCGAAACAGGTGGGTCCGGCGACTCCGCCCGAGGTCGCCGAAACGCGTGTCTTTTCAGGGCGTCAACAGCTCAGAGCAGCTGGAGGTCGCCTGCGGACTGTCGCCCGTCCCGCCCTTCGATCATCTCGAAACGCACCTTCTGGTTGTCGGCGAGCCCCGTCAGCCCGGCGCGTTCCACCGCCGAGATGTGAACGAAGATGTCCTTCCCGCCATTGTCCGGCGCGATGAACCCATAGCCCTTGGTCGTGTTGAACCACTTCACGGTTCCGGTCGGCATTGTCTTTTCCTTCAGATACTTGGAGTCGTCCGGCTCATTGACGGCTGCCCCGGGACCCCGGGGGCCTTGAACTTCTCATTGAGAAAAGGTGTGGTGCGAAACTCGAAAAATACAAGTCCCGGCCTCGCGGGGTCACGCGAAAGTGCCGCCGGGAGGGGGAAAGGGGCGGAAATTGAAGCTTCATGGTCTGAAAACATGCGACACCTGCCGCAAGGCGCTGAAGGCGCTTCGCACGGCGGGACGCGAGGTCGAGTTCGTCGACCTTCGCGCCGCGCCGCCGTCGCGGGGTTTCGTCGACGCGCTCCTTGCCGCCCATGGCGAGGACGCGCTCAACCGCCGCTCGAAGACATGGGCCGGCCTGCCGGAGGCCGAGCGCGATTTACCCGTCGCCGATCTCCTCCTCCGCCACCCCGCGCTCATCAAGCGCCCGGTGATCGTTACGGAGGACGGCATCTATCTCGGCTGGACCGACACGGTGCGCGCCGCGCTCATCTCCTGAGCGCGCGCCCCGACGACAAGCCGGTCGAGCGAGAGCGGCCCCGCGCCGCGGAAGACGAGCACGAGGAGGAGAAAGACCCAGAACGCCCGCTGGTCGAGGATCGCGGACGTCGGCAGACGGTCGAACCAGGCGCCGATATCGGC
>Ga0008833_1001174_pt1 | contig 13263 bp, 12 predicted proteins | sample HotLakConsoUCCLE_FD_62216 | JGI IMG/M metagenome (GOLD analysis project Ga0008833, IMG submission 62216) | Hypersaline microbial mat communities from Hot Lake, Washington, USA - Hot Lake Consortium UCC-LE | ecosystem: Environmental > Aquatic > Non-marine Saline and Alkaline > Hypersaline >... | reverse complement strand
CTGATCGCGGACCCGCGAAACCTCCTGATCTGAGCGTCCCGCGCCCCTAACCGGTCACCGAGGCGACCACCGCGAGGCAATCTCCGCTGCCAACCAGACCGGGGAAATGGCGCGCGGCCAGAATGCCCGTGTGGGTCGCCCGAACCGTGTCGGGCGCATGGCCGGAGAGGTCGAGCCGCCAGATCCGAGCGACGGGCTGGCCGGTCTCGACCCCGTCGCCGAGATCGACGAGCATCTCGAGCATCCCGTCGCGGGGCGAGAAATGGAAACACCGCCCCTCGGTGGTGTCGATCTGCACACTCGGACCCGTCTCCGGCGCGCCCTTCAGCACCCCGACGTGGCGCAGGAAGTTCTCCGCGCCGCGCCGGGCGATGCGCGCCGAGCGCGCCGTCGCCGACCCGCCGCCGCCGAGTTCTGTCGACACGAACACCTTGCCGGCCGCCTCGCAGGCGGTGTCGTACATGCCCACCGAGTCGATCTCGCGCAGGGTCATCGAGTAGGGCGCGCCGAAGGCCCGCATCGCCGCGATGCAGGCGGCTTCCTGAGCGGGGTCGTCAATAAGATGGGCGGCCGCGAAGGGAATGAAATCGAGCGACTTGCCGCCCGAGTGGAAATCGAGCACCGCGTCGGCCAGAGGCACGAGATTGTTGAGGAAGAAATCCGCGATCTTCTCGGTCGCGGTGCCATCGGGTCGTCCGGGGAAGCTGCGGTTGAGGTTGAGACCGTCGAGCGGCGAGATGCGCTTTCCCGCCCGGAAGGCGGGGTAATTCATGTAGGGCACAAGGATGAGGCGGCCCGTCACGTCCTCCGGCAAGAGGTCGTGGGCGAGGCCCTGCAGCGCGATGGGGCCCTCGTATTCGTCGCCGTGGTTGGCGCCCGTCAGAAGGGCTGTCGGCCCCTCGCCGTTGCGGATGACGGTGATCGGGCTCCGGATCATCCCCCAGGCGCTTTCCTCGCGGCTGTAGGGCAGGCAGAGATGGCCATGATGCACCCCGTCCCGGTCGAACGGAACCGTCGAGGTGATTGGGTTGACCCCGCTCATGACTTCACCATGAGCTTTCGCGGGACGTCGGCGAGAACCTCCGGTCCATTCTCGCCGATGACGATGCTTTCGGTGATCTCGAAGCCCCAGTCGTCCATCCAGAGCCCGGTCATGAAGTGGAACGTCATACCGGGTTGCAGTTCGGTCCTGTCGCCCGGGCGCAGGCTCATCGTGCGCTCGCCCCAGTCGGGCGGATAGCTGAGGCCAATGGGATAGCCTGCCCGGTTGTTCTTCTCGATGCCGTGTTCGGCGAGCACCTTGAAGAAGGCGATCGCGATATCCTCGCAGAGATTGCCGGCCCTCGCCGCGGCGAGTCCCGCCTCCATGCCCTCGAGCACCGCCGCCTCGGCATCGAGGAACGTCTTGTCAGGCGTTCCGAGAAACACCGTCCGGGACAGCGGGCAATGGTAGCGTCTGTAGGCCCCGGCAAGCTCGAAGAAGGTCCCCTCGCCCTCCTTCATCGGCCGGTCGTCCCATGTCAGGTGCGGCGCTGCGGCGTCGGCCCCCGACGGCAGAAGCGGCACGATCGCGGGGTAGTCGCCGCCCGCGCCGATCTCGGCGTCGTAGCGCAGGCCCGCGTCGTAGATCTCGGCGACGAGCGAAGACTTCGGCATTCCCGGCTCGATCACCTCGAAGATCCGGGCATGCATCTTCTCGACGAAGCGCGCGGCAAGCCGCATGTAGTCGAGTTCGCGGTCGGACTTCACCGCGCGCTGCCAGTTCACGAGGCCGGTGACGTCGGAGAACCGCGCATCGGGCAGGCCCTTCTGCAGCGCCGCGTGGGCGGCCGCCGAAAACCAGTAATTGTCCATCTCCACGCCGATCCGGGCCGCGTGGAGGCCCCTCTCGGCCAGTTTCGCCGAAAGGTAGTCCATCGGGTGGCGCTCGGTGGATTGGACGTAGTGGTCGGGGTAGCCGATTATGCTGTTTTCCCCGAGCCATGTTGTGCGGACCGCGCCGGCGGCGTCCTGGCCCCGACCGTACCAGACTGGCTCGTCCTCCATCGTGAGGATGACGGCCTGATGGACATAGAACGACCAGCCGTCGTAGCCCGTGAGCCAGGCCATGTTCGACGGGTCCGAAACGATGATGGCGTCGACGCGCGACCGCTCCATCGCGGCCCGGGTTTTCGCGACGCGGCTGGCGTATTCGTCGCGGGTAAAAGGAAGGGTCGCGGCGGGCATGGGGCGTTCTCTGAGTTGTTGTGTCAGCTGGTGAAGTCGGTGCCCGCACCCGTTTCCGATGCGCGGGCGCACGCGAGCGTGGCGATGGCGGTGTCCTGCACCCCGGTTCCGGTGAGGTCAACGAGGGTGATCTGCCCGGGGTCGGTCCTGCCGGGTGCGGTGCCCGCGACGATTGAACCGAGTTCGGGGTAATCGGTATCGGCCATCGCCCCCGCGGCGATCGCGGCGCGAAGCTCGCCCATGGCCCGCGTCTGGCTCAGCCTGTCGGGCACGTAGAGGTCGGCGCGCGCGAGGGCCGCGGGCTCCACCTCGCATTTCGTCGGCTGGTCGGAGCCCATGGCGGTGATGTGCTGGCCCGGCCGCAGCCAGCCGGCCCGCAGGATCGGCGAGGTCGCCGGTGTCGTGGTGACGACGATATCGGCGCTTGCGACCGCCTCCTCCGCACCGGTGGCGATCACGTCGATGCCGAACTCGGCGGCAAGCTCCGACGCGAGGGCATCCGCCTTCGCCCGGTCCCGCCCCCAGATCGCGGCACGGCGGATCGGGCGGACGAGCGTGAGCGCCTTCAGCTGAAGCCGCGCCTGCATGCCGGTTCCGAGAATCGCCGCGCTCGTGGCGTCCTCGCGGGCGAGGTGACGGGCGGCTACCGCCCCGGCGGCGGCGGTGCGCACGTCGGTCAGGTAGCCGTTGTCGAGCAGCAGCGCCTCGACCTGACCGGTGCGGGCGGAAAAAAGCACCATCAGGCCGGAGGTGGAGGGCAGGCCCAGCCTGGGGTTGTCGAAGAACCCCGGCGAGATCTTCAGCGCGAAACTGTCGAGCCCCGGCACATAGGCCGTCTTCACGTCAACCTCGCCGTTGAAGTCGTGAATCTCCATGGACAGGATAGGCGGCATCACCACACCGCCGGCGGCGAGCCTCCTGAACGCATCCTCGATGCAGTCGACGGCGGCGAGGTCCAGCGGGACGGCGCGGCGCAGGTCGGCCTCGCTCAGAAGCCTGATCGTCGGCATCAGGCAGCCTCCTCCTGGAGATCGACATTCTCGCCGGAAATCACCCGGTGATGCAGCCCCATGTCGATGTTCCCCCCGCTCAGAAGCACCATCGTCGGGCCATTCGGCACGACCTTTCCGGACAGAAGTGCGGCGACACCGACAGCGCCGGAACCCTCGACGATCTGCCGCTCCGACCAATAGCAATGCCTTATGCCCGCAGCGATCTCGGCCTCGTCGAGCAGGACGATCTCGTCGACGAGCGCGCGCACCATCGCGAAGGTGTGGCGATTGTCGAGCCCGATGCCGCCGCCGAGGCTGTCGGCGAGCGTCGGCAGTTCTTCGACTTCCACCGGGCGGCCGGCGGCAAGGCTCGCCTGCATCGCCGCACCGCGCGCCATCGAGACGCCGACGATGCGCACGCCGCGTTTTCTCGCCCGGATCGCGGCGGCGACGCCCGAAATCAATCCGCCGCCGGAGACCTGCACGAGCACCGTCTCCATCTCCGGCATGGCGTCCAGCATCTCGAGTCCCAGCGTGCCCTGACCGGCGATGATCGCGCGGTGGTCGAACGGGGGCAGCATCGTCAAGCCCTCCTCCGCCACCAGCCGGTCGACCTCGCGCTGCGCCTCGTCCTGGCTCTGCCCCGCGATGAGAACCTCCGCCCCTTCGGCACGGATCGCCTCGACCTTGTTCCGAGGCACGAGGCGGGACATCGCCACAACGCAGCGCACCCCTGCGGCGGCGCAGGCCCGCGCGAGGCCCCGGCCATGATTGCCGGTGGACACCGCCACGACGCCCGCCGCGCGCTCGGCCTCGCTCAGAAGGGCAACCGCGTTTGACGCACCGCGGAACTTGAAGCTGCCGCTTGCCTGGTGATGCTCGAGCTTGAGGGCGACGGACACACCCATGCGCTCGGACAAGGCCGGAGAACCTTCGACAGGTGTGGACCGAATGACGCCGTTCAGCCTCCGCCGGGCGGCCTCGATCTCGTCCAGGCTCACGAACACCTCGCTCATGCGGCACGCTCCAGCGGACTGGCGGCGAAAAGCCTCCCCCAGTCGCCCGGCGCGGGCGGCAGGTTCGCATGGTGCAGCAGACGCCAGAGAAGCGCCTGGTTCGACGAGATCACCGGCTTGCCGGTCAGCGCCTCGAGGTCCGCGATCATCGGGACCGCCCGGAGGGCGGTGCAGGACAGGAAGATGGCCTCGGCGCCCGGCCCGTCTGCGGCAAGCGCGGCGGCCCGGATCGTCCCCGGCGTGACGCGGGCGATCTCGCGGTCATCGGCGAGGCCAAGGCAGTGGGCGGTGACCACTTCCAGTCCCCGCGCCTCGAAATAGCCCATCATCGGCGCGGTGGTCTCCGGCAGGTAGGGGGTGACGAGCGCGATGCGGCGGATGCCGAGGGCCGCGAACCCCTCGCAGGCTGCCCGGGGCGGTGTGACCACCGGCACCCCGGAACGCGCGCGCGCGATCCCCGCTTCGACCTCCGCGTCGCCGATGGTGACCGACGCCGCGGTGCAGGCGTAGGCGATGGCCGCCAGCGGCACCCCGGGAGCGAGCAGATCGGCGGCCTCGGTGAGCCGTGGCGCCATGCGGCGGAGATTCTCGAGTGTGGTGGGGTTCTTGAAGGCCACGCGGGAGACGTGGAGGGCCGCACATTCCGGCAGCACCCGCCGCGCGTCACCCTCGACGGTGAGGTCGGTCGAAAGCGCAACCATGCCGAGCCGGACCACGCCGTCATCGGCGAGTTCAGGCGCGACGGGCGACGGCGTGACCTCGGCGCCGCTCATCTCAGACCACCATCACCGGACATTCGGACATGCCCGTCACCTTGTGCGAGACAGACCCGAGAAGGTAGCCCTCGACAGACCCGAGCCCCCTGCCCCCCATCACGATGAGGTCGCAGCCATGCTCGCGCGCGAAGCCAACGATGCCCCGCGCAACCGGTCCGTTGCGGACGAAGGCGCGGGCGTTCGTGGCCCCGAGGTCCCGCGCGCGCGCCTTCGCCGCCTCGGCCACCCCGGTGGCGTATTCGCGCTGGGTGTCGTCGAGATTGCCCGGCTCTCCCGGCCGGACCATCGAGAAAGACGCCTCGAGCATCGAGTGGTGCCTGTAGACCGTGAGGATTGTGAGTTCGGCCCCGGCCAGCAGGGCAAGCTCCACGCCCTTCTCGAGCGCGGCTTCGGCGTTGTTCGACCCGTCGGTGGGCACGAGGATATGCTTGAACATGGCGCGGCCCTCACTTGTCGAATGCGAGGTCGCGAAGAAAAAGCGCGATCTGCGGGAAGAAGATCAGCAGCACCGCGACGCTGAGCAGGATGACGATGAAGGGCGGCGTGCCGCGCACGACTTCCCAGTAAGGCCGCTTGAAGACAGCGATGGCCGTGAAGATGTCGCAACCGAAGGGCGGCGTCGCCGAGCCGATGGCGACCTGCAGCGTGATGATCGTGCCGACGAGCACCGGGTCGAGACCCACGGCGTCGACCACCGGTGCGAAGACCGGCACAAGGACGAGGATCACCACGATCGGGTCGACGAACATGCAGCCGATGAAGAAGGCGATCGAGATGACGAAGAGCACACCGATCGGCCCCATCTGGTCGATCCCCACCGCGCCGAGGATCGCCTGGGGGATCATCGCGAAGGAGATGATCCAGGAAAACGCCGCCCCGGCGCCGACGAGGATGAAGACGACCGCCGTGATCAGCCCGGTCGATTTCGCCGTGGCCCATACGTCGCCGAGCGAGATCGAGCGGAAGACGATCACCTCGAGAATGAGCGCGTAGAGCACGCATGCCGCGGCGGCTTCCGTGGGCGAGAAGATGCCGCCGTAGATGCCGCCGATGATGATGACCGGAAAGCCGAGCGGCCAGACCGCGTTGCCGATGGCGCGCGCGCGCTCAGTCCATGTCGACTTCGTTTCGGTCGGCACGTTGTGACGCACCGCATACCACATCGAATAGGCCGAGAAGAGCACGAGAATGAGCAGCCCCGGCCCGATCCCCGCGATGAAGAGTTCCGCGATCGAGGTGTTCGACACCACGCCGTAGATGATCATGCCGATCGACGGCGGGATCAGGAAGGCGATGTCGGAGGCGTTCACCACGAGGGCGAGGACGAAATTGTCCTTGTAGCCGGCCTTCAGCATCCGCGGCCGGAGCGGACCGCCCACCGCAACCACGGTGGCCTGCGTCGAGCCCGAGACGGCGCCGAACATCGTGCAGGCCGCCGCGGTGGAGATCGCGAGACCTCCTTTGACGTGGCCGACAAAGGCCATCACCATGTCGATGAGGCGGTTGGCGGATTGGCCGCGCGTCATGATGTCGGCGGCGAAGATGAACATCGGAACCGCGATGAGCGAGGCAGGCCGGATGCCCGCGAGCATCTGCTGCACCATGGTCTCCATCTGCCCGAAACCGCCGAGCATCACGTAAAAGCCCACCGTCGCGCCGGTGATGAGCGGGATCATCATGGGAAACCCGAGAAGCAGGAGGACGATCATCACGCCGAAAATCGCGCCGGCCATCGCTCAGACCTCCCGCTCGTCGTTGTCGTAACCCTCGAGCACGTTGGTCGAGAGGTAGATGTCCTTCTCGGTGAGGTTCTTGATCGCCGTCAGAAGGTATTGCATTCCGGTCATGAAGAAGCCGACCGGAACCCAGACGAGCGTCCACCAGACCGGGATCTGGAGCGCGGGAAGCACCCTGCCCCGCCCGGCCTGGGTCATGATGTAGCCGACCGCGTAGTAGCAGAGCGCGAACATGAAGGCCGCGGTGACGAGGGCGATGACGATCATCATCGACTTGCGCACCGAAGGCGGCATGGCGTCGTAGATCGCCGACATGCGGATGTGGCGCCCCTGCCGGGCGGCATAGCTGATGCCCGCGAAGGTGATCAGGATGATGAGGATGCGGTTCAGTTCCTCGGAAAAGAAGATCGAGGACTGGAAGACAAACCGCCCGACAACGTTGGCGATCGTGTTGGCGGCCATCAGGAGCACGCCGACGGCAAGAAAAAAACTCTCCACCCGACTGATCGCGTTGTCGAGCACCCCGAGAATACCCGGCAGGCTCGACGCGTGCTCGCTGGGGCCGGGCGTATCGGTCATGTCCAGAAATCCCGTCGGAAGGGAAGGAAATCCGGGCGCCTCGGCGCCCGGGTCCGGGTCACATCGCGCCGTCGGCGGCCGCCGCGAGATCGGCCTTCATCTGCTCGAGGATCGCGGCGCCGCTTTCGCCGGTCATCTCGATGAACTCGGCTTCCACGGCAGGCGCCGTCGCCATGAACGGCGCGCGCTCTTCCTCGGAGAGGATGTTGATGATCATCTCGGGCTTGGCCTCCCGGATCGCGGCGAGCGATTCTTCCTGGAGATCGCGCTGGTACTCGAGGATGAACTCGAAGGCTACGTCCACGGCGTCCTGCACTGCCTGCTGGTCTTCCGCGCTGAGGCCCTCGTAGAAGTCGAGGTTGGCCATGAGCGCGGTGGTGAAGTTGTTGTGGCCGATGCAGGTCACGACGTCGGTCACCTCGTACATCTTGGTGGAATAGAGGAAGAAACCGGGGTTTTCCTGGCCTTGTATGATGCCCGTCTGCAGCGAGCCATAGACCTCGCCCCAGGGCAGGGGTGTGGGCGTGGCGCCGAACGCACGGTAGCTCTCGACGAGGAGCGGGTTCGTCATCACCCGGAACTTGACCTCGGCCAGATCCTCGGGGCTGCGCACCTCTTCCCGCGTGGTCATGCAGACCTCGCCCTCGGGATACATCGTGAGCAGCTCGAGGCCCTGCTCGGCATAGAGCTCGGGGAACATCCCGTTGATCGCCTCGGAGGAGCGGAAGAACTCGAAGAGCGTGTCCTGGTCCTGAGGCAGCAGGTAGGGCACGAAGAACACCTGCGCCTCGGGGATCAGCGCGCCGGTGAAGCCGGGCGACTGGTTCACGAACTGCAGGATGCCGGCCTGCGCCTGCTCCATGATGTCGGCGCTCTCGCCGAGCGTGCCGAACGGGAAGAGCTGCACCGTGTGCTCGGTGTTGGCCTCGATCTCTTCCTTGAACTTCTGGGCGAAGACGCCCTGGACCTCGTCGAGAGCCTCTTCGAACGCATAGCGCCAGGTCTCGGCCGACGCCGCGGTGGCGCCGAGTAGCACCGCGCCGGCGGCGGCTGTGGCGAGAATTTGCTTGATCTTCATCTCAATCTCCCTGTTTGGCAGCGCATCCAGGCGCGGATGCCGCGCAGGCCGGGACCCGCGCTCACGATAATTCGCACATCAAGGCTTTTCCCAATTCATTCTCATGTCAATTCAATTATTGAACCATGACAATGTGGAGGCTCTGAGGCGGCCGCTCAGATCGCCAGAAGCGCCGGTTCGGGCGCACTGCGCGCCAAACGGGCGATGGTGCCTGCTCCGCGGGCGATGTCTGTCTCGGACCCCGCGCCGATGCAGATGCGCACGCCCGGCGCATGAGGGCCGGGACCGATCGCGAAATTGACGCCGGCGGCGACGGCAACGCCCTCGTGGCGGGCATGGGCGACGAACGCGTCCTCGTCCCAGGGTTCGGGCAGGCTCAGCCAGACGTGCATGCCGTTGGGCGCAGCCCGGAAACGCAGCCCCTGCAGACGTTCCGCGACGATCCGGTTGCGGGCCTCGAGCTGGCGGCGCTGCCAGCGCAGGAGCGCGCGGGCGGTGCCGTCCGCGATCCACCGCGAGGCGATCTCGGCCATGAGCGGCGTCGCCATCCAGTTGGTGACCAGATGGCGCGTCCGGGCCGAGGCGACCGATGCTTCGGGGACGACGAGCCAGCCCACCCGAAGGCCGGGCAGAAGACACTTCGTCAGCCCGGTGAAGTAGAACACCCGCTCGGGCGCCAGCGCGGCGAGGGGCGGCGGCCGGCCGGCCGACAGCGGCCCCCAGGCGTCGTTCTCGACGATGGAGACCCCGTGGCGGGCGGCAACGTCGACGAGGGCCCGCCGCCGCTCCTCGCCCATCATCGCGCAATTGGGCGCGAGACCGGAGGGCATGACATAGAGCACCGCCACGTTGCTGGTCCGGCAGGCCCTGTCGAACGCTTCGGGAAGCACCCCTTCCGCATCGACGGGCAGGCCGTTCAGCCGAAGGCCTAGGGTTGCGGTGAGAGACTTCAGGGTGTGGTGGCCGAGTTCCTCGGTGACGACGAGGTCGCCATGCACCGCCGCGGTCTGCAGCGCGAGGGTCATCGCCGCCGTGCTGCCGTTTGTCGGAACGATCCGGCCCGCGTCGACGTCGAGACCGCAGAGCGCAAGCCAGCGGCGGGCCTCGGCGCAATGGCTCTCGAGCGTCGCCCGCGGGCGGAACGAGAACAGCGCCCCGGCGGGCAGGTCCCGTGCGATGGACTTCAGCACCTCGGCCATCCGCGTCGCCTGCAACTCTCCGGTGACGGGCACGAGCATGGAACAGTCCACCGCGTCATCGAGCCCTGCGAGCCGCTGCCAGGGCAGACGCGGCTCCCCCCGTGCCGCGCGCACGTAGCTGCCCCGGCCGACTTCGCCCGAGATGAGCCCCATGCGGCGCACTTCCTCGTAGGCGCGGCTCACCGTCTGCACACTGAGGTCGAGATCTTCCGCCAGCGCGCGGTGGGTGGGCAGACGGGCACCAGGCTGCAGAAGCCCCGCCTCGATCGCCTCGACAAGCCGCCGGGCGAGCGATCGGTAGGCGGGGCGCGCGAGATCCGCCGTCTTCGGAGGCCAGATTGTCATGAAACAACGCTTGCAGAGACCATGACAATTGACAAGTCCTCTCCGGCTCTCGTTAGCTCCCGGAATGACCATTGCCCTCGACGACCGCGACCTTTCGATCCTGCGCATCCTCTCGCGCGAGGGGCGCATCGCGAAGACCGAGCTTGCACGGCGGGTCAACCTCTCGCCATCGCCCTGCTGGGAGCGGCTGCGCCGGCTCGAGGACGCGGGACTGATCCGCGGCTACCGCGCCGAAATCGCCTTGGGCGCGCTCGGACCTCACGTCACCGCCTTCGTGATGATCGAGATCGAAAGCCACCGGGCGGAAGATTTCCGGGCCTTCGAGGCCGCCGTCGCCGACCGCGAAGAGGTGACGGGGTGCTGGGGGCTCGGCGGCGGGTTCGATTATCTCCTGCAGGTGGTGACGAGTGACATCGACGCCTACCAGCGACTCATCGACGGGATGCTGAGTTCGCAGATCGGGCTGAAACGCTACTTCACCTACATCGTCACCGGCACCGTGAAGGCCGGCGCGCCGCCGCCGATCGAGCTTCTGGCCGGCCGGCAGAAGGATTGACCGCCAGGGTGGTGCGGCGCGGAAGAATCCTCTGTCCACGGCCTCGGATTCGGACACACGCTCGGCCGCATCAGGAATAATCTCTTCCCATAAGGGCTGATGGAGGTTGAAAATGATCGCTCTCGCCAGATCGCTTCCCGGAGGCGTCACGCTCGACGACCACGCCCTCTTTCGCAGCTTCGCCCATGTCGGCAACCGCTGGACCGCCGGCGCGACCAGGCAAGAGATCGCGGTGACCGACCCCGCGACCGGCGAGACCATCGGCGCTGTCGCGAAGCTGACCGGAAAGGACAGCGCGGCCGCCGTCGACACTGCCCACGCCGCCTTCCCTGCCTGGGCCGCGACCCTGCCCCAGGAGCGGGCGCGGCTCCTGCGCCGCTGGTACGAGTTGATCGTCGCAAGCCGCGAGGACCTCGCCCGCATAATGACCGCCGAGCAGGGCAAGCCCCTCTCCGAGGCGCGTGGCGAGATCGACTATGCCGCGAGCTTCGTGGAGTTCTACGCCGAGGAAGCCCGCAGGCCGAACATCGAGGGGGTGACCTCGCACCTCGCGGACGCCGAGGTTGAACTCTGGCGCGAGCCCGTGGGGGTCGCCGCCCTCATCACGCCCTGGAACTTCCCCTCGGCGATGATCACCCGCAAGGCCGCCGCCGCGCTGGCGGCGGGCTGCACCGTGCTCATCCACCCCTCCGCCGAGACCCCGTTCTCGGCCCTTGCGCTGGCGGAACTGGCCGAACGCGCGGGCTTTCCCGCCGGGGTGATCAACACCGTCACCGGTGATGCGCCGGAAGTGGTCGAGCCCTGGCTAACCGACCCGCGCGTCCGCGCGCTGTCCTTCACCGGGTCGACCGAAGTGGGGCGGATGCTCTACGCCCGCTCGGGCGAGACCGTGAAGCGCCTCGTCCTCGAGCTTGGCGGCCACGCGCCGTTTCTCGTCTTCGCCGATGCCGACCTCGACCGCGCCGTCGACGAGGCGATCAAGGCGAAGTTCGCCACCACCGGGCAGGACTGCCTCGGCGCGAATCGGTTCTTCGTCGCCCGCGAGGTCTACGACGCCTTCTGCGAGCGCTTCACGAAAGCGACCCGGGCGCTGACGCTGGGTCCGGGGCGCGACGACCCCGACCTCGGCCCGTTGATGAACGAAAGCGCCGTCGAGAAAAAGAAGACCCATGTCGCCGACGCGCTGGACCGTGGCGCGCGGCTTCTGACCGGCGGCAGGGTCAGCACCCTCGGGCCGTTGTTCTACGAGGCCACTGTGCTCGCCGATGTCCCGCCGGACGCGCGCATCTTTCACGAGGAAACCTTCGGACCGGTCGCGGCCATAGCCCCCTTCGACACCGAGGAGGAGGCGGTCGCGCGGGCGAATGCCACGGAATACGGGCTCATCGCCTACCTTCATAGCGAAGATCCCGGCCGTATCTATCGCCTGAGCCGGATGCTTCAGTTCGGCATGGTCGCTGTCAACCGAACCAAGATTACCGGCGCGCCCATTCCCTTCGGCGGCGTCAAGCAGTCCGGCCTTGCCCGCGAGGGCGCGCGGCAGGGGCTGGAGGCTTTCACCGACATCAAATACGTCTGTCGCGACTGGGCCTGAAACGGGCTGAGCGTCGCGCGAGAAAGGAACCGAGACATGCTGACCAACGACCAGCTCGCCAAGTGGGACCGCGAGAACTTCTTCCACCCCTCGACCCACCTCGCCCAGCACGCGCGCGGCGAAACCCCGACCCGGGTCATCACCGGTGGCGAGGGCGTCTACATCGAGGATCGCGACGGCCGCCGGCTACTCGACGCCTTCGCCGGGCTTTACTGCGTGAACGTGGGCTACGGACGCACCGAGATCGCCGAGGCCATCGCCGAGCAGGCCCGCGAACTGGCCTACTACCATTCCTACGTGGGGCACGGCACCGAAGCGTCGATCACGCTGGCGAAGATGATCCTAGAGCGCGCGCCCGAAGGCATGTCGAAGGTCTATTTCGGCCTCGGCGGCTCGGATGCCAACGAAACAAACGTCAAGATCGTCTGGTATCTCAACAACATCCTCGGCCGGCCGGAAAAGAAGAAGATCATCTCGCGCTGGCGCGGCTACCACGGCTCTGGGCTGGTGACGGGCTCGATGACCGGGCTCGAGCTCTTCCACAGGAAGTTCGACCTGCCGCTGGCGCAGATCATCCACACCGAGGCGCCCTACTACCTGCGCCGCCCCGAGGCGGGCCTGTCGGAAGAGGAGTTCTCGGCCTGGTGCGCCGAACGGTTGGAAACGCTCATTCTCGAGGAGGGGCCCGACACGGTCGCGGCCTTCATCGGCGAGCCGATCCTTGGCACCGGCGGCATCGTCCCGCCACCTGCCGGATACTGGGAGGCGATCCAGCCGGTGCTTCAGAAATACGACGTGCTGCTGATCGCCGACGAGGTCGTCACCGGCTTCGGACGGCTCGGTTCGATGTTCGGCTCGACCCATTACGGCATGACACCCGACATCATCACCATCGCCAAGGGCCTGACCTCGGCCTATGCGCCGCTGTCGGGCTCCATCGTTTCCGACAAGGTCTGGTCGGTGCTGGAGCGCGGGACCGACGAGAACGGCCCGATCGGCCATGGCTGGACCTACTCGGCCCACCCCATCGGCGCGGCGGCGGGTGTGGCCAACCTCGAGCTCATCGACAGTCTCGGCCTCATCGGGAACGCCGCCGAGGTCGGCGCCTATCTCAACATGCGGATGAGCGAGGCGCTGGCGGGACATCCCCACGTCGCCGAGGTGCG
>Ga0008833_1001172_pt1 | contig 13268 bp, 12 predicted proteins | sample HotLakConsoUCCLE_FD_62216 | JGI IMG/M metagenome (GOLD analysis project Ga0008833, IMG submission 62216) | Hypersaline microbial mat communities from Hot Lake, Washington, USA - Hot Lake Consortium UCC-LE | ecosystem: Environmental > Aquatic > Non-marine Saline and Alkaline > Hypersaline >... | reverse complement strand
TGCGCGGAGGGCGATGATCCGTGCGGCCTCCTCGTTGATTTCCTCTTCGAGCGCGTCGATCTTGAGGTCGTTCTCCCGCACCTTCGCCGCAAGTTCCTCGTCGCGGGTCGCGAGGGATTTGACCGCATCGAGGATCGACACCTCGACAAGCCCGCCCATCTTCATGATGAGCGCCTGGACCCGTTCGAGATCGCGGTCGAAGACCGACTGGATGTGCTGTTCGTTCATGGGTTTATCCGATCCGGCCCGTGATGTAGCTTTCGGTCCGCTTGTCCACGGGGTGTGTGAAGATCTGGCCCGTCTCGCCGTATTCCACAAGGTTGCCGAGGTGGAAGAACGCCGTCTTCTGGCTGACGCGTGCGGCCTGCTGCATGGAATGGGTGACAATGATGACCGAGTAGTTCTGCTTCAGTTCGTCGATCAACTCCTCGACCTGGGCCGTCGCGATGGGGTCGAGCGCGGAACAGGGCTCGTCCATCAGAAGCACTTCGGGCTCGGTCGCCACGGCCCGTGCGATGCAGAGGCGCTGCTGCTGGCCGCCCGAAAGCCCGGTGCCGGGGGATTGAAGCCGGTCCTTCGCTTCGTCCCAGAGGGCCGCGCGGCGCAGGGCGCGTTCGACGATCTCGTCGAGATCGGCCTTCGTCCGGGCGAGACCGTGAATCTTCGGACCGTAGGCGACGTTGTCGTAGATCGATTTCGGAAACGGGTTCGGTTTCTGGAACACCATGCCGACCTTGGCGCGGATCTGAACCGGATCGATCGACTTGTCATAGATGTCCTGGTCGTCGAGGGTGATCCTTCCCTCGACCCGTGCAACATCGATTGTGTCGTTCATCCTGTTGATGCAGCGCAGGAAAGTCGACTTGCCGCAACCCGAGGGGCCGATGAAGGCGGTCACCGTCTTGTCCTCGATGTCGACATTGACATCCTTGATGGCATGGATGTCACCGTAGAAGACCTGCACGTCCCGTGCGGAAATCTTGATGTCTGGTGTGCTCACGTCGGTCTCCGTTGTCGCGCAGTTCGAAAGGCTGTCTACCAGCGGCGCTCGAACCTGTTGCGCAGGTAAATGGCGATGGCGTTCATCGTGACGAGGAAGGCCAGAAGGACGAGGATCGCCGCCGACGTGCGGCTGACGAACCCGCGTTCTGGGCTGTCGGCCCAGATGAAGATCTGCGTCGGCAGTGCGGTCGCGCTGTCGAACGGCCCCGATGGAGCCGAGGTAATGAAGGCATTCATCCCGATCAAGAGCAAGGGGGCCGTTTCGCCGAGCGCCTGAGCGAGCCCGATGATCGTGCCCGTGAGAATGCCGGGCATCGCCAGAGGCAACACGTGTCCGAAGACCACCTGGTGTTTCGAGGCCCCTACCCCCAGGGCCGCCTCGCGGATCGATGGCGGCACAGCCTTGAGCGCGGCCCGGGTGGCGATGATGATCGTCGGCATGGTCATCAGGGCGAGGGTTATGCCGCCCACGAAGGGTGCCGAGCGCGGCAGGCCGAACCAGTTGATGAAAACCGCCAGTGCGAGCAGTCCGAACACGACAGACGGCACCGCGGCAAGGTTGTTGATGTTCACCTCGATGAAGTCGCTCACCCGGTTCTTCGGCGCGAATTCCTCGAGATAGATCGCCGCGCCGATCCCGAGCGGAAACGAGATGACGAAGCAGATCAGCAAGGCCCAGAACGACCCGATGAGCGCGCCCTTGAGGCCGGCGAGTTCGGGAAACCGGCTGTCGGCATTGGTGATCAGGCCGGTGTTGAGCGGCTTCGAGATAAGGCCCAGTTCATCGAGCCGGTCGAACCGTTCGATCGCCGCGTCGTCTACCCGGCGGTTGGCCTCGAGCGTGTCGCGTTCGACGAGGTCCTTGTTGAGCTGATCGAAGGGGTCCGATACCGGCACGTTGAGGGTAATCGTTGTGCCGATGAGCGAGGGGTCTTCGACGATCCGGTCGCGCAACTCGAACTGCGCTCCGTTCGACAGGATCGACGAGATCTCACGTCTCACGCTGCGGTCGGACAGATCGGCATCGGGGAAGTACTGCCCCATCGCCGTTTCGAGAAGGTCGTCGAACCCGCCGCGCGGCAATCTCTCCAACGGAACTTCCTCGGGGTCGATGTAGACCTCGATCTCAACGTGGGTCTGGGTCAAGGCATGGTAGCCCGTCGCCACGATCGAGGTGAACAGGATGCCGAGCATGAGCACGGCGAAGGCGATCGCGGCGATGCCGAAGCCCTGCAGGATGACCTGGTTGCGGTTTCGCCGCGAAAGGCTCGCGCGCACCGCCTCGGTCGTCGCGTTCAGCGGGCGCGATCCGGTGTCGTTGGACGTCGTGATGTCGGCCATTCTGTTGCGCCTCAATCGTAGATTTCACGGTACTTGCGGACGATCCGCAGGGCGAACACGTTGATCACAAGGGTCACGAGGAAGAGCACCATCCCGAGTGCGAAGGCCGCGAGCGTCTTCGGGTTGTCGAACGCGGTGTCGCCGATCAGCAGCGTGACGATCTGAACCGTCACGGCGGTCACGCTGTCGAGGGGGTTGATCGTCATCCGCGCGATCAGGCCGGCGGCCATGACGACGATCATCGTCTCACCGATGGCCCGGCTCACGGCGAGCAGCACGCCGCCGACGATGCCGGGGATCGCGGCGGGAAAGAGCACGTTGAGCATGGTCTCGGCGCGGGTCGCGCCGAGCGCCAGCGCACCGTCGCGCAGGCTCTGGGGAACCGCCGAGAGCGCATCGTCTGCGAAGGACGAGATGAAGGGAATGAGCATGATGCCCATCACCCCGCCGGCCGCGAGCGCGGTGTTGGGCGACACATCGAGGCCGACGGACTGGCCGAACGACCTCAGCGCCGGGGCGACGACGAGAATGGCGAAGAACCCGTAGACGACGGTGGGCACGCCTGCGAGGATTTCGAGGATCGGCTTGACCACCGCCCTGAACCGCCTCGGGGCGAATTCGTTGAGATAGATGGCCGTCAGCAGACCCGTCGGAACCGCGACGATGAGCGCCACGCTGCCGATCACGATGGTCCCGAGAAACACCGGCACCGCGCCGAACGCGCCCTCGGCTGCGATCTGGTCTTCCCGGATCGGGATCTGCGGCTCCCAGTTCAACCCGAACAGGAACTCGCTCACCGACACCATGCTGAAGAACTTGGCGGTCTCGAAGACGAGGGCCGCGATGATGCCCACGGTGGTGAAGATCGCCACCAGCGAGCAGAAGATCATCAGGCCCGAGACGATCCGCTCCACCCCGTGGCGGGCACGGAATTCCGCGGCAACCGTTCGGCGGGTGAGAAACAGAAGCGCGCCCGCCAGAACCGCCACCGTGACGACCATGAGGACCGCGGAGGTCTCATGAAGCGCGACATATCGTTCGGCCGCGGCGAGTTTCCAGTCCTCCGGGGTGCCGAAGACCCGACCGCCGGCGATCGACTTGATCTCGGCGAGGATCAACTGGACCTCACCGGTGCCGAGCCCCTCGAGCGTCCCGTCGGGCAGGCCAGCCATGGTGAGACGGTCTACCACCGCGCCTTGCAGAACGAGCCAGGCGAGGAGCAGCACGAACACGGGCACCAGGATCACCAGCAGCGCGAACATCCCGTGAAAGCCGGAAAGGGAATGCATCCGGGCGCCGCCGCTGCGGATCGCCGTTGCCGCCTGCCGGTTCAGGACGTAGCCCGCGATGGCGGCGACCATGAGAATGAGAAATGCGAAACCCGTCATTTTCCGGCCTGTGCTTTCAGAAGAGAAACCCGTCCGACCCTGAGGTCGGACGGGTCATTGTCGAGGGTCGCGCGATCAGTTGGGCGCTTCCATCGTCACGCCGTTCAGGACGATTTCCTGCTTCTCGGCGCGACGCTCGTCGCCGAGCGGAACCATGCCGCGTTCGGAGAGGTAGCCGCCGGGGCCCATGGCGTCGTCGGTCATGTACTCCTCAAGGAACTCCTCGAGGCCCGGGATCACGCCGCGGTGCGCGTTCTTCACGTAGAAGAACAGCGGACGCGAGATCGGGTAGTCGCCCGTCGCGATGGTGTCCGGATCGGGTGCGACGCCGTTCACGTTCACCGGCTTCAGGGTGTCGAGGTTCTCGAACAGGAACGAGTAGCCGAAGATGCCCATCGCGTTCGAATCGGCATTGAGGCGCTGGACAATGAGGTTGTCGTTCTCGCCGGCCTCGATGAACGGGCCATCGGTGCGCATGCGCGAGCAGTTCTCTTCGACCCAGTCCTCGTCGAAGCCGCCTTCGGAAACGTAGGAGAGCTCCATGCAGCCTTCCCACATGGCGAGTTCGACGAAGGCGTCACGGGTGCCCGAGGTCGGCGGGGGGCCGAGAACGAGGATTTCGGTCTCCGGCAGGCGCGAGTCGATGTCCGACCACATCGTGTTGGGGTTGTCGGCCCATTCACCGTCGACCGGCACCTGAGCGGCGAGCGCGAGGTAGATCTCTTCGAGCGACAGGTCCCAGTCGTAGTCGTTGTCCGACGAAATGGCGATCGAGAGACCGTCGTTGCCGATGTTGGCTTCGGTGATGTCGGTCACGCCGTTCGAGACGCAGAGTTCATACTCGGAGGGCTTCATGGACCGCGAAGCGCCGGTGATGTCGGCGAAATCTTCGCCGATGCCGCCGCAGAAGATCTGCATGCCGCCGCCGGTTCCGGTCGACTCGACGATCGGCGACGGAAACTCGGTGCTGTTGGCGAACTGTTCGGACACGGCCTGGTTGTAGGGGAACACGGTCGATGAGCCGACGATGCGGATTTCGTCACGGGCATGCGCCGCGGTCGCCGAAACGGCGGCGATGGCCAGCGCGGAGGCGCTAAGTTTCACGAAAGACATGTGGGATACACTCCTGATTCTGTCACGGCCGCGCAGAAGCGACCTCGAGCGTAGTCCCTAAGGTCCCGCCACTATCCTTTTGTGACAGTTGCGTAACAGGTTTATGACAATGACCGAGGTGGCCGGAAATTTCCGTCCCGTCCGCTAATCGAGGGCCGGCAACAGGACGGTGAAGCGGCTCCCCTGCCCCGGCGCGCTCTCGATCCGCAGCCGGCCCCGATGGCGGTTGACGATGTGCTTGACGATGGCGAGGCCGAGGCCGGTGCCCCCCATCTCGCGGCTGCGGTGGCTGTCGACGCGGTAGAACCGCTCGGTGAGACGGGGGATGTGGACCGGGTCGATGCCCTCGCCGTCGTCCGCCACGACGACCTCGAGGCCCGGACCCCGGAAGCTCGAAACCTCCCGATGGCGTTCCAGCGTGACAGTGACCGCGCTCGCCCCGTATTTCACCGCGTTCTCGACGAGGTTGGTGAACACCTGGAAAAGCTGGTCGGGGTCCGCCGAAAGCTCGCCGGGCGTCTCGGCGCCGACAAGCGCAAGCGCGACGCCCCGCTCTTCTGCGAGGGGTCGCAGGGCGCGCACGACGGAGCCGAGGATCGCGGAGAGATCCACCGTCTCCGTCGGCTTCATCCGTTCGACCGCTTCGACCTTCGAAAGCGACAGGAGGTCGCCGACGAGGCGGTTCATCCGGCTCGCTTCCCGCTCCATCGTGTCGAGAAACCTTTCCCGCGCCGCGACGTCCTCACGGGCGGCTCCCTTCAGGGTCTCGATGAAGCCGATCAATGCCGTGAGCGGGGTGCGCAGCTCGTGGCTCACGTTGGCCACGAAGTCCTGCCGCATCTGCCGGGCCTCCTGGGTGGCGGTCTGGTCCTCAAAGGTGACGAGCACCATGAGACCGCCGCCGACCGCCTCGACCGGCGCGGCGGTCACCCGCCAGAAGGTCTCACGGGTCGCGATGGTGGTGACGAGGTCCGCCGTGCCCGGCTGGCCGAGCCTGAACACCGCTTCCACGCAGTCGAGAAGCACGGGCTGGCGCAGTGCCGCGACGTTGCTGCGGCCGACCGCCGTGCCACCGAGAATGGCCGTCGCGGCGACGTTGGCATGGGCGAGCCGCTCGTTCCCGTCGATCAGAAGCGCGGGGACGGGCAAGGCGTCGAGAACGGCGAAGGACTGCTGCACGAATCGGGCCCTGAAGGGTGATACCGCCCACGGTCTCGCGCCTCGACGGCCCGCGTGCAACCGCAAAGGAAGAGTGCCTCCGCCCTCGGTTCGCGCAAAAGGGGAGTTGCAACCTGATCGACTCGCCTTATTATGGATAACGGGAAGATAGGGATCGCCCGGCATGTCCGGGTGGCAAAGGGGAGACCGACGCCGATGAAGCTGCATCGGATACCGCTGTCATGCGCCGGTTGACAGACGAGGCGCTGCCCTTCGCAGCCCCTGCCGGAGAGAGCCACGCCCGCAATGCCGCGATTCTCGCCGTGGGAGACACCGCCGAGTGGCTTCGACGCCGCAAACCCGTTCCGCCGGGCGGGCGCATCATCCTCGCCTCGTTCTCCGACCTCTCGCAATCGTTGCTCGATCGGTTGAGGCCGAAGCTGGTGCTCTCACCACTTCTCGCACGGGATTTCGACTGCATCGACCTTGCGCAGATGCTCTTCACCCTGGGCTTCACCGGCCAGTACCGGGTCATCTCGAACGACCTTCCGGATCCCCGGATCGTATTGGCCGAAATCCGCGCGCTCTGCCCGGGCCTCGACTTCGACGTGCTCCAGACGCTGCCCCGGACGTGAATTCCTGAAGCGTGTCGCGTTCATTGGTATGCACGCGACACGCTCTATCCCATTGATTTCGTAAGTCTGGGAAGCTCAAGGTCGGCTCAGACTCTTGAGCGAAACACTCTAGCCCCTCGCGGCGGCAATCGCGCGGCGGAAGGCGTCGACGAGGGGGCCGGGTTCCTCACAGCCCGCCGACACCCGGAAGAACCCCTGCGAAATGCCGATGGCTTTCCGGGCGCCCTCACTCATCGCGCGGTGCGACGAGGACGGCGGGTGGCTGAGCGTCGTGCCGATGTCTCCGAGCGTCGGCGCGAAGGCGATCTCGTCCGAGACCGCGCGCACCAGACGTTCGGCCGCCTCCCGCCCGCCTTCGATCTCGAAGCTCACCATGTGCGAGCCGCGATTGCCCAGGAGAACCCCCGCTAGAGCGGCATCGGGGTGGTCGGGATCGGTCGGGTAGAGCACACGGACGACGCCCTGCATTCCGCGCAGGGCCCGCGCGAGGGCGGCGGCATTCTCCTCGGCGCGGTCGTAGCGCAGGTCGAAGCTGAGAAGACCGCGTTCGGCGAGCCAGCAATCGAAGGGCGACGGCGTGAGTCCCAACGTCACCGCGAAGGGTTCGATGGCGCCCATGAGCGCGGCATCCCTCGTGCCGACCCAGCCGAGGGTGGCATCGGAATGCCCTGCGAGCAGTTTCGTCACCGAATGGATCACGATGTCCGCGCCATGTTCGAAGGGACGCAGCGCGCGCGGCGTCGTGAAGGTGTTGTCGACGGCGAGCAGCACCCCCCGCTTCCGTGCGAGCCGCGCGAGACCGGCGAGGTCGGCGACGCGGATTGTCGGGTTCGAGACCGTCTCGACGAGAATGAGCCGCGTCGCATTGGTCATCGCCCCGGCGACCGCACCCGCATCGCTCGCATCGGCGAGGCTCGTGGCGATCCCGAGCCGCGGCAGGTCGCCCGTCATCATCCGCATCGAGCGCCCGTAGAGCTGATCGCCGCCGACGACGTGGTCACCCGCTTTCAGAAGCCCCAGAAGCACCGCGCCGACGGCGGCCATGCCAGAGCCCGTGACGAGCCCCTGCCCCGCCCCCTCCATCGCCGCGATCCGGCGCGAAAGCACGGTGGCGTTCGGATGTCCCTCGCGGGCATAGGTGTAACCCGCCGCCTCGCCCTCGTAGACTCTGTCGAGGGTCGAGGGCGCATCCGACGTGTAGACCACCGAAGGCTGGATCGGCGAGACGAGCGGTGCCGTGACCCCTTCCGGCCAAGCGCCGCGCCGGGAGTGGCCTGTCACCCGGCCACCTCGGTGAGCCCGTCGCGGAACCGCCGCATCTTCTCGCGGTAGCGCTCGGCCGAGACCAGAAGGGCCGCGACCGCATCATCGTCGAGGTCGCGCACCACCTTGCCCGGCATTCCCATGACGAGCGCGCGCGGCGGGATGACCTTGCCTTCCGCGATGAGTGCCCCGGCCCCGATGAGCGCGCCCTCCCCGATCACGGCATTGTTGAGCACCGTCGCACCCATGCCGACGAGGGCGCCGTCCCCGATCCGGCAGCCATGCAGCATCGCCTTGTGGCCGATGGTGCAGTTCTTCCCGATCACCAGCGGGCAGCCCGGGTCGGTGTGGCAGACCGTGTTTTCCTGCACGTTCGATCCCGCACCCACCGTGATCGGCTCGTTGTCGCCCCGCAGCGTCGCGCCGAACCAGACCGAAGCGCCGGTCTCAAGAACGACCCTGCCGATGAGGTTGGCGTCGGGCGCGACCCAGAAGTCGCCGTCTTCGGGCAGCACCGGCGCCACCCCCTCGAATGCGTAAAGCGTCATGCGTGCCTCTCGAATTCCGATTGCAGCTTGCGGACATGGTCGACGAGCCCCGGCTGGCGCGCGCGCCTGAGGCGCTCGGCGGTGACGATCGTCTTCAGACGCGCCTCGGTCTCGTCGAGATCGTCGTTGATCAGAACGTAGTCATAGGCATCCCAGTGACTGATCTCGTCCCAACTGCGCTGCATCCGCCGCGCGATGGTCTCCTCGGTGTCCTGTCCGCGCGTTCTCAATCGCTCGTGGAGGGCCGCGATCGAGGGCGGCAGGAGAAACACCGAGAGCACCGCGTCTCTCAAGGTCGACCCGGCGATCTGCTGCGCCCCCTGCCAGTCGATGTCGAACAGAACATCGTTGCCCGCCGAAATCGCCGCTTCCACAGGCGCGCGCGGCGAGCCGTAGAAGTTGCCGAAGACATGGGCGTGCTCCAGCATCTCTCCTCCGCCCACCATGCGCCGGAACGCGGCCTCGTCGGTGAAACGGTAGTGCTCGCCATCGACCTCTCCGTCGCGCGGCGGTCGCGTGGTCGCGGAAACCGAAAAGGTGATGTCGGGGTCCCAGTCGCGCAAGCGCCCGGCCAGCGTCGATTTTCCCGCCCCCGAGGGCGACGACAGAATGATGAGAAGTCCGCGCCGCGTGCCCGACAAGCTCTATTCCACGTTCTGGATCTGCTCGCGCATCTGATCGATGGCGGCCTTGAGGTCAAGGCCGACCGCCGTCAGCGCGCGCGAGCCGGACTTCGAGCAGAGCGTGTTGGCCTCGCGGTTGAACTCCTGGACCAGAAAGTCGAGTTTGCGGCCTTTCGGACCCTCCGCCGCGAGAAGCGCCCTCGCGGCATCGACATGGGCCGCGAGCCGGTCGAGTTCCTCGGTGATGTCCGACTTCACCGCGATGAGGGCAAGCTCCTGCGCGAGGCGTTCGGGCTCCACGGCGTCGGTCGCCTCCATCACCCGCTCGATCTGCGCGCGCAGCACGTCGCCGGCCCGCGCGCCGCGCTCGGCGGCCGCCTCCGTCGCGGCCTGGTGGAGCCGGGCGACCTCGTCGAGATGCCCGCCGATGGTCGCTTCGAGCGCCGCGCCTTCAGACGCGCGCATCGCGGTGAAATCCGCGATGAGCGGCTCGAGATCGGCCTCGAGCGCCTTTCTGAGCGCGGCACTGTCCTCTTCCTCGGGTGAAGGCGCGTCGAGGACACCGCGAAGCCCGAGGATCTCCGCGGCCGAGGATGGCCTGAGACCGAGATCCGCCGCCGCCGCCTCGGCCTCGGTCCTCTCGACAAGTCGCATTACGGCGGCGAGCCTTTCGGGGTCGAGCGCGGTCGCGGCAGGCCCGGTCTCGGAATAGACCCTGAGACTGAGCTGCACGCTGCCCCGGTGCATGGCCTTCTGCAGCCGCGTCCGAACAGCCGCTTCGAGCCCCTCGATCCAGTCGGGCAGTCTCAGCCGGAGGTCGAGACCGCGCCCGTTGACCGAGCGCAGGTCCCAGGTCCAGCTGTAGCGCCCCGCAGCCCCCCGGCGCGACGCGAAGCCCGTCATCGAAACAGTCACGCTACACCCCGGAGGAGCGTTAACCGTTCCACGCGATTTTTAGAGAATTTCGTGGCGGAGGGAGCCATACTGGGTCCGTGAGAGTTCAGTGAGTAAGAGTAACAGACGGCGCCCCGTCTCACAATCTTGGGTGCCGTCGGGGAGAGAGATCTGTGGATCACGACCGTTCCGAACCGTCGAGTCTCGTTTCGCTGGAAGAGCACCGCCTCGCCCGCCGCCACCCTGCCCTCGTGCAGGTCGAGGGCTATTGGGAGGCGCTCAAGGGCGGGCGCCTGGTGCCGAACCGCGCCGAAATCGACCCGAGGGGGCTTGCGGGCGCCCTTGAACACGCCTTCGTCCTCGAACGCATCGCGCCGGGTCTGGCGCGCTTCCGCGTGGCGGGGATGCACCTTTCGGACCTGATGGGGCTCGAAGTGCGCGGCATGCCGATTTCGGCCACCTTCACTCCCGACTCGCGCCCCGACCTCTCGCGCGCCCTCGAGGCGGCGTTCAACGAGCCGGCCCGCATCCGGATGCTCCTGAAGGGAGAGGACGGGATCGGACGGCCGGGGCTTCTGGGCGAAATGACCCTCCTGCCGCTGCGCGCCGATGCCGGCGAGGTCAGCAGGGCGCTCGGCTGCGTGGTCATGGAGGGCGGCATCGGCCGACAACCGCGCCGGCTTTCGATCACCAGTATGGAGCACCAGACGCTGACCGGCTATGCCGACAGCGAAGCGCCGCGGGTCCCGGCCGCGCCGAGTGCGCCGACAGCGACGGCCCCGCGCCGCAAGCCCGATCGCGAACGGGCGCCCTTTCTGCGGCTCGTTCACTCCACCGAAGGCTGAACGCCAGGGGCACCTGACCCGGTGGCGGCCCGCCCGACGAGCGAACCGGGTTCTGCAGGGCTGCCTCTCCTCGAAAGCGAAATGGCCGCACCCGATGAGGCGCGGCCCTTTTCATCACCAAACGGTCCGGAGATGTCTCAGATGGCGGCGGCCTTGCTTCTCGCCTGCCGCCGGGCGGTCAGTTCCTCGGCGACGAGGAAGGCAAGCTCGAGCGATTGCGAGGCGTTGAGCCTCGGGTCGCAGGCGGTGTGATATCGATCGGAGAGGTCTTCTTCCGTGACCGCACGAACGCCGCCAGTGCATTCGGTCACGTCGGCTCCCGTCATCTCGAAATGCACGCCGCCCGGAATGGTCCCCTCGGCGGCATGGACGGCGAAGAACTCGCGCACCTCGCGCAGCACGCTCTCGAAGGGCCGGGTCTTGTAGCCGGTGGCCGACTTGATCGTGTTGCCGTGCATCGGGTCGCAGGACCAGAGCACGTTCGCCCCCTCTTCGCGCACGGTGCGGATGAGGCGCGGCAGGTGGTCGCCGACGCTGCCCGCGCCGAACCGCGCGATCAGCGTGAGACGGCCCGCCTCGTTCGCCGGGTTGAGCTTGCCCATCAGCACCTTGAGGTCCTCGGCGGTGGTCGTCGGCCCGCACTTCAGCCCGATCGGGTTCTGCACGCCGCGCGCGTATTCGACGTGAGCGCCATCGGGCTGGCGGGTTCGGTCGCCGATCCAGATCATGTGACCGGACCCGGCGAGCCACTGGCCGGACGTCGAATCGAGCCGCGTCAGCGCCTCCTCGTATTCGAGAAGAAGCGCCTCGTGGGAGGTGTAGAAGTCCACCGTGGACAGCTCGTGGTTGGTCTCGCCGGTCAGCCCCGCGGCCGACATGAAGTCGATCGAGTCCTGGATGCGGCTCGCCATGTCGCGGTATTTCTCGGCGTCATCGGCATCGGTGAACCCGAGCGTCCAGGCATGCACCCGGTTGATGTCGGCGAAGCCGCCCGTCGAGAAGGCGCGCAGGAGGTTCAGGGTGCCGGCGGCCTGGGTATAGGCCTGAAGCATCTTCTCGGGGTTCGGACTGCGCGCCTCGGGGGTGAAGTCGAGGTCGTTCACGATATCGCCGCGGTAGGACGGCAGTTCGACACCCTCCTTCACCTCGGTCGGCGCCGAGCGCGGCTTGGCGAACTGCCCCGCCATCCTTCCGACCTTAACCACCGGCACCTTGGCGCCGTAGGTCAGCACCATCGCCATCTGGAGCATCACCTTGAAGGTGTCGCGGATCTGATCGGCGCTGAACGCCGCGAAGCTCTCGGCGCAATCGCCGCCCTGCAGGAGAAACGCCTCGCCCCGGCTCGCCGCCGCAAGCTCGCGCTTGAGACGCCGCGCCTCGCCGGCGAAGACGAGCGGCGGATAGGACGAAAGCCGCGCCTCGACGGCCGCGAGCGCGCCCGCGTCGGTGTAATCGGGCATCTGCACCCGGGGCTTGCTGCGCCAGTCGCTCTTTGTCCAGTCGCTCATGGGTTCCCCTTTCTCCCCCTCGCTCACGGGAGCGAACCTATAGGCGAGCGGCTGGGCCTTGGAAACCGTCAATCGCCCCCGGAATGGCCCATTGGGTTTGCGCCCGGTGGAAAAACCTGCAACCGTCCTCCCGGCTCAGCGCGAGAGGCCCGATGCAGAAGCCCGTCGAACCGGAGAAGATGCGGCCCGGACAGGGCTACCGCCCGCGGCGGTTCGTCTTCGTGCTTCTCGAGAATTTCACCATGCTCTGCTTTTCCTGCGCGGTGGAGAGCCTGCGCATCGCCAACCGCCAGTCCGGCCTGCCGCTCTACGACTGGGTCACCGTGGGCGAGAGCGGCGATACCGTGTCCTGCTCATCGGGCATCACCTACAAGCTCGACGACGGTCTCGGAGAGCTTTCGCGCGACGACACGATCGTCGTCTGCGGCGGCATCGACGTGGCGTCCGCCTCGACGAAACCGCTTATGGGCTGGCTGCGGCGCGAGGCGCGACGGGGCGTGGCCGTCGGGGGCCTCTGCACCGCGGGCTGGACCCTTGCGCGGGCGGGCCTTCTCGACGGCAAGCGCGCCACGATCCACTGGGAGAACCACGACAGCTTCCTCGAGGAGTTCCCCGACGTCGACCTCACGAAATCGGTTTTCGTTACCGACGGCAACCGCTTCACCACCGCAGGCGGCACCTCGTCGATCGACCTGATGTTGAAGATCATCTCCGACGACCACGGAGAGGAACTCGCCTCGGAAGTCGCCGACCAGCTCATCTACACCACGATCCGCACCGACCAGGACACCCAGCGTCTGTCGGTGCCGACACGGATCGGCGTGCGGCACCCCAAGCTCGCCCAGGTGATCCAGATGATGGAGGCCGCGATCGAGGAGCCGATCAGCCCGGCCCTTCTCGCCCGAGACGTCGGCCTTTCGACGCGCCAGCTCGAACGGCTCTTCCGGCGC
>Ga0008833_1001165_pt1 | contig 13425 bp, 13 predicted proteins | sample HotLakConsoUCCLE_FD_62216 | JGI IMG/M metagenome (GOLD analysis project Ga0008833, IMG submission 62216) | Hypersaline microbial mat communities from Hot Lake, Washington, USA - Hot Lake Consortium UCC-LE | ecosystem: Environmental > Aquatic > Non-marine Saline and Alkaline > Hypersaline >... | reverse complement strand
CCAAAGCCCTTCGTCTGGAGCAAAACCGCCGAAGACATCCTCACCCGCGAGCGCCGCGCGCTCGATGCGCTCGACCAGCTCAGGGGAAATCGGTAGCAAGTGTCGGACTCGGAACACTAGCGCTTCAATCCGCTTAGTGAACAGGCCAGCGTTTCCTGGAAATCGCCTTGATCTCGAATTTTCAGAGGCTGATGCAGCAAGCAGCGCAACCTCACAACGGCCTTCGCGATGAGATCGGATTAAGTCAACAACGTGTTCAGCTTGAGCTTGCCTTTTTTCGACTTCAAGGACGCAGTTCCAATCAAGCGTAAGCTTCATATGCCTTTTCCTGCGGTCGCGTCGTGTTCACAAGACCTAGTCTCTGGTGGTTGAGCTTGGTCAGAAATGCCCCCCAACGGAAAAGGGCGCGCCATGGCAGCGCGCCCTTCCGGAACCGAACCCGAGGGCCGGATTACATCAGTTCGATGTTCACGGCGCTTTCGCGGCCGTCACGGCCTTTCTCGAGGTCGAACTTCACCTTCTGGTTGTCGGCGAGTCCGGTGAGGCCCGAACGCTCGACGCCAGAGATGTGCACGAAAACGTCCTTCGCGCCGCCATCGGGGGCGATGAACCCGTAGCCTTTGGTTGTGTTGAACCATTTCACGGTGCCAGTGGCCATAACCGTGGTCTCCTGTCTTATCACACTGCCCGCACCATGCGGCAGTCCGGCGTAACCCATGCAAGATCGAGAGCACAAGCTTTGCCATGAGGGCGAAGACAGGGGTCGATAGAGTAGAGATAGCCAAGAAAAGATGCCTCTTTTTTGCCCGGAAGTAAAGGCGATTCCCGGGGCCCGGCCTGTGGGGCGGCGCCCCCGGCGTGACCCATGTCAAGGCGGTGTCGTTTTCCCGCGTTAGGCTCGGGGCAGGCGGCCGCAGGGCCCGGCCCCAGATCAAGGACCCACAATGACCATCCTGACAAGCACGCCCTACGACGATCTGGTCGTCGGGCAGGAGGCAAAGCTCAGCCGCTTGTGCCGGGCCGAGGACCTTTACGTCTTTGCCCATTCCAGCGGCAACATGAACCCGATGCACCTGCCCAAGCTCGATGGCGACGGCGATGGCGTGCCCGAGGCGGTGGCGCCCTCGGCATGGATCGCGGCGCTGATCTCGGGGGTGCTGGGCAACCTGCTGCCGGGGCCGGGAACGCTCTACCTCAGCCAGAACCTCGGCTTTGTCGGGCGCGCCCATGCCGGGGAAACGGTCAGCATCCATGTGCGGGTGGCCGAAAAGCTGGCCGGGCGCGCGGTGCGGATGGCGGCCTGGGTCGACGGGCCGGCGGGCCGCATAGCCGAGGGCGAGGTGATCGTGCAGGCCCCGGATGCGGTGCGCAGCTTCGATGGCGCCACGGTGCCGGGCCTGACCGTGCAATCCCACCGCCACTTCGACGCGCTCCTGGCGCGCGCCGCCGGGCTGCCGCCGCTGCCCACGGTGGTCGTCTGCCCCGAAAGCCCCGACGCGGTGATGGGCGCGCTGCTGGCGCGCGATCACCGGCTGATCGACCCCGTCTTCGTCGGCGCGCCCGACCTGATCGCGGCCGCCGCCGAGGAGGCCGGGGGCGACATCGCGGGGATCGAGATCGTCGACATCCCAGACCACCGCGCCGCCGCGCTGCGGTCGGTGGCGATGATCCACGAGGGTCGGGCGAAGGCGCTGATGAAGGGGCACCTGCACACCGACCAGTTGCTGCACGCGATCCTGAAGAAGGAGGGCGGGCTGCGCACCAACCGCCGCCTCTCCCATGTCTTCGTGATGGACGTGCCGGGGCTGGAGCATCTGCTGTTCGTCACCGACGCCGCGATCAACATCGCGCCGGATCTCGAGTGCAAGCTGTCGATCGTGCAAAACGCCATCGACCTCGCCCGCGCGCTGGGGATCGCGTTGCCCAAGGTCGGCATCCTCTCGGCGGTGGAGACGGTGACGGCCTCGATCCCCTCGACGCTCGACGCCGCGATCTTGTCGAAGATGGCCGACCGGGGCCAGATCACCGGCGGGCTGGTGGACGGGCCGCTGGCGATGGACAACGCGGTCGATCCGGGCGCCGCGCGCACCAAGGGGCTGACCGGGCTGGTCGCCGGGCGCGCCGAGATCCTGGTCGCGCCGAACATGGAGGCGGGCAACATGATCGCCAAGGAGCTGACCTTTCTGGCCCATGCCGCGGCGGCGGGGATCGTCATGGGCGCGCAGGTGCCGGTGATCCTGACCAGCCGCGCCGATGACGACAAGGCGCGGCTGGCGTCCTGCTCGGTGGCCGCGCTTTATGCCGGGAGCCTGACATGAGCCTGATCCTGACGCTGAACGCCGGGTCGAGCTCGATCAAGTTCGGGCTTTATGCCACCGCCGACGAGCCGCGCGAGGAGGCGCGGGGCCAGATCGACGCGCTCGGGCCGGATGCACGGCTGGTGATCGAGGCGGGCGCCAGCAGCAAGGTGACGACGATCGGGCCGGCCGATCACGCGACCGGGCTGGCGCGGCTCATCGCGGCGCTGGCGCCGCTCTGCGCCGGGCGCGCCATCGCGGCGGTCGGGCACAGGATCGTCCATGGCGGCGCCGGGATCGACGGGCCGCGGCTGCTGACACCCGACCTGATCGCGTATCTGGAAACGCTCTCGCCGCTGGCGCCGCTGCACCAGCCGCACAACCTTGCGGGCGTGCGCGCGGCACTTGCGGCCTTTCCGGGCGCGGTGCAGGTCGCGGCCTTCGACACCGCCTTTCACCGTGGCCATCCGTGGGTCAACGACACCTTCGCGCTGCCGCGCCGGTTCTTCGACGAGGGCGTGCGCCGCTACGGGTTTCACGGGCTGAGCTACGATTTCATCACCGGCAAGCTGGCCGAAGACCATCCGCGGATCGCATCGGGCCGGGTGATCGTCGCGCATCTGGGCAACGGCGCCTCGCTCTGTGCGCTCAGGGGCGGCCGGTCGGTTGCGTCCTCCATGGGGTTCTCGGCGCTCGACGGGATGCCGATGGGTACGCGCGTGGGCCAGCTCGACCCCGGCGTGGTGCTGTACCTTATGGAGCGCGGGATGACCGTGGCCGAGATCACCGACCTGCTCTACAAGGAAAGCGGGCTCAAGGGCCTGTCGGGGATCAGCCATGACATGCGCACGCTGCTGGCCTCGGACGCGCCCGAGGCGGCGCAGGCGGTCGCCTATTTCACCTTCCGGCTGGCGCGCGAGATCGGGGCGCTCAGCGCTGCGCTTGGCGGTCTCGATGCGCTGGTCTTCACCGGCGGGATCGGGGAACATGCCGCGCCGGTGCGGGCCATGGCGCTTGACGGGTTGGGGTTCCTCGGGCTGGAGGTCGATGACGAGGGCAATGACGCCAACGCCCCGATGATCCACGCGGGCCGGGTGCCGATCCTGGTGATGCCGACCGACGAGGAGCGGGTTATCGCCCGCGCCGCCGCGCGGGTGGTCTTGACCACCGGCGCGGAAAGACCGAGCTAGGGGCATGCGCATCGCCCTGATCCTTCTTGCCGTCATCGTCGCCGCCCTTGTCGGCGCGGCCCTCTATTTCCGCACCGTCGCCATGCCGACCGAGGTCTGGCATGTCGACCCGGCCACCGTGACGCCGCCCGAAAGCCCCAATTTCGAACTGCTGACCGGCGCGCGCGCGCCGGTCTTCGACACCTCGGCGGCGGCGCTTGCCGCGCGGATCGACGCCATTGCAACCGCCGAGGGCGCGACGCTGATCGGCGGGTCGCTGGCCGACGGCCAGATGACCTACGTCGCCCGGTCGCGGATCATGGGCTTTCCCGATGCGGTCTCGATCCGGCTGGTGCCGGTCGAGACGGGGACGCGGATGGAGGTCTTTTCGCGGGCCCGCTTCGGCCATTCCGACATGGGCGTGAACGCCGCCCGCGTGGCCCGCTGGGTGGCGGCGGCGCGCGAGGGCGTCGGGCCCTGAGCGGTCGCCGGACGCCCGGGTCTTGACCAAAGCCGCGTGGCCCGTCACATCGCGCTGATGTTGCCGCAAGACCGCCTGCACCAGATCACCGACCGGCTCGAATATCTCGAGGCGCGGCTCAATGCCGGCGCCGCCGCCGAGGATATCGCCCGGATCAGCCGCGAATACGCGGAGCTGAAGCCGGTCGCAGCACAAGTCGCGGCCTGGCGGCAGTTGCACGAAGATATCGCCGAGGCCGAGGCGCTGCTGGCCGACCCCGAGATGCGCGCGCTGGCGGAGGAGGAACTGCCGCGCCTGCGCGCGGCCCTCCCCGAGGCGGAGGCGGCGCTGCAACTGGCGCTTTTGCCCAAGGACGCCGCCGACGCCCGGCCCGCGATGATCGAGATCCGCCCCGGCACCGGCGGCGACGAGGCGGCGCTGTTCGCCGGTGACCTGCTGCGCATGTACACCCGCTACGCCGAGGCGAAGGGCTGGCGGCTCGAGATCGTCGACCTGCAGGAAACGGAATTGGGCGGCATCCGCGAGGTGATCGCGCGGATCGAGGGCGAGGGCGTCTTTGCCCGGCTGAAATACGAAAGCGGCGTGCACCGGGTGCAGCGCGTGCCGACCACGGAATCGGGCGGCCGCATCCACACCTCGGCGGCGACCGTGGCGGTCTTGCCCGAAGCGCAGGCGGTGGAAATCGACATTCCCGCGACCGACATCCGGATCGACACCATGCGCGCTTCGGGCGCCGGCGGGCAGCATGTGAACACGACGGATTCGGCGGTGCGCATCACCCACCTGCCGACCGGCCTCATGGTCACCAGCTCCGAGAAGTCGCAGCACCGCAACCGCGAGATCGCGATGGACGTGCTGCGCGCGCGGCTGTTCGATCTGGAACGCCGCCGCGCCGCCGATGCCATGGCCGCCGACCGCAAGGCGCAGGTGGGATCGGGCGACCGGTCCGAGCGCATCCGCACCTACAACTTTCCGCAGGGCCGGATGACCGATCACCGGATCAACCTGACGCTCTACCGGCTCGACCAGATCATGGCGGGCGATCTCGACGAGGTGATCGAGGCCTTGAGCGCGGATGCGCAGGCGCGGTTGCTGGCCGAGATGGATGGCTGAGGCGACGCGCCCGGCGGGGCGTCGGGGCGCGCGGGCGGCACAGTGTGGGAGGACGTATTTGGAGAAAGGTGAAGCTGGTACTGGCAGCGTGACGGCCGCAGCCTGGCTTGCCGCGGCGCGGGCGCGGCTGGAGCCCGTGGCCGAAGCTGCAGCGGCGCGCGAGGCGCGGATGATCCTCGCCGAGGCCACCGGCTGGAGCGCGGCGCGGGTCGGCACGGCGGCGGGCGAGGCCCTGCCCGACGCGGCGCGGGCCGTGGCGGAGGCGATGCTGGCGCGGCGGCTGTCGCGTGAGCCGCTGGCGCAGATCCTCGGGAACTGGCCGTTTTACGGGCGCAGCTTTCGCGTCACGCGCGACACCCTGACACCGCGGCCCGATACCGAGACGCTCGTGGACCTGGCGCTGACAGCGCCTTTCGCGCGCGTCCTCGATCTTGGCACCGGGACGGGCGCCATCGCGGTGACCTTGCTGGCCGAGCGGCCGGAGGCGACCGGCGTGGCCGGCGACATCTCGGGCGCTGCGCTGGCGGTGGCGGCCGGCAACGCGGCGCGGCACGGGGTGGCGGCGCGGCTCGACCTGCGGCAGGCCGATTGGTGGGACGGCATCGTGGGGCGTTTCGAGCTGATCGTGTCGAACCCGCCTTATGTGACCGAGGCCGAGTACGCCGGCCTTGCCCCCGAGATCACCGAGTGGGAACCTCGCGGCGCGCTGACGCCGGGGGGCGACGGTCTGGCGGCCTACCGCGCCATCGCCCGCGGTCTGGCGGCGCATCTGGCCCCCGGCGGGCGCTGCCTGGTGGAGATCGGGGCGGGGCAGGGCGCGGCGGTGGCGGCGCTTTTTCAGGCGGCCGGTCTTGACGGTGTGACGGTGCATCCCGACATCAACGGCAAGGCGCGGGTGGTGTCCGGGGCGATGCGCCCGGGCCACGCCTGCGGCTGAATCGCCGCAATCGCCCGGTTTTCCCGACGTTTCCGGAGGAATGGCACCGATTGGGCTTGTCACGCGGGGCTGCGCATGTTTACTCATGTCCAGCGAGAGGGAATGTCGAAGGATCTTCCCCCGCGGTTCTGCCACATTTTCCGTACCTACAGGCCAAAGGGCCGGTGCGGGTGACGAGTGACTCCGTGCCAAGGGCCCGGGCGCTGCAACCCAGGACAACTGGAACCGAATTTATCACATGAGATCATCTAAAAACCGCTCGCGGTCCAAGGGGAACCGCAATCGCTCGGTCGGCAATATTGTCAATCGGGTCTTCGAGTCCTCGGGCCCGGAGGGCAAGGTCCGCGGTACGCCGCAACAGATCATCGACAAGTACAACCAGCTGACGCGCGATGCGCAGCTGTCGAATGATCGCGTGGCCGCCGAGAATTTCCAGCAGCACGCCGAACACTACCTGCGCATGCTTGCCGAGGCGCAGCGCGAGCAAGACGCCCGCCAGCCGCAGCAGCAGGGCGGCAACGGCGGGCGTGAGCGCGGCGACGGCGATGATCGGGATGGCCGCGACAACCGCGACAACCGGGACGGGTCGCAGCAGGACCATCAGGGTCACGATCACGGCAACCGTCAGTCCGACCAGCAGGGCCGCCAGCAATCCGACCAGCAGGGCCGCCAGCCCGATCGCCAGCCCGACCAGGTATCCCGCACGCAGCCGCGCGGTGAGTTCGACGCCGTCATCGACAGTGGCGACAGTTCCGAAAGCGGCCTGGTGGAAACGCCCGAAACGGCGCCGAAGCCCAAGCGCAGCCGCACCCGCAGGCCCCGCAAGGCCGATGAGACAGGCCAGCAGCCGGCCGGCGGCGACGGGTCGGGCAAGGATCAGGGCGGCGACGCAGGCGGGACCTCGGGCTCTTCCAAGGAAGCGGCGGAGTGACGCTCAGCCCGCGACCGCGCGGGCGAGTGCGCAGAACCCCTCAATGGATATCTGCTCGGCGCGGTCGGTCGGGCTGAGGCCGGCGGCGACAAGCCGATCCTCGATATCGGGCGTCAGGCCCTTCAACGCCGCGCGCAGCATCTTGCGGCGCTGGTTGAAGGCCTTGGCCACCACCCGCTCCAGCACCGCCGGGTCGGCCGCGAAGCGCGGCGTGGGCAGGGCGGTCAACTGCACCACGGCGGAATGCACCTTGGGCGCCGGCGTGAAGGCTTCGGGCGGCAGCGTCATCACGATGCGCGCGTCGCAGCGCCATTGCGCCAGGATCGCCAGCCGCCCGTAGGATTTGCCGCCTGGCTGCGCCACGATCCGGTCGGCGACCTCGCGCTGGAACATCAGGGTCAGCGACTGCCACTGTGGCGGCCACTGCGGCGGCGTCAGCCAGCGCACCAGCAACTCGGTCCCGACGTTGTAGGGCAGGTTCGCCACGATCTTGATCGGCGGCACCAGGTGCGCGGCCCAGTCGAACCCCAGCGCGTCGGCGTTCAGAACCTCGAGCCGACCGGGGTAGAGGGCCGCGATCTCGGCCAGCGCCGGCAGGCAGCGCGCGTCCTTTTCGACCGCCACGACCCGGCGCGCGCCCTCGGCCAGCAGGCCACGGGTCAGGCCGCCGGGGCCGGGCCCGACCTCGAGCACGTCGCAGCCTGCAAGGTCGCCGGCGCGGCGCGCGATCTTGGCGGTCAGGTTCAGGTCGAGCAGGAAATTCTGCCCCAGCGCCTTTTTCGCGGTGAGATCATGGGCCGCGATCACCTCGCGCAGGGGGGGCAGGCTGTCGATGGCGCTCATGGCGTCAGCCTTGCCGCGAAATCGCGGCGGGGCGCAAGCACTCAGCGCAGAAAGATGCCCAGCACCACCGCCATGAGGCCCAGGGCCGAGACCAGCAGCGAGCCCATGTTGATCACCACGATCCGTTGCAGACGCGCCCGCAGCTCTGCATCGGGCAGGCCCGCACGCTTGGCCGACACGGCCGCCCAGATGCAATAGGCCAGCCCCAGCATCCCAGCGACCGCAAGCGCCGTTCCGACATAGACGAAGGCGGCCATCCGCGATCCTTCCCACATGCTTCCGCCGCCGACCTAGGCCACACGCCCGGCGCTGGCAAGGCTTGTGGCGGGGCGAGGGTGCGGCTAGATCGGGGGTCCGAATTTCCCCCGACCAACCCGCGAGAGACCCGATGGACGTGACCGAGACAGACACCGCCGACCGCCCCGACAGCTACCGCGTCACCGCCGACGAGCTGCGCGCCTTCATCGAACGCTACGAGCGTCTCGAGCAGGAGAAGAAGGACATCGCCGAACAGCAAAAGGAGGTGATGGCCGAGGCCAAGGGGCGCGGCTACGACACCAAGGTGATGCGCAAGGTGATCGCGCTGCGCAAGCGCGAGCCCGACGACATCGCCGAGGAAGAGGCGGTGCTGGAGATGTACAAGGAAGCGCTCGGGATGCGGTGAGGCCGACGCGCGTCCCGGTCACGGGCTGAGCAGCGTCACGCCCGGGATGCGGGCGATCTCGGCCATGTCGTCGTCGTAGCTTTGGCTCAGATGCTCGATCAGGTCCGGCGTCCAGCCCGGAAGGTCCAGTTCCTCCTCGATCTCGGTGTCGATCGCGTAACGGTCGAGGAACGCGCCCAGGATGCGGCGGCGCTGGATCTCGGACTGCGGCGGGTTCTCGGACATGTAGCGTTGCAGCCGCTTGAACCCGGTCTTGTCCATGATCGTCTCGATCAGGTCGTCGGTGCCGCGCAACGGGAAATCGAAAGGCACATCGGCGATCTCGTGCAGGATCTGCCCCCACAGAAGCGGTGTGTCCTCGTTGCACCACACCGTCACCGGCACGCCCGGATGCGCCAGCGCCAGCCGGCGCAGCATCTCGGACCAGGTCAGGGCATGGGGTTGCATGTCTTGCGTGAACTCGGCGAAATCGCCGAACTTCGACGCCGCGAACAGCGCCGGGATCAGCGTCGCGGGGTTGCGCATGCCGATGAAGATCTCGGGCTCGGCCATCGGGAACAGGGCCGTCAGGTTGGCGACCTGGCGGTCGATCATCGGCCAGATCTGCGCGCCCTGCACCACCAGCCGGTTGATGCACACGAAGCGGGGATCGGAAAAGATAAGCCGGTCGACCTGCGCCTCGTCGATGATGGCGTCGAGCAGCGCCTCTTGCACATCGAAGCTGGCGGGCTGGCCCTTGAGCGCGCGCACGGTATCGCGCAGGAGCGGCCGGTAGCGCGGCTGCGACGGCACGAGGATGCCGTCATCGGCCAGCCGTGCGCGGTTCTTGGTGAGCGATTGCAGCAACAGGCCCGTATCGGTGCAAGGCGCGCCGAGATGAAAGACGACCTGCATGCTGTGCTGTATCCCCCGAACCCTCACCCGCTGGAACCCTATACCCCCGCCGCAGCCGGTGCAAACCCGCCCATGCTTGCACGGCGCCCATGCTTGTCGTATGCGATGCACGGGCGCCCCTATAGCTCAGCTGGTAGAGCATCTGATTTGTAATTATATGTGATACCAGCCCATAGCTACTCATGCTGCCCGTAACTGACTGGGCCTATTGAAAAAATTGGCTGGCCGTCTCTCATACCGTCTCACCGCCGCTCGCCCTTACGCCTGCGATTGGAGAGACAATCATGAGACAAAAGCTGACCGATCTAGCCATCCGGAAGTTGCCGCATCCGCCCGCCGGAAGTGTCAAGTACTGGGATGTGTTGCAGCCTGGCTTCGGTGTCCGCGTAACCACCAGAGCCAAAGCTTACTTCGTGATGTACGGCCAACGGCGGCAGCTGCACACGATAGCTCCATACGGCCAGATTTCGCTCTCAGACGCGCGAAAAGAGGCGAGGCGGTACTTGGACCGCATCCCCGCCAAGACGCGATTGGAGACGCTCTCAGAGGCTCGTACAGCCTTCCTGGAGGACTGTGAGGCGAGACTTCGACCGGCAACCATCACCCAGTACCGCTACTACCTCAGCCAGCTGACGGCCACCAAGCTATCTGACGTTGCGCGACGCGACGTGGACACCACGTGCCCGCAGGCTGTCGCGAGCTGCAAAGCTTTCTTCAACTGGTGCATCCGGGAAGAACTTACCGACCGCAATCCATTTGCGATGTTGTCGGCCAAGACCGTCGAACGAGAGCGGGTGCTGACCCCAGACGAAATACGAGCCGTGTGGAAGGTCGATGATCCACTTCGGCCGTACCTCCGCCTGCTACTCCTCACCGGCCTGCGCCGAGGGGAACTGAACCAGCTCCAGGTTGATGAGTATCTGACCGTCGCAGAAACCAAAAACGGCAAGCCACACCACCTACCGCTGACCCCACTGGTGTCTGAACTGGTACCGCTCCCCTATTGTACCAAGTGGAGGACAGTGGCGGTACCGTTGTCCGCTCACCAGTCTGTCCGGAGCGCATGCGACGTGACCTGATAGCTTTTCACCCGGTAGGGCTGCGGGTGGCGTATCCGTACACACCAGCGCCTCACATCACCCAAACCACCCTTGCGCACCGCAGAGCCATCCGATAAAGCGTCGGCGTACTAGCAGGCCGGTGAGACAAAAAAGAGACACACGGCCATGTGCCCCTATAGCTCAGCTGGTAGAGCATCTGATTTGTAATCAGAGGGTCCGCGGTTCGAGTCCGTGTGGGGGCACCATATCCGATCTTTTCCGGCCCTTCGCGTTGGGCATCGCTTCGCCACCTTGGTCAGAGCATGGCGTGGCTGCACCTGTCTCGACCGACCGCGGCCTTCGCCAGACGGGATCGTGATGCGGCCGCAGGGAGGTCACTCGCGTGGCCGGACTTCGATCCGCTTTCCATCCGTTCGACAGCACAAAAAACCGGATCGGAGCCGCTCCGGCTGGCCAACCTGCGCATGCCGCGTTGCAGCATGATTGTGCCTGCTGGTGATTTGCGCAAGATCGCCCGGTCAAGGGCGTTATCCGGAAAGGCGATTCCTTATGCGTATCACGATGATCGGCACTGGCTATGTGGGGCTCGTCTCGGGGGTCTGTTTCTCGGACTTCGGGCATGACGTGGTCTGCGTCGACAAGGACCCGCGCAAGATCGAGAAACTGAACGCCGGTGAGGTGCCGATCTACGAGCCGGGGCTCGACGCGCTGATGGCCAAGAACGTGGAGGCCGGGCGGCTCAGCTTCACCACCGATCTGGCGCCCGCGGTGGCGGGGGCGGATGCGGTGTTCATCGCCGTCGGCACGCCGACGCGGCGGGGCGACGGGCATGCCGACCTCACCTACGTCATGGCCGCCGCCGAGGACGTGGCGAAGGCGCTGACCGGCTACGCGGTGGTCGTCACCAAATCGACCGTCCCCGTCGGCACCAACCGCAAGGTCAAGCAGGTGATCGCCAAGGCCAACCCGCAAGCGGAGTTCGACGTCGCCTCGAACCCCGAGTTCCTGCGCGAAGGTGCCGCGATCGACGATTTCATGAAACCCGACCGCGTGGTCGTGGGTGTCCAGACCGAGCGCGCCGGCGAGGTGATGGCCGACATCTACCGCCCGCTGTTCCTGCGCGAGTTTCCGATCGTCACGACCGACCTCGAATCCGCCGAGATGATCAAGTATGCCGCGAACGCCTTTCTGGCGACCAAGATCACCTTCATCAACGAGATTGCGGCGCTGTGCGAGCGGGTCGGCGCGGATGTGAAGGAAGTGGCCAAGGGCATCGGCCTCGACGGGCGGATCGGCAACAAGTTCCTGCATGCGGGCCCCGGCTATGGCGGGTCGTGCTTTCCCAAGGACACCAGCGCGCTGGCCCGCATCGGGCAGGAGCATGCCACGCCGCAGTCGATCGTCGAGACGGTCATTCGTGTCAACGACGCCGTGAAGCACCGGATGATCGAAAAGCTGCGCGATCTGTGCGACGGCAGCTTCAACGGCAAGACCATCGCGGTGCTGGGCGTGACCTTCAAGCCCAACACCGATGACATGCGCGACGCGCCAAGCCTGACCATCGTGCCCGCGCTGGTGGGCGGTGGCGCCAAGGTGCGCGTCGTCGATCCGCAGGGCCAGCGCGAAGGTGAGGCGCTGCTGCCGGGCGCGCATTGGCAGCAAGATCCCTACAAGGCGGCGCAGAATGCCGACCTGATCGTGATCCTGACCGAATGGAACGAGTTCAGGGCGCTGGATCTGAAGGCACTGGCCAGGAAGATGGCGACGCCGCGCATGGCCGACCTTCGCAACATCTACTCGGTTCAAGACGCCAAGCGCGCCGGGTTCGAGGCCTACGAGTGCATCGGGCGTCCGGGGTTGGTGCGCCAATAGACAGGGGCGCCGGGCGATCCTGGGACTGCTGCACCGCACCAACACCACTGGCTCGCATCACGGGATGGTGCGTCGCGGACATGGCGTTTCGTGGAAGGCCTTGGTCACCATCCGGGCAAGGTGCTGAAATTCAGGGCATTTGCCGTTTCCACGCCCCTGTCCGCACATCCGGCGCGGGCGGCAGGTCAGCTTTTTGCGCCCGCGGCATTGATTTTTGCCCCCAGCGATGCAACATTTACGACATGATTGGTCTGTGAACGACACATTTTGCGCTGGTGCCATTGGGCCTGCCGCACCCGATCCGCCGCGCCCCGTGGCAGAACCCCAGAGGTACCATGAAGTATCGACCGCTGACCGGCGACCCTTTGCCGTCCCACGCACATCCCTATCGCACCGCTGCCGTCATCGGCGCGGGCGCATGGGGTACGGCACTGGCTGCAACGCTGGCCAAGCGCGGTGTGTCCACACGCATCTGGGGGCGCGACCGGGCGGTGGTCGACGAGATCAACGCGACCCATCGCAGCGAGCGATTCCTGCCCGACGTGCAACTTCCCGCGACCTTGCACGCGGTGCACGAGATGAAGGCGGCGCTGGCCGAGGCCGAGGTGGTCTTGATCGTGGTGCCGTCGCGGTCCATCCGCTCGGTGGCGCGCCAGGTGGCCGAACACGCGCCCGCGGGCGTGCCGGTGGCGATCTGCGCCAAGGGGATCGAGGCCGAAACCGGCCTGTTGATGACCCAGGTGGCCGAGGAGGAACTGGGCAGGCGCCCGGTCGGCTGCGTGTCCGGTCCGACCTTCGCCCGCGAAACCGCGCTGGGCTACCCGACAGCGGCGACAGTGGCGTTCCACTTCAGCTATGCCGACCGTCTGAAGCCCGCCGAAAGCCCGGCGGTGCGCCTGTCCCTGTCGCTGTCGACCGAAAGTTTCCGCGCCTATGTCTCGGACGACCTCGTGGGGGTCGAGATCGGCGGCGCGGTGAAGAACGTGATCGCCATCGCCTGCGGGATGATGACCGGCGCCGGATTTGCCGAGAACACCCGCGCCGCGCTGATCACCCGCGGCGTCGACGAGATGAAGACGCTGGCCGAGGCGCTGGGCGGGCGGCGCGAGACCGTCACCGGCCTGTCGGGCGTCGGTGACCTGACGCTGACCTGTTCCAGCCCG
>Ga0008833_1001164_pt1 | contig 13426 bp, 9 predicted proteins | sample HotLakConsoUCCLE_FD_62216 | JGI IMG/M metagenome (GOLD analysis project Ga0008833, IMG submission 62216) | Hypersaline microbial mat communities from Hot Lake, Washington, USA - Hot Lake Consortium UCC-LE | ecosystem: Environmental > Aquatic > Non-marine Saline and Alkaline > Hypersaline >... | reverse complement strand
CGGTCTGCTGACCGCCGACCGGGCGGCCAACGGGTACCGCGACTATTCCAGCGAGGACGTTCACCGGCTCCGCTTTGTCCAGCGATCCCGCAGCCTCGGATTTTCGGTCGAGGAATGCCGGCAGTTGCTCTCGCTCTACACCGACCGCGACCGGGCCAGCGCCGATGTGAAGGCGATCGCCACCGAGAAGCTCGGCGAGATCGACCGGAAGATCGCGGAACTGACCGGGCTGCGGGAAATGCTCGGGCATCTGGTCGAGACCTGCCACGGCGACGCCCGCCCCGAATGCCCGATCATCGACGGGCTGTCGGGAAAGACGCGCGACCACTAGGAAACCCGATGGAGGGCTGAACAATGATGGGCGACGGCATGATGTGGGGAATGGGGCTCTGGGGCCTCGTGCTCGCAGTGCTGGTGGTGCTCGTCATCGCCGCGCTGGTCAAATACATCTTCTTCCGATGAATCCGAGCCGATGTTCAGCATAGGAACATGGTCCACGCGGCTTCTGACTTCTGCAGCCATATTGATCGGTCTGCTGCCGCTTCCTGCCTCGGCCTTCCTGCACGCAGCCAACGCGGAGGCCGACGCTGGCCGCGCGCTTTACCTGGAGCACTGCGCCGCCTGCCACGGGGTGGACCTCGAGGGACAACCCGACTGGCGCAGCTCTGACACCGACGGCGTCTACCCGGCGCCTCCCCATGACGAGTCCGGTCACACCTGGCACCATGACGATGCGATGCTGATCGACTACATCACACGCGGCGGTCAGGCGGTGCTCGACGATAGGGGCGTGACCTTCAACTCGGGCATGCCAGGCTTCGGCTCGGTTCTGGATGAACAGGAGATCGAGGCGATCCTGGACTACATCAAGTCGACCTGGCCGGACCATATTCGAGACCTGCAGGCGCAGAGATCGAATGCGGCCGCCGCTGATTGATCGCCCTTCGGTTTGAGTCAGACCTTCCGGAAGAGACCGAAGTGGAACCGCTGCACGCTGTCCCAAGGGGTTCGGTGTTCATGGTTGAGGGTTCGGATCAGCCGATACCCATCGCCCAGCCGCTCGGACAACCTTGCGGCGTCGTAGCGGTCGACCGGCAGACCGCTGCATGAGGTCGGGCCATCTAGCGCGAATGTTCCGATGATGGCATAGCCGCCGGGGACCAGGGCCCTATCCATGACCTTCAGATAGGTGTCCTGATCAGCGCGTTCGGTCAGGAAGTGGAACGCGGCCCGATCATGCCAGACATCGAAGCGGGCGGATGGGTGCCAGTGTAGGACGTTCCCGACCACCCATTCGACCGGCGCGTCCTGAGGCAGTCGCGCGCGAGCCTTCGCGAGAGCCGTTTCCGAAAGGTCAAGCACGGTGATCCGGCGATACTCCTGGTCCAGCAGGCAGTCCACCAGCCGCGAGGAACCCCCGCCCACATCAACCATGGCGGCGTCCGTTCTGGCCCCGGTCTCCGCGATGAGGTCGAGCGATACCTGCGGCCGTGCCTCATGCCAGCTCGTCTCGGCCTCTTCCTTGTTCCGATAGACGTCTTCCCACCGGTTCGGGTCTTCGGACATCGTCATTCCCTCACAGATCGATTCGCCGTAGCCGCAGCGCGTTCGTGATCACCGACACGGACGACAGGCTCATCGCCGCCGCCGCGATCATCGGCGACAGCAGCATCCCGGTGATCGGGTAGAGCAGCCCCGCCGCGACCGGCACGCCAAGGGCATTGTAGGCGAAGGCGAAGAACAGGTTCTGCTTGATATTGCGCAGCGTGGCACGGGCAAGCTTGCGCGCCCGCACGATGCCCATCAGGTCACCGCCCAACAGGGTGATGCCTGCGCTCTCCATGGCCACATCCGCCCCGGTTCCCATGGCGATCCCGACATCGGCTGCAGCCAGCGCGGGGGCGTCGTTCACCCCATCGCCCGCCATGGCGATCTTGTGGCCGTCCCGGCGCAGCTGGTCGATGAGATCCTTCTTGGCCTCGGGCAGCACGCCCGCGCGCACCTCGTCGATGCCGAGCCTGCCCGCCACCGCCTGCGCCGTGCGCTCGTTGTCGCCGGTTGCCATGATAACCCGAAGACCCTGCGCGTGCAGTTCTCGGATCGCCTGTGCCGTGCTGTCCTTGATCGGGTCGGCCACCGCCACGATACCCGCAAGCGCGCCGTCGACCGCGATGAACATCGCCGTCTTGCCCTCAGCGCGCAGGGTGTCGGCCTTTGCCTCGGCCGCACCCGTGTCCAAGTCCATCTCCCGCATCATCGCCGCATTGCCGAGCGCTACCGCGCGTCCGCCGACGGTGCCGCGCACGCCCTTGCCGGTGACAGCCTCGAAATCCACTGCCTCCTGACGCGGCGCCCCATGGGCCTCGGCTCCCTCGACGATTGCTTCGGCCAGCGGGTGTTCCGAGCCGCGTTCGAGCGCGGCCGCCAGCGATAGCAGGTCGGCCTCGACGATATCCCCCAACACCACGGTATCCGTCAGCTTCGGCTTGCCCATGGTCAGGGTGCCGGTCTTGTCCACGATCAGCGTGTCGACCGCCGCCATGCGCTCCAGCGCCTCGGCGTCCTTGATCAGGACACCGGCCTGCGCACCGCGTCCCGCCGCGGTGGTGATCGAGATTGGTGTCGCCAACCCAAGCGCGCAGGGACAGGCGATGATCAGCACCGACACCGCCGAGGCGATGGCAAAGACCAGCGCGGGTTCTGGGCCGACCGTCAGCCATACGATGAAGGCGACAATGGCGATGGCGACTACGGTCGGCACGAACACCGCCGACACGCGGTCGGCCAGCCCCTGGATCGGGGCGCGTGACCGGCGCGCGTTCGAAACCATGGCGACGATCTGGGCCAGCACGGTATCGGCGCCGACCTTGCCCGCTTCGATAACCAGAGAGCCGTTCTTGTTGATCGTGGCCCCGGTCACCGCATCCCCCGGACCTTTTTCGACAGGCATGGACTCGCCGGTCAGCATGCTTTCGTCCAGCGACGAGCGGCCCTCCATCACCGTCCCGTCTACCGGGACCGCATCGCCTGGGCGCACCCGCAGCCGGTCGCCCTCCATGATGTTCTCGAGCGGCGCGTCGTATTCGGTGCCGTCCGGCAGGATGCGTCGAGCGGTCTTGGGCGCGAGATCGAGAAGCGCCCGGATCGCGTCGCCGGTGCGCTCACGCGCCCGCAGTTCCAGAACCTGGCCGACGAAGACCAGCGCCACGATCACCACCGCCGCCTCAAAATAGGTGCCGACGCCGTGGCCCATCCGGTACTGTTCCGGAAACACGCCCGGCAGGAACGTGGCGACCAACGAATAGAGATAGGCCGCTCCAACGCCGAGGCTGATCAGCGTCCACATGTTCGGCGATCGGTTCAAGACCGAGTCCCAGCCGCGTCTGAAGAATGGCAGGGCGGCCCATAGAATGATCGGCGTCGCCAGCACGAACTCGAGATAGCTTGCCGTCTGGTGCCCGATCCAGTCGCGCACCGGCAAGGCGACGAGCTCGCCCATCGTCAGGATGATCAGCGGCACTGCCGCGGCGGCCGAGATCCACATCCGGCGTGTGAAGTCGGTTAGTTCATCGCTGGGCTCATCCGAGGGCAGCATCGGCTCCAGTGCCATGCCGCAGATCGGGCAGGCTCCCGGTGCGTCGCGAACGATCTCGGGGTGCATCGGGCAGGTGTACTGGACGTTGGCCGGGGCCGCCGTCTTCCGCCCCGCGGCGCGGCCGGAGGCATAGAACCAGGGATCCGCCTGGAACTTTGTCTGGCACTTGCCCGAGCAAAAGTGGAAGTTCTCGCCACCGTAGCTCTCCGTCCGGGTGTCCGGCTTCAGGCTCACCGTCATGCCACACACCGGGTCGATGGCCGTCGGGCCGGCCGCAGGCACTTCGTGGACCTTCGGCATTTCGGCGTCTGAGTGGACGTGGCCTGCGTGAGGATTGACGGTGGACATGGTGTTCTCCTTTCGCGGTCTCAGCCGCGTGAAGGCCGATGTTCGGGCCTTCAGGATCAATGTGCTCCTTCCTGTCACTGGAAGGTCAAGGGCTGATTGAACCAACCGCCGTCATAGCACATCGATGCATTGACCTATGCTTGAGGACGCCCCACCGTCTTAAGGAAATCAATAACTTAAGGTGGAGAAGGTTGGATATCAGGCCCATCCCCTCCGCCACTTGCCCTCGCGAAAGCGTTCTCCCGATCCGGCTGCGGCCGGATTTTTCCGTTGTTTTCGAGGGTTATGCGGGAGGGGCTGAGCACTGGTAGTGTCGCCGGGTGGCCCGGAAGCGGTCTCTCAGAGCCGATATTCTCCGGACCTGTTAACCGCAGCGTTTCCGGTGAACAGCATCAATCAACTGAAACCAAAAGACATTCTCTGAAGACCGCGTAGTGAGGGTTGTCAGTCCCTTCCCGTTCCCGGTCGGGTCTGGCATCGAAATTGTGAGGGATCTACCGGCTGTGGACCTACGATTGTTGGCTGATGGTCAGATTAGCCCCACGATCCGATTGGTTGCTACGGTGCCTAGGCGGAATAGCGTCTGCCGCTGGGCCGAGGCCAGTCGCCATGAACGGGCGAGATCAGACTCCCAGGGTGTCACGATCAGTTCAAACGAGCCGTCGTTCAGGCGGCGGAACATGACGGCTGTGTCGGCATAATTGAACCCGCCCTGGGCGGCCGTGGGGAGATTCATCCGCTCCATCCGGTTGTTTCCGTGCCAAGTCAGTCGTCGGTCGTTCCAAACGCGCGCGCCACTGCGGAGTACGGGCTCACCAATCGTTAGATTATGTGGATAGTCATACTGATCGAACACAAAGCCGAAGAACTGATGGCCGCCGCGCGGCAGCTCCAGCTGGTTGCTCGATCCGCCCTGTAGGGCCTCGCCATGGACCCACATGGCGGCATAGTCTGCGGGATTGATCGCGCCGATTTCAATTGCGACGCGAAACAAGGGCAGCGCGGCACCCGCCACCGGCGCCGGTGCTGCGACAGGCTGCGCTTCCTGCTCGATTTCGGGGGGCGGCGGCTGGGCCTGGCGCAGGGCGGTATAGGCCGCCAGCAAGTCATCGGTGAGAGCAGTCGTTTCAAAGCGGGCCTTGTCGAAGGCTTCATCGGCATCTGCGCGCGCAACACCCTGCTGTGCCCATGCCGCCTCTGTGTTGACGCTAAACCCGCGGCTGGTCAGGTTCGCCGAGCCGACCAGCGTGCTGCATGTCTGGGGATCGGTGCCAAAGACGTAGAGCTTGGGATGAAAGGCGCGCTGCGGCATGAGCGAGCCCTGCTCCAGCCTCTGCGCGCCCGACACCAGAACGGTGGCGTTCGCCAGCCCGCGCCAATGCTGCAAGGCTTGAGGTTCGGTAAGGCCGAAATCAAAAGATGTCACAAGGGTTTTGGGCATCGCCGCGAACGCGGTCGGCCCCACGGCATTTGCGACGGCAGACAGCAATATATTCGCGCCGCCGAGCGTGACATAAGCGGACGCTGCGCGGATATCGATGGCTCCCGCCGCGACCATATCAACGAGAGCATTGCGCAGGCGCGCCGGTTCTGCGGCGTTCTGGACTATCAGCATGGCGGGGCCTGCGTCGCGCTGCCGCTCCCGCCGGATGGCGCGGTGGATGCACCGGCCAGCGCCGACTGCGCCAGTGTTTCAAGCTGCGCCAGAAGCGGCGATGCCTCAAGCAGCGTGCGCAATTTGCGGCGGCGCGCCGTCAGTGCCTTGACGGGATCGGCCAGATAAGGGTCCGTCGTGCAGTGGCCATCTGCTAGTATGGCAATATCCTTAGCAAGGACCGCGATCTTCTGATGATCGCCGTTTCCGGCATCGTATGCGGGCATCATTCTGTACGGCAGCGTGTGGAGATGCCGTTCGCCGAAATCTCCCTTCGGGTTGAACGCAAGGGTGGCGTTGGTAAGGGCCACGCTGTTGAGCATGCCGACCTGGTACCAAGACTCGTCTGCGTCCGCCACGACCTTCCAGTAGAGGGTTTGATCAACGACAAGGTCCTGAGCCTGCGCAACCGGAACGCACGCCGCGCATATGATCTTGCCGCCGGCACCGGCCAGAATGAGGTACCCCGTCGTCCCGAAGACTTGCTTGGAGAGCTTGCCCCGTTCATCGATGCGCTGCTGGAGCGATTTGCCTTTCCCCACCGTTTTAAGCTTCTGGTTGATCGTAGCGAAGCGCCGCGCGGTCTGGGTGAACCCTAGCCGGCGGATTTCGGCCTCGTCGAGGATGCTCCACGGGCCGCCCGCAGCGCGCAGCGCCGGCAGAGCCAGCGGCGCGCGATGGACACCGAGCACGAAAGGCAGCAGGTTTTCCGACTGGGCCATGCGGAAAATAAAACGCGGTGCGACATAGCCGGGGAAGCGGTTCGTCGCCATTTCCTTGGCTGACTTGATCGTAAAACCCCATGCGGAAGCGCGGGTCGGCGTATCGACCCGATACTCCGCGCCCGCATTCTGGACGATGTCCACGCAAACGGCCGTGCGCGGCATAAGGTCGGCCCCCTGCTGCGGCAGGTCGCCCCCACCGCCGGCCATGGCTGAACCGCCGCCCGTTTCGAGCACCCAGGCGCTGCGCGCCGAACCGATGGTGCGAACTGAAAAGCCTGCGGCATCCAATCCCGCGTCGGTCGCCACAAAGCCACTAAACGTGCTTTGTGGAAGCCCGGTCGTATTCGCTCTTTTGTGACCGACCAGCGCTGCGGCGGGATATTTGAAGGTTCCGGGCGCGACCTGCCAGATTTCGGCGATGTCGAACGGCACCGGACGGTCGCTTGTCAGGAAATCATGCTGCCTGAGCCTTTCGTGGTGGGTACCGTTCAGCACCGTGCCGGGTACAAGGCAGGCGACGCAGGCATCCGGTCCCAAATAACGGTCGATGGCATGAAGCAGGTGCATCGTGCCCAGCTCAAGATGGAGAAAGGACTGTCCTGCGGGCTGGATGCCGTAGAGTTTCGCCCGGCCTTTCAGCAAGTCCCGGTACGGATTGTCGGCCAGCCCGCTCATGGCGAGCCATGGCGGATTGGACACAAGCCCGTTGAAGTGGCCGGTAAGAAGGCCCGGCCTGTAAGTATTGCGCAGGATGAACGCCCAGATGCCGTTGCGCCCGGCAACAGCCAGTTCAGCCATGCGATGCGCCAGCGGGAACAACGCATCGGAAAGCTGTTTGTAAAGCTCCAGCGACACCGTGATCCCGAACGCCGTGATCGTGCCGTCGAGAAAACTGTCTGCGTCCGCCTTTGTGAAGCCCGCAACGGTTCCGCGGCGCTGCGCATCACGCGCCTCGTCATAGGCCCAGTCCACGATGCGGTCGAAAAACTCCCGGTACGTTGGCTGCACCAACGCTGTCGGTAAATGTACAGTTGTGCCGTCAAGCGATACCGGAATGGTATCGCTTTCGCCGACCAGCGGAACTGACGCGGAAACCGGCGTGACGGCGAACAGCGAGTCTGCATGATAGACCGGGATGACGATGGGCTTTGTCGCCGCCTTGATCTCAGCCGATAGGCTGACGACCCAAGTTGTCTTGGCGAGACTGACGGCCAGCGGGTCGATGTCGAAGCCGGTTGCTACGTCTTCAAGCTGTTCGATGGTGGAAAAGCCGAACCGGACCCGTGTGGCCTTTATGATTTCTGCGAGCATCGTGCCGGACCCGCAGCACATATCGACGACCCGGGGGCTTTCCCCGTTTGGGAGGCCGTCGATGCAACGGTCGGCAAGCAGACGGGCGAGCCAGTGCGGGGTCCATTCCTGACCGAGCAGCTTGCGCTGGCTGCGGCGCGCGAGCTGCGCCATAAAGCGGCCGAACAAATCCTCTTCGGGATACCAGCTGAAATCGTAAGCATAGAGATCGCGCTGGAGGTCGCGGGCCACCGCTACAAGCCGGTCGATGTATGACGGGCTGAGAAGCCAGCCGAAATAATCCTGCTCAACCACGTTCTCCAACTGGAAATTGTTGCGGAAGAATTCGCCGTTCAAGATTGCCTTCAGCTCGTCGTCCGTGCTCCGCACCGCCTTGCCTGTCAGCACGTTCGCGCTCAGAAGCCGCGCGAGAAGGGTCACGTAAGCTTCATCGACATACGCGGTGGTGCGGAAAGTTCCTGCCGGCCCCTCCAGATGATCGACGAACTGCGACCAGAGATCGGTGGCAAGGCCCGCCGATGGGTCAGCCTTCCGCCCCTCGTCCACCAACAGCGACAAGGGCCCCGCGCTGCTCTTATATGCGGCGGAGTCCATGCCAAGGTCGGAGGCGAGGAATTCGGACCGCAACGGCCGCGACTGTTCGCGCGCCAGATGCTTTTTGATAAAGCCGCCGAGCTGCTCGGCGGACAGGACGCTGTCATCGGGCAGCTTGAGTTCGTCGAAAACAACGAGCGCGATGTCGGCAGCGGTGCAGGACGACGGATCGACCCCCGCTGCAAGTACGGCATCATAGGCGTACCATTCGACGGTGTCTGACAATACGCCCCGGACTGTTGAAACCGGCATGCCCGCACGGACAAGTCCCGCCGCCTGCTCCTGCACCTGCGCATAGCCGGTATCGCGCTTGGCGGTGTTGCGCAGGTCGGATTCGTACTCAATCGTGGTCGAACCCACCAGATTGTCGATGAACCGGGATGCGGCCTTGCCTGATCCCGTGCCCACCTTGGTATGGGCTTCCGTTCCTTCGGTGTAGTTGTTGATCCAAGTCTCGTGCGCGGTGTCCGGGAACATAAGCCGCAATCGCCCCTGGAACTCGCTGCGCAGCACCGCCTCGACATGACCGGCATCCCGCAGCATGCGGCAGCGCGCGATAGTTTCACGAATGCGGGCAATATCAGCTGTCATGGACTGTCCTTCGACGGGCGGCGCACGCAGCCTCAAGGCGAGAGTCGATATGGCGCGCTACTTTCTTGAGGTCGTTTTCATTCATACCGGGCAACGAAGCGGCCAGGATGAACATATCGATCTGGCGCCGTGCTGACGGCACGCCCGCAGCCAGCTGCTGTCCCAGCGCGGCAAGTCTCTCGCAGTCGCGGTGCGATAAAGCGGGAATCGGCACCTGACGGATGTGCGTCGCTTCGAGTTTGAGCGCGCCGCCGCCAAGCGGCGTGCCGGCGGCTTCCATTGCCGCCCTGCACCAGCTGCTATGGAACAGGGCATAGAGCGCATGTGCTGTCCACTGCCTTTGCTCCGCCCACAGCGTTGAGAAGTTGGCATCAATCAGGACCGGCGGCTGCGTATTCAGCGCAACGGCCGGTGTGCCGTGATTGATGCGCGGCGTAAAAATCGCGGGCAGATGGCGCGCGGTGAAGGCCGGCAGCATGTACCAGAAGCGCGGCACGTCGCGGCCGTTGGCGCGCCGGCGGGCATTGGTGCGCACGGCTGTGAGATCTGGAATGAACCGTGCCGGCTCTTTCGGGTCCAGCGCAGTCCGGGCTGCCAAACGTACGAACGAAGCGAGCTCGAGCGGCATGACGCGGGGCGCAGACACGCGCCGCTTACGATAAGCCTCCGCCGCTTCTGCGACGAGCCTCTGATCTTCCGGCAGAACCCAATCAGACAAATCAAGCGCGCGCGTGGCCGGAACGCGCCCGTCCGCAAAGGCTTGCATATCCGCCTGACGATGAAGAACGGGGCGCAGCGCCGCCACGGGAACGCGGACTTGCATGTTCTGAAAGCTGTCAGACGCTTCGACGGTGACGGTTTCGCCCTCTTCGTCACCGGCCATGGTCACATAGAAGAAGCGGTTACAGCCCGAACGCAGGCCTTGGCTGACCCGGATACCCGCCTGTTCAAGTGTCTGGAGGTGCGCCGGTGCCGCGCCGGGCGGCAGCATGTCGCGCAGTCCTTCCGGCATCACCGCCGGCCTTGCCTCTCTAACTGAAAAAAGCGGCAGCGCATCGCGCCGGTTTTCAGCGTCCTGAAACCAGCTCTTTCGTCCAAGGCGCTGCTCCAGCGTTCGCCATTCCTCATCCAGTGCGAATGGGCGGCTCTCGATGCCCCGAACCTCCCGGTTCGGCGCGCGCGCCCAGGCTGCGAAATCCTGCTCCGGTTCCGGGCCGGGGAAAGCACTCCCCACCAGTGACTCTCCGCCTGCCGCCGCCGGCGCTACTTGCAGCCAGGGTGCGGCCAGCAACGACGATCGGCCCGACACCGGAGCTTCCGCTTCATCCCATGAGAGCCGCCGCGCGATTACAAGATGCGTGCGCACCAGCGCGTCCGAAAACCAGCCGGGCTGCGTATCAGCGACTATGTATTCAAGGCGAAACGCGCGCAGCAGCAAGTATCGCACAACATCGGCATAGTCGCGCGAGCGCCAAGTCGCGGGAACGACTAGGGCCAGGCGTCCACCCGGACGCGTCAGCAGGGCTGACAATAGCCAGGCCGGCACTGAAAGATCGGCAAGGCCTGAATATCCTTCAACCAGTGCTTGCCAGAGCGCGCGCTCGCCGCCGATCATACGCGCATCCACGATCGCGGATAGACCCCGGCGCACATCGCCGACACCGGCACCATTGCTGCTTTGCGACTGGTATCTCACATACGGGGGATTGGTGATGACGAGATCGTAGTCTGGCGCGTCCAGCGCGGCGACGGTTGCTGGATCAAAGGCGCTGCCCGTGACAATGCGGGCAGCGGCGACGGCACCGTCCGCCTGCAACGCCGCGGTCCTACGGCAGCAGAAGGCGGACGTCTCAGGGTCGAGCTCGATGCCGTCCAGCCGGCCGAGCCGGGCACCTCGCGCCTGCGCCGTCAGTGCGGCCGCGTCGAGTAGGTCGCCGTGACCGGCCATGGGATCGATCACGGCGCCCGCATCGGGGTCGAGCGCGATGTGCGCCAGCAGTGTCCCCAGCGGCAATCCGGTGAAGAACTGCCCCAGGCGCTTCCGCTGGGCGGGCGGCAGGCCTTCCTCGAAGGAGCGCGCCGAGGACCTGATCGCGCGGACCGCGTCAGTCGCCGGCAATGCATAAAGCTCCCGGCAGCGCTTGTTCTGCATACCAGCGATAGAAGACATCAGCGTCGAGCGGGACTTGCTGATGATGGCTGAGGAAATGCGTTACAAGGCGGGAATACAGCCTCTGCGCCGTCGCTTCGGCCGGATCATGCGCGGCGGTTGCCGCGCGGTGAAGGGCCGTCGCGACGGTCCATACACAGTCGTCCGCCCCGGCCTTGCTTTCGATCTGGGCCTCGGCCTTGCGGCGCGGCCCCAACAGGAGCACGGGGTCGCCGCGCACAGCCCCTTCGGTCGTGACCTGCTTGAAGCTGCCCTGCTTCTTGTCGAGAACCCCCGCATATTCCACGTCGAAGCCGGCATCCTGGTAGGCGCGCTGCAAGGCGTTCCAGACTTCGGCGGACGCGGAATGAAACACCATCGTGGCTTTGCCGGACGGTTTCAATATCCGGCGGGCCTCGCTGAACGACCGGGTCAGCAATTCCCTGTACTCGTCGATGGCCTTGCCCTGGTCCGGGCTCACGATTGCTTCGTCCGTGCGGTCGGTAAACGTCTTGAGCCAGGCCTCGTTTATGAAACTGAGTTCGGCATAGGGTATGTTGGCCCCGAAGGGCGGGTCCGTAAACACATAGTCGATGCTCCCGGATGGCAGCGCGACATCGCAACTGGAACCGTGGACGACTTCGACCTTGCCGCTGCCGCCGTGAATGGTCTCGAACGCCTGCGCAATCGTCGTCAGCTTGCGCCGCAATCCTGCAAAAAAGTTCTTCTCGACCGGCAGGCCGCTGACATACAGCACGCCGGGCTGGGCGCTGGTGACGACCAGGTCCTTCTGACAGGACTTCGCCACGACGCGCGTCATGATCGTGCCGTGCGCCGCGTTGTAGCTCAGCAGCCAGAAGCGAAGCCCCTCGCGGAGCGCGCCGTGATAGGATTCCACACGCTCCCACATACGGGCGAAAACGATGAGGTTGCGCCGCGTGTAGAAATGATGAACGTGCGTAATGCCCTGATGGTAGCCCTTCCGGTAGAGGTCGCCCCAGGGGATCAGCGCCTGCGGCACGCATGACGGGATCGGCTCGGCCTCGATCTTCTTGATAAGCGTCAGGTCGGCGGCTGTGGACGGACGCGACCAGCGTTTTTTTCCGGTCGAACCATAGACGCGGGCCATCGCCCGTCCGCGCAGTGCGCGCTGTTCGCCCAATACGTCGTCACGTTCCTGCACCGTCACCCGCTGCACACCGTCCAGCGGCTCTTCATGGCGGCATTTCGGGCAGGAGAAGGTGGAGGAAATCTCCGCCGGATCGAGCGCGACGCACGCATCCCACAGGGTGACAACGCCCCTGCAAGCAGGGCAGCGCAGCTTGTCGCTCCAGATTAGATGACGAATGGAGCCTTTCGCGCCGGAGGGGTCGCGCGCCTCGTACATCCAGCCGTCTTCGCTCTCGCTTGCGGCCAATACGTCTTCGGCCGCCTTCCTGAACGCGGCGGGATCGGGCGGATTGGTCAGGGTCCGGCCGACAAACGAGCCGAGCGCGCCCAGCTCATAGAGAACGGCGTTGCGGGCACCCCATTGCACGTTAAGGCCGAGGCGGACCGCTTCGGCGCGCAGTTCTGCGGTCGGCCGCTCGCACAGCAACGCGGCAAGGCCGGTCGTCCCGCTGCCCCCGAACCCGTCAAACACGGTGTCGCCGGGTTTGGTGTGGGCGGCGATATACAGAGCGATCGCTTCTGGCGATATCTTTGTTGGATATGGAAAGGCGCCGTAGAGGGCGCCAGTCCTCTTTGCAGCTAAGGGCCGCCTGTAAAGCGCGTTTAGAGAGGCCTCCGACATCGAATGGGCCGATTTTGATGGCTCGGGCTGAATGTGAAGCATGTGGTAACTGTCCCCTGAAATTATTCTTTTTTGTTACGTCAGTTGCGACGCGGTCGGTTGTTTTTCGGACGCAGGACTCTGTACTGCCCGCACCGGCTGCCGATGCCGTCGCAGATACTCATCTATCGCGCGCCTTACCACCCAGGAGACCGACACATCATCCTTGTTGGCTAGCATGTTCAGGGCGTCGAAGTCTCCGGACGTGACGCTAACGGTGACCCGGGGACCGAGTTTCTTAGGTCGACGATTCATGGCACCCTCCGAATGTTCCACTAATGTTCACCCTAGCGATTCGTACGGTGATTGCAACAGAGTGCATCACTTTGACTCATCATTCTTCGGGTTGTAGCTGCATGCGGTGGCAGCAGGCAACGGACGGCTACCGTGCTCCGAAGCCTCTCGATTTCGACACAACCAACTCATCTGCTCTCGCCACTGAGCCGGGGCAGGCTTTCGCAGCGTCTCTAGCGTGAGGCCTGCGCGCTGACGCCCGTCCAGGATCGCCTCGACGATGTCCGGTGCGAGCAGGGTCAGGCGCAGGACACGCGTCAGGTAGGATGAGGCGATCCCTTCGCGCTCAGCCAGTTCGGCGATGGTGGTGAACTCGCCCGAGTCCAGCATGCGA
>Ga0008833_1001159_pt1 | contig 13464 bp, 13 predicted proteins | sample HotLakConsoUCCLE_FD_62216 | JGI IMG/M metagenome (GOLD analysis project Ga0008833, IMG submission 62216) | Hypersaline microbial mat communities from Hot Lake, Washington, USA - Hot Lake Consortium UCC-LE | ecosystem: Environmental > Aquatic > Non-marine Saline and Alkaline > Hypersaline >... | reverse complement strand
GCCCCGGCGAGGGCGCGGACCTGTGCCTGGTCCGGTGCGCACAGCCGAAAGGCCCCGACCTGCGCTGCGAGTCCGTCCCCCGTCGCGGCAGGCAGCAGCAGCGCGATACCGGCTTCGCGGTAGAGCGGCCCGGCGGCGCGGGCGGCATCGCTGTTGAAATGCCCGACGACGACGCGACAGCCTTCGCTGATCAGGGTCTCGGCTGCCTTGCAGGCCGTGGCCGGGTCTGCCGCATCATCGGCAATGACGATGGAAAAATCCCGGTCCCCGGTCGCCGCAATGCGCTCGGCCAATGCGCTGCGCGCGGCGGGTTCCAGCAACGACCCGTATTCTCGCCTCGGCCCCGAGAAGGGGCCGGCGATGCCGATCCTGCGATAGTCCATCAAGCGGGTTCCCGATTTGCAGATCGCGATCCGCATGACGTCTCCAGCGCGCGCCGGCAGTCAGGGGCATCGATGGCGTGAGGGGTGACGACGCGGGCCGGGTCGAAGTTGTTACCGCTGGGCAGAAATGCGAGCGCTTCGCTGACGTGATCAGAGGGGGCCTCAAAAGCCGCACGGATATTCGCGGCGAGGTCGGGCATGATCGGTGCTGCGAAAACACCGAAAGCCTTGAGCCCCAGCGCGCCGAGCGCCGCTGCGGTGCGCGCGTAATCGCGCATCGGGCCCTCGGCGCCCAGTTGCCCCTGCGCGACGCAAAACCTCTGGCTATCCGCAGCGAAATCACGCAGGAGCCGTGCGGCGGCACGCGGATCGAAGCCGTCGGGCGTCAGCAGGTGATCGATATTGCGCGACAGCGCCTGCATGCGTCGCAGATAGGCCTGCTGGTCGGCGAGCCAGGCGCCGGGTTCGGGTGCCTTGGCCTCGTGGGGAGCCAGCAGCGACGCGACGGCGTCGCGCCATTGCGGCAGAACGCCGGTGAAGAGATGGCCGGTCTGCTCCAGGAAGCGCTCGAGATCGAAATCACTGCGCATGTCCTGCGGTCGCGACAGGCACAATCCGAAGCGGACCACATCCGAGGGCACTTCGCGCAGCAGGTCCGCAGCCCATATCAGATGGTTGCGGCTCGTCGAGAATTTTGCGCCCTGGAGGTCGAGCAGCGCGTTCACGATGTGCGCGCGCGGCATGGCGAGCCGGGAATCCAGCGCCGCATGAACGGCGGGGAACAGAATTGTATGATACCAGGTGTTATCGAACCCGTAGCAATGCACGACAGCCCGCTCGGCCGCATAGGCTCGGCGTGCCGACGCAAGGATTTCATCGGGTGTCGCGGCATGCGGGTCCATGGTCTTCGCGGCGCCAAAGAGATATCCTGCCGCCATTTCGAACCAGACGTAGACGACCTGATCCGTGAAACCGGGTACCCGGACCGGCAGCCCCCATTCGGAAGGTTGCGTGATCGCGATGTCCGGCAGGCCCGCATCGAGAATCGCCTGTGAGCAGGCATAGGCACGGGCGGGCATGCGCATCTGCTTGATGATTCGCGCAATGTCTCCATGCAAAGCCGAAAGCCTGAAAAAGAGACGCTCGACCTCGGCAACCCGGACCGGTGCTCCGGTGCGACTGTCTTGAGGGTCGATCAGCGCGGTACAGGCGATCGGCATGCCGCAGGCTTCGCAGGCATTGCCGTCAGCCTCCGCGCCGCAATGCGGGCAGCTCCCGCGTACATAAGCCTCATGCAGAACCTTTCCCTTCGCATCGATGAAAGCCGGCGCACGACGCGCCGCGATATGGCCGCTTCGCATCAGGCGTGCGATGACGTCGTTGACGAAGGCGGCGTAGGCACCGTCACGATCCGGGGTGATGAAACCGTCGGGCGCGATTCCGGCTGCCGCGAGCGTCTTGCCGATCTGCGCGGCATGGGCGTCCGCGACGTCCTGGGGCGCGCTGCCGGAGCGCATCGCTGCAAGCTGGACATAGGTCTGGTTGTCGTCGCGTCCGGTGACATGGAAACTGTGGGCGCCGCGTTGCCTGAGGACGCGGTTGAGAATGTCGCCGGCGAGATAAGGGCCGGAGAGATGCCCCAGATGCAGATCGCCGTTCGGCGTCGGGGGTGTCGAGAAGACCAGGGTGTCGTCGGGCGCCTCTCCAGACGCGGCCTCATCGCCGAAGGCGTCCGTCAGATCGCCCATCCAGTAGATCGAGATCATGCGCAGCGGGCGTGTCGCGTCGTGGTTCTCGATGATGTGATTGACGAAGGGCGCGAAACTGACACCCTGGCCTGCCTTGATCGGCTTGCGGCCGATACCGTCCGTGACGATGCCGTGTCCCTCCAGCACCAGAAAGGCTTCACGCTCGGCATGGTTGTGGATGCGCGAGGCCTGGCCCGGCGCCACTTCGCAGACCATGGCTCCTGCAGGAGCCCCCTCGGGCGCGAAGGGCCGGCAGCGCAGGTCATAAGCTTGTGCGGTATAGTCGTAGAAATCGAAGATATCCATGATCAGATCCTCAGTATCATGACCCGCGTCATGCGCCGCCGCCTCCCGCATCGCTGCGCTCTCGGATCAGTTCCAGAATGCGTCCGGCAGCCCAGGGGGCCATCTTGATGCCCGTACCGCTGAATCCGCCGGCAACGATGATGCGGGCCAGATCCGCGTCAGTACCGGCACCGGCATCGAGCGCGGCGACCACGGGCTTTCCCGATTCGTGAAAGCACTCAGCATGGCATACGCCGCCGTGAACCACGGCTTGCCTGATCCAGGGAAAACGCGACGCGGCAGCGCTGCGGGTGGCGCGCAGATGCGTGGCATCAAGCGGCGCGGGTCCCGGTGCGGCGCCGCCATCCCTGTCGCGGGAGTGACCGACATGAACGCTGCGCCCATCCGCATCCGGCTTGCCGTAGACGTCGTATGCATCATCGGTGAAGCACGGCGCATGGCAGGGTCCGGGCGGCGCGAACAGCGCGACTTCGATGGGCTTCACGTAGAAGGCGTGATCGAATCCGTGCAGATCAAGAAAACCCGGCAGGCCGTCGCCGAGCGCGAGCACCACGTGACGGGCGCGCATCTCTCCCAATGTCGTGGAGAGTGTGATCCCGCCGGCTACCGGTCTGATCCCGTCGACGCGGATTCCTTCGAGCAGGGCCCCGCCGAGGCGTACGAAAGCCTGCCCGTAAGCCAGGCATACGAGGCGCGGATCGGCCCAGCCGGCTGCGGGCTCGAGCCATGCGCCAGGGCCTTGCGCCGCGAAACCGGGATAAAGCCGTTCCAGAGCCGCGTGATCCTGCCAGATGACGGCCCCCTCGGCCATCAGCCGCGCGATTCCCGGTGAGAGCCGGCGATTGCCGTTCAGGCCTGACCGCCCCGCGATCGCGGTTTGCGAACCGGCGGTGGCGCCCTCGGGAAAACGGACATAACCCGTCTCATGAAAGGGCACGTCGACGCCGATTGCGCGCCGAAGGTCACGCAATATGCGCAAACCGGCTGCGGCGCGATCGACATCTGTGCAATCGTCATGCAGACGGCGCACGATGCCACCGGCCCAGCCGGACGCACCAGCGCCGATCCGGCGCGCCTCGACGAGGCCGACATTCAGGCCGGCCCTCTGCAAGGTGAAGGCGCCGACAAGACCGATCACGCCGCCGCCGATGACGAGAATGTCAGGTGCCGGTTTCGGCATAGCCGCTATTCCCGGTATCCGCAGTTCGTCTCAGGAAGCTGTCTCGGATTTCGCCTGCTCTCACGGCGAGATTGGACAGGAGTGTTGCGGAGAGGCCGTGTGTCTGCTCACAATCACCCTGCAGATAGATGGCGGCGCGCAGCCGGGGATCGGTTCTGACGCGATAGTCACGCAGGAGGGCGGGCTTCCCGCCGGCATCGGCATGCACGAGCGCGCGCAAAGCATCGCTGAACAGGTTCTGGGGCGCCACAGGTTCGTAGCCGGTCCCGCAGATCAGATGATCGACCTCGAGCCGGCGGACATTGCCACCGACGCAATCCTCGATATGCAGCTCGAGACCGGATTGCTGCGGCGTGGCGCTGACGAGGCGCGCCAGTCGCGCGAGATGCAAGCGGCGTCGGCCCTCGACCTGCTCCCGGTAGATCCGCTCATACAGTGCCGCGATGATCTCCGGATCGGCAACGCCGTAATTGGTATTGGCATGTCGCTCCAGCACAGCCGCGCGCATATCCGGGGACATGGCGTAGAACGCATCGACGTTGCCGGGGGCGAACACCTCGTTCACGAATGGCGTGTCGTCCGCGGGCAGAAAGCCGAAAGCCGTCATCACGGCATGCACTTCGGCAGTCGGATCCCGGTCCAGCAGATGCATCACGGCCTCCGCCGCGCTCTGCCCGCCACCGATGACGGCAAAACGTGCCCCGGGGGCCGGTTGCGCGGCTTCGAGATAGGGCAGCAGATTCGCGGTATGGCAGATGCGCGGGTCATGGGGGATTCCGTTCGGCATCCTCGGCGCAATGCCGAGCGCGAGCGACACGGCGCGCGCACGGACCTGCCTGACGAATTCCCCGTGGCGCAACCGCACCACCAATTCCGTGACGGGCCCGCCCGGCGGGGCATCCGGTACGATGTCGATTCCGACGACAGTGTTGTTGTAGGCGATCTGATCGGCAACCTGCTGCGCGCACCACTCCAAATAGTCGTGAAACTCGCGCCGAGTGGGATGAAACGCCCGCAGATTGACGAAGGCGTCGAGTCTCCCGCGCGCCTTGAGATAGCACAGGAAACTGTAAGGGCTGGTCGGGTCGCGTTGCGTGACGAGATCCTTGAGAAAGGGGATCTGCATCGTGGCATCAGCGAGGAGCATGCCCCGATGCCACCCGAAGCAGGGCTTGCGCTCCAGAATGCGGAAATCGGCATTGCTTTCGTGCAGAGCGAGCGCCAGTGCGAGATTCGCGGGGCCGAGGCCGACGCCGATCAGGTCGTGTATGGGTGAGGGTTGCGGCACTGTTTCGCTCCTGGATGCGTTGGACGAGTCGCGCGCCGGGCATGTTGCGTTTACACACTCTTTGGTTGTTATCTAGCCAATTGATAATAGAATTGCAAATTAAAAAGTGTGAAATTTATTTTTGACAACTATTAGATGTATTTCTAGTCTCCTCGAACATCGCGGCTCAGCGAAGCGCTTGATCACCGGGTAGCGCTTCATGCGGTCGGTCCGGTGCTTTGCCCTGTTCAAGCCCGGGCGCCAGTCAGGGAGACACTGAAACAATGATCATGGATTCAGGAGCGGATAGCGGTTCCGCTGCCGATGGTGTCCGGCCGCGACCGGCCAGGATTGCGCCGCGCGGCGTCATGCCGGTCGTCATCATGCCTTACGATCACAATGGCGACGTTCACGAGCACGACTTCCGGCGCCAGGTTCATCACATGCTGAATGTCGGGTGCGACGGCGTGGTTGTCGGCCAGGTCTCGGAAGTATCGCGGCTGACTGCACGGGAGCGCTTCCGTGTCGCGGAATTGCTCGCCGACGCCTGTGGTTCACAGGGATGCGCGGTGATGAGTACCGGTGGCGAGAGTATCCGCATGGCCTGCGAATTTTCGCGTCAGGCCGAGGCCGCCGGATGCGATGCTCTTCTGGTGATGCATCCGGCGATGGCGGCGCTGGATGACGAGGAGATGTTCCGTTACTTCGCGGCAGTCACCGAAAGCGTATCTGTTCCCATCCTGGTCCACCACGCGAAATCGCTGGCCAAACGGCCCCTGTCGATCGCCGTCCAGAGCCGCCTTCTGGATGCTTACGGCCCCGAGAAGATCCAGTTCAAGCCGGAGGCTCAGCCATCGCCGCCGCGACTTTCGCAGTTGCGCGATGCAACCGGTGGCCGGGCGCGCATCTTCGAAGGCGATGGCGGCATGATGCTGGCCGACACGTTCCGACGCGGACTTGCGGGCGTCATTCCCGCCACGGAAATCGCGGAGATCACGGTAACCATCTGGCGCCTTCTGGAATCCGGCCAGGAAGAACGCGCAAGACCGCTCGCATATCAACTCTCTTATTTGATGTGCCATATGATGAATAGCATCGATTGCTATCTCGGCATCTCGAAGCACCTTTTACATCGCCGGAATCTGATCGAGACGACCCTGATTCGTTCGCCATTGGACTTTCACGTCGACACGGAAACGCTGGCCGAGATCGAGCATGTTTATGACGATCTCATGGAGCGTGCCCGTACAGCCCTCGCACCCGGAGAAGCAGCATGATGCGGATCGCCTTCGCAATCGAGATTGTATCACCAGAAGCACTGGCGCGTTATCGCGAGGCACATGCCGCCGTCCCCTCGGAGATCGCCGGACCGGACGGCGCGCTCGCGGTGATCGGGCTTCGCGCCATGTCGATTCACCTGTTGCCTCCGAACACGTTGTTCATGCAGGTGGAGGCTGAGTCCGGCTTTGATCCCGAGCGTGATTTCACGCGCGCGCTGACAATGCACCCGGTCGTGCAGCAATGGGACGATCTGATGCACGGCGCATTGCTGCGCAGGCTGCCGGGGAACGATACGCCGCTCAACTGGTACCGGCTCGACACCATCTTCGACTGGACCCGCGACGCACAGGCTACGCTGCCCGGTACGCCAGGCAACGCCTCCTCCGACCAAAGCGCGGCTTAGTGGCCATGGCGATTCTGCTCGACTGCACGTTTCGCGATGGCGGCTACCAGACGGGCTGGCGCTTCGACGATGCCTTTCTTGCAGCCTATCTCGCGGTCGCCGAGTCGCTCGATCTTGGCATTATCGAGATCGGCTACATGCGCTTCAGAACGCCGCACAGGCCCGGCGCCGGCGATTTCGCCGGATTGCCGGAATCACTCACGGCGCAGCAATCGGCGCTCCTGCGCCGTGTGGAGCGCCCGCAGCTCGCCGTCATGGTCGATGCGGGGGATCTTCCCGATACCGAGACCTCTGTGCATGCCGCCACGATCATGGGACGCATCGAATCATCCGGGGTTCCGATTTCCGTCATTCGAATCGCGACCCGGCTACCGCATCTCGCGCGTACGGTCGCCTATGCCCGCGCCTTTGCCCAGCATGGCGTTCGCGTCATCGTCAACCTGATGCAGGCCGCCGACCTCTCGGCACGGGATCTGGGCCGGGAACTGCCGACCGTGATCGGCGATACACCGCTCGCCGCATTCTACGTCGCCGACAGTTTCGGGCGCATGACGCCTGCGGATGTCTCGGTCCTGGTGGGGACGCTGGCAAAGGCCCTGCCAGTGCCGCTGGGCTTCCATGCGCATGACAATTGCGGGCTGGCCGTGGCCAATGCGACCGCCGCATCCGCCGCAGGCGCCAGGTATCTCGATGCGACGATGGGCGGGCTCGGGCGCGGCGCGGGCAATGCCCGGACGGAGAGCCTGCGCCTGGTAACCGGGAGCCCCCCGGCTGAGGCCGCCCTTGTCGGACTCGAGCTTTTCCTCGCCGAGCAGGTCGAGCCCCTGCATGCACGTGCCAATTGGGGCGCATCCGCACTCTACCGCCGCCAGGCCCGCACGGGTCTGCACCCGACCTACGCGCAGCGCATTGCGGAAGATGTCCAACTCGACGAAGCTGCGCGGCTCGCCCTGCTCGCCCGATTGGCGCAGACCGGACAACCCGGGCGCTTCGACGCGGACGCGCTCGCCGAGGCAAGACGGGCAATCTCCGGAGAAGCGGCATGACTGACGCAGCCCGCGCCGAATGCGCCGCGGGTCGGGCAACCGGCCTTTCTCTGGCGGAGCGCGTCTGCCGGGCACGCCTGGCATTCTTCGATTGCGATGGTGTCCTGCTCGATTCGAACCGGATCAAGACCGAGGCCGTCGCCCATACGCTGCGGGACTTTCCCCGTGAGGGCGTCGCAACATGCCTGCAGGCTTTCGAGCGCGCGTTCGGACGCGGCAGGCGCGAGCATTTCGAGGTCTTTCACGCCATCCTGGACGGTTTGCCCGGCGCCTTGGTGGGAGACCGTGACGCGTTCGTGGGCGAGCGCACCGCGCGTTATGCCGGGCGCCTCGCTCATACCTATCCGCAGGCGCGTGCCGCGCCCGGCGCCGACGCGCTGCTCACCCTCCTCCGGGATGCCGGGATTCCGGCGCATGTGGTGACAGGCGGGGTGGCGAGCGAAGCGGAGCAGGCCCTCGTCAATGCGGGGCTGCGTTCGCGGCTCGGCGAGATTCACGGCACGCCGGTACCCAAAGCCGCCGCGATGGGCGGCATGCTTGCGCGATACGGTCTCGCCCCGGAGTCAGCGATCATGTTCGGCGATGCCCGCGCCGATCATGACGCGGCCGTCGCGGCGGGTTGCCCCTTCGTCTTCGTCTCCGGCCTCGCTCTCGTGGATGTTGCGGCGCTGATGGATGGCGAAGACGTCGAGAAACCGGAATGCATGATGATTGACAACCTGCTTCCACATTCCATGATTAGTATAATATAGTCTTTAATAATTTTAAATTGCTCTTTGGCTCTGACCAGAACAACCTTGGGAGATCAACCTTGCAAACCCAGAGTCTCGCCGGGAGCGGCTTGAAAAAAATCGCGATAACCGGTGTCTCACAGGGCCTCGGTCGAGCGCTCGCGAAAGCATTCATGGCGCAAGGCGTGACCGTTTTCGGCGGCGTGCGGAAATTGCCGGCAGCGGCACACGCGGACGGTAGCTGGGGCGCACCCCACCGCATCATGGAAGCGAACGTCACCGACGAAGCCGCGCTCGGCGCATTCGCGCATGCAGCCTGCGCGCAGGCAGTCCCCGAGATCGTGATCGCCAATGCAGGCATCATCAACGAGCGCGCACCGGCCTGGACGATACCCGCCGAAACCTGGCGCGATGTGCTGGATGTGAACACGCTGGGCGTCGTACGCACCTTGCGGGCGTTCATGCCGGCATTCCTCGCGCGCGGGAGCGGCCTCTTCATCGCCATCAGTTCCGGCTGGGGGCGGGAGGCGACGGCTGGGCTGGGGCCGTATTGTGCCAGCAAGTTCGCCGTGGAGGGGCTGGTCGGCTCAATGCAGGCGGAACTCCCCGCGCAGGTTCGCGCCGTCGCTCTGGATCCGGGGGGCGGGATCAATACGGGAATGCTGGCCGCCTGTCTTCCGGGAGAAAGCGGAGACTACCCGACACCCGAGGCGTGGGCTGCGCATGCCGCGCGCTTCATCGCCGAGGAGATTTTCCTCGCCCGAGCGGCGGGATCCCTGACGGTACCACCGGTTCCTGCGGGGCATGGAGGGAAGAATGGCTGATCCGATACGAAACCCGGGTGATGCGCCTGCGGCATTCGCCGGAAAACGTGTGCTGATCACCGGAGCCGGGCGTGATTTCGGGCGCAGTCTCGCGCTGCTTTTCGCGCTGGAGGGGGCCGAGCTCGTCATTTCGGGTCGCGACCGCGCGGCACTCGACGCTGTCGCGGCGGAGATCGCTCAGCGCGGCGGCACGGCGCATGCCCACGTTTGTGATCTCGCGGATCCCTGTTCGGTCGCAGACTTCGCTGCCGAAGTGGCGGGCTATGCCGGCGGGATCGACATTCTGGTTCTGAACGCGGCTCGCTGGTTGGAGGAGGATCCGGGAGAACCGGTGACGGACGCGGATATCGTCGAGACGATCGCTTCCGGGCTCACCGGCTCGATCCTGCTGACGCATCATCTTCTCCCGACATTGCGCGCCCATGGCGCAGCGGACATCCTGGCAATGGTCTCGGTCTGCGGCGAGCCGGGCTACCAGCGTTCGGGCGCCCATCCCGCATTCTACGCCGCCAAACACGGCCTGGCCGGTTTCTGCGACATTCTCGGCGCCCGGCATGCAGCCGAGGGGCTGCGTGTGACGGGTCTGTTTCCGCCTGATTTCGAGAATGTCGACCCGCTTTCGCCGGCCTGGGATGCGCCACGTCCGAGCCGCGCGATTCTCGGTGCCCCGGCGGTCTGGAACGCTGTTCGCTTCGCGTTGACACAGCCACGCGACGGCGGAGTACGCCGTATCCACTTCGACGGCCTGACCCGTGTGGAGGCGGGCCTGTGAGCACGGTGTCACGATGCCATGACGACACACACGCGCCGCCGCCCGCAGATGACGGAACCGCCGGACAATCGCATCGCGACAGGGCCACCGAACCGGGTCTCACCGGCTATCCGTGCGGCGAGGATGTCTTTCTGATCGCAGGAACCGATGCCGATGTGCCCCGCGCCGCAATCGCGAATCGTCAAGCGGGTTTCTATCGCGATACCTGCGATCCCACCCTGCTCTGCAACAAATCGCATCAGCACGCCGTGATTCGTGCGACCGATCCGCTGCTGGCTTTCGAGGGCTGGCATGTTGACGATGTGGCTGATCTCGCGACCGATCCGACCAGCCCTCTGGTCTTGCGTCCGGCCTACTCGTTTTCCTCGAAAGGATCGGCGCTGATCATCGATCACGACCGGATCCCCGACAGCGAAGACCTGCAGCAACTGCGCGCGCCGGCGGGCGGGTATCAGATTCACCGCCACCTGCCCGGGCGACCGATCTTCGTCAACGGCGTCATGTCTGGCGGCGCCTTCAGTCTGGCGGATTGCTGGCGCTGTCTGGTCATGCCGCGCGGCTGCCGCGACATTCTGGTGAGTGTGGTCAACCTGCCCAGGGCGCGCTTGCCGGACGCGCTGACCGAACGCCTTGCGCGCCTTGCAGCAGCCTTCGGCATCGACGCGGGACCGCTGCATTTCGAGCTCGTCGAAACCGATCATGGGCCGAAATGCGTCAAATGTGCGCCCCGCCTCGCGACAGAGCCGCTACCGGGATTGTGCCGCCTCGCCGGAATCGGGGGGCAGACGGCCTTGTTCGAAGCCGGGCTTGCCTGCGCTTTCCGGGATCCGCTGCCCGATGCCGCGGAACCTGACGTCTTCGTTGCCGATTACTCCTTCGTCGCCGACCGGCATGGCCTGCTGCGCGCCATGACCGGCGGAGATGCGATCGGCGCGCTGACCAGTTTCGACCATATAGCGCTCGCACCACCGATTGGCCGGACGATCAAGGCGACCTGCGACGGTTACAGTTATGGCGCGACCTTCTTTCTCAAGCATCACGACGAAACGGTGATCGACGCCGATATCGCCGTTCTCGACACCATGAACCGCGCCGGGCCGTTCTGGATAGCCGCGCCCGGAGACGAAACATGATCAAGGGGCAATCGTGACATTTGATCACCAAGACGATGGCAAACCGCTCATCGCCATCGTCAACGCCTATTCATCGGCGAACCAGCTCGCGCCGGCCTTGCTCGCGCACGGCGCGCGTTGCGTTCATGTCCGCAGTCAGGAGCAATTGCTCGGCCTTCACGAAGCCAGTTTCCGCCCCGATGATTTCGAAGCCGATTACACCTTCACGGGCGATCTCGAGGGGCTCGCTGCACAATTGCGGGCGCGCGGCGTCTCTCAGGTCATCGCCGGCTCGGAATACGGCGTCGAACTCGCCGAGAGCCTCGCAGGGGCGCATGGCGCTCCCACCAACGACCCTGCCACGACGGCCCTGCGGCGCGACAAGTTCGCCATGATCGAGGCGCTGCACGCGGCCGGCATCCCGGCAGCGCGGCAGGCGCTTTGCCGGAGCCGCAGCGAGGCCGAAGATTTCGCCGGACGGGTGACCGGACGGACCGTGGTCAAGCCACTCGATTCGGCGCTCAATGACGGCGTCTTCTTCTGTGACACGCCGCAGGCGGCCGCAGAGGCCTGTGCCGCCCTTCTCGGTCGGCGCAGCGTCTATGACACACCCATTGATGCCGTTGTGGTGCAGAGCTATCTCGACGGGGAGGAATTCTACGTCAATACGATGAGCCGTGACTCTGTGCATCGGGTCGCCGAAATCTGGCGTACGACGCATGTCTGCGCCAATGGCGTGCACAACCTGCTCGATTCGGCCATCCTGCTGCCCGCCGAGGGGGGATTGCAGGCAGAATTGCGCAGCTATGCCTTCGCTTGTCTCGACGCGCTCGGCGTGACCGACAGTCCGGCCCATCTCGAGATCCGGATGACGCGCGAGGGGCCGCGCCTCGTCGAGCTGGGGGCACGTCTCGTCGGCGGGCCGTTGTCGCGGCTCGCACGCCTCGCCTCGGATGACAATCAGATCGATGCCATCGCCCGCGCCTATACCGCACCGGAAGCCTTCAAGCGCACGGCGGCGCGCCCTTATCGCTGCGCGGGCAGCGTCTCTTCCACGGCATTGATCGCGCGCTGGCGCGGGCGCCTTCTTGGTTATCCGGGGCTTGCACGCATCGAGGCGCTGGAGAGCTACAAGGAGTCCATCACCCTGCTTGCGCCGGGCGGGGAATTGCAGCCGACCGTCAATGATCTGACCTATCCGATGATGATCGTTCTGGCCCATGGCGATGCCGCTGCCGTAATCCGCGATTCGCGAACCATTCGCCTGCTTGATGACAGGGACTTCTATGACCTCGCCCCGTGAGTCTGCCTCCGGGAAGGCCGATCGTTCCCCGATCGTCCCGGGTACGGTCTTCGTCCTCGGCTATACCTTGATGAATGCAGGAAAATCGGTCTTCGAGGGCCATGTCCTGGCCTCCCTGACGCCTGCATTCATCGCCTTCAACTGCTTCGTTCTCGCGCAGGTCGTCTATATCGGGCTGCATCGCGACAGGAGAGGACTGATCACCCGGGTGCGGGCGATCCGGGCAAGGTGCTGATCATCAACCTGACCACCCTTCTGAGCTGGCTGGCCGTGCTCTATGCACTGGCTCCCTCGAACCCGTCGTCGTGAACGGTATCGTCGTGGGAGCCATTCCTCTCGTCACGCTGGCGCTTGCACCCTTTTTACGTCCGGCGGCGCCGATCTTGACAGCGGAGAAGATCGCCGCTTTCTGCTGTTGCGCATCCGTCATCGCCCTGACGATCGTCTCCATGCAGGGATTGTCGGGCCTTGGCGCAATTCCGCCTGCCGTGGTGGTCACGGGTGTGATCGCGGCGCTGCTCACGGCTTTCGGGGTCGCCACCAACACCTATGCGACGCGCGCGCTGACGGATGCTCAGTTCACTTCCGCCGATATCATGAGCTTGCGCTTTACCCTTCTGAACATCGCGGCAGCAGGCATTCTGCTCACGCATGGGGGATGGACGCCCTATACGGGCGAGGTGCTCGCAATCATTCTGGTCCTGACGGTTATCGGCGTCTTCCTCGGCATCTACTGGCTGCAGATCGGGATTGTGCGGACCGAACCGATGACGGTGTCGCTGTTGTTTGCGACCAATCTGATCTTCACCTTCGTCGTGCAACTGCTCGACCCACGAATCAGCGTTTCCTGGTCGAGTTTCTCCGCGATCCTCGTCCTGACCGCCTTCACGATCTACGGGACCCGTGCGGCCTTCGCACAGCGCGCGCGGCCTGCATGACTCCCGCGCATCCGCGACGGAGCCCCAAGCGGGAAGCGCATGGCGGATCAGCCACATCCGGGCGATCATGCGCCTTCTTCAGTCCTTCTTAACCAGCCGTTCACCACAATCGCGTCATGGCTGTCCGTCAGAGGCTTCCGTCGGGGAGCCGGTCCGTTCGGCGTGATTTC
>Ga0008833_1001154_pt1 | contig 13584 bp, 12 predicted proteins | sample HotLakConsoUCCLE_FD_62216 | JGI IMG/M metagenome (GOLD analysis project Ga0008833, IMG submission 62216) | Hypersaline microbial mat communities from Hot Lake, Washington, USA - Hot Lake Consortium UCC-LE | ecosystem: Environmental > Aquatic > Non-marine Saline and Alkaline > Hypersaline >... | reverse complement strand
GCCCGGCAGCCCCGGCTGCACCCGCCGCCACGGACCCCGCCGCCGCGCGCGGCTTTGCCGACTGGACGCGCAGCTTCCAGGCCCGCGCGCGCGCCGCGGGCATCGGCCAGGCCACCCTCGACCGCGCCTTCGCCGGCGTCTCCGTCAACCAGCGCGCGCTGGAGCGGGACCGCAACCAGGCCGAGTTTTCCCGCGCCCTGTGGGACTACCTCGACAGCGCCGTCTCGGCCACGCGCATAGCCAACGGGCGCTCGGCCCTTGCCGAACACCGCACCGACCTCGACCGGATCGAACGCCGCTACGGCGTCGAGGCCGAGGTGGTGGTGGCGATCTGGGGCCTCGAATCCGCCTATGGCGCCATGCGCGGCGACACCGACATCATCGGGGCCATGGCGACGCTGGCCTATGACGGACGGCGGCAGGACTTCTTCGAGGAACAGCTGATCGCGGCGCTGCAGATCCTCGAGGCCGGCGATGTCGGCCCGCGCCAGATGACCGGGTCATGGGCTGGCGCGATGGGCCACACCCAGTTCATGCCGAATTCGTACCTCGCCCACGCGGTCGATTTCGACGGCGACGGGCGGCGCGACATCTGGTCCGACGATCCGGTCGATGCGCTCGCCTCTGCCGCGAACTACCTGCGCCACCACGGCTGGACCGCGGGCCAGCCCTGGGGGGTGGAGGTCACGCTGCCGCAAGGCTTCGATTTCAGCCTGACCGGCGAGCGGACCAAGCGTGGCGCCGGGTTCTGGCACGGTCAGGGCGTGCGGCTGGCCGATGGCGGCCGCGTCCCCGATCATGGCGACGCCTCGATCCTGCTGCCTGCGGGCCATCGTGGCGTGGCGCTGATGATCTTCGACAATTTCCATGTGATCGAACGCTACAACCCCGCCGATGCCTATGTGATCGCCGTCGGCCACCTGTCCGACCGGATCACCGGCGGCGACCCGTTCCGCGGCTCCTGGCCGCGCGAGGATCGCGCGCTCAGCAGGGCGGAACGGGAGGAGTTGCAGCGCCGCCTCGTGGCGGCCGGGTTCCACCGCTACAACGTCGACGGCATCGTCGGGCCACAGACGATCGACTCGGTGCGCCGCTTCCAGGCCTCGGTCGGCTCGGTGCCCGACGGCTACGCCTCGCTCCGGGTGCTGGAACAGCTCCGCTGACACGGGGCCGGGCAGCCATCCCGCCCGAGCCCGATTTGCCAACAAAACGTTAATCCGCCTCTGCAAGCCCTTGATATTGCTTGGGTGACCAGGTGTCCCACGCGTGGGACACCACGTTTCGCGGCGGCATAGGGTGTGCCTTCAGGCGCACCCCCCCCATCAATCCCGCAACAACTCGTTGATCGAGGTCTTCGACCGCGTCCGCTCATCCACCCGCTTCACGATCACCGCGCAGTAGAGGTGCACGCCGTTCTTCGACGGCATCGAACCCGCCACCACCACCGACCCTGCCGGCACCTCGCCATACATCACCGCGCCACTCTCGCGGTCCACGATCTTGGTCGACTGGCCGATGAACACGCCCATCCCCAGCACCGATCCCTCGCGCACGATCACGCCCTCGACCACCTCGGACCGCGCGCCGATGAAGCAGTTGTCCTCGATGATCGTCGGCCCCGCCTGCATCGGCTCCAGCACGCCGCCGATGCCGACGCCGCCCGACAGGTGCACGTTCCTGCCGATCTGCGCGCAGCTGCCGACCGTCGCCCAGGTATCCACCATCGTGCCGCTGTCCACGTAAGCGCCGAGGTTCACGAACGACGGCATCAGCACCACGCCCGGCGCGACATAGGCCGACCGGCGCACCACGCAGTTCGGCACCGCGCGAAAGCCCGCCTCGCGCCACTGGGTGCCGCCCCAGTCCTTCCACTTGCTGTCGACCTTGTCCCACCAGCTGCCGCCCTGGGCGCTGCCGCCCTGCATCTCCATGTCCTTCAGCCGGAAGCCCAGCAGCACCGCCTTCTTCGCCCACTGGTTCACATGCCACACACCGTCGTCACCGCGCTCGGCCACGCGCAGGCTGCCGCTGTCCAGCGCGGTCAGTGTCGCCTCGATCGCCTCGCGGGTCTCGCCCGTGGTCGCGGGGGTGATCTGGTCGCGCGCCTCCCAGGCGGCTTCGATGGCGGTTTCGAGCTGGGCGTTGGACATGGGCGGCAATCTCCTGCGGGATGAAACGTCCGGGGGGTTCTAGCGACCGCGCTGGCGGCTGGCAATCCGGGCGCCGCCGGGCTAGGTCAGGGCTAGGTACGCGCAAGAGGACGGGACATGACGGACAACACCAGGCGTCGGCCATTTCGCCAGGCCGATCAGGATCTCGAAGCCTCCCGCCATGCCCCCGACACGCCCCAGGCCCGGTCCCCGGCCTACCGGCTCGCCTTTGCCGACCCAGATTTCCTGCTGCGCGACGAACTGCGCCCGGTGCGGCTGCAGCTCGAACTCCTGAAGCCGCAGCTGGAGCTTGACGCCCGCGGCATCCGCTCGACCGTCGTGCTGTTCGGCGGCGCCCGCATCCGCAGCCCCGAGGCCACCGACGGCGCAAAGACCGACACGCTGCGCGGCATGAGCCGCTACTACGACGAGGCGCGGCGCTTTGCCCGGCTGATCACCGAACGCTCGCTGGCCACCGACTGCACCGAGAACGTCATCGTCACCGGCGGCGGCCCCGGCGTGATGGAGGCCGGCAACCGAGGCGCCGCCGAGGCGGGCGGCTGTTCCATCGGCCTCAACATCGTGCTGCCCCATGAACAGGTGCCCAACGAATACGTCACGCCCGAGCTGTGCTTCAACTTTCACTACTTCGGCATCCGCAAGATGCATTTCCTGCTGCGCGCCAAGGCCATCGCGGTGTTTCCCGGCGGCTTCGGCACGCTGGACGAACTGTTCGAAAGCCTCACCCTGATCCAGACCGGGCGGATGGAACAGGTGCCCGTCCTCCTGTTCGGCGAGGCGTTCTGGCGCAACATGATCAACTGGGACGCGCTGGCCGAGGCCGGCACCATCGCGCGTGCCGATCTCGAGCTGTTCCGCTTCGTGGAAACCGCCGAGGATGCGCTGGCCGTCATCGACGGTTGGGAGCTGAGCGGTCGCCGCGGCGAGATCCCCGGGCGCTGAGCCCTCAGCCGCTCGACACGATCGCCGCGCATTGCCGGGGCAGGTCGCCGATGGTCAGCGGCCCGCGCGGCGGCGTCGGCACGTAGTCGGGGTCGGGCGGCGGCGGGGTGAGGATGTTGGCCGCCCATTGCCGCGCCTCGTCGCAGCCATCACCGGGCGGCGGCGGCGCCTGGTTCTCGCAATCGGTCGATCCGGCGGGGCAGCTCAGTCGGACATGGAAATGGTAGTGATGCCCGCCCGCGGGCCGGATGTTGCGCAGCCACGACCGGTCGCCGGTGGCGTTGTCGCACATCCAGACCTTGGCGCCCGGAAAGACAAAGATCCGCGCCACCCGCGGATCGCTTGCCGCAAGCCGCATCACCTCCATGTGGTCGCGGGTCCAGGCGTCGTTCACGCGCGCCCCGTTCGCCGACCGGGTGGAAATCGACGAGGTGTTTTCCCGCTCTGCCGCGGTCAGGTCGAACCGGGTCGGCGGCAACATCCAGATATCCACATCCAGCCCCGACTGGTGGCTGACATGGCCCGACAGCATCGGCCCGCCGCGCGGTTGCGACATGTCGCCGACATGAAGCCCCGGCCACGAGGTCTGCGCCGCCACCTGCCGCGACAGGGTCTGGATGTAGTCGATCAACTCGGGATGGCCCCAGTGGCGGTTGCGGCTCAGCCGCATCGCAACCCAGGTCGGCCCGGTGTCGGCCAACTGTTCCGCCCCCGCCACGCAACCGCGGGAATAGCCGCCGACCACCTCGGCCTGTCCGCCGCTGCCGACACGCTCGGCCCCGAACACCAGCCGCGCCTCCTGCCCCGAGACCGTGGCGTCGAGCGGGGAAAGCGCGGGGCCGCCGCCGCCGGAGGGCGCACAGGCCGCAGCCAGCGCCAGCATCGCGGCGGACAGGATCGGTGTCAGTTTCATACCGTCTCTCCCTCGGCCCGGACCCAGATCAACAAGATCAGGCCCACAGTGAACAACCCGATCAGCGGCACCATGCCCAGCCGGGCGCTTTCCGTGATCCATGTGGTCAACCCGATCAGCGCAGGCCCGATGAAGGCCGTGGCCTTGCCCGACAGAGCGTAAAGCCCAAAGGCCTCGGTCGGGCGCGCCGGCGGCGCATGGCGGCACATCATCGAGCGCGAGGCCGATTGCAGTACGCCGCCCGCCCCCCCGATGATCGCGCCGCAGATGTAGAAGGTGACGTCGGGCACCGCCGATCCCTCGGCCAGCGCGATGCCCCACAGGCTTTCGCGCGTCATGCCCAGCACCACGCCGCAGACCACGATCAGCGTCACGATCGACCCGATGATGACGGGCTTTGGCCCCAGCGCGCTGTCGGCCTTGCCGCCCAGCCATGTGGCGATGGCCGAAGTGACGGCACCGATGATCCCGAAGATGCCAACCTGCGTGACCGACCAGTTCAGCACCAGCACCGCATAGGTGCCGCCGAACCCATAGAGCGCATTCAGCGCGTCGCGGTAGAACATCGACGAGCCCAGATAGGCGAAAAGACTGACGCGCTTGGGCAGTCCCTTCACGGTCCGCAGCAGATCGCGCAGGGCGGCACCGAAGCTCGGGTGCGTGGCGGGCCTGCGCGGCTCGCGCACCCACAGAAAGAACGGGATCATGAACACCGCGTACCAGATCGCCGTGAAGGGTCCGACGAACCGCGTCCCCTCCCGCGCCCCCGGGTCGAGGCCCAGCGCGGGCTCCAGCCCCACGAAAGTGCGCCCGCTTTCACCCTCGGCGAAAAAGATCAGCATGAGGAACAGCGCCAGCACCCCGCCGACGTAGCCCCAGGCGAACCCTGTGCCCGACAGCCGCCCGATGGCGCTGTCGTCGCCCAGTTCGGGCAGCATGGAATTGGTGAAGATCGTCGTGAACTCCGCCCCGATCAGGCCGATGCCAAAGGCGATCAGCGCCCCCACGAGGAACGAGCCGTCGGGCACCATGAACCACAGCGACGCCGCGCCGATGACGTAGAAGGTGGAAAACAGCACGATCCACGGCATCCGCCGCCCGGTGTTGTCGGCAAACGCGCCCAGCACCGGCGCGCAAAAGGCGATGAGCAGGCCCGAGGCGGTCTGCCCCAGCGACCACAGGCTTTGCGCCTGCGCGTCGGCCATCTGTTCGGGCATGCCCTGCGCCATGAAGCTTTCGGTCGCCACGGCGGCGAAATAGGGGCCGAAGATGAAGGTGAGGCACAAGGTGAAATAGGGCTGGCTGGCCCAGTCGAAGGCCCACCAGCCATGGATGCGCCGGCGCGCGGCACGCTCCGCGGCGGGTGAAACGGCGATCGGGTCGGGGGCTGCCACGCTCATGGCGCGCACCTTCCCGCACTCGGCCCCGTTTTGTCTACCGGCTTGATGCAGGGTCGGCCATCGGCGGCCATGGCCGGTGCGCGTCGGCCTCGGCCCAGCCGGTCACCCAGTCGGGCAGGGGCGGTGACGGGTCGGGATGGTCCATGGCGCGCGCCACCGCGTCGACCGGTGCCAGCCGTCCCTTTTGCGTCACCCCGGTGCGCAGCACGGCATGGTTGCAACAGGTGTCGCCGCGCCACATGCCCTGCTCGATGTAGAAGAACCGCGTGTCCCAGCCCAGAAACCGGGTGCGCAGCTCGAACCGCTGCAAGCCGGTGATCCGCGCGCGGTAGCGCACCGACGAGCCCGCCACCACCAGCCCCCAGCGTTCGCGCCGGAGCACATCCCATAGCCCGACGCGGATCGACAACGCGAACCGCCCGAGGTCATAGAGCGTCAGGACACGCCCGTTGTTCATCTCGAAGAAGCCGTCCAGATCGTTGGGCAGGCAGGTCAGCGGCAGAACATGGGTGTCGAACAACCCGATGGGCGGCTTGCGGCGCTGCGACAGCGTGACGGTGACAAGGCGCAGGAACGGGTACATGCGCCTTGCCAAATCTCAGAGCCGCGCGCCCGTCAAGCACGCCGCGGCGTCAGGCCGTCGCGGACCGCCTCAGAGCGCGTTCAGAAGCGTCGATGTCGGCCAGGCATCGGCGGGCAGGCCCAGCCGCCGCTGTTCGTCGCGCACCGCGGCGCGCGTGCCGGCGCCGAGGATGCCGTCGATCGCCCCCACATCATGCCCGCGCGCGGCCAGTCGCTGCTGCAACACCCGCATCTGGTCGCCCGACAGGCCCGCATCGGGGTTGCGCGCGTCGAACACCGGCGCGCCTTCCAGCCGCGTGGCGAAATAGGCGGCCGTCAAGACATAGGTGAAGCTCTGGTTCCATTCGAACAGCACGCTGAAATTCGGATAGGCCATGAAGGCCGGGCCGTTGCGCCCTTGCGGCAAGACGACCGAGGCTTGCGAGCCGGGCATCGGCAGGCTGCCCCCGGCGCGCGCGCGAATGCCTTGCGCCTCCCAGTCGCTGACGCTCTGCGAGCTTTGCACGCCGGTCTGATACCAGTCCAGATCGTCGGGCACGGTGATTTCCACCAGCCACGGCTCGCGCGGGCGCCAGCCCAGCGACGACAGCACGTTCGCGCCCGACATCAGCGCATCGGGGGCGGAGGTCTGCAGGCTCACCTGCCCGTCGCCATCGCCGTCGATGCCGTGATCCACGATGTCGGTGGGCAGCATCTGCACCATGCCGATCTCGCCCGCCCACGCGCCTTGCGTGGTCACCGGGTCGAAATCGCCGCTCCGGTACAGTTCCAGCGCGGCGAAGACCTGCGGCCGGAACAGCTCCGGGCGGCGGCAGTCATGCGCCAGCGTCACCAGCGAGTTGAGGGTGTTGAAGTCGCCCTGGAAGCCGCCGAAATCGGTCTCGAAGGCCCAGAAGGCCAGCAAGATGCCCCGGCTGACGCCAAAGCGGCGCTCGATCTCGTCGAAGACGGCGTTGTAGCGGTCGCCGTTGCGGCGCCCGGCATCCATGCGGTTCTGGCTGATCAGGCGGCGCGCGAATTCGGTGAAGGGCTGCTGGAAGAACCCTTGCCGCCGGTCGGAATCGAGCGTGCGCTGGTCGAACCGCGCGCTGCGAAAGAACGCGTCGACCGTGCCCTGGTCATGCCCGCGCGACACCGCTTCGCTGCGCAGCCCTTGCAGGAACTGGCCGAAATCGCCGCCGCATTGCTGGGCGTGCGCCGCCCCCGTCGATAGCCCCAGTGCAAGAAACCCGGCCGTGAGAAAACGCTTCATGATGAAAGACCCTGTCGGTTCGCGGTTGGCCGGCAGAGTAGCAAGGCTGAGCTTTGCCGCAAGGGGGCGGGGTCGGCGGGTTTTCCCGCCCTCAGGCGGCCTGCAACCGGTCCCGGCCGTGCGGCTGCATCCAGTCGATCACCGGGTTGATCGGGATGATCCGGTTCGGATTGATGGTCTCGTGGCTGTAATGGTAGTGCCGCACGATATGCTCGAAGTGGATCGTGCCCGCCACGCCCGGCCACTGGTACAGCTCGCGCGCATAGGCGAAGGTGTTGGGGTAGTCGATCAGCCGCCGCCGGTTGCACTTGAAATGCAGGTGGTAGACGGCGTCGAACCGGGCCAGCGTGGTGAACAGGCGCCAATCGGCCTCGGTCACCCGGTCGCCCAGCAGGTAGCGGTTGTCGGCCAGGATCTCCTCCACCCAGTCGAGTGCCTGGAACAGGGTGTGCACGGCGCTGTCATAGGCTTCCTGCGTGGTGGCGAAGCCCGATTTGTAGACGCCGTTGTTGATCTCGTCGTAGACCCGCGCGTTGACCGCGTCGATCCGGGGCCGCAGCGCTTCGGGGTAGAAATCCTCGGTGTCGCCGGTCAGCCCGTCGAAGGCGGAGTTGAACATGCGGATGATCTCGGCGGATTCGTTCGACACGATGGTGCCGGTCTTCTTGTCCCACAGCACCGGCACGGTCACCCGCGTCGTCACCTTCGGGTCGGCGCGCAGGTAGACCTCGCGCAGGTAGTCCGACCCGAACAGCCGGTCGCCGGTGGCGCCCTTGTCGTCGGTGTCGAAGGTCCAGCCGTCCGACAGCATGTCGGGGTGCACCACGGACACGTCGATGTGATCCTCCAGCCCCTTCAGGGCGCGAAAGATCATCGCCCGGTTGGCCCAGGGGCAGGCATGGCTGACGAACAGGTGATAGCGCCCGCTTTCGGCCTTGAACCCGCCGGTGCCCGTGGGCCCCGTGCTGCCATCGGCGGTCACCCAGTTGCGGAACTGGCTTTCCTGCCGCTCGAACGCGCCGCCGGTCGATTTGGTGTCATACCACTGGTCGCGCCATTCGCCGTCGATCAACAGGCCCATCACATCTCTCCTTCGCTTGGTGCGCAACACCTAGTGACCCGCCCCAAGCCTGTGAACCGCAAGGATCGCAGGCCGGCCCACGCAGGCGCGCACAGGTCAGGTGCCCGTGGCCCGCTGTCGGGCGCGAAACGTCTCGGCCTTGGCGCGGTTTCCGCAGCGTGCCATGGAACACCAGCGCCGCCCGCGCCCGCGCCCGTGATCGAGGAACAGGTGGGTGCAGCGCTTGCATTCCCTGAGCCGCGCAAGATCGCCGCGCAGCATCAGGTCGTAGAGGGTCAGCACCACCCGGTCATACACCCCACCCAGCGGTCCGGCGCCGATCACCAGCCCGTCGCCGCGAAAGGTGAAGCTGGCATCCTGCAGGGTGGATTTCATCGCGGTTTCCAGCGCCAGCGCCTCCTCCCGGCCGGGTTTGCGCCCTGCCGAAAGCGCCGACAGCACCGCGTAGCCCGCCTCGCGCAGGGACAGGAGCGCGGCCAGCTGCCCGGCCCCCGGCGCCTGCATCCCCTGCGGCGCCAGCCCCGCGGCCACAAGCTGGGCCATGAGATCCTCGCCGCGAGCAAAGCTGTTGTGCACCCGTGTCTTGCCGTCGTCGGTGACGGTGTTCAGAAAGGCCAGCGCCGGGTGGCCGGAGTCTGCGGTCGTCATCATCTTGTGCCTTGCAGGTCGTGCGGTGGCGGGGGATGCCCGGGTCACGGCGAAATGTCGTAACCCTTTACATGGTGCTTTGCGGTCGGTTCGTCTAGGGCCCGCGCTGTTGCCAAAGCGCGACGGCTGCAGGTGCAGCATAATGAAAACATTGACATATTTCCTGAACTTCCGACAGATGAAACGGTATGCCCATGGAGAAGCCCCCGATGTCGAGCTTCCTGCCCCAATCGGTCCGAGACGAGCTTGCCGCCGCGCAACGGATGGACCGCCGCCGCCGCGCGACGCGGGTGGTGCATGTCGGGGACGAGGCCTTCGCCATCCTCGAGATGTCGGATCGCGGGTTTTCGGTCGATGCCGAAGATGCGCCGCGCCTGCGCGGGCTGATCGACATCTACGACGGGCCGCGGCACCTTTACCAGGCGCTGATCGTGGCGTCGGAGCAGGTGGGCGACCTGATGCACTACGAATTCAAGCGCAACACGCCGGCCGAAACCCGCGCGCCGCTCGATTTCGAGATGCCCGGCGACCGGCCCATGGGCCTCCTGCCACCCGCCTGACGGGCGCGGGAATTTCCCGCGTTCGCAGCCTGAAGCGCACAAATCTTCGACCAGACCAGCAGGACCCCGCGTGAAACGCGACCGGTCTGCGCAGAAAGGGCGCTATCCTTCCCGCAGCGAATCCCGGCTCGGAGGCTCTGTCATGATCGAAACGCCCTATCTCCTGTTTCTGGGCGACGCGCCCGACCAACTGGCGGCGAAGGTCGCGCAGGGCATCCGCGACTGGCGCCCCGACAATGCCGTCGGCCAGTTCCGGATGGAGGGCTGCAAGGCCGATGTGCGCCTGCCCGACATGGACCTTGCAAGCGCACAGGCCGCCGGGGCAAAGACGCTGGTCATCGGCGTCGCCAACCGCGGCGGCGTGATCTCGCGCGAATGGAAAAAGGTGCTGATCGCCGCGCTTGAGGAAGGCTTCGACCTTGCAAGCGGTTTGCACAACCTGCTGCGCGACGAGGAAGACCTTGTCGCCGTAGCCCGCGCCACCGGGCGCAGCCTGCATGACGTGCGCGTCCCGTCGGTGAAATACCCGATCGCCAATGGCGTGAAGCGGTCCGGCAAGCGCTGCCTCGCCGTGGGCACCGATTGCTCGGTCGGCAAGATGTACACCTCGCTCGCCGTCGATGCCGAGATGAAGGCGCGCGGGCTGAAATCCTCGTTCCGCGCCACCGGGCAGACCGGCATCCTGATCACCGGCGAGGGCGTGCCGCTTGACGCCGTGATCGCCGATTTCATGGCGGGCTCGATCGAGTGGCTGACGCCCGACGCCGAGGACGATCACTGGGATCACATCGAGGGGCAGGGCAGCCTGTTCCACGTCTCCTACTCCGGCGTCACGCTTGCGCTGATCCACGGCGGCCAGCCCGACGCGCTGATCTTGTGCCACGAACCGACGCGGGCGCACATGCGCGGGCTGCCCGGCTACGACCTGCCCAGCCTCGAGGCGGTGCGCGACACCGCCCTGCCGCTGGCCCGCATCGCCAACCCGGCCTGCCAGGTAGTCGGCATCTCGATCAACACCGCCGCCATGGGCGAGGACGAGGCGCTGTCTTATCTAGAGGCCACGGAAAAACGCATGGGCCTGCCCACCTGCGACCCGTTCCGGCAAGGCGCGGCCAAACTCGCCGACGCGCTGGAGGCGATGTGAGACCTGATGCCTCCGGCGGGAGTTTTTTGGCCAAGATGAAGGGGCAAGCGACATGACGCTGTCGGTAACGCGCGATACCTTTCGGCTGGCGCAGGTGTTCACCATCTCGCGCGGGTCACGCACCGAGGCGCTGGTCCTGACCGTGACGGTCACGCGTGACGGCGTGACCGGCCGCGGCGAATGCGTGCCCTATGCGCGCTATGGCGAGACGCTGGACAGCGTGACGGCCGAGATCGAGGGGCTTGCCTCCGACATCACCCGCGCCGACCTGCAAGGCGCGCTGCCCGCGGGCGCCGCCCGCAACGCCGTCGATTGCGCGCTGTGGGATTGGGAGGCAAAGCGCGCCGGGGCGCGGGCATGGGAGCTGGCCGGCCTGCCCGCGCCGGGGCCGGTGATCACCGCCTATACCCTCTCGCTCGGCACCCCCGAGAGCATGAAGGCCGCCGCCGCGCAGCATGCCCACCGCCCGCTCCTCAAGATCAAGCTCGGCACCCCCGACGACATGCCCCGGCTCGAGGCGGTGCGCGCCGGCGCCCCCGCCTCACGCATCATCGTCGACGCCAACGAGGGCTGGAGTGCCGAGGTCTATGCCGATCTTGCCCCGCACCTGCTGCGCCTTGGCGTCGAGATGGTGGAACAGCCCCTGCCCGCCGGGGACGACGACATGCTGGCCGAGATCGCCCGCCCGCTGCCCGTCTGCGCCGACGAGGCCTGCCATGACCGCGCCAGCCTGCCGGGGCTCAAGGGCAAGTACGACAGGGTGAACATCAAGCTCGACAAGACCGGCGGCCTGACCGAGGCGCTGGCGCTCAAGGCGCAGGCCGAGGCGGAGGGTTACGGCGTCATGGTCGGCTGCATGGTCGGATCGTCGCTCGCCATGGCGCCTGCGGTGCTGGTGGCGCAAGGCGTGGCGATCGTCGATCTTGACGGGCCGCTGCTGCTGGCCGAAGACCGGGCGACGCCTTTGGACTACGACGCCGCCGGGGTGCACCCGGCCCGGCCAGAACTTTGGGGATGACCGCTGAATGACCCGCACCGTCTATGTGAACGGCGACTACCTGCCCGAGACCGAGGCCAAGGTCTCGATCTTCGACCGTGGCTTTCTGTTCGCCGATGGCGTCTACGAGGTGACCAGCGTGCTGGGGGGCAAGCTGATCGACTTCGCCGGTCACGCCAGACGCCTGCAACGCTCGCTCGACGAGTTGCAGATGCCGAACCCGGTGACCGAGGAAGACCTGCTGGCGATCCACCGGGAGCTGGTGCGCGCGAACGGCATCGACGAGGGGCTGATCTACCTGCAGATCACCCGCGGCGCCGCCGACCGCGATTTCGCCTTCCCCAAGGAGCCCGTACCGACGATCGTGCTGTTCACCCAGGCCAAGCCGGGGCTGGCGGACAGCCCGATGGCCAGGACCGGCCTCAAGGTCATCTCCATCGAGGATCAGCGCTGGGGCCGGCGCGACATCAAGACGGTGCAGCTCTTGTACCCCTCGATGGGCAAGATGATGGCCAAGGCGGCAGGCGCCGACGATGCCTGGATGGTGGAGGATGGGCATGTCACCGAAGGCACCTCGAACAACGCCTATATCGTCAAGGGCACCACCATCGTCACCCGCAACCTCGGCACCGAGATCCTGCACGGGATCACCCGCGCCGCCGTGCTGCGTTTCGCGCGCGAGGCGCAGATGACGGTGGAGGAACGGCCCTTCACCATCGACGAGGCGCAGGCGGCGGACGAGGCGTTCATCACCTCGGCCTCGGCCTTCGTGATGCCGGTGGTGGAGATCGACGGGCAGGCCATCGGCACGGGCAAACCGGGCCGCGTCACCACCCGGCTGCGCGAGATCTACCTGGACGAGATGCGCAAGGCGGCGGTTTAGGCCGCCCCTGCGTCATGCACCGGCTTCGTCGGGAACCACATTGACGCCGTAGCCGACATCGGCCGTCACAGCGCCCAGAATGCGGGCCACCACGACATCGTTGATCAGGATTTCCACGTCGTCGTCCGCCTGCCGCAGCGACGACACGAACGCGCCGGGGTCCGATCCCTCGGGCACGAAGTAGTCGATGCTGACCTGATCGACGAGATCGTCGAAATCGGTGATGATCGCCGGATTGCCCGCGCCCGCGCTCAGCACCTGGAATTCATCGGCACCGGTGCCGCCGGTCATCGTGTCGCCGGGTCCGCCGACAAGCGTGTCATCCCCGTCGCCCCCCTCGAGAGTTGTCGGCAGTGCCGTGTCCAGGGCCGCGACACTCCCCCCCGCCTGCCCGATCAGCTGGTCGTTGCCGGCGCCACCCTGAAGCAGGTCGCTGCCTTCGGTGCCGATCAGCGTGTCGTCGCCCACGCCGCCGATGAGAGTGTCATCCCCGATACCGCCGTCCAGCAGCGACCCCTCGGCCGGCGTCGTGCCATCCCCAAGCTCGGAGGAGAGCAGATCGTTGCCGGCATATCCGTAGAGCGTGTCGCCGTTCCCGTCGGTCAGGAGCGTGTCGTTCCCCTCGCCACCGACCAGCAGATCGCGGCCAAGGTAATCGGAGAGAAAATCATCGCCGTCGCCGCCCAGCAGGGTGTCGTCGCCTTCGTCGCCGGAAAGGTCGTCACTGCCGTCGCCGCCGATCAGGCGGTCGTTCCCGTTGGCGCCGGCCAGGGTGTCGTTGCCATCGCCGCCATCGAGGAGGTCGTCGCCGTCTCCGCCATCAAGCTCGTCGAAGCCCTGACCGCCGTTCAGCGTGTCCTCGCCATCGCCGCCGATCAGGGTGTCGTCGCCGAATTCGCCATCCAGCAGGTCGTTGCCGAACCGCCCGTCCAGAAGATCTTCGCCGGTGCCGCCCACAAGCGTGTCGTCGCCGTCGCCGCCCAGCACGGTGTCGTTGCCGCCGCCGCCATA
>Ga0008833_1001152_pt1 | contig 13635 bp, 15 predicted proteins | sample HotLakConsoUCCLE_FD_62216 | JGI IMG/M metagenome (GOLD analysis project Ga0008833, IMG submission 62216) | Hypersaline microbial mat communities from Hot Lake, Washington, USA - Hot Lake Consortium UCC-LE | ecosystem: Environmental > Aquatic > Non-marine Saline and Alkaline > Hypersaline >... | reverse complement strand
CTTGCCGGCGTGACAGCCTTCACTTTTGCTGCGCTCAAGCGGAGGCTGGTGGAGCCGCCGACTTCGTCGGGACTCTCACCACTCCAGCGCCGCTGAAGCGTCGGGAGTGGTGGAGCATAGGAGAGTCGAACCTTTCGTTGATTACCAGAGCTTTGCGGAATCCGGTTGCATTTTGGTTACGAGATTTTCAAGGGTTTCCGGTTATGCGAGACTCACCCCGACAGAACATTGAGAGGATCTCCGTGTAAATCGGCTCGCATAAGAATTCTCGATCACGTTGAATACTCAAGGAATGAAGGAATCAGCGCAAAAGGCGACCGTAGTCGATCCGGTAAATCACACCGGGAAATTTCCGCGCGACTTTGGTAGGTATCGTCTTATCCGCTTGCTGGCGAGTGGGATGGCGCAAGTCTATGAAGCAGAACAGGCGTCTCCGAAGCGGCGGGTCGCATTAAAAATTCCCCGGGGCGGCCTCTTACTGACCGAAGAGGCCCGTAAGCGCTTTTTAAGAGAGGTCGCTCTCGCAGCCAATACCGATCATGCTAGCATCGTCCCAATATTGGACACCGGGGAGGTGGATGGCACGCCCTATTTCACAATGCCTTTCGTGGAGGGAAAAGCATGTGATCGCTACTTGAAGGAGAATCAAGCTCAATTAGCGGAGACACTGGCTTTCTACCAACAGCTTTGTGCTGTAGTCAGCGCGTTGCATCAGAAAGGCTTGATTCATCGCGACCTCAAACCCTCCAACATTCTCGTCGATTCCCACGGCAGCATTCGTCTGCTCGATTTCGGCCTGGCCAAAGTCGCCCACGAAGCATCCGAGGTATCCATGGCTCCAACTGTAATGGGCACCCTCGATTATATGGCACCGGAGCAAGCGGGTGCGAAGGACGGAAAAATCGGTCCAGCAACGGATGTCTATGCCATCGGCATGATGCTTTACCGCTCTGTCGCGGGAGAGAGTCCTTACCCGAGCTTCAAAGATCTACCCACTCAACTGCGGTGGATCGCCGAGGCTCCGCCTAAACCTCCGTCGAAATTGAATCGTGATATTCCTCCCGCGCTGGAGCAATTGATCCTCGAATGCCTGGACAAAGACCCGGCTCAAAGGCCGCAGGACGCGGCCTCGCTCGGCGCACGGATCGCGGGACTCGACACCACCCGCACGACAACCGCCAGTGTTCGGTCACGCGCTCCGTTTTGGATTGGGGCTGGCGCACTCCTTCTGGCGGGTGCCTCCGCGACGGCTTACTTCGGCTGGCCCAGGGGCGCAACGGAAACCGGCGCAGCCCAAAGCTCTTTCGCTGATAGGACACCCGAGACTTCGTCGCCGCTCAAGAAACCATTCGACCATACACGCTACAGCCTGGCACAAATACAGACGGCAACCGGAACGGAGAGAACGACTGCGCCCAACAACAGCCCAGTTCCCAGCACCTACTGGACGCTCTATAACCAGCTAAAAAACGAGCTTCGGAATAATTTCGAACGCCGACGACAGGCTGCCTGGATCTTTGCTCTGTCGGCTGGTTCCCGACCTCGTGACGTTGAAATCCGTCAAGGCGATCAGTCCCAACGTCTAAGGCTACAGTCGGACCAGGTCAGCGTGCTCTACTTGGAGACAGATGAACCCGCAGAACTGCATTACAGCGGCAATCGCCAAAGTCTCGACCTGCAGGCCGGTGAAGTCGGCTTCACTTTTCTGCAGTAGCCCGCTCTCGGCCAAGCGTCGGTCGGAGCGGACGCACAATCCCTCGCTGTATCATCCATTCCGCCAACGCCCGCGCTTGTTTGTTGCCGGGATCAGCCGACAAAGCCCGTGCCACCTCCCGCCGCATGCGGGCCCAGTCGGACTGCGCCTGCGCCCGCTCGGCCCCGGCCAACGCGACTTGCAGCGCCAATTGCCGCTGGACTTCGACCGCTTGTTTAAGCTCCGTTGATCGCTCTGCATTCGGCTCCTTCGCGGCCCATCGCACGGCTGCGGTAAAATCGCCCGCAGCCAGATGGTAGTTGGTTAGCATTTCATAGCTGGACTGAGCTGCAGCTATAAGAGGAAGTAGGGAAATAATAAAATAGCGCATACTGCGGTATTGCCATTTCTAAACGATTCTTACGTCTGAAAATCTAAGGCACTACTGTCGGCCTAAGCCAATCCTGAGAGACAGCGGCATCGACTCCGCTTGGCCACCCTGCAGCCGATTTAGCTCCAAAAGAAGCCGACCGCCCTCGATGCGATAGATCGCTTCGGCGCGACTCCATTCCCCCGATGGCAAAGCCCCGGATTGAAAGGCCTCACTAAGCTGCCCGGCGATTCGGCTCTCGACAGCCTGCGGCAGCAGGAGTACCCACTTGATACGCTGGCGCGAATTCTGGCTTTGATAGTCACGTAACAGCGGCTCCATAGCCACCTCCTCACTGAGTTCACGCAGCCGCGGACTCATCCCGGCAAGTTCCGCCGGGTCAATCGCATGCACCGCTCCGGACAATGGGTCCACGCCTTGTAGCAGTTTCTTGCGCGTATCATCGTAGAGATAAAAGCGCCCGCCCAGTGCCTGCATGCCCTCGACGTAGCGGGTGAATCCGATACTGTCGGCATAGGAAGCCGAGATCGCGGGTAGCTGATCGGGCACGGGGTGCGTGTCTTCGACGGCCGCAGGCGGCTCAACTGGTTCGGCGGCAGCGGACTCCGGCACCTGTTCTGAGACGGGGGCGGGCGGCTCCAGTGGAACCGGTTCCACCCGAATCCGCATCTCTGACTCCGGAGTGGGTGGCGACGGCTCGTGATCTGGCAAACGATCCAGGAGCCAAATCAGACACCAGGCACCGCCGATCAGCGCGAAGATGCGCCAAACAGGCGGCAAGGTTCCCCGCCGGACTCTCTCTGTAGCCGCTCCATTCATCGCCCCAATGCACGCAAAGCTTCGATGTGGTTGCGCATGGCGAGATTCAAGACGCTCGGATCCGGGGTCCGCACCTCCGTATCTTCCGGACGATCCGAGCGATCCGCTTCGGCTGCGATGGCAGGCATTGCTTCGGGCAAGAGCCCGGCCTCTGTCACGGGGGCCCCGCGCTGCGCTCGCTCACGAACGACATTCCGCATCTCGTCTGCCTTACCCAGCATTTCCACCCCAGCGTCTAGAATCGTGGATCCCTTTCCCTGAAACTCATCCCCAGCATCCCGGATCTTCTCTGCGGCAACCTGCGCATCTCGAAGGTCGGAATCCGGCTTCAAAGAGAGCGACCAATAATAGCCCCCGGCGAAGCAGGCTGCTAGGAGAAGGCCTTTAACGAACCATTTGAATAATTGTAAGATCATAACGAGTCTTTTGTTTGAGTTATTTGTTCATAGGTCAGCGAAACTTCATCCACTCCGAGCTTCTGGCAGAGAGCCAGCAGGTCAGCCACCCGACCATAGGCCACCTCGGCCTCCGCTCGCACGGAAACGGCGGATACCCCACTGGATTGCAGAATGTCTCCACAAGCTTCCAAATCAGCAACCGCACGATCACCCACCAGCAGGCTGCCATCGGCCAGCAGCGAGAGTGTTTCCGTGGTAGTCGACACACCGGGGCTCGTCTTTCCGTCGGTATCGAGTTCCGGCAGGTGGATCGGTGGCAGCGAGGATTCCGATGCCTGCGTCGATTGCGGGTTCGTCTCGGCCAGCGTGGATAAAATGAGAAAGAGAAAGGCCAGCACGAAGGCGAGATCGACCAGCGCTGGATGCACCCCTGCCTGTCGGCGGATAATTACCTGTTTCGCAGAATGCATTGTTGGATTAATGTATAAGGGGGGTGCGGTAGATATCGCAGCGGACTTTGTTTGGACTCTAGTTTATAAAACTCTAACAACTAACAAAGATTAAAAAAGGGACTGAATCTTATCAATGTAGGGAGATATCCATGCCCATGCCTTTATAAAGACGTAATAAATCCCAACTAGAACCACCAAGTAGAACAAAGGCTTCAATGGACTCGCACTTTTCTTCCCTTTCTTTCGATCCTTTTTCTTCTTAATTTTACTTCGTTTTGCCTCAGCTCGATACTTGTTGGATATATGGAGCGTTATCAGACATATGGCGACGAGCAGCTCATCCTGTGGATCGTCAGAAAGCATCTCGATGGAGTGACTGTCTCGAATGCTCACTATGGTTCCAGACGCCTTTGCCAATTCCTTTTGCTTGTCGCGTATTCTGAATTTCAACCCCAGGGCATTCGTATGAACACGAGCACCGTTATAGGAACCTCCTTTGATTTTGTAGGCGTTCAGAAATGGATTGAGACTCTTGTGAATATTGAATTTTCCGAGTTTCCCGCTCGATACCTCCCATACTGAGCCTACCGAAAATATTTTTTTGTATAGTGTTGCGACTTCGGTACCGCCCTGTTTCACGCCAAAAGTTCGGTCCATTATTGTGAACGGCTTGAAACTACTCGAATATACCTCTCGCCCCGAAGCATCGCATATCGTGATCGTATTGAGAATCGTAAGTATTTTAGATGTGACTGTTAATATTCTAGGCATGGCCTTGGACTATGGTAAGTTTTATTTTTTTAGGATTTCGTCAAAAATCCCCATTTTGTAACAAGTATAAGCCGCGTAACATAGCCAGAACTCTGGCCACAGTGCGCCTGCGATGATACAGCCAATAATCGGCCAGCCAAAGAGATGATGACAGATCAGGCCTGTGGCAATTCCGCCAACGTAATAGAGCGGAGTTGCGATTATGTGTGGTGATTGATGGACGACTATTGTTGTTACCATGGATTAAAATGCTATTTATGATTCAGAACATTGGGTATATCTTCACGCCACGATCCGCACTCACGAATCGTGACACCGTCATACCGTTTCGTTTAACTCCCCACGCTCGATGCAGTGCAGGATGGCATCCGCTCCAACTGCGAGAATGATGCCGGCAATCGTCGAAAGCAAAGCCTGCCCCACCAGCGGGATGATCCCCAGCACAGCCGAGGCGGCACCGGATTCCACTTCAACGGCCAGCGTCGCCCCGGCCGAAGCCAGTGCTACGACCGTCCCCAGCAGTCCCAGCAGCGGCCCATTACGGCTAATGAATGCGAGATCCAGTTGCACGGCGTTCCCGGCGCTTTGCCGCCGGATCAGATGCTTCCAAATCAGCACCAGCAGCCAGCCGCCCAGCGGCACCAACCCGATGAAGGCGATGCCGAACAATTGCCAGGCCTGTGCCGTCGTCCGCACCAGCCAATCGCGTCCTGACTGAAGTGACAGCTGACCAATTAAGTCGAAATGCCCGCAGGCAAATCCCGCACCTACCGCCAGAGCCAGCCCGGCGAGTCCGGCCCACCAGGCGGTCAGCGGGTCTTTGGAGGAAGTCGCTGTAGCCGCCTGACTCATTCAGCCTTACCTCCGTTTCTCCAGGAAGGTCATTTGCGCGCGTCTTCACCGGGCACAGGTGCCCGCACGGGACGCTCGATTTCATACCGGCGGCCCTCGATCAGAGCGGCCGTGTCGGGACTCCATCCGGTGCCTTGCAAATAGGCCAGCGCCACCTTGGCCACCGCTTTGTCGGGATCCTGCGTCTCCCCCAACAGACTGCTGTAGAGCCGGGTGTCTTCGCGAGTGCTCAAGCGCACCTCCAGGGTGAGCAGGCGCATCAGCTTCTTGTTCAGCGACGGATCGGACTTATCGACCAGCCAGGCATCGGCCAGTTGCTCCACCAGCACGTCGCGCTCGTTCAACCATCGCTCCTGCATGCTGGCAATCGAGGCATCGCCCCTATCCGCAGCCCAGAGAGTCGGCCCAACGGCGGCCAATGCTCCCGCGCAAATTAGTGTTTTTAGTATTTTTGTTTTCATGATTTGGTCAGTTCCTCCAGTTTCCGGTTCGTAGTTGGCTTACAGGTTTACGGAATCCGTTATTAGTTATCAGTCATTAGTCATTAGAAATTTATTCCGGCAATTGTCCCCGCCGTATCCGGCTCAGGATCGCGTTGTCCGTCTGTGTCCGTGATACCGTCGGGTTGGTTAACGAGGACGAACGGAGGATGTCACCGAAGGCTTTATCCCGGTCGGCCACCCCCTCCTGAAAGGCCTGCGGCACATTGATCAGATCCCGGTCGCCGAAGCGCACCTCCGCCAGTCGGGCAAAGAGCAGTTCGGTGATGCTGAGTTGCGAGGCCACTTCGAGCTGGTAGCGTTCCATCTCCAGCAGACTGTGGACGATTGCCAGTTGCGCCGCCACTTCCTCCAGCGCCTCGGTTGTGGCCGTGATCTGCGCCAGCATGCCATCCGAGTTGATATCCGAAGTCGCTTCCAGCTGCTTGTAAAGGAGCACGAGGGTTTGCTCGGTGGTGGCGGCCTGCGCCTTGGCCTGGGGGTCATTCAGGCTCTGGCCCAGCGCTGCCACCAGCGGCCCGACCCCGGTCAACACGCCGCGGATCTGCGTGCGCTGCTTTTGCAAGCGCTCCGGCCCCATCACGCCTTCGCGGAAGACCGTCTGCAAGCGCTGCAAATCCTCGTCGACCGAGAGGATAGTCTCCATCGACTGTGAGACGAGGAGGCGGTCATTGGCGTTGAGCACGCTGAGATCCCTCACGATCTCGCTCTTGATCGACGAGCGCGCCTTCTCCGACTCGGCTTGCTCCCACTTGTCCTTGAGCGCATGCAAGTCCGAGCGCACTTCCCCCTGAACTTTTTCCTGAGTTTGCATCGAGCGCTCCAGAGTGGACAGCTTGGTATCGACACTCTCGACCAGATCGGCCAGCACATCGCCGGTCTCCTCCCGGGCCTGAGTGGTTAAGTGCGATCCGCAGAAGATCAGTCCAGCCAGCGCCAAACGGGTGTATTGGATTCGAGTTTTCATAATGTGTATTCAGTTTCCCAGTAAAGGGCTTTTAGTTTTCGGTTTCGTTATATCTGGCTTCTGGCTTCGGTCCTAAGCTACTTGCTAGCCATCAGTCGGTCGCGCAGCGCGAGCATCTGCCGGGTCTGTTCATCCCAGGCCGCGCGTTGATAACGGTCCGCCAAGCCTTCCGCCTGCGCGAGGCAGCGGCTAAAGCTGTCGGTATCTCCCGCTTGCAGGTATTCATTGGCCGCCGCCAGATAGAGCTGGATGTTGAGCGCGTTGCGCCGGCTCCGCACCTGCCCGGCCTTGTCCTCCAGGATGGCCGCCGCTTCCTCATGCCGCCCCTGGGCACCCAGCGAGACGGCAAAGGCCGTCACCTCCTCAGGGGACTCAGGCTCGGGCGCCACTTGTGTATTCCAGTCGCGGGTATCGGACAGCGTCACCGGCTGATGCGAAGGTTGCGGGGCCGATATTTTCGACGTGCTGCAACCAGTGAAGGCCAGCGTTCCAAATCCCAGGGCCAGACCCGTTAATTTCGTCATACGTTTTTGATTCATAGCACAATACCTCTGTTAAGTTCACTAGGGTATTGACGAGACGCGGCAGTTCTTACGTGTAAAGCGTCGGATTGTTGATAAACTTAAGCCTCTGAAAGTCTCACAGGTTTCGACTGCTAAGTCGGGCGACGTGCCCATAGTAACCATTCAGCGCAGACATGTCAGCTGATACAAGTGTGTTGCGACTATTACCGAACCCTTAGGCCCAAACTCACACCACTGTGAGGTATTCACAAGCGCTCGATGCCCGTGAAAGTTTCGGCCAAAAGCGGGCGGAAACTGCGAGCCTCCCAGCACTGTGCGGATAAAGTCATACATCTGAACTCAAAAACTTTGCGCTTGCTTTCGTGTAAAGCTGCTATTTTTTGACAGTTTTGAAGTTGGATTATCCCGGATTCAATATCTGGATATTAGATGCTCCTTAAGTCCAACTGGTAACGCTAAGGATCTTAACACTCATTCATTACCATGAAAAAACTAAACATACTTTTCACCACAGGGCTAGTATTTTTACTGAGTGCTTGCGTAACTACTGATGAAGAGCCAATCCACACGCTTGAAAGGGTTGACCTCCCAAAAACTGGAGAGATAAAAACAGTTCTCATCTATGAGTATGAAGGAAGTGGAGGAGGTTATGACTTTACCAACCCCGAGATCACCAGTATCTTAGAAAAGAAGAACACCCGATACGACCTAATTCCCGCTCGTGATTACTCAAACTCAAAATTGTTGCTACGTGGCAAAGACGGAATTCATAATCTTGGTATTGGACCTTACTCGACTATATCGGAAGAACACAAAAGGCAATTGAACGATCTTAAATCTCAGGGTATTGATGCTGTTGTAAGTATTTACAACGACTATCCTCGCAACCCCGGGAGATACTATGTCGACGTAACTATTATCGACCTCAAGAGCAGCTTTGCGCCTACCAAGACGAAAAAAGTACTGCGTTATTCGGGTAGAATAACTATGACAAAGCACTACGAAACCGATTTTGATCTAGCTTTGTTTCAAATTTGGTCAAGTCAAGGAAAGGGTTCGTTAGCCATTCCGCGACACCATTTTACAGATAAGGTAGCCGACTCTATAATTGCAACATTAGATGGAAACTGGTAGGCCAACCGTGCGAGACGATAGCTTCTAAGGTTATAATCATCTAATTTGCTCGAAATAAAAAGGCAGCCAATGTAACGCCGAATTCCCCCGGTAATTGACGACAAGAATCTCGTATCGCGGTGAAACAGAGAAATTAATTTCCATCGACGTATTGCGTCCTTTTGGTTTTGGGAGGGGGATCTTTGACGTGATGCTGCCACTCATCGCATCGTATATTCGAATACGATCATAAGCATCTCCATTAACTGGATTTTCATATTCAAACCCCACTAATAGACTCCGCGAGTTACCTAACCATTTTGTCTTAATAGCCCCGCGCACCTTCCCAATCTCGATGCTATTTACGCGTGAAAGCTCATTTTTATTCCAAACCGCTACCTTTCCCTTTCTTCTGTGGGAAAAATGTCCTACCCTCTCAAAAATTACCGTTGCGAGCATAGACTCATCCCTTGACCATTCTAGATTCGTCCCTAACACGTGACCAACAACTTTCGACGTAAGAGATTCAATTATGTAGGTTTTATCGCCTCTAACTACCGTCAAGAATTCGCCGCTAGGCGACCAACTTGGATCAGTTCCCTCAAATTCATTTACCGCATCCAATGAGTCAAGTCGCAGCAACTGAATTTTATTATTTGCTAAAGGAGTGGCAACAACCGGTTCAGTTGGTGACACTGCAAACGGCCCAGAACCGTCGATCTCCCGCAGAAGTGATGCATCAAACGCATTCCAGATGCGTATGCTTTTGCGCGACTGAGCCAGTATAAATCTCTCGTCATGGCTGAAAGCTACCCTACTAATCGAAGCTGATGGAAATGCATCGAAATCCAGAACCTTCTTAACTCGGTCTTTTCCAATGTACTCCCAAATCGCAATTTTACTCGACCATTTGTCACGCCCGAAGATACCTTGTTCTAGGCTCCAGGTACCTGCTAAAATTTTCGCCGAATCTTTACCGATATCGAGGCACCCAATGTGAGACCCCGCATTAACAGAAGCAGATTTTGAAGGTTCATTAATATTAAAAATTTTAAATTTTTTATAATCAGCCTTAAAAATGAATGCTTTCTGGTCAGTAAACCACCCCATCGTGTCTGAATCCCAGTTAGTGCCTTCCGACGGAAGTTCGTAGGAAGCCTTTTTAAATAGCTTATAACTAGCTTGAAATTCTAGCTGGTCGAGTAAGGCCACGCCCTTCGCATCATCCCAGACCAGCCGTCCCGGCTCCCTTCCGCCATCCACCTGCCATTTTGCGGTAATCTGACGCCAGCCCAGTTGCTTCGCCGCCGCGTATTCCGACCCATCTGGAATTTTCGCATAGGCCGCGTAATCGGCGAGAAAGGCTTGCTTGCGCTCCGACCCCAGTTCGACTTCGACTCGACTGCGTGTTTCGCGGGCTGCCTCGATCCGCTTCTGCAAACCCTCCTTTAGCTCCAACTGCCGCGCCAGATCCGCCAGTTGCGCACCCTCAGGCGGCGAACGCAAAAACCGCTCCACCTCCACAAGCGCGGACTCCAGCTTCCGCAGCTCCGCCGTTACGACGGCCAGCTCACCGGCCTTTCCGGATCGCTCGTTGGGGGAATCCGCTTCAGGCTCGGGTTTTTCCACGACTTTCTGAGTTGGCTTTGCTTTCGACTCAGCCCAAGTTGATCGGTCCGCTTCATCAGCCAATCGTATCCCCGGAGCTATCCCCATCTCATCTATCACCCGTAAACGCTTGTTTGATTGGGCCACTTCTGCGTTGCGACTAATCCCAACCAAGCGAACCGTGTCGGCATCCACCGTTCCCTCATATTTTGTAGCACGCTCGTAGCGAAACTTTACGTAGCTGCCACTCACTCCGTCGAAACGGCATTTTCCCAGCAGCACCAGTTTGCCGAACAACTCGCGTACCAGATCATACTCCGCCTCAGGATCGCGTTCCCTAAACTCCATCAGCCCATCCTTCGCGGCAGGCGATACGATGACCAGCCAACTGTCGCCGGACACCTGCTCAACCTTCGATACCTTGAAGGAGGCACCGGAGACTCCATCTTGGGCTTTTACATACGCGTCCAATAAATCGTTCGCATGGGCGACTGCGCTTAGGCAGAGTAAGAAGGCTATGATTTTCAGGGGGCGCATATCTTTGCAAAAAAAAGGACAGATCAGCTTCCGATCCATTCACAAGTCCAGAAGGGGATAGGCCTTTACCTTGCTCAGCTTCCAGGTGAAAATATCCGAAGGCCCCAGTTGTCTGGTGTAAACCAACGAGTCAGATCGGATCGATCCGTCGGTCAGAAATTCGATGTTGCCTTCCGTCAATTCAGCGCCGTTGCGGACGCCGCCGACCAAGCGATTGCCCTCCGGCCTGAAATAGCCGACAAAGCCGCCATAGATCGTGTTTCCCTGCCCGGGCGTTTTGAAACGGACGGAATACAGGGCATCTTTTTTCTTCAAAACCTCCACTTCATATAACTGGATCTCGCGATCCTGCAGAACTTCTCCTTTGCGGGTTCGGAGCTCGTGGGCCACGCCACTGAAACGGCCTTCTATGATTGAGGTGGGTCTACTGACGGCCCGCGCATCGCCTTCAGCTGCCATTACCCGATCTTCCGTCTTATCGGTTCTTTTCAATAGCACTTTCCTCGTGCCTTGCCAGGAACCTAAAGAAAGATAATAGCCGCCAATTTGATCATGCGCTAAATAATGTCCTGGTTTCTGCTTCTCATGCCTGGAGATGAAGTAAGCACGACTCGATGAATGCCTTGTCTTACCCTTCGAAGTCACCAGGACTGAATCTCCCTTAGCCATACCGATCTGATCCAGAAAGCCGCTGATGTTCTCTGCATGATTTTCTTTAATCTCGCTCCAATCGACGACCTCGAACCTGCCATCGTAACGCTCAAGAATCGACTTTGGGTAATCAGTTAGTCCGTCGTAGGTTTCGGTTGTAATGAAGTATCCGGATTGCCCGGCTGTCACGGGCAAATCTCCGGATGTTTCCAGCGAGTGCCCACTTCCGCTTACCATGGAATGAATGCCCTTCTCCACATCGTTCCAATGGCCCTGACTTCGTTCCTTGTTGGGATCCACCGTAAATTTGATGGCACCCCGTTGCACCTCGCGGGTGGCTTCGTCGGCTTCCGGCGTGGACGCTTCAATCATCCCTTCAATCAATTTGTCGCCAAGATGCCCATCGCGACCCTGGTAGCCTTCCGAAAACCGCTTCGCCGCATCCAGGGAAGTTTTGAGCGGGTCATCCGCCCAAGTTTGCGAACTGAGCGAAAGCAAAAACACAAGGAGAATAGAGAACCGCTTCATGACGGAGTTGGTGTTAGTGGTTTTCATTGCGAGCTTCAGGTATTAAAACGTCACGCTGGCAAACTCCAGTAAAATGGCGCACCCGACGAGGGCTGCGACATCCCGTTGGTGCCCTGGCTGCCGTGTGCCGCGCTGTCGGCTGAAAACTGTAAAAAAGGTCTCTCCATAAAAAATCCTCCATCGATCTAAACATTTTGGGCATTCTCGCCCAATCTTACCCGCAAATCCCAGAAGAATGCCAGAAAGTAAAACCGCCCGGAGCGTTCGGTGTGGACCTCCATCCTCCCACCTACCGGCACCGGGCGGCTGTGTTTTGTTTTTTGTCGATCGGACTGGCGGATCGAACGGGAGGACAGCCGGTTCAATCCTGCATCTCTCCGGATACGCTGGCGTGAGCTGAGGGCGAGGCGGAAGCCGAGGTTGTTCCTCGTGTTGCCCGGGGTGTTCCTGTTGCGATTCGCGGAGCGGCAGTTCTGCGCCGTGTTCCTCCAGCTGCCGCCGCGGTTGACCCGGTTGGAGCCCGATGGCTGTCGTCCGAAAGTCGATCATACGCTTCATGAAAGCATTAATTCTTAGTGGTATCCGAAGAGAAAGTTCAAGCTGCTTTCTTTCTTCGCCACTTTGGCAAAAGCGACCATGGCACAAACCCGACGCTGCGCCTCCGACTCTTCGAGTTCGCCTCGATTCAATTGCCGCTCGACCCAAGCCCAGCGTTTGAGGAAGCGTCTTCGCGAACTGCGCAGCAACTCGCTCCCCTGCGGATACACCCGATAGCCGAGGCATGCGACACCTCGTCGCACAGGCTGGAGACTTTGTGAGCGATTCAACGCCAAGCCCAGCTCCTGCTCAAGAAAACACTCGATGGCCGTGCGTGCCTTGCCCAACGCTTGCCGTTGCCCGAACAGCAGCAAATCGTCCATGTAACGCAAATATCCTTTGATACAAAGTTGCTCCTTCACAAGTCGATCCAGCTTCGCCAGATAAAAATTCGCCAAATGCTGGCTGGTCAGCGCACCGATGGGCAAGCCCCGCCCCGGTGCCGTGGCATAGGCTTCAACGATGCGCCGCCACAGTGCCACCACCCGCTGGTCGCGGAAGCGACGCTCCATCTCGCCCATCAAACGATCATGCGGGATCGAGTCGAAGTATTTGCGCACGTCGAGCTTAAGCGCCCACGGGTGACGACGGGCAAAATGTTCGGCTCGCCTCAAGGCGAGTTCGCGCCCCTTTCCCCGGCGGCAGGCGTAGCAACCGTCGATCAACCAGCGCTCGAAGTCCACCTCGACCGGGCCGATCAGCGCATGGTGCAGCACCCGCTCCCGAAAGCGCGGCGCGTGGATGCGACGCTCTTTCGGCTCATGGATAATGAAACTCGAAAAACGCCCCAGTTCGACCCGACCGTCGAGAATCTCTGCCCGCAGGGCGGCCAGTTCCTCCGGCAGCCGCGTCCGAAACGAGCGCACCGCTTCGCGTCCGGTCTTGCCCCGCGCCGCCCGGAGAAAAGACTCACGCAGATTCTCCGGGGCCGCGATCTGCTCCAGCCTGATCTTGCTGCTTCGCATGTTTACGTATAGTTTCCAGCACGGCAGAGCCGTATTTCTCAACCCGTCCTTCGCCCAGACCTTCGATCTTCTTCAGATCGGCGACCGTCGCACAGCGCCCCTTAGCGATTTCTGCCAGTTGCTCGTTGGTGAACACCGCATAAGCGGGAACCCGCTCCTCTTGCGACAGTGCTTTCCTCAATTCACGCAGCTCGGCAAACAGCGCAAATGTCGGTGCGTCCAGCACCTCCTTGTAGTCGACCTTGGGCTTACCCCGCCCTGCGCTGCGA
>Ga0008833_1001151_pt1 | contig 13647 bp, 14 predicted proteins | sample HotLakConsoUCCLE_FD_62216 | JGI IMG/M metagenome (GOLD analysis project Ga0008833, IMG submission 62216) | Hypersaline microbial mat communities from Hot Lake, Washington, USA - Hot Lake Consortium UCC-LE | ecosystem: Environmental > Aquatic > Non-marine Saline and Alkaline > Hypersaline >... | reverse complement strand
ACCTCAGCCATACCCGTTTCCTGCTCGAGACCGGGGCATCGCACCGGCTGATGGCCAAGCTCGAGGCGCGCGCGCTCGACCTCGTGGTCGCCGCCGATCTCGGCGACAGCCAGCCCGACTGGGCCGAGGTGCATCCTCTTCTCGTCGAGCCCTTCATCGTTGCGATGCCGAAGGGCGCGGGGGAGGTGAACGCCGCGATCCGCTCGATGCCGTTCGTCCAGTACACAGAGCGCCATTTCATGGGCCGGCAGATCGCCGCGCGTCTCGCCCGGGAAGGCGTGACCTTCGAACACCGGTTCGAACTCGACAGCTACCATGCGATCATGGCGATGGTTGCCGAAGGGGCGGGATGGACGATCCTCACGCCCCTTGGCTACCTGCGCGCGGGACGGTTCCGCGATCAGGCCGAAGTCCACCCCCTGCCGTTCGCCCCGCTCGAGCGGCGGATCCAGCTTTCGGCGCGCCGGGGCGTGTTTCAGGACCTGCCGGAACGGGTCGCGGGACAGTTGAGAACGCTTCTGGCGGACCTCATCGTCGGCCCGGCGAAGGCCCGGATGCCGTGGCTCGGGGAGCGCCTTCGCGTGCTCTGAACAAAGCCCCCTTCATCTTCCTTCAAATACTTCGGGGAGGCGCGCGGCGCCGGGGCGGAGCCCCTCTCAGGCGACCGCGCGGCGCGTTCCCATGACCGCTTCGGCTGCTGCTGCCAGTGCGCCCGCGACAAGGTCGCATTCGTCAGGGGTCAGTCGCGCCGGCAGCCGCACGTCGCAGGCCCGCATGAGCATCGCGCGGGTTTTCGGAAGCTCCGGGGTGTCGTTGAGAAACTGCCAGTTCCAGAACGCCCTTGCGTTGTCCGCACTCGCGCCGAAGATCTGGACCGGCACGCCACGTTCACCGGCCTCGGCGGCGAAGGCCGCGGCCCCGGCGTCGGTCATGCCGACGAGGTTGAACTGGATCGAATCTGGCGCGCGTTCCTCGCCGTCGAGCGGGGCCGGCACCGACAGCCACGGCGACCTGTCGAGTTCTTCGGCCACGTGGTCGTGGTTGCGACGCCCGTCGCGCACCCGTCGGGGCACCTCGGGAATCTGGGCGCGCACCAGCGCAGCCGAGAGGTTCGACAGGCGCGTGTTGTAGAGCGGCAACCGGTTCTGCCAGCGTGCGCAGGCGTCGCCGAGTACGGGGTGCTTCTTCCAGTTGTGTTCGTAGGCGCCCGACATGATCACAGCGCGGGCCGCGAGATCCGCATCGTCGGTCACGAGAATGCCGCCTTCACCGGCGTTCAGGAGCTTGTAGGACTGGAACGAGAAGCAGCCGATGCGCCCGATGGTGCCGATGTTCCGGCCGCGCCATGTGGTGCCGAGCGAATGGGCGGCGTCCTCGATCACCGGCAGGCCGCGCGCGTCCGCCAGCGCCATGATGGCGTCCATGTCCGAGGTGTGGCCGCGCATGTGCGAGATCATCACCGCGCTGGCCCCCTCGAGCTTCGCCTCGAAATCGTCGAGGTCGATGCGGTAGTCGGCGCCGCATTCGACGAGCACCGGGGTGCAGTCGGCGTGGACGATGGACGATGGCACTGCAGCGAAAGTGAAGGCCGGGATCAGCACGCGGGCGCCGCGCGGCAGGTCGAGGGCCTTCAGCGAGAGAAAGAGCGCGGCCGAGCAGGAAGCGACGGCGAGGGCGTATTCCGTCCCAAGCATCTCCGCGAACTCGCGTTCGAGAAGTGTGACGGGTGCATCCTCGGCGGCGGTGTAGCGGAAGAGGTCGCCGGTCTCGAGTAGCCGTGCGACCTCGGCGCGGGCGGCTTCGGGAATGGGCTCGGACTGGTGGGGGTTGCTCGGTCTCGCCATGTTCGGTTTTCCTGAATATCGCTTTCAGGTAATCCGTAGCACATCAAGGCCGCCGAAGACAGTTGGAGGCTGGCCTCAAAGACCGAGGCGGTCGCGCGTGGCGTAAAAATGCATCGCGAGCGGCACGAGCGCGCGCCGCACCCATGGTCCGCCGCGAACCGGCGGAACGGGGAGGCCGGCCATCAGCTCGAACCGGGCGGTGTCGCCGAGCATCGCTTCGGCCGCGATCCTCCCTCCGAGGGTCGCGAGTGCCACGCCGTGGCCGGAATAGCCGCCTGCGCTCCAGACCCCGTCGTCGAGCTTCGCGAAATACGGATTGCGCGACCACGTGATCCCGAGCGTCCCGCCCCAGGCATGCTCGATGCGGGCACCCGCCAGCGCGGGGTAGAGGTCTGTCATCGGGCGACGCACCTTCGCCGCGATATCGCGGGGAAAGCGCAGCCCGTAGCTTTCGCCGCCTCCGAAGAGCAGCCGGTTGCCCTCCACCATGCGCCAATAGTTCACCACGAACCTGTCGTCGGCGAATGCCATCTCGCCGGCGATGGGCGGTTCGGGAAGGGGTTCGGTGACGATGACGAAGCTGTTGATCGGCAGCACCCGGGCGGCGACAGACGCATCGAGCCCGCCGCCATAGCCGTTGGTGGCCAGGAGCACCTTGCGGGCGCGGATGGTTCCGGTCGCGGTGCGAAGGGTCGTTCCTTCGCGCCCCGTGACCTCGGTGCCCTCGTGGAGGCGCGCGCCTTGCGCCCTGGCCGCGCGGGCGAGCCCGTGAACGAAGCGTAGCGGGTGAATGTGGCCTGCATCCCGGTCCAGTAGTCCGCCCGCGACATCGTCCGACCCGGCCAGCGCCCGCGCCGCCCGGCGGTCGAGAGGTTCGACGGCCTTGTATCCATAGGCGCGCCGCATGTGGTCGGCGAGGGCGTGGAGCGGCGCGACCCCCTTCTCCCGGCGGGCGACATTGGCGACGCCGTTGCGCCAGCCCGCGTCGATCCCGTGCTCGGCGATCAGGCGGCGCACCTCGCCCTTCGCCGCCTCGGCGAGATCCCAGAGCGCACGCGCGGTGGCTTTCCCATGATCCGCTTCGAGCGAGATCTGGTCGTGGCGCTGGCCCGAGCCGACCTGGCCGCCGTTCCGCCCCGACGCGCCGAAGCCGACCTTGCGCGCCTCCACCACGACAACATCCGCGCCCGCTTCGGCGAGCGCGAGGGCCGCCGAGAGCCCGGTGAAGCCTGCCCCGACGACGGCCACATCGGCGGTCGCGTCGCCGTCGAGCGGCGGGTATGATCCCGGCGCCTCGGCGGTCGCCTCGTACCAGCTGCCCGCGACCGGCCCGTTGGCGTGAAGCGGCGTCATACGTTCAGAAGCAGGTGCTCGCGTTCCCAGGGCGAGATGACCTGGAGAAATTCCTCGTATTCCTCGGCCTTGACGCGCTCGTAGACCCGGGCGAAGTCCTCTCCGAGGATCGTCCTCAGCTTGTGGGCCTCGGCGAAATACGCCAGCGCCTCGAAGAGGCCGCGGGGTATCGCCTGCTCGCTCGCGTAGGCGTCGCCTTTGAACTCCGCGGTGGGCTTGCGGTCTTCGATCATGCCGAGATAGCCCGCGGCCAGCGAGGCGGCGATGCCGAGGTAGGGGTTGCAGTCCATGCCCGGAACCCGGTTCTCGATCCGCCGCGCCTCGGGTTCGGAGATCGGCACCCTTATCGCCGTCGTCCGGTTGTCCGAGCCCCATTCGAGGTTCACCGGTGCGGCATGGTCCTTCACGTAGCGGCGGTAGGAATTGACGTAGGGTGCGAAGAGCGGCGTGGCCGCCGGCAGATGCGCCTGCAAACCGCCGATGAAGCGGTAGAAATGGGCGCTCGGGGTTCCGTCGGGTTCGGAGAAGAGGTTGCGGCCGGTCTTCGCATCGAGCACCGAATGGTGGATGTGCATGGCAGAGCCCGGCTCGTCGGCGATGGGTTTCGCCATGAACGTGGCGAAGCAGTCGTGCCTGAGGGCGGCCTCGCGAATGAGCCGCTTGAAGAAGAAGATCTCGTCGGCCAGCAGGACCGGGTCGCCGTGGCGGAGGTTGATCTCGAGCTGCCCCGCACCGCCCTCCTGGGTGATGCCGTCGATCTCGAAGCCCTGGGCCTCGGCGAAATCGTAGATGTCGTCGATCACGGGGCCGAACTCGTCGACCGCCGACAACGAGTAGCTCTGCCGCGCCGCCGCCGGTCGGCCCGACCGGCCCATCATCGCCGCGATCGGCTGGGTCGGGTCGATGTTGCGCGCGACGAGATAGAATTCCATTTCCGGGGCGACAACCGGCGTCCAGCCCTGTTCGTGAAAATGCGCGATGACCCGTTTCAGGACGTTGCGGGGCGACAGGCCGATGGGTCTGCCCTCGGCATCGAACGCGTCGTGGATGATCTGAAGCGTCGCGTCCGCCGTCCACGGAGCCGCCGTGGCGGTGGAAAGGTCGGGCCGCAGGATCATGTCGGGCTCGGTGTAGCCCTGTCCCGGAATCTCGGCCCATCCCCCGGTAATCGTCTGGAAGAAGATCGAGTTCGGCAGGTAGAACTGCGTCTGGGTTGCGAATTTCGAGGCCGGCATCGCCTTGCCCCGGGCGATGCCCGAGAGGTCGGAGATGACGCATTCGACCTCGTCGAGGCGCATCCCGTCGAGATAGGCCGCCGCGGTTCCCGGAATCTGGCCGAGCCAGGGTGCGCCGCTACCCATTGGCGCGCCTGAAGAAGTCCGCGATCCGGTCGGCCATCGAAGCACTGGCGACCGGCGCGTCGATGTTCGCTGCGGCATGGGCTACCGGCGCGGGCGGCATGTAGGGGCCGCGAATGTCGATCAGGCCGGAAAGCTCGGCACGACCATATTCGGGGTGGGCCTGGATCGTGAACGCCTTGCGGCCGTAGAGCATCGCGGCGTTCTCGCAGTATTTTGAGCGCCCGATCACCTCGGCCCCCTCCGGAAGCTCGACGACCTGGTCCTGGTGCCAGGCGGTCAGTGCGATCTCCTCGCCGTCGAAATCGTAGGTTTCGCGGCCCGCGCGCCAGCCTCCGGCGAATTGCACGACTTTCCCGCCCATCGCCTGGGCGATGACCTGGTGGCCGAAGCAGATGCCCACGATCGGCACGTCTTCGGTGAAGCTTCGGCGGATGAACTCCTCGAGCGGGGCGATGAACGGAAGATCGTCGTAGGCGCCGTGCTTCGAGCCGGTGATGAGCCAGCCATCGGCCTCGCCGGGACTTGCCGGAAACTCCATGTCGACGACGTTCCAGGTTTCGAAGTCGAAACCGTGCCCGCCGAGCAGCCGGTGGAACAGCGTATCGTTGTCGGGGTTGCCGCCCTCCTCGGCGAGGAGGAAGTGGCCTGCCTGCAGTATTCCGATCTTCATTCGACGAGCCTCAGAGTGATGCTCTCAGATACGCATTGGGCAGCGCCGCCACAAGCGGCTCATACGGTATCGAGATAGAGGTCGACCCGTTCCGCAGGAGACAGCTCGGCCTCCGCTTCCAGTTCCTGCTCCTTGGTCAGAACGAGGTTGCGGATGAGTTGGCGGGGCAGAAGGCGGGCGACGACCTCGCTGTCGCGGAACGCCGCGATGGCCGCCGCCCAGTCGGTGGGTATCTGCGGCAGGTCGGCGGCGTAGGCGTTTCCGGTGACGGGAGCCGGCGGTTCGGCCCCGCGCTCGATGCCGTCGAGCGCCGCGCCGAGGACCACCGCGAGCATGAGGTAGGGGTTGATGTCACCGCCCGCCACCCGGTGCTCGATGCGCCGCGCCCTCGGTGCGCCCGCAGGCACGCGGATCGCGGCTGTGCGGTTCTCGTAGGCCCAGGAGATGCCGGTGGGCGCATGGGCACCCGGCACCAGCCGGTCGTAGGACGAGCCGTGCGGGGCGAAAATCAGCGTCGAGGGCGCCATGGCGTCAAGGCAGCCCGCAACGGCGTTGCGCAGCGCCTCGGACCCCTTCGACGTGCCGTCGTCGAAGATGTTGCCGCCGCTTTCGTCGAGCACCGAGAAATGCATGTGCATCCCGTTGCCGGCGTAATCGGCGTAGGGCTTGGCCATGAAGCTCGCCGCGAAGCCGTGATTTCGCGCGAGCCCATGGGCGAGCAGCTTGAAGAGCCATGTATCGTCGGCGGCCTTCATCGCGGGTCCGTGGACGAGATTGATCTCGAACTGACCCATGCCGGCCTCGGAAATCGCCGTCTCGGCGGGAATGTCCATCGCCGCCGCTGCTTCATAGAGCTCGGAAAAGAACCCGTCGAAGGCATCGAGCGCGCGCAGGGACAGGATCTCGCCCCCGAGCCTCCGCTTGCCCGATCTCGGCGAGGGCGGAGGCTTGAGGTCGTCGCCGCCGTCGTCGATGAGATAGAACTCGAGTTCGGTGGCGACCTGCGGTTGCCAGCCGCGTTCGGCATAGCGGTCGAGCACGCGCGCAAGCGCATGACGCGGATCGCCCGCGAAGGGTTCGCCCTCCTCGGTGAACATCCACATCGGCAGAAGGGCGGTCGGGGTGTCGAGCCAGGGCATCGGCACGAAGCCGCGCTCGGTGGGTCTCAGCACCCCGTCGCGGTCGCCGGACTGAAACACTAGCGGCGAATTCTCGATGTCGTCGCCCCAGATATCGACATTGAGCACCGAAAGCGGCATCCGTGCGCCCTCGGCCATCAGCTTTTCGGCGAAGGCGACGGGGGTGCGCTTGCCGCGCGCCTGACCGTTGAGGTCCGACACCGCGATGCGCAGTGCCTTGGTGCCGGTCGGAAGGCTCATCGTGCGAGCAGCGGGCGGTACCGCACCCGGGTGCGGATGTCTTCGGGCAGGTGCCGGTTGAGCCGCCGGTTGATGAGCCCGAACGCCCCGATGAGCAGAAGTGTCAGCACGATGAAATATCCCGCCACGATCGGATATGGCACGAAGGGGTTGAACGTCTTGTCGGCGAAGTAACTGGCATAATAGAGCGCATCGCCCATCTGCTGCCAGGCGGGAAAGCCCGAGAAATAGACGAGTGTCGTCGCGTGGAACAGAAAGATCGCCTCGTTCGTGTAGGCGGGCCAGGCGAGACGCAGCATCGTCGGCCAGGTGATCTTGCGGAACTTCGCCCAGCCGGTGAAGCCGTAGGCATCCGCCGCCTCGAGGTCGCCTCGGGGGATCGAGCGCAGAGCGCCGAAGAAAATCTCCGCGGAATAGGCGGTGGTGTTGAGAAAGAGAACGATCAGCGCCCCCGCCCAGGCGCGGGTGAGCCAGCCCGTCTCTGCGGTGATGGTGACGATGCCGAGCGGTATCTCGATCCCGCCCCGGGGAAGCAGCACGAAGGCCTCGTATGCGAAGAAGAACTGGATGAAGAGCGGCGAGCCACGGAACACGAAGATGAACCATTCGGCCGGCTTGCGCAGCAGGCGTGAACGCGACGTGCGCGCCAGCGCCACCGCCGTGGCCGCGAAGAACCCGCCGAGAAGGGCAAAGAGGCCGAAGTAGACGTTCCAGATCATCCCCGATCCGATCAGCACGAATTGCTGACAGAGCGTGAAGTCCGACCGCGGCAGAAGACGCTCTCCGATGCCGAGCGAGCGCAGGCCGTAATCGGCGATGACCTCCCAGCAGCTCATGCCGGCACCGCCCGTCTCTGGGCTTCACCGGCCGCCGTGGCCTGCCCGTGAGAGAGCCGGGTGGTCAGCCGGCCCAGCACGATCTCGCTCACCTTGGTGAGCCCGAGATAGAAGACGAGAAGCGCGAGAAAGTACCAGAGCCGCCAGTCGGGGTGGGGGTAGTCGAACATCGGCCCCTTGGTGCCGCCGAGTTCGCGCGCCCAGTAGACGATGTCCTCCACTCCGAGGAGGAACAGAAGCGGTGTGGCCTTGACGAGGATCATCCAGAGGTTCGACAGGCCCGGCAGCGCGTAGGTCCACATCTGCGGCACGAGGATGCGCCAGAACGACTGGCGCGAGGACATGCCGTAGGCCTCGGCCGTCTCCATCTGGGCGCGGGGGACGGCGCGCATCGCCCCGGTAAGCACATTGGCGGCGAAGGCGCCGAAGACGATCGCGAAGGTCAGCACGGCGAGCAGGAAGCCGTAGCCCTCATGCACCCATTGCGGCGCGGTCGAGAGCGGCAGCTTCGCCTCGGGGCAGACGACGAAATCGTTGCCCTGCCACACTGGTTCGGTCCAGTCGGGACAGAGCGCCTGGTGGCGGAGCCATTCGAAGGCCTGGTCGAGGGCGATGACGAAGAACAGGAAGAAGACGATGTCGGGCACGCCGCGCACGATCGCGGTATAACCCTGCCCGAGCCACCTCAGCGGCAGGAGGCGCGAGCGCGCTGCCATTGCTCCCATGAAGCCGAAGGCGAGGGCCGTGGGCGCCGTGACGAGCAGAAGCAACATCACCGTGCCGAAGGAGAGATAGGCGGTGAGGTGCTTGCCGTTCGTGAGATAGCAGGCGAACCAGCGCCAGCCCTCGAGCACCGAGGGGTCTGTGCAGAAGGAGAACATCAGGCCGTCACCCGGACCACCGGCAGGGGCGCGCGAACCTTCCGGCGGTCCCCGTTGACGGGCGGCTCCGGGAGGGCGTGCGGTTGGCGCGGGCAGGCCCTCGCCTTTGCCGCCGACGCGACGGGCCGGTAGGTGACCCGCCTTGCATCATCTCCGTCCTGCCAGTCGATCTCCACGTGGATCTCCTGCGGGTGAAGGTCGCCATAGCAGCGGAAGGCCAGAATGTCGCGCGAGTGGTGCGATGTGTCGGGACGTTCCGCCGGCGGGACGTCGGGCGCCGCTCTGGGGTCGGTTCGGAGAAGGCAGGTTTCTGACATGCATCGCGCCGGGGTCGGCGGGGCGCGACCGGGCGCCCCGCCGCCTTTGAGCCTCACCAGGTGGTCGAGACCTGCCATTTCTCGATGAGCTCGTTCAGCGACCCGTCCTCTTTCATTGAATCGATCGCCGCGTCGAAGGCGGCGCGGAGTTCCGGGTCGCTTTCGCGCAGCCCCATGCCGACCCCGCCGCCGAGCGATACCGGCTCGCCCACCACCATCAGCTCGGGATTTGTCTCGATCATGCTCATGATGAACGAGCTGTCGGCGAGCGCCGCATCGACCTCGCTGTTGCGCACGGCGGCGACCGTTTCGTCGGGGGTGGGAAACTCGACAAGGGTCGCGCCGCTCTCGGCGACGTAATCTGCCTGGATCGTGCCGGTCTGCGCCGCGATCACGCCGCCCTCGAGGTCGACGCCCTCGTCGAGCGCCATGTAGAGCGAAGGGTCGGGCGGCGTGTAGGGTTGGGTGAAGTCGATGACTTCTTCACGCTCGTCGGTGATCGACATGCCCGCGATGATGACGTCGTAGTTCCCCGAGACGAGGTTCGGAATGATCGAGTCCCAGTCGTTCTTCACCCACTCGCAGGTGAGGCCGGCGCGGGAGCAGAGTTCGTCGCCAAGCTCGCGCTCGAACCCGTCGATCTCGCCGTCGTCATTGATGAAGTTCCACGGCTCGTATGCGCCTTCGGTGCCCAACCGGACGACGTCCTGGGCGAAGGCCGTGCCCGCCGCGAGCACGAGGGCGGCGGTAGTGAGGATCAGTTTTTTCATTTCTGTCTCCCTGACTTGTGGTTCATGCGGCCGAGGCGGAAAGGAACTGCCTCAGCCTCGTGGATTGGGGCGTGTCGAAGAGCGGCCCGGGCCGCCCCTCTTCCTCGATCTTGCCCTGGTGAAGAAAGATGACATGGTCGGACACGTCGCGCGCAAGGCTCATGTCGTGGGTGACGATGACCATGGTGCGGCCTTCCTCGGCGAGCGCCTTGATCACCCGGATCACCTCCTGTTCGAGCTCGGGGTCGAGCGCCGAGGTTGGCTCGTCGAAAAGAAGCGCGCGCGGCTCCATGCAGAGCGCGCGGGCGATGGCGGCGCGCTGTTGCTGGCCGCCGGAGAGCTGGGCGGGGTAGACATCGCATTTGTCGCCGATGCCGACCTTGTCGAGATAGCCACGCGCCGCCGTCTCGACGTCCTTGCGGTCGCGCTTCAGCACGGTGACCGGGGCTTCCATGACGTTTTCGAGGATCGTCATGTGCGCCCAGAGATTGAACTGCTGGAACACCATCGAGAGATTGGTGCGGATGCGGGTGACCTGGGCGCGGTCGGCGGGGTGGCGGGCATGGCCGTCGCCGCGCCAGGCGATGGGTTCGCCCTCGAAGCGGATCTCGCCCCGCTGGCTGTCCTCGAGAAGGTTGGCGCAGCGCAGAAGCGTCGACTTGCCCGAGCCCGACGAGCCGATGAGCGAGACGACATGCCCCCGCGGCGCGGCGAGATCCACGCCCTTGAGGACTTCAAGCGCGCCGTAGGACTTGTGAAGCCCCTCGATCTCTATGACTGGTGCGGTTTCGTTCACGGGCGGCGGCCGTTCCCCAGGGTCGCCGAAGTAAGGCGCGGATCGGCCTGTATTGCAACGCGTTTTTGCCCCGTGACGTGGCGGCAGGCTCAGTCTGCCGCGGGAAACGGCAGGCGGGGCACCGAAAGATAGTCGTCCGGGCGGAACCGGACGAAGCTGGGGCCGAGGGCGGCGGCCACGGCGTTCGCGACGCGGCCTGCGTCGAAGCGGCGGGCGGTGATGAAGGGCAGCGCGGGGGTCGGTCGTGTCCGGGCGACCACGCGCAGCCGGTCGGCGACCTCGGGCATGTGGCGTTCGACGAGGCGCCAGGTCGCGGCGTCGAGGGCGGCGATGTCGGCCCGTCCGTCGGCGATTTCTCGGGCCGAACCGTGGTGCGAGCCGGTGAGGCTGATCTCGCCGGAAAGCGCAAGCCCCTGTTCCTGCACCCAGAATGCCAGCGCGCCCCAGCCCGACTGGCTCATCGGCTCGTTGACGGCGACCCGGGCAGCGAGAAGCTCGCCGACCCCGCGCGGGTCGTCGGCGCGGGCGGCGATGACGCTCTGGTAATGGCCCGGCGGGCAGCCGTCGAGACCGGGGTCCGGCGCGCCGACGAGATGGGTTTTCTCGTTGAGTTCCAACGAGAAGGGCAAGCCGCAGGTCTGGCCGAGCATGAGGTCGGGGTGGCGCCAGAGCGACCAGGGGTCGCCGCCGCGCGTCAGGGTGTCCGGGGCGTCGAAGCCCTCGGCCCTCAGCGCGTCGCGGAGACGGGTCCAGAATGCGTCCGTCGCGGCCCGTTCCTCGGGCCAGTCGTACATCGGCAGGACCGCGATCACCCTTTGTTTTCAACCCGTTGGCGGGCCAGGGCGGAGTCGCGGTCGTTGACGCCGAGCATCGGGGCGACGAGCCTCAGGAGGGCGTCCTCCTCGTGGTCGCGCACCCCGTCGGCGAGGGCGACCTTCCACAGGGCCTCGATGACGTGCATCCGGTCCTCGTAGTCCACCGCGGTCTTGATCGCGCGGGTGAACCGGACCGTGTCGGGGGCCTCGGCCTCGAGTTCCTCGGCCTCACGGTGCAGCTTCGCGACCTCGAAGGGCGAAAGATTGTGCTGCGCTTTCAGGATGTTGTCGATCGTTGCGCGTTCTTCGTCGGTATAGTCGCCGTCGGACTTGGCGACGCGGACGAGAAGGGCCGCGAGGGCCAGGCGCGCGTCGGGTTCGGGCAGGCGCTCGGGGGCGGACCCCGAGAGCGCACGGAGGATATCTGCGATCATCGGGGAGATATAAGCGGGAGGCGGGGGGCCGGAAAGGGCTGTCTGCCAAGTGTATGGCAAAGTGTATGGCAGGCGTATGGCAGGGCGTATGGCAGCGGCACGTTGGGGTGAGCGCGGTTTATGGCGCGGGGCTCGCGCGGAAATGACTGGACGGGTCGCGCCGCCGGTGGCAGCGGTGGGTCGGAAACGGCCCCCGTGGGGGGCACGGAGAGGGAGTTGAACGATGCGGACAGGACATCTAGCGGGTGCCGCGCTGGCGCTGGGGCTTCTCGCGGGGGCGGCGTGGGCGCAGGACGCGGATCACGCGGGCCACGGGGCGGCGACGGTAACAGAGGAGAACGCGGCGGTGCGCGCCTACATGGAGGCCAACGCGCGGATGCACGCGGAGATGGACATCGACTTCACCGGCGACGCCGATGTCGACTTCGTTCTGGGGATGCTCGCCCATCACCGGGGGGCTGTGGAGATGGCGCAGGTGGTTATCGCGCACGGGACCGACCCGGAGGTGCGCGCGCTGGCCGAGGAGATCGTCGCCGCGCAAGAGGCGGAGATAGCGTGGATGGAGGGATGGCTGGAGCGCAATGGCCGGTAGGCCGGGCTTCAGCCCGGCAGCACCGTTGCATGGCGGGCTGAAGCCCGCCCTACGGGTGGTCGCGCGGTGCGCGCAAAGCGCACACGCTACGATATAAGAAGGCGCACCCTACGCTCGTTGCGAATGGTGAGAACTACGGGCAGAGATGTGGCGGAGCGGTGCGGCAGGAATGGGGAAGGGCCGGGGCGGTTCCGTGGGAGCATGGAAACGGTGTGTTCGGCCCGCGTCATTCCGCGGGAGCGAGGGCGCGCACCGGAAAGCGGTCGCCGCGGACCGGTTTCGGCGTCGATCGGGCGGAGCCCCGGGGTTGGGTCGCCGTGGCGGGAAGCGGGTTGCGAGGGGGGATGGTGGGCAGATCGCCCACCCTACGCTCGCTCGCCGCCGCCCATAGAGCGGTGTCGGATGACGTTGGGTTGATGCGCTGCCTAAGGGCGTTACTCATCATAACTCAGCTTCGGTTTCGCCCATGTGTCGCCGACTTCAATAGACATACTAATTTTTGCCCGCTTGTTGTTTGGCTTCACCATCCTAAAATTTGGATCAAGTGGTTCGGCATAAATCGTCTCGAAATTCACTTTTCCAAGATTTATCGTTTCGGGCTCTTGTCCCTCTTCTTTGGTTGTGAACCTTGTACTCCAGTATTTGAACCCGCGCGTCGGATAACCTTTGCTGAGATCAAATCGAAGATCTTTTCTCGGATATCCTGGCGCCCATAGTTCACAGAATCCAATCTCGACTTGCCAAAACAAAATCTTGGAAAAGCCGTGCGTCTCCTTGCTTGCACCGGCCCGCATCGCCTCAATATTATCAATACTTGGTCTTACAAGTTCTTCATGCTTCTGGTGGGCGTGCAGGATCAACCAGCACTCATCTGCCTTGGTTTCTGACATATAGGTTCTAGATCTAGCCCGTTTTGACTGAATTGCTTCACGAACCCACATGTGTGGCTCGAAGGCGAAAACTACCTCTTTACCAGATAAGGGGGGCTCAGAGCGTACCTTAAACTTCCTGTGGTAATATCGGATCACTCGGTTCGACGGAATGCCAGTTGCTTCTGCGCATACCGTTTTTCCGTCGAGTTCGAATAGGTAGTCAGGATTGTCTTTTGTCTTCCTAGGAATAAGCCTTGCCCTCTTTCCAAAGAAATCTGTCTGAAGGGCAGATTCAATTTGTTTCTCTGTAGCTGTAGGTTCGCTGCGCAACTTTACACCAACCTCGACGCCTCAACCGCCGCCCTGACAAAATCCGCAAACAACGGATGCGGGGCAAACGGCTTGCTCTTCAGCTCCGGGTGAAACTGCACTCCGATGAACCAGGGGTGGTCCTTCACCTCGACGATCTCCGGCAGGCGCCCGTCCGGGCTCATACCTGAAAAGCAAAGCCCCGTCTCCTCGAGCCTCTCGCGGTACTTCACGTCGACCTCGTAGCGGTGGCGGTGGCGTTCCTCGATCGCCGTCGCCCCGTAGACCTCCGCCACCTTCGAGCCGGTCTTGAGGTTCGCGGTGTAGGCGCCGAGGCGCATGGTGCCGCCCTTGTCGTCCTCGACTTTCCGTTTTGCCGTCTTGTTGCCCTGCACCCATTCCTTGAGGTGGTAGACGA
>Ga0008833_1001150_pt1 | contig 13654 bp, 9 predicted proteins | sample HotLakConsoUCCLE_FD_62216 | JGI IMG/M metagenome (GOLD analysis project Ga0008833, IMG submission 62216) | Hypersaline microbial mat communities from Hot Lake, Washington, USA - Hot Lake Consortium UCC-LE | ecosystem: Environmental > Aquatic > Non-marine Saline and Alkaline > Hypersaline >... | reverse complement strand
CGGTCATGTTGTCGACGGCGACCGATCTCGGCGAACTGGCGAAGATCGAACCAACCGACTATGCGGCGGAGTGGAAATGGGACGGCATTCGCGTCCAGGCGGTGGCGGAGGCAGGTACGCGGCGGCTTTACTCGCGCACCGGCGACGACATTTCCGGCGCGTTCCCGGATGTCATTGCGGCAATGGACTTCGATGCCGCGGTCGACGGCGAACTGCTCGTCGGGTCACCGCCGGACCACACCGGTAGTTTTTCTGACCTGCAGCAGCGGCTCAACCGCAAGACCGTCACCGACAAGCAGTTGAAGACTCATCCTGCCTTCGTGCGCTGCTACGATCTGCTCCATGACGGCGGAGACGATCTGCGGCCCCTGCCCTTCGCGCAGCGCCGCCAGAGGCTGGAGGCGTTCATCGCCGAGCTCGACTCGCGACGCTTCGACCTGTCGCCTCTGGTGGAATTCGGCAATTGGGAGAAACTGGAGGCTCTGCGCACGGCACCACCGCACCCCGTCATCGAGGGCGTGATGCTGAAGCGGCACGATTCGCCCTACGTGCCGGGCAGGCCGCGCGGACCCTGGTTCAAGTGGAAGCGAGACCCGCACACGGTGGACGCGGTGCTGATGTATGCCCAGCGCGGCCACGGCAAGCGCTCGAGCTTCTATTCCGACTACACCTTCGGAGTCTGGACCGGCGAGGCTGGCGCGCCGCAACTCGTGCCGGTCGGCAAGGCTTATTTCGGCTTCACCGACGAGGAATTGAAGCAGATCGACCAATTCGTGCGCGACAACACCATCGACCGTTTCGGCCCGGTGCGCGCGGTTCGCGCGGAGCCAGGCCATGGGCTTGTGCTGGAAGTCGCCTTCGAGGGGCTGGCCCGTTCGACGCGGCATAAATCCGGTGTCGCGATGCGCTTTCCACGCATTTCGCGGCTACGATGGGACAAGCCGCCGCATGAGGCGGACCGACTGGAAACACTTCAGGCGATGCTCGTCTAACGTGCCGGCGCCACCGAGATCGAGTGGATGCGCACCGACCGCCCCTGATTATCGATGTCCGAATTGATGGTGATCGCGCCGGCACCGTCTGGATTGGCGTTGGCCAGTTGCACCTCGAACAGGAAATCCTCCTGCGTGATGCCGACCAGAAAGCGGCGGCGGCCGCAATCGCCGAGTCCGGCGAAATCGCACTCGATCGAGATCTGCGTTTCGCCGGCCTCCTCCTCGGCGCTCGCCGAGATACGGAAGACCGCCCGCGTTCCGGCAATGGTCTGCAACGCTCCCTCTCCTATGCCGAAGCGAACCGGTGCGCCCGAGGCGCCCGATCGCGCCTGCACGAAGACCTCGCCATCCGCTTCGTCGGCGGCGGCCGTGGCATCGCCGGAGGCAGTAACGGTCGTCGGGTCCGCCGGGTCGAAGAGCCTGATCCAGCTGGCGTCGTCTCGGGCACGAATAATCTGACCCGGGGTCGCCGCAGCGGGCTGGTCCGGCGCCGCGGGTTCTTCGGCCAGTTGCGGCTCACCTGGTTCTGTCGGCATTGCGATGAGGCCCGATTGCCAGACCCACCAGCCGCCGGCAGCCAGTGCCGCAAGTATCAGCACGAAAAGAACGGGCCCGGTCCATGAGCGCCGGCCGGCAAGAAGAACACGCGCCTCGTCGCGCTCACCGGCCAGGTCGGCTTCGGTCATGGCCCGCGGACGAGACGGCGCACGGCGGACTGGCGCGGCATCGAGCGTCGGTTCGATCCGCCCGTCGGCAGGAGGAGCAGACGCTGCCGCGCGGGGTGGTGGCGACGCGGAATCGGCGGCCGCCACCGGCGCATTCGCCGCGGGCGCGCTGGCCGCCATCGCCGGCACATATTCGGTCTCGATCTCGTAGACCTTCGCCTTCAGGTCATCGCGCCGGCGCTGGCGCAGATCTTCTGTGATTTCGGACTTGCCGGCGAGCGTTCGCTCCAGCGCGGCGAAGGCGGAACGGTAAATCCGCTCGCGAAAGGCACGATCATTCGCGTCGCCCTTGTCGAGCGCATTTCTGATAGCACGTTCGATCCCGTCCAACTGCTGGCGTCCCTTCCCGGTTCCCCGACATCGATATCGCGAGCGGCCGCGGCGATCAACGACCACGACCCAAATGCGTGATTGCTACGCACGTCCAATTTGCTACACACTGACGTTTACGCAAACGTCAAAATTGGAGGACCGACATGGCGCTGCCGGATATTCTCAAGCACAGGCTTCGCATTCCCGTCGTCGCCGCTCCGATGTTCCTCATCTCGCATCCCCCGCTGGTCACGGCGCAATGCAAGGCAGGTATCGTCGGCTCCTTCCCGGCGCTCAACGCACGTCCGCAAAGCCAGCTCGACGAATGGCTCTCGCAAATCGAGGAGGAACTCGCCGCCCATGACGCAGCCCATCCGGACCAGCCGGCAGCCCCCATTGCCGTCAACCAGATCGTGCACAAGTCGAACAACCGCCTCGAGCAGGATCTGGCCGACTGCGTGAAGCACAAGGTTCCGATCGTCATCACGTCGCTCGGCGCCGTGGAGGAAGTCAACCAGGCGGTGCATTCCTATGGCGGCATCGTGCTGCATGACGTCATCCACGACCGCCATGCCAGGAAGGCGATCGAGAAGGGTGCCGACGGGCTGATCGCGGTGGCAACCGGCGCCGGCGGCCATGCCGGAACCCTGTCGCCTTTCGCGCTCATCCAGGAGATCAGGCAGTGGTTCGACGGCCCGCTGCTGCTGTCGGGCGCCATCGCCAATGGCGGTGCGGTGCTGGCCGCCCAGGCGATGGGCGCGGATCTGGCCTATATCGGCTCTCCCTTCATCGCCACGAGCGAGGCGCGGGCGGTCGACGCCTACAAGCAGATGATCGTCGAAGGCAAAGCCGCCGATATCGTCTATTCCAACCTCTTCACGGGCGTGCATGGCAACTATCTCAAGGGCTCCGTGCGCAATGCCGGCATGGATCCCGACAATCTGCCCGAATCGGACCCCACCAAGATGAGTTTCGCCAGCGATTCCACCAAGGCCTGGAAGGACATCTGGGGCTGCGGCCAGGGCATCGGCGCCGTCGATGCCGTCATGGGTGCGGGCGAACTGGTCGATCGGCTGGCGCGCGAATACGAGGAGGCGAAACGGCGTCTCGCTGCATGACCGCCAAGCCCGCGCGGGAGCAAGATCCGGCCCAGGCGCTGACCGCCATCGTCATGATGCTGACGGCCTGCGCGCTTCTGGCGGGCACGACCCTGATCGCCAAGACGCTCGGCCCCGTCGGCTCAGGTACCGACGCGCTGCACCCGCTTCAGGTCACGGCGGGCCGCTTCACCTTCGCGGCCATGGCGCTCCTGCCGTTCATCCTGTGGCATCGGCCGCCCTTCCGCGGTGCGGCCTGGGGCAATCACGCCATGCGCGTCTGCTTCGGCTGGGCGGGCGTGTCCTGTCTCTTCGCCGCCGCTTCGATGATGCGGCTGGCAGATGCGACCGCGATCAGCTTCCTCATTCCGATCGTCGCCATGATCCTGGCCATTCCGCTGCTCGGCGAGAAAGTCGGCCCGTGGCGGTGGGGCGCGGCCGGCATCGCCTTCGCGGGCGCCGTCGTCCTGACCGAACCGGGATCGGGCGCCATCCAGCTGGCCGCGCTGATTGCTCTGCTGGCCGCCTTCTTCATGGGCGCCGAGGCGATCCTCATCAAGAAGCTCAGCGATTCCGAGCCGCCCTTGCGCATCCTCGCGATCAACAATCTGGCCGGCACGGTCCTCGCCCTGACGGCCGCCTTCTTCGTATGGCGCTGGCCATCGCCCGATCAGTGGCTGCTGCTCGTGGCTCTGGGCTTCACCATGGTCAGCGTGCAGGCGCTGTTCATCCAGGCCCTGCGGCGCGGCGATGCGAGCTTCATCATGCCCTTCTTCTACACGACGCTGATTTTTGCCGCCTTCTACGATTTCGTCACCTTCGGCGAGATCCCGACCCTGTCGGCCTGGACGGGTGCCGGCCTCATCATAGCCGGTGCGCTGGTGGTCGCGTGGCGCGAGCGCGTGGTGCGGGCACGCCAGGCCCTCAATGCGAAAAGGCCCGACGCGGGGCCGGGCCTTTCCTGATCGTCATGTGACTGCACTTACGAAGCGTTGCGCGCGGTCTCGAGCCATTCGTCGACCTCGTCGCGATTGTTCTCGATCCACTTAGTGGCGGACAAGAAAAACCCCGGCGAAACAACACGTTCCGCCGGGGCCAGAAAAATGCTGCAGTGGCTCAGTTGGCGCCGATTTCCGTGATGCGACCGTCGAGATAGGGCTCATAGGGCGCATTGTTGGACAGATATTCGGCCACCGCCTCCTCGAGACCAGGCCCGTAATCATAGGGGTCGATCGCATTGGAGGCGAAGAGCGCATAGCCGTCGCCACCCCCGCGCATGAAGTTGTTGGTCACCACGCCATAGGTCTCGTCCTCGTCGATGGGCACCCACTCGCCGTCTTCCATGACTTCGACGGACTTGATGCGGCCCTCGTTCGGCGCCACCGACTTGTCGAAGGAATAGCGCAGCCCGGAGACCTGCGGGAACTTGCCGGCACCCTCCTCGATGTCGTTGACCGCCGCCTCGAGCGACGCGACGATGTCGGCGCCCGACAGCCGCATGGTGGCGATCGTATTCTGGAAGGGCAGAACCGTCAGCACGTCACCAACTGTCGCGGTACCGGCGCCGATGGAAGCACGCAGGCCGCCACCGTTGACGATCGCGATAGTCATGCCCTGGTCGGCGGTGCGCGCCAGCATGGCATCGGCGACGAGATTGCCCATCTGGCATTCACGCGCGCGGCAGTTGTCGCGGCTGCCGTCGATGTCCGCGGTCACTTCCGCGACGGGCGTGCCCGTCATCTGCTCGATCGGGCCCGAAAGCGCGGCAACCCGCTCCTCGATTCCAGGATCCGGCTCGACCGAAGCATCGAGCAGGATGGTATCGCCGGTGGCCTCGGCCACATATCCCTCATCGTCGAAGGTGAGCGCCAGTTCGCCCAGATATTTCGAATAGGCATAGGCCTGGACGATGGGGATCGCCTTGCCGGCAGGGTTCTCCACCATGGTCGCGTAGGCGGGCGTCTCGTCGTCCTCGTTGGACAGGAGCGTGTGGCTGTGGCCGCCGATGATCGCCGCGATGCCTTCCACTTCGGCGGCGATCTGCTGGTCACGCACGAAGCCGACATGCGACAACAGGATCACCTTGTCGAGATCCTCGTCCGAGCGGATGCGCGTCACGGCATCGCGGAGGTACTCGATCTCGTCGTCGAAGCTGATGTTTGGACCGGGCGAGGAAATGGTCGCGGTATCCGGCGTCAGCACGGACAGAATGCCGATCTTCTCGCCATTCACCTCGAGCACCGCCCATTCGTCGACCAGACCGCCCAGGCGCTCATCGCCGGTGATCACCGTGTTGCCGGAGATCACGGGGAACTCGGCCGTTTCGATGAAATCGGCGAGCACGTCCGGACCGTCATCGAACTCGTGGTTGCCGACCGCCATCACGTCGAAGCCTATCGTGTTCATGAACTCGACCTCGGCGCTGCCCTTGTAGGTCGTGTAGAAGAGCGAGCCCATGAACTGGTCGCCGGCGTCCAGCGTGACGACGTTGGCGCCTTCGTCTTCCAGCTGGCTCCGGCGCTCCCAGATCTTGGTGGCCAGTCGCCCGACGCCGCCAAAACAGCTGCCTTCGTTCTCGTCGGAGGCCGAGCAGGTGGAATCGTAGCGGCTGACCGATTCAATGCGCGAATGCATGTCGTTGATGTGCAGGATGTTAAGCGTGAACGCGCCCTCCTGAGCGCGCGCGGTCTTCATGTGGAAGAAGCCTGCACCCGTCAGGGCGCTGCCGGTCACCATCAGGCTTGCGCCGGCCACCTGAATGAACCGCCGGCGGTCCACTGTGCCAGGCTCGGCTGTCACTGGTCTTTCCTTTGCGCTGTATCTAAGCATCGACGCCTCCAGTTTTTCTCGGTTCTCGAGTGTTCCCAAATCTATCTTACAGTTGGATGACGCCCGCCCTGGCGTTCTCCCGGCCCACGGCGGACCGTAACAACAATCGATGTTTTCCCGCCCCTCTTCCAGGGTCAAGCAAAAACACCGTCTCGACGGGAATTGTTTTGCCGGCGCAGCATCAGCGCGTGTTGGAATAGCAAAGGTCGGTTCATGCCGGGGCTTGCAAGGCAGCAGAGTGCCCCAGCGCTGCCTAGTGCGCGTCGGAACACAGTGCGTGATCGCCCAGTGCGCGCAGGACGTAGCAGTCGCCGACATTTTCGCCCGAGCAGCAGGAGCATATGCGCTCCAGTTCGCGCTCCAGCCGGCGAAGCCTGCCGATCCGCTCGCGAACGGCCGCCAGCTGGTCTGCGGCGATCCTGTCGGCCTCGGCGCAGGGGCGCTCGGGATGTCCGCTTAAATCGATCAGTTCGCGGATGGCGTTTATGCCGATGCCGAGGTCGCGCGCGTGACGGATGAAGGACAACCGGTCGAGTTCGGCCCCGGCGTAGCGGCGCTGATTGCCCTCGGTCCGCTCTGGCGCGCCCAGCAGGCCGACCTGCTCATAGTAGCGAATGGTCGGGACCTTGACCCCGGTGCGACGTGACAGCTCGCCGATCGAATACATCGAAATACCCACTTGAAGCTCTAGTGACTAGAGGAACTACCTTGTTGGCGTACAACAGGCAAGGAATTGAATCATGAGCGCATCCTGCGGTCACTCGCATGCAAAATTCGACGGGCTTTCCGACAGCTACAAGCGGCGGCTGTGGCTGGTCATCTTCATCAACGCCGCCATGTTCGCCGTCGAGATGACGGCCGGCCATCTCGCGCAGTCGCAGGCGCTGAAGGCAGACGCACTCGATTTCTTCGCCGACGCGGTCACCTATGGCATCTCGCTGGCGGTCATCGGCGCAACCCTGCGCGTCAGGGCCACCGCGGCGTTTGCCAAGGGCCTGAGCCTCCTGGCGATCGGCGCATGGGTGTTCGGCTCGACGGTCCATCGCGTCATCGTCCAGGGCACACCCGATGCGGAACTGATGGGCTTCATTGGTGTGCTGGCGCTCATCGCCAATCTGGCGAGCGTCCTCATCCTCATGGCCTACAAGGATGGCGACTCGAATGTGCGGTCGGTCTGGCTCTGCTCACGCAACGATGCCATCGGCAACGTCGCCGTGATGATCGCCGCGCTCGCCGTCTGGGGTACGGCCACGGTCTGGCCTGACCTGATCGTCGCCGCCATCATGGCCGGGCTGTTTCTCTATTCGGCGATCCAGATCCTGAGCCAGTCATGGCGGGAGTGGTCCGCCGAAAAGGCAGACACGCTGCATGAGCATACGCACTGACGATCGGTCCGCAAAACGCCAAAAGGGGCCGCTTGGGCCCCTTTCTCATGCGTTCCTGCAAACGCTCAGGGCGCCTTCGCCGCCGCAACCGCACGCTTGGCCATCACCACCACCAGATTGGCGCGGTACTCGGCCGAGGCGTGGATGTCCGACATCAGGTCGTCGGGGGAAACCGAGACGCCGTCCAGCGCCGCGCCGTCGAAATTGCCGCCCAGCGCCTGCTCGATCTCGCTGGCGCGGAACACGCCATCGTCGCCGGCCCCGGTCACCGCCACCCTTACATCGCTGCCGCGTTTAGCTACGAACACGCCTGTCAGCGCATAGCGGGAGGCGGGGTTGGGGAATTTCGAATAGCCGCACTGGTCTGGCGCGGTGAACCTGACCGAGGTGACGATCTCGCCCTCCTCCAGCGCCGTCTCGAACATGCCGGAGAAGAAGTCGTCCGCTGTGATCTCCCTTTGGTCGGTCACGATGGTCGCGCCGAGCGCCAGGAGGGCTGCAGGATAATCGGCGGCCGGATCGTTGTTGGCGATGGAGCCGCCGATGGTGCCCATGTGGCGCACATGCGGGTCGCCGATATGGGCCGCCAGATGGCTGATCGCGTGGCAAGCCTTCGCCAGCTCCGCATGCGTGGCGACTTCGGCATGGGTGGTGCCCGCGCCGATCGTCACCTCCTTGCCGGAGACCGTGATGCCCTTCAGCTTGTCGACATGGCGCAGATCGATCAGGTCGGAAGGCGCGGCCAGCCGCGTCTTCATCGCCGCGATCAGCGTCATGCCGCCGGCAAGCAGCTTGCCGTCATCGGAAGATTTCAGGAGCTTCACGGCGTCGTCGACGGAGGAAGCGCGGTGATAGTTGGTCTGGTACATGATGAATCTCCCTCAGTGCCGTGTCGCCGATTTCAGCGCAGACCAGACCGCCTGCGGCGTTGCCGGCATGGTCAGGTCGTTGGTGCCGATGGCGTCCGTTATCGCATTGATGACTGCCGGCGGCGACCCGATGGCCCCCGCCTCGCCACAACCCTTGATGCCCAGCGGATTGCCCGGACAAGGCGTGTTGGAGGTCGAGACCTGGAAGGACGGCAAATCGTCGGCGCGCGGCATGGTGTAGTCCATGTAGCTCGCCGTCATCAGCTGGCCCGACTCCGCATCGTAATGGGTGCCCTCGAGCAGCGCCTGGCCGATGCCCTGCGCCAGCCCGCCATGAACCTGCCCCTCGACAATCATCGGGTTGATGATGTTGCCGAAATCGTCGGCAGCCACGAACTGAACGATTTCCGTCTTGCCCGTATCGGGGTCGACTTCCACCTCGCAGATGTAGCAGCCGGCCGGGAAGGTGAAGTTGGATGGATCGTAGAACGCCCCCTCCTTCAACCCCGGCTCCATGCCTTCCGGCAGATTGTGCGCGGTGTAGGCGGCGAGCGCCACCTGGAACCACGGCACCGTCTTGTCGGTGCCCGCGACCTTGCACTCGCCATTCTCGATGACGATGTCGCCCTCGTCGGCTTCCATCAGATGCGCGGCGATCTTCTTGGCCTTGGCCTCGACCTTGTCGAGCGCCTTGACGATTGCCGACATGCCCACGGCGCCGGAGCGCGAGCCATAGGTGCCCATGCCCATCTGCACCTTGTCGGTATCGCCATGCACGATGCTGACGGTGTCGAGACCGACGCCGAAGCGGTCGGCGACAAGCTGGGCGAAAGTGGTCTCGTGTCCCTGGCCATGGCTGTGCGATCCGGTCAGGACCTCGACGGTTCCGGCGGCATTGACCCGAACCTCGGCCGATTCCCAGAGACCGACGCCGGCCCCCAGCGAGCCCACCGCGGCCGACGGCGCGATGCCACAGGCCTCGATGTAGCAGCTCATGCCGATGCCGCGCAGCTTGCCGCGTCCCTTCGCCTCCGCTCGCCGCGCCTCGAAGCCGGCATAGTCTGCCGCCTGCATCGCCGCTTCCAGCGAGGTCTCGTAGTCGCCGGCGTCGTAATTCATGATCACCGGCGTCTGGTAGGGAAACTCGCGAATGAAGTTTGTCCGGCGAAGCTCGGCCGGTGGAACGCCCAGCTCATGCGCCGCCGTCTCGACCACCCGCTCCAGCAGATAGGTGGCTTCCGGGCGGCCGGCCCCGCGATAGGCATCGACTGGTGCGGTGTTGGTGTAGACGGCACGGACATTGGCGTGGATCGCCGGGATGACATATTGCCCCGACAGCAGCGTCGCATAGAGATAGGTCGGGACGGCGGAGGAAAACAGCGACATGTAGGCGCCGAAATTGGCAATGGTGTCGACCTTCAGCGCCGTCATCTTGTTGTCGGCGTCGAATGCCAGCTGCACTTCCGAGACGTGGTCCCGGCCATGTGCGTCGGTCAGGAAACTCTCGGTGCGGTCGGCCACCCACTTGACCGGCACGCCCGATTTCTTCGATGCCCACAGGCAGACGATCTCCTCGGGATAGATGTAGATCTTCGACCCAAAACCCCCGCCGACATCGGGCGCGATAACGCGCAGCTTGTTTTCCGGCGCGACGTTGTAGAACGCGCTCATCACAAGGCGCGCGACATGCGGATTCTGGCTGGTCGTCCAGCAGGTGTAGTGATCCTCCGCCTTATCGTAGTGACCGAGGGCCGCGCGCGGCTCCATGGCGTTTGGCACCAGCCGGTTGTTGACGATCTTCATCTTCGTCACGTGGGCGGCCTTGGCGATCGCCTCGTCGACTGCCTTGGCCTCTCCGATCTCCCAGTCGTAGATCAGATTGCCCTTGGCCTCGGGATGGATCTGCGGCGCGCCGGCTTCCAGCGCCGAAACGGCTGCGGTGACGGCTGGCAGTTCCTCATAGTCGATGGCGACCGCTTCGGCGGCATCGCGCGCCTGCGCCTTCGTCTCGGCCACCACGATTGCCACCGCGTCGCCCACATAACGAACCGTCTCGGTGGCCAGCGGCGACCAGGCGCCCATGTTCATGGGCGTGCCGTCCTTGGAATGGATCATCCAGCCGCAGATGAGATTGCCGATGCCGTCGGCCTGCAACTCCTTGCCGCTCAGCACGGCGATCACGCCGGGCAGGGCCTTGGCCGCATTGACGTCGATGCTCTTGATCTTCGCATGTGCATGGGGCGAGCGCACGAAGGCGGCATGTTTCATGCCGGGCACCACCATGTCGTCGACGTAGCGGCCGGCGCCGGTGATGAAGCGCCTGTCTTCCTTGCGCGCCACGCGGGCGCCAATGCCTTCAATACCCATCAGAGTTCTCCTCCCGAACTGCGGTGACTGGTAATTTGCGGACGGCCGCGCGCGGCCAAGCGTCCTGTTCCTCCGCTAGGCCGCCTTGGCCTTGCCGGCCGCCATCTGTTCGGATGCGGCGAGGATGGCCTTGACGATGTTGTGATAGCCCGTGCAGCGACAGATGTTGCCTTCGAGCTCGGCACGCACTGTCTTTTCATCGAGGCCGCCGGGGTGGCGCTTGATCATGTCGACCGCGGACATGATCATGCCCGGCGTACAGAAGCCGCATTGCAGGCCGTGATGCTCCTTGAAGGCCGCCTGCACGGGGTGCAGCTCGCCGCCATCGGCCAGCCCCTCGATGGTGAGGACTTCCGAGCCGGAGGCTTGAGCTGCCAGCACGGAACAGGATTTGACGGCCTTGCCGTCCATATGCACGACGCACGCGCCGCACTGGGAGGTGTCGCAGCCGACATGCGTGCCCGTCAGACCCTGATTCTCTCGGAGGAAATGCACGAGCAGCGTGCGATCCTCGACCTCGCCGGCCACCTTCCGGCCGTTGATCACCATTTCAACCTTGGACATGGACGCTCCTCCCATTTTCACCCTCGGCGTGCCGGATTTTCCGCCACCGCGTCGGGCAGCGAACAGGCAAGCCGGGGAGAGATTAACGGCAACAGAAAAAGAGTCCATGGGGTGTGTCCACTGCCGCACCATGGTCGGCCGCCCCTGCTCGACCGCGCGACGAGACCGCTTGAATTGTCGCCCCATTAGGGCTATCACGCGCGCCATCCCTACAGGGACGCCGCTTTAGCTCAGTTGGTAGAGCATCGCATTCGTAATGCGGAGGTCGTCAGTTCGAGTCTGACAAGCGGCACCATTCTTCCTGCCCCAGGATCCTCCTTATTTTCTCTCGCGCGATCATGCCACGCTTTGCGTGGGTTTGTGATGTGGCGATGCCGTCGGGTGATTGTTTCGGCGTCGGCCGAGCAATGTGGAACCATGTCAAAATCATGGCGTTAGCGTTCACAACCTTCAAAACCAAGGACCGCAAGCATGGTCGATCGTAATCACGGATTTGGCAATTGGATGCCGATCATCGTCGCATCCATCATGGCAATATTTGGCCTGCCGATCCTGGCTGGTGGACTCTGGCTCATCACATTGGGTGGATCCTGGTATTATGCCATCGCCGGATTGGGGTTGCTCGTCTCGGCCTACTTCCTGTTTCGCCATGAGATGGCAGGCGTCTGGGTCTATGTCGTCACCTTCGCGGGCACGCTGATCTGGGCCCTGTGGGAAGCCGGCCTGAATGGCTGGGCTCAGGTGCCGCGACTTCTCGCGCCCACCGTCATACTTGTCCTGGTCCTGCTGATGATCCCGATGTTGCGCGGACGTTTCGCGGTGTCGCGCGGCAGCCTCGCGGCGGCCGCTGTCGGAACGGCAGTGCTCGCGGCGGTTGTCCTTCTGCTGGCACCAGCCGACGACGAGCGGCGCGTTGCGCAGCAGACGTGGCCGCACGCGGGTGAAGGTTCCCCGGCAGCGACCCTGCAACAGGCAGTAGATGCTTCGCCTGCGCCTGCGCAAGCGGAACCCGACACTGAGGCCGTTGCCCAGCAGGACGACCCCGAGTCCGAACAGCAGGATTCCGCAGTCGCCGAACCCGTGAACTATGCATCCCTGGAGACCGGCGTCGACTGGCCGGCCTATGGCGGCACCCACAGAGCCACCCGTTATTCCCCGCTCGACCAGATCACGCCGGCCAATGTGGACCAGCTTGAAAAGGTCTGGGAGTTCCGTACCGGCGATCTTCCCGAGGGCGACGAGGCCTTCGGCAACCAGAACACGCCGGTCAAGGTCGGCAACCGCCTTTACCTCTGCTCCGCGCTCAACATGATCAGCGCGCTCGACGCGGCCACGGGTGCCGAGTTCTGGACCTATGATCCGGAAACCCCGGTCGACGCGATCGGCTACAACGCATCCTGCCGCGGACTGGTCTATTTCGAGGACCAGACCGCCGAGGCGACCGATCTGTGCGCCGCACGCGTGGTATTCCAGACCCATGACGCGCGGATGATCGCGCTCGATACGGAAACGGGGCAGCTCTGCCCCGACTTCGGCGCCGCCGGCATCGTCAATCTGCTGGAAGGCATCGGCGACACCGCGCCAGGCTTCTATGCACCGACCTCGCCGCCGACGCTGGTGCGCGACGTTCTCGTGGTCGGCAGCCAGGTCAGTGACGGCCAGACCCGCGAAGCGCCGTCCGGCGTCATCCGCGGCTACAACGTCGTCACGGGCGAGCTCGACTGGGCCTGGGACATGGGTCGTCCGGGCGAGACCGGCCTCCCGCCGGAAGGCGAGATCTACACGCCCGGCACGCCCAACATGTGGACCATTGCGTCCGGCGACGACGAGCTGGGCCTGGTTTACATGCCGATGGGCAATTCGGCAGTCGACTATTGGGGCGGGGATCGCTCCGAGGCGGAAAACACCTATTCGACCGCCATCGTCGCGCTCGACGTCGAAACCGGAGAGGTCGCCTGGCACTACCAGACCGTGCACTACGATGTCTGGGACTACGATCTGGGCGGACAGGGCACGCTGGTCGATTTCCCGACTGCAAACGGCCCCGTGCCGGCCATCATCATGCCGTCCAAGCAGGCGCAGTTCTACATCCTCGACCGTGAGACGGGCGAATTGCTCGTCGACGTCGAGGAGCGCCCGGCGCCCCAGGGCGGGGTCGAGCCGGATCGCCTGTCGCCAACCCAGCCCTACGTTACCGACTTCCCGAACCTGCTCAAGCCCGACCTCACCGAGGCCGACATGTGGGGCACGACCCCGCTCGATCAGCTCTGGTGCCGCATTCAGTACCGCCAGGCCAGCTACGCCGGCATATACACGCCGCCCACCGTCGATCAGCCCTGGATCCAGTTTCCCGGCTACAATGGCGGCTCGGATTGGGGTGGCGTCGCGATCGATCCCGTCAAGGGCATCATGATCGCCAACTACAACAACATGCCGAACTACAACCAGCTGGTTCCGCGCGAGGAGGTCGACGAGATGGGCGTTCTGCCCATTACCGATCCCAATTACGAC
>Ga0008833_1001148_pt1 | contig 13711 bp, 11 predicted proteins | sample HotLakConsoUCCLE_FD_62216 | JGI IMG/M metagenome (GOLD analysis project Ga0008833, IMG submission 62216) | Hypersaline microbial mat communities from Hot Lake, Washington, USA - Hot Lake Consortium UCC-LE | ecosystem: Environmental > Aquatic > Non-marine Saline and Alkaline > Hypersaline >... | reverse complement strand
GTGCGGATGACCGAGATCGAACGCGCCCAGTTGCTGCACACCGCCGCCCTGGCGGCAATCCAGCAAGGCGAGGTCGATGTCGGCCGCGGCCTTCTGTCGGAGGCGATCGAAACCCACCCGCAGCATTTCGACGCCGCGGTTCGCGCGCTCGACGCGCTGCAGACGGAGGTTCGGGGCTGATGACCCTTTCGCTGACCGTGACCGAGGCGCTCTGGTTCTTGCCTCTTGCCCTGCCGATCTGCGTCTGGGTGGCGATCAGCGACCTGCGCAGCATGCGCATTCCCAATGTCGCGGTCCTTGCGATGACGGCGGTGTTCGTGGTGATCGGGCTGGTGCTTGTGTTCGGCCTCGGGGTCTGGACGCTCGAGACCTATCTGTGGCGGCTTGCGGCGCTTGGCATCGTGCTGCTGGCCGGGTTCATCGTCACCTCGCTGGGCATGGTGGGCGCGGGCGACGCGAAATTCGCCGCTGCCATGGCGCCCTTCGTGGCACCGGGCGACGTGCTGTTCTTCTTGATGCTCTTCGCGCTGGTGCTGATCGCATCGTGGATCACCCACCGCACGGCGGGCCGGGTTCCGGCGCTGCGGCGCGCGACCGCCGACTGGGCCTCGTGGGACCAGGGCAAGCTGTTCCCGATGGGCGTGGCGCTGGCAGGCACGCTGGTGATCTACCTTGCCCTGGGGCTGAGCGCGGGGCTGTAACGGCCCCCCGCATTTCCCATCCACGCCGCGAATCCGCCGCATTCGGGCGGCAGGCTCCGGCCGAAGACATCACGGGGCACGATCACATGAACATGCAGGTTTCCACGTCCGAACTGCTGGCACCGCCACCTTTGCGCAAGCTCGCCGACACCGGTCTGACCCCGGTGATGATGCGCGACATCGTGCTGAAGACCGTGTTTCGCAAGAACGTGGAAAAGGCATCTGAAATCGCGCAAGCCATCGCGCTGCCGATCCCGTTGACGCAGGAACTGATCGACACGCTGCGCGACCTGGGCCTGATGCAGGCGACCGGCACGCTGCACGCGACATCAAGCTCGGAAATGGGGTTCCAGCTGACCGACGGCGGCAAGGCACGCGCGCTCGACGCGCTGTCGCAGTCGGAATACTACGGGCCGATGCCGGTGCCGCTGGCCGACTACAAGGCGCAGGTCAAGCGCCAGTCGATCCGCGACGTCAAGCTGACGCGCGACATGCTGGAACGCTCCATGGGCCACCTGATCTTGCCCAAAGGGCTGATCGACCAGCTTGGCCCGGCCGTCGGATCGGGCCGGTCGGTGCTGATGTACGGCCCGCCGGGCAACGGCAAATCCTCGATCGCCGAAGGCATCCGCGCCGCCATGGGCGACAACATCTACATCCCCCACGCGCTGGCCTATGCGGGCCAGGTGATCACGATGTTCGACCCGATCGTGCACACCCCGGTGAAACACGCCGCCGACATGGCCGAGGCGAGCCCGCTTCGCAAGGCGGCGGCGCGGTTCGACACGCGCTACCTGCTGTGCACGCGCCCGACGGTGATGACGGGCGGCGAGCTGACCCTGTCGATGCTCGATCTCAACTACAACGCCGTCAGCCGGACCTACCAGGCCAGCCTGCAGCTGAAATCCACCGGTGGCGTCTTCATCGTCGATGACCTTGGCCGACAGGAGGAACCGCCGCAGGCCCTGATCAACCGCTGGATCGTTCCGATGGAAAACTCCTACGACATCCTCTCGCTGCAATCGGGCGAGAAGTTCGAGGTGCCCTTCGACACGCTGGTGGTGTTTCGACCAACTTCCACCCCAACGAGATCTTCGACCAGGCAGCCCTGCGCCGGATCTTCTTCAAGGTGAAGATCGACGGCCCGACGCAGGAACAGTTCCTCAAGATCTTCGCCATGGTCGCCAAGAAAAAGGGTTTGCCGCTGGACGAGGTTTCGCTGATCCACCTGCTCAAGACGAAATACCCCACGATCGACCACATCTACGCCAACTACCATCCGGTGTTCTTGTGCGACCAGATCAAGGCGATCTGCGATTTCGAGGGGCTGCCCTACCAGATGCGGCCCGAATTCATCGACCGCGCGTGGGAAAACCTCTTCGTCAAGGACGAGAAGATCATCCACTGAGCGCGGGGAAAAGCTGCAGTTTTTCCCCATGTTTTTGCGGCATCAAAACGCGCCCCGCCATGGCCATCGGCGCGCGCGCGGTTATCTTGGCGCCCATGACGCGCGCCCTGCCCCCGAAGATCACCGGCTGGTTCACCGCCCGCGGCTGGTCGATCCATCCGCATCAGCAAGACATGCTGGACCGCGCCGACGCGCCGTGCCAACTGCTGATCGCGCCCACCGGCGGCGGCAAGACCATGGCGGGATTTCTACCCACGCTGGCGGAGCTGGCGGATGGGTCGAACAAGGGCCTCCACACGCTCTACGTCTCGCCGCTCAAGGCGCTGGCCGCCGACATCAAGCGCAACCTGACCGGCCCGATCACCGACATGGGCTTGCCGATCCGGGTTGACGACCGGACCGGCGACACGTCGTCCCACACCAAGCGGCGGCAGCGCGCGGACCCGCCGCACATCTTGCTGACCACGCCCGAAAGCCTGGCGCTGCTGGTGTCCTACGAGGATGCCGGGCGCACCTTTGCCGGGCTGCAACGCGTCATCGTAGACGAGATCCACGCGCTGGCGGAATCCAAGCGCGGCGACCAGTTGATGCTGGCGCTGTCGCGGCTCTCGGCACTGGCCCCTGCCCTGCGACGCGTCGGCCTGTCGGCGACGGTCGAGGACCCGCCCGCCATCGCCCGCATCCTCGCCCGCCACCCCGATCCCTGCGAGATCTTGCTGGCCGATCCCGGCCCCGATCCCGACATCGCCATGCTTGCCACCGAAGAGCCCCCGCCCTGGTCCGGCGGTGGCGGCAAATACGCCATCCCGGCCGTGCTGGAACAGGTCCGCAAGCACCGCACCACGTTGATCTTCCACAACACCCGCGCGCAGGCCGAGATCTTTTTCCACAACCTCTGGCTCGCCAACGAAGACCAGCTGCCCATAGGCATCCACCACGGCGCGCTGGCCCGCGAGCAGCGCGAGAAGGTGGAACAGGCGATGGTCGCCGGGCGTCTGCGCGCCATCGTGTGCACCGGATCGCTCGATCTGGGGATCGACTGGGGCGATGTCGACCTCGTGATCCAGGTCGGCGCGCCGAAGAACGTCAAGCGGCTGGTCCAGCGCATCGGGCGTGCCAACCATCGCTACAACGCGCCCTCCAAGGCGCTGATCGTGCCCGCCAACCGGTTCGAGGTGATCGAGTGCACCGCCGCGCTGGATGCCGTGCGCGCCCACCAGCTTGATGGCGACACCGATCACACCGGTCCGCTGGACGTGCTGTGCCAGCACATCTTGATCCGTGCCGCGGCGGGGCCGTTCACCGCCGACGATCTGTTCGCCGAAATCCGCACCGCCGGCGCCTATGCCGACCTGCCGCGCGCAACTTTCGACCGCTGCCTCGATTTCGCGGCGACGGGCGGCTACGCGCTCAGGGCCTATGACCGGTGGCAACGGCTGGTGCAGCGCGCGGACGGCCAATGGCAGTTGCGCGATCCGCGCAGCACCACCCGCATCCGCATGAACATCGGCACCATCGTCGATGCCGACAAGATGCAGGTCCGCTACCAGAAAACCCGCGGCGGCGCGCCCCTGGGCGAGGTGGAGGAATATTTCGCCTCGATGCTCAGGAAGGGCGACACCTTCCTGATCGGCGGCCAGATCGTGCGCTATGAAGGCATGCGCGAGATGGTGGTGGAGGTCAGCCGCACCCCCACCCTCAAGCCCAAGATCGCCACCTTCATGGGCACGAAATTCGCCACCTCGACGCAGCTTTCCGACCGCATCCTTGCGATGTTCCGACATGAAGACTGGCCCGACCTGCCCCGCCACACCCGCGACTGGCTGCACCTGCAACGCAAGCTCAGCCGCCTGCCCGAACGCGACCGCCTGCTGGTCGAAAGCTTTCCCCATGACGGGCGCGAACATGTCGTGGCCTACGGTTTCGCGGGCCGCAACGCGCAACAGACGCTGGGCCTGCTGATCACCAAACGGATGGAGGAGATGGGCCTGAACCCGATGGGGTTCGTCGCCACCGACTACGCGACGCTGATCTGGGGCCTCGACCCGCTCGAGGACCCCACGCCGCTGTTTTCCCGTGAAAATCTCATGGAGACGATGGAGGCATGGCTCGCCGACAACGCGGTGATGAAGCGCACCTTCAAGGGGAGCGCCATCGTTGCGGGGCTGATCGACCGCAACCAGCCCGGCGGCAAGCGCAAGACCGGGCGGCAGGCGACGTTTTCGACCGACATCTTGTATGACACGCTGCGCAAATACGACCCCGGCCACCTGATGCTCGACATCACACGGGCCGAGGCGATGCGCGGCCTTGTCGATTTCGGCCGCATCGAGGCGATGCTGGCGCGCATCGACGGCCGCATCGACCACGCGCGCCTCACCCGCGTCAGCCCGCTGGCCGCGCCGCTGTTCCTCGAGCCCGGGCGCGTGCCCATCGCGGGGGCCGCCGACCAGCGCCTGCTGGAGGAAGAGGCGACACGCCTGATGACCGCCGCCGGGCTGGTTGAGGCCGAGGTCTGAGGCCAGGGTCCCTGGAAATCAGACTTGCACAGCACCCGGCCCGGCACTTATGAACAAAGCATGAACGGCCTCCCTCTCTCCTTCCAAGGCGAAACGCTGCACCTGCTGCCTTCGGGCGCGCTGCACTGGCCGGCGCGACGCCTGTTGTGCGTCGCCGACCTGCACCTCGGGAAATCCGACCGGATCGCGCGGTTGGGCGGCCCGATGCTGCCCCCCTACGAGACACGGGAGACGCTCGCCCGGCTGGCGCAGGACATCGCCGCCACCGACCCGGCCGAGGTTGTGTGCCTTGGCGACAGTTTCGACGATCTCGCCGCCGCCGGGGACATGGCCGCGCCGCTGAAGACGCGTCTGGCAAGCCTGATGGCCGGTCGGCGCTGGATCTGGGTCCTCGGCAACCACGACCCCGGCCCGCTCGACCTCGGCGGCAGCCACCTTGCCGACCACCGGGCCGCGCCGCTGACCTTTCGCCACATCGCCGAGGATGCGGCCCAGGGCGAGGTGTCGGGCCATTACCACCCCAAGGCCCGCGTCACCATCCGCGGCCGGACGCTCAGCCGCCGCTGCCTGCTGGTCGATACAAACCGCCTGATCCTGCCCGCCTATGGCGCCTACACCGGGGGCCTGTTTTGCGACCAGCCCGAGCTGTCGCGGCTGATGTCGCACGGGGCAGAGGCGATCTTGCTCGGCACACCGCCGATCCGCCTGCCGATGCCGCGTCAGTCGAGAAAGCCCGCCTGACGCAGCGTGTGGACATGCGCCTGACTGACCGGCAGGACGGTGCCGCAGCGCAGGTCGGCCACGTAGCGGCGACCCTCGAGGCGCACGCGCACCAGCGTTTCCTCCGCCACCCAGTGCGACCGGTGGATGCGGTAGCCCGGCAGCGCCTCCAGATCGGCGAGCGCATCGCGGAACCGCATCAACACGCGCCCGCTGCCCTCGGGCGTGAAGATCATCAGGTAATGATCATCCGCCGACACGCGCGTGACACGCCCGGCGAGCGGGCTCTCGAGGCGCTGCAAGAACTCCGGCCGCGGCGGTCCTGGGTTCGGGGCGTCGATGTCGGCCGGCGACGGCCCGAGCGTGGCGACCCGCGACACGGGCCGACGACGATCCAGCGTCCGCCGCCGCTGCTCGCGCCCAAGTGCGATGCCGACGCAGACAAGATAGACGATCCAGACATGGTACAGCGCCCAACCGATCCCGACGACCTCAAAACCGTAGACATCACGGTTCAGCAACCAGATCGCTGTGCCGATCCCCACCCCCTGCGCCGCGGCTGTCGCAAGGTCGGTGGCAAACCCCTCGGTCCCGCGCAGGCGCGCGACGGCGGCGCGCAGCGCGACCCCGAGACAGATCGCAAACCCGATGACCACGCCCCAGTAGCCGAGCCTGTCCTCGAAGCCGAAGGTGGAAAAGGTCGAGAATGGCCCGATCACGGCCATGAGAAGGGTCGCGCCGCCCCAGATCGCCAATGGCGCGAGCCACGCGAATCGTGGCATGAAATGCCCGCTTGGACGATCGTTGAACATCGAGCACCCTTCCGATGGTCACGCAGCGTGTCTTTCGCAAAAGCCTAGACCGCAAAATGTATGGAAATCAAGGCCATGGATGACATCCCTGCCCATCCGCCCGACGATGAAGCGACACGCACGACGGCACGCGACGCGCTGCCTGCGCCCGTGGACGCGGCGATCCGCGACAGCTTTGGTCGCCAGGGCCTGATGACGAGCATGGGCGCGATTATCGAAACGCTTGCGCCGGGGCACGTTGTGCTGAGCCTCCCGATCACCGAGGTGGTGTCGCAACAGCACGGGTTTGCCCATGCAGGCGCCAGTTTTTCCCTTGGTGACAGTGCAGCAGGCTATGCCGCGCTCAGCCTGATGCCCGCGGGCGGCGAGGTGCTGACCGTCGAGATGAAAATCAACCTGATCGCGCCTGCGGCCGGTGTCCGGCTGGTGGCCGAGGGGGAGGTGGTGAAATCCGGCCGCCGCCTGACAGTCGTACGCGCGACGGTTCTTGCCGAAGATGCGACCGGCGCCCGCAAGACCACCGCGATCTTGCAGGGCACGATGATCCCCGTCTGACGCGGCGAAAGGCGGGCCCGCCCCCGGTCAGGCCGTCAGCCCCTCGGGTTCCGGCAAACCGTTGGCGCGACAGCAGGCCGTCAGGGTGTTGGCCAGCAGGCACGCGATGGTCATCGGCCCGACCCCGCCCGGCACCGGGGTGATCGCGCCCGCGACCGCGGCGCAGCTGTCGAACTGCACGTCGCCCACCAGCCGCGTCTTCCCCGGATCGTCGGGATGCGGCACCCGGTTGATGCCCACGTCGATCACCGTCGCGCCGGGCTTCACCCAGTCGCCCGGGATCATCTCGGGCCGCCCCACGGCAGCGACCAGGATGTCGGCGCGGCGGCAGACCGCGGCGAGGTCGCGGGTGCGCGAATGGGCGATGGTGACCGTGCAGCTCTCGCCCAGCAACAGCTGCGCCATCGGCTTGCCGACGATGTTCGATCGGCCGACCACCACCGCCTCCATCCCGGCAAGGCTTCCGTGGTGGTCGCGCAGCATCATCAGGCAGCCCAGCGGCGTGCAGGGCACCAGCGCCTTCTGCCCGGTCGCCAGAAGCCCCACGTTCGAGATGTGGAACCCGTCCACATCCTTGGCCGGGGCGATCGCCGCGATCACCTTGGCCGCATCCACGTGCTCCGGCAGGGGCAGCTGCACCAGGATGCCGTGGATCGCCGGATCGGCGTTCAGCCGTGCCACCAGCGCCAGGATCTCCGCCTCGGCGGCCGCGGCATCCAGCCGATGCTCGACGCTCGCCATCCCCACCTCGACGGTCTGCTTGCCCTTGTTCCTGACGTAAACCTGGCTCGCCGGGTCCTCGCCCACCAGCACGACCGCAAGGCCCGGCACGATGCCATGGGCGGCGTTCAGCGCGGCAACCTCTGCCGCCACCTGCCCGCGCACCCGTGCGGCAAAGGCTTTTCCGTCGATGATCGCAGCCGCCATCCCTGTCCCCTTCATCTTTCCAAAAATACGGATGCCGAAGCCCGCCACCCCGCACGACCACCCGCATCGGCGCGCCCGGAGCAGCCCAAGGGCTGCGACCGAGTCGGGCGGGGCTCGATGCCCCACCCGACGCGCCCCCCTTTCCTCAGAACAGCCCTTCGATCAAGCCGTCGTCGTTCAGCCGGATCGTCTCCGAGGCCGGAACCCGCGGCAGGCCCGGCATGGTCATGATCTCGCCGCAGATCGCCACGACGAAGCCGGCACCTGCCGACAGCCGCACCTCGCGGACCGGGATGACATGCCCCTCAGGCGCGCCGCGCAGGTTCGGGTCGGTCGAAAAGGAATACTGCGTCTTGGCCATGCAGACCGGCAGATGCCCGTAGCCCTGCGCCTCCCACTCCGCCAACTGGTCGTGGATCTTCTTGTCGGCCGCGACCTCGGAGGCGTGGTAGATCGAGCGCGCCACCGTCTCGATCTTCTGGAAGAGCGGCATCTCGTCGGGGTAGAGCGTGGAAAAGCGCGCCGTGCCGCCATCGGCAAGCTCGGCCACGCGATGGGCCAGATCCTCGATCCCCGCGCCGCCCTCGGCCCAGTGCCGGCACAAGATCGCCTCGGACCCCTGCGCGGCGACGTAGTCCTTCACCGCCTGGATCTCGGCCTCGGTATCGCCGGCGAAATGGTTGATGCCGACGACGACCGGCACGCCGAAGCTTTTCACGTTCTTGATGTGGCGGCCAAGGTTGGCGCAACCGGCCTCCACCGCGGCGACGTTTTCCGCCGCGAGGTCTGCCTTGGCCACGCCCCCGTTCATCTTCATCGCGCGCACCGTCGCCACGATCACCACCGCGGCGGGGGCGAGGCCTGCCTTGCGGCACTTGATGTTCATGAACTTCTCGGCGCCCAGGTCGGCCCCGAAACCGGCCTCCGTCACCACGTAATCGGCCAGCTTTAGCGCGGTCCTGGTGGCGATGACCGAATTGCAGCCATGGGCGATGTTGGCGAACGGACCGCCATGGACGAAGGCCGGGTTGTTTTCCAGCGTCTGCACGAGGTTGGGCTGCATGGCGTCCTTCAGCAGCACCGTCATCGCGCCATCGGCCTTGATGTCGCGGCAATAGACCGGCGTCTTGTCGCGGCGGTAGGCGACGATCATGTCGCCAAGGCGCTTCTCGAGATCCGACAGGTCGGCGGCGAGGCACAAGATCGCCATGACCTCCGAGGCCACGGTGATGTCGAAGCCGGTCTGGCGCGGGTAGCCGTTGGCGACACCCCCAAGCGACACGATCACGTCGCGCAGCGCACGGTCGTTCATGTCCATGACCCGGCGCCAGACGACACGGCGGGCGTCGATGTCCTGCGCGTTGCCCCAGTAGATGTGGTTGTCGATCATCGCCGACAACAGGTTGTGGGCGCTGGTGATGGCGTGGAAATCGCCGGTGAAATGGAGGTTCATGTCCTCCATCGGCACCACCTGCGCATAGCCGCCGCCCGCCGCCCCGCCCTTCATCCCGAAGTTCGGGCCCAGCGACGCCTCGCGGATGCAGATCGCGGCCTTCCTGCCGATGCGGTTCAGCCCATCACCCAGACCCACGGTCGTGGTCGTCTTGCCCTCGCCCGCGGGGGTCGGGTTGATCGCGGTGACAAGGATCAGCTTGCCGTCCGGACGGTCGTTGAGCGAGGTGATGAAGTCCTGGCCGACCTTGGCCTTGTCATGGCCGTAGGGAAGCAGCGCCTCGGTGGGGATGCCCAGCTTTTCCCCGATCTCCTGGATCGGTTTCTTCCGGGCTTCGCGGGCAATCTCGATGTCGGTCTTGAAGGCCATGGTCGGCAAGCTCCCTTTCGCGCGCGGGCGTGTGTGGTTGCCCCCGCTATAGCGGCGCGGCGCAGCGGTGGAAGGACCGATTGCGACACATTCGCGGGCCTTGTCGTCACGGCGCGTTTCCGATCCGAAACAGCCGCTACACGGACCCCGCCCGTGCCGCCGTCAGATGCGGCCAGACCGGCTGATCGGGGATGTGCAGGCGCAGGGTCGCACCCAGCCGGATCGTGCCTTCACGCTCCACCCAGGCGGTGACGCCGCGGCGGTTCAGGGCGGCGCGCTTGAACGCCTTGCCAAAGCCCTGGTGGCGCGCCTCGATCGGTTTGGCGGGCAGCATGCAGGGCCGGTTTTCCATGTCGATGGTCAGCGTGGTGCCGCTGTCTTCGTCTTGCAGGCGCGACGACGGCGGCACATGGCTGAAGTCGGGGATGCCCGCGATCACCATCGAGGCACCCAGCAGCGCCGGATCAAGCCGGTTGAGGCCCATGTCGGCGGCGATGGCCGCCAGATCCTCGGCGCACAGGATCGACAGTTGCCGCGTGTTGCGGATCGGCGTCCCGCGCTTGTATTGCGCCAGCACCCGGCTGTCGGAGGGCCGGGTCAGCCCCCCGCGGCTTTCGCCCGCATGGCCCGCGAAGCTCAGCACCATCTCGGTCAGCGGCAACGTCTCCAGCGCCGCGTCGCGGTCGGGGTTGTGACCCAGCCAGGTGACGGTTGCGGTGAACTGCGTGGGGATGAGGGCGGGCATGGCAAGATCCGGTCGTGGCTTGGGCGATCTGACCGAGGCAGGGCCCGCTGCGCAACCCGAAAGCGGTGCGATGTTCAAACCGGGCGCATGGGCCGGCGATCCGTGCTAGCATCGTGCCACCACCAAGAATGGAGAGCCGACAGAATGCCCGACAAGACCGATCACCTGGCGCAGGCCAAGGCACAGATGGACGCCTGGACCGTCGAGATGAAGAACATGCAGGCCAGAATGATGGAGGCCGGCGCCAAGAACCAGGAGCAGATGCAAAAGCAGATGGCCTCGCTGCAGGAACAGCGCGATCACATGCAAAAGCACATGGAAGAGCTGAGCGCCGCCAACATGGAAGCCATGAAGGAAGTGCAGGCCAGCATGCAGGACGCGTGGACGGAAATGGAAAAGGCCATGGAGACTGCGCGCAAGAAATTCATGGGCAGCTGACAGCGTCGCCAGCTAGACGCCGCTGGTCACGCTGCCAGCCGGACCGGCCGGTGATTGCCCCCCGACACGAAAAAACCCCCGGCTTCGGCCGGGGATTTCATGTTTCGGGTCAGAGCGTGGCGGCTCAGGCGCTTGGCTCAGGCTCCATCCCGCCGTCGTCCGAGGATTTCGACTTCGGCTTCAGCTTCGGGATCGCCGTGATCGACGGCGTGTTGCCCGAGTTCGAGGATTTTCCGTCATCGTCATCGCCCCGATTCAGCGGTTCGCCGTTGATGACCCGCTGGATCTCGGGTCCCGTGAGCGTCTCGTATTCCAGAAGGCCCTGCGCAAGCCGCTCGAGATCCTCGCGCTTTTCGGTCAGGATACGCTTGGCGGTCTCGTAGCCCTCGTCGATCATCTCCTTGACCTTCGAGTCGATGCGCTTCTGCATCTCCTCCGAGTGGCTGCTGCCGCCGCCATAGGCACCGAGATAGCTCTGCTGCTCGTTGGCATAGTCGACATAGCCCAGCTCCTCGGCGTAGCCGAACTGCGTGACCATGGCGCGCGCGATCTTGGTCACCTGCTGGATGTCCGAGGCCGCGCCCGAGGTGACCATGTCCTTGCCGAACACCAGTTCCTCGGCCACGCGCCCACCCATCGCCATGGCGATTTTGGAGGTGTATTTGCGGTAGGTGACCGACAGCTGGTCGCGTTCAGGCAGCGACATCACCAGACCCAGCGCCCGGCCACGCGGGATGATCGTGGCCTTGTGGATCGGATCATGCTCGGGGACGTTCAGGCCGACGATGGCGTGGCCGGCCTCGTGGTAGGCGGTCAGCTTCTTCTCGTCCTCGGACATGACCATGGACCGCCGCTCGGCGCCCATCATGACCTTGTCCTTGGCGGATTCGAAATCTTCCATCGTCACGAAGCGCCGGTTGATTCGCGCCGCGGTCAGCGCCGCCTCGTTCACCAGGTTGGCGAGGTCGGCACCCGAGAAGCCGGGCGTGCCGCGCGCGATGATGCGCAAATCGACGTTGGGGCCAAGCGGCACCTTGCGGGCGTGAACGCCCAGGATGCGCTCGCGGCCCTTGATGTCGGGGTTCGGAACCTGCACCTGCCGATCGAACCGGCCGGGGCGCAGCAGCGCGGGGTCAAGCACGTCGGGCCGGTTGGTGGCCGCGACGATGATGATGCCCTCGTTCGCCTCAAACCCGTCCATCTCGACCAGAAGCTGGTTCAGCGTCTGCTCGCGCTCGTCGTTGCCGCCGCCGTAGCCGACGCCACGCGACCGGCCCACGGCGTCGATCTCGTCGATGAAGACGATGCAGGGCGCGTTCTTCTTGGCCTGCTCGAACATGTCGCGCACGCGGGATGCACCCACACCGACGAACATTTCCACGAAGTCGGAGCCCGAGATGGTGAAGAACGGCACGCCCGCCTCACCCGCGATGGCGCGGGCGAGAAGCGTCTTGCCGGTGCCGGGCGGGCCGACCAGCAGCGCACCCTTGGGGATCTTGCCGCCAAGGCGCGAGAATTTCTGCGGATTGCGCAGGAACTCGACGATTTCCTCAAGCTCTTCCTTGGCCTCGTCGATGCCGGCGACGTCGTCGAAGGTGACGCGCCCGTGCTTTTCGGTCAGCAGCTTGGCCTTGGACTTGCCAAAGCCCATTGCGCCGCCGCGTCCGCCGCCCTGCATCCGGTTCATGAAGAAGATCCAGATGCCGATCAGCACCAGCACCGGCAGCCAGAGCGACAGGACGCTGAGGAAGCCCGAGGTTTCCTGCGGCCGCGCCTCGATCCGCACGTCGTTGTCCAGCAGCATGCCCGTGGTGTTGGCATCGCCCGGCGCAACCGTTGAGAACGTGCCGTCGGGCGTAGTGAACTGGATCGTCTCGCCATCGAGCGTGGCGGAGGAGACCTGCCCGTTCTCGACCTGGCCGATGAATTCCGAATAGGGCACGCCGCGCTGCGCCATCTGGCTTTGACCACCCGAAAACAGGTTGAACAAGGCCAGGATCAGCAGGAACAGGATGACCCAGAATGCGACGTTTCTCGCGTTGCCCAAGGCAGTCTCCTTCAGAGATCTTGCAGGCGGTACATGACGGCCTGCCGTTGCCTCCTAAGATAAGGTCTGTGGCGGGGAGTTCAACGAAATTGCAGGAATGTGACAAATGACTCCGCCAGGCGGTGCAGCCGCGCCCCATGCGCCGGGCCGTGGGCCAGCGCCGCACAGGCCACCAGCCGCGGCCCGTCAAAGACCGCCGGCCGCGCCAGTGCCGCGTCATGCGGCACCAGATCGCGCGCCGCGTCGGGGATCTGCGCCCATCCGTCCGGACCGAGCGCGCGCAGGCTCAGGCCATCCACCGCTGGGCCGCCGACCTCCCACATGCCGTCCCAGAGCGTGCCCTGGCCCGCGATCCCGCGGATTTCGCGCACCGCCCGATACTCGCGGAAGACGCGGATGCTGGCACGTCCGACCGCCAGTTGCGCGCCGTGCAGCGTGCCGCCCGCCCCCGCCAGCGCCCGGTCGAGCAACCGCTCCAGCGCCGCCGCGCGCGGGCGGTAGACCGTGCCGCCAACCCATTGCAGGGCTGCGGCCAAGAGGCGCATCTGCGTGTCGCGCTCAAGGCGCGCCAGCGTGTCGCGGTCAAGCACGAGGTCCGCGCCATCCGCCGGCCCGGGCCGCAGCAGGTCCGGGGCCACCGACACCGCCCGGGCGACCAGCGCCGCGCGCGCGCGCGCCATGCGTGCCGCGGTGCCGCTCAGCGCCGCCGCGTCGAGGCCCAGATCGCCCAGCACCGCCAGCGCCTTGCGCGCCCGGACGCGGTCGAACCGCGGGTCATCGTTCGACGGATCGTCCATGTAAGGCAGGCGCAGGGTGTCGGCGTGGTGGCGCAGGTCGGCGCGCGTCTCCTCCAGCAGGGGGCGGACCTGCCAAAAGCCGCGCGAAGCGGCGGCGGGGGTGACGAAACGCCTGTCGGACATGGCGGCCAACCCGTCGACGCCCGAGCCGCGGGCAAGGCGCAGCAGCAGGGTTTCGGCCTGGTCATCGCGGGTATGGGCAAAGAGGACATGACCAACG
>Ga0008833_1001140_pt1 | contig 13820 bp, 12 predicted proteins | sample HotLakConsoUCCLE_FD_62216 | JGI IMG/M metagenome (GOLD analysis project Ga0008833, IMG submission 62216) | Hypersaline microbial mat communities from Hot Lake, Washington, USA - Hot Lake Consortium UCC-LE | ecosystem: Environmental > Aquatic > Non-marine Saline and Alkaline > Hypersaline >... | reverse complement strand
GCTGATCCCATCGCGCGAATCTCCTCTCGCGCCAAAGGAATCACGAAACCACCCGGACCGGAATCCCTGGCGAGTCAGACATCAGAGCCTTTGGTATTAGCCCCTGTGGGAAACTCCAGATGAGCATATTCGAACCCATCGAGCACGAAGTGCTGGACCTCAGCCTGCTGCCTGATATCCGCGTAGCCCTCACCAACATCTACACAGGTTCGCTCTGCACACAACCTCTCGCCGGGAACCAATGGCGGCGGCCAGCCCACACTGCTGTCTTCCAGCGTATCACAACGGGCTCGCGACAGGTCGACAATACCTTCGGGACATTGGTCCGGCATTACTAGCCGCCCGTCGATGCGGGCTTCCTGCAGCATAATAGCGTGGTGCTGAAAGCGATCGTTTCCGTCGGCCCGCCGCCCTAAGAGCCGCTTCGGCATCCGTTTGCTGGCTCGCGCTACCGATGAGGCAACGAACTCCCCCCCTTGAGGTTGAGCCCGCTTTCGAAACGTCCGCGTCGCGCGTCGACATTTCCGAAAATCTCCGCGCCGTCAAGCTCGGTTGCCGCTATGATACGTGCGTCTCTTAAGTCTATAGCTCTGCTTTCGCTTGCGCGAATACTTGCTCCAGCAACGTTGAACATCTTGCCGATTGCAGAAGCTGCAAGAACCAATCCTCCGGCTACAGCTGCATTCACAAGAAACAGGCCGCCTCCGAAATTAGAAAACGAGGCCGCAATCGCAACGCCTTCGGGATTTTCTATTTTTGCGCCGTTGGCACTAAACTGCACAACGATGTTTATGCTGGTAATATCGATGCTTCCTTCCACTGTTGCACCATTCATGAACCAGCTAACAACATCAACGCCTTGAGCTTGGATGGCATTGCCTTCAGCATTCTTGAAGATGGCATTATCTGACACTAACTGGCCATCGATTTGAGCACCGGCAATGTTCATGCGGCCCTTAACCTTCGCTTCCCGCATAAACCAGCCTCCGGCCGTGACATTTTGAGCGCTGATGGCATCGTCCGCGCTATTCTCGAACCGAGCACCACTGGCGACGAACTGACCTATGATTTTGGCGCTGTTGATCCCAAAGCAGCCCTTGACGATGGCTCCGTTCATGAACCAACCGGTGGCCGTAACGCCTTGAGCATGGATGGCGACTCGTTCGGGATTCTCAAACGTGGCCCCATCGGCCGCGAATTGCCCAGCGATCTCAGCACCATTGATATCGAAGCGCCCCTTCACCGTGGCCCCATCCATGAACCAACCAGTGGCCTTAACCTCTTGAGCATGGATGGCGCGTCGCTCGGGGTTCTCAAACGTAGCCCCATCGGCCGCGAACTGGCCGGCTATGTCCGCAGCGTTGATGTCGAAGCACCCCTTCACTGTGACCCGGTCCATGAACCAGCCAATGGCCCTGACGCCTTGAGCCTGGATTGCGTCTCCCCCGGCATTCTCGAACGTGGCCCCCAAAGACGAGAACTGGCCCGAGATCTCAGCGCCACGGATGTCGAGACGCCCCTTCACTTTCGCCCGATCCATCAACCAACCCTTGGTCTTAACGGCCTGGGCCCGGATTGCGTCGCCACCCGAGTTTTCGAAAGTAGTTGCATCTGCACGCAACCGCCCGGAGATGATGGCATCCACAAGGCAGAACGTACCCGAAACGGAGCAATCGCAAATGAAAATATCTCCATCCAGGACCGCGCTATCGAGGTCTATCCCTTCATTGAAATCACAAGAGATGAACCGCAACGCAGATGGTATACGCCGCCGCTCAAGATCAACACAGTCGACGATTGTCGCTCCGCTGAGCATCAAGCCAAGATCGTGAAGTTCCCAATCGTTCCAATCCCGATGGCGGAAACGATTGGTAGCAAGAGCAGTGATGAGGGATGCTGAAACGGCGCGTTCTGACTCTTCCAAATCGTGACAACTCGCAGGACTTCCGGTTGCACATGCTTCGATTAGCCGCCGTTCCGCCTCGGTTGGGGCATCGTTCTTCCCGCTGAAGTTGCTGAAATCCACGTATTTCGCCCCTATGAGTGTCCCTAGTTGGATGATGCCAATCGACAACTGCAATTTCAAGTAGCGTAGGGAGGCCTAAAGCTAATCCACGTTCGACATCCCGGCCGGCGGCTGCTAAAAGCCCGCCTTCCGAAAAGGATGGTCGACCATGTCCGATACCCTCGCACGCGCGGTGGCGCGGCGGCGCACCTTCGCTATCATCTCGCACCCCGACGCCGGCAAGACGACGCTGACCGAGAAGCTGCTGCTGTTCGGTGGCGCGATCCAGCTTGCCGGCGAGGTCAAGGCCAAGCGGGACAAGATCCAGACCCGTTCGGACTGGATGAAGATCGAGCGTGAGCGCGGCATTTCGGTCGTCACCTCGGTGATGACGTTCGAATATGCCGACCACGTCTTCAATCTGCTCGATACGCCCGGTCATGAGGACTTCGCCGACGATACCTATCGCACGCTGACGGCGGTCGACTCGGCCGTGATGGTCATCGACGCGGCCAAGGGCATCGAGCCGCGCACGCTGAAACTTTTCGAGGTCTGCCGGCTGCGCGACATCCCGATCGTCACCTTCGTCAACAAGATGGACCGCGAGACGCGCGATCCCTTCGAGATCCTCGACGAGATCGAGCAGAAGCTGGCGCTCGACACCGCCCCCGTGACCTGGCCGATCGGCCGCGGCAAGAGTTTTTCGGGCACATACCATCTTGCGGACAATGCGGTGCGCCATGGCGATGCCGACGAGAGCTGGCGCAAGGTCAACGGTCCGCAATCAGACGAGGTTGGCGGCAAGCTGCCGGCCAACGAACGCGATGCCTTCGTCGAGGAGATGGAGCTTGCCCGCGAGGCCTGCCGCCCCTTCGATGTGCAGGCATTTCGCGAGGGACACATGACGCCAGTCTTCTTCGGCTCCGCATTGAGAAATTTCGGCGTGCGTGACCTGATCGAGGCGCTGGGCACCTTCGCTCCTGAGCCGCGCGCCCAGGACGCCGACGGACGGCGCGTCGAGGCGACCGAGCCCAAGATGACCTCCTTCGTCTTCAAGATCCAGGCCAACATGGACCCCAACCATCGCGACCGCATCGCCTTCGTACGCGTCTGTTCCGGACGGCTGGAGCGCGGCATGAAGGCCAAGCTCGTGCGCACCGGCAAGCCGATGAGCCTGTCGGCACCGCAATTCTTCTTCGCCAAGAGCCGGATCACCGCCGACGAGGCGTTTGCCGGTGACGTGGTGGGCATTCCGAACCACGGCACGCTGCGGATCGGCGACACGCTGACCGAAGGCGAGGACATCAATTTCCGTGGCGTGCCGAACTTCGCGCCTGAAATCCTGCGCCGCGTACGGCTTGGCGACCCGATGAAGGCCAAGAAGCTCAAGGAAGCGCTGCAGCAGATGGCCGAGGAAGGCGTCGTCCAGCTTTTCCTGCCAGAGGACGGGTCGCCGGCCATCGTCGGCGTGGTCGGCGCCCTGCAGCTCGACGTGCTCAAGATGCGGCTTGAGGCCGAATACAGCCTGCCGGTCGATTTCGAGAGTGCACGCTTCAACATCTGCCGCTGGATCTCGGGCGAGAAGATAGAGCTCAACAGGTTCGTCGAGGCTCATCGCGGCGATATCGCGCGCGATCTCGACGGCGATCCCGTCTTCCTCGCCCCGCACGAGTTCGGCCTCAACTACGAGGCCGATCGCTGGCAGACCATCCGCTTCGACGCGGTGAAGGACTATATGGTGAAGGCTGCGGCGTAGTTCCGGGCTTCTGAAGACCGGCCATAGTCCGGCCTTAACTAGTTCTACAACCTATCTTGGCAGATTCCCGCCGAAAAGGTTTCGGGGCATGTCATGACGTCGTCGATGGATCAAGGAATTCTGGCCGATGCGGCCGGGCTCTCACCTGGCCAGTTCACCATCCAGCGCGCCTTGCAGTCGGTTCGCACCCATCTTGGAATGGATGTCGCCTATCTTTCCGAATTCGTGGGAAACGACTCCGTGTTCAGGGCCGTCGATGCACCGGGGCTCGAGGCCATCATCAAGCCCGGTGACAGGCGTTCGCTCGACGATGTCTACTGCCGCCATATCCTCGACGGGCGCCTGCCCCGGCTGATACCCGACACCTCCGAGGAACCGCTGGCCCTCGCCTTGCCGATCACCAAGGCGGTACCGATCGGTTCCCACGTCAGCATCCCGATCTATCTGCCGGACGGCCAGCCCTACGGCATGTTCTGCTGCCTGAGCGCAAAGCCCAACAAGTCGCTCAATCCGCGCGACCTGGACATCATGACGATGTTTGCCGAGCTGGCGACGCACGAGCTCCATCGCGAAATTTCCTCTGCGCAAGTCTCACGTACAAGGCAGTCGCGGATCGAGAGCGTCATTCAGTCTGGCGCCTTCTCGCTCGTTTATCAGCCCATCTGCAGCCTGCGCGACATGCAGGTCGTCGGCTTCGAGGCCCTCTGCCGTTTTTCCGACGAACCCTACCGCTCGCCTGACAAATGGTTCGCGGAAGCGGCCGAGGCCGGTCTTGGCGTCGACCTCGAGATCGCCGTGCTGGAAAAAAGCGTCCAGGACCTGCAAAGCCTGCCGCAAGCGGCCTATGTGTCATTTAATGCCTCTCCCGAGACGGTCACCAGCGGACGGCTGTCGCCCTTGTTCGACCGCATCCCCACGGGGCGCGTCGTGATCGAAGTAACCGAGCATGCGCCGGTCGCGGACTATGATCAGCTCATGGCTTCGCTCTCGGACCTGCGGGCCAGAGGCGCTCGGCTGGCCGTTGACGATGCCGGCGCCGGCTTTGCAAGTCTTCAGCACATCGTGCGGCTGGCACCCGACTTCATCAAGCTCGACATGAGCCTCACCAGGGACATAGACACCGATCCGGCGCGCCGCGCGCTTGCCTCGGCGTTGATCTTCTTTGCCCGCGAGACGGGCTCGGCGATCATTGCCGAAGGCATCGAGACCGAGGGTGAACGGGAGTTACTCAAATTGCTCGGCGTCTCGAACGGCCAGGGCTATCTGCTGGGTCGTCCGATGCCGCTTGCTGACATCGCGGGCTGGCGCGACAAGCGCCGTGCCATCGCCGGCTGACCTTCCGGCTGCCTAGCGCCGCTTCCTGCTCTTGCGCCCATATAGTTCCAGTCGGTGATGGACGATCTCGTAGCCCAGCGCGCGGGCGATCTCGTCCTGCAGTTCCTCGATCTTGTCGGAATGGAATTAGATCACGTCGCCCGTGTCGATGTCGATCAGGTGGTCGTGGTGGTCGTCGCCGGCCGGCTCAAACCGCGATGGGCCGCCCTCGAAGGCGTGGCGGTGGATGGCGCCGAGGCCTTCCAGCAGTTTCATGGTGCGATAGACGGTCGACAGCGAGATCCCAGAATCGATCTTCACCGCGCGGCGAAAGATCTCCATCGCGTCCGGATGGTCGCCCGCCTCCGAAAGGATTCCCAGGATGATGCGGCGCGGGCGCGTGATGCGCACGCCTGCCTCCTTCAGCGCCTTCTCATAGTCCGGCTTCTGTGAAACTGCCTCATTCATGGGCGCGACTATGCTCGACTTGCCCTTGCGATGCAAAGGCAGCAGCGCCGCGATCGCTTCTCTCACCAGCTCTTTTTGCAAACGATTTGCAATTGCATTGACGAACGGCGCATGCCGCGCTATCTGGAGGCTCTACAGAGACTGATGGAGTTACCGATGCGTCTGATCGCCCGCCTGATCCTCGCCGCCGCCCTGCCCTTCGCCATGGTGACAGGCGTTCAGGCGCAGGATCGTTTCAAGGTGGTGACCACCTTCACCGTCATTGCCGACATGGCGCGCAACGTCGCCGGCGAAGCGGCGAGCGTGGAATCCATCACTCGGGAGAATGCCGAGATTCACAACTACCAGCCGACACCGGGCGACATCCTGCGCGCCCAGGATGCCGACCTGATCCTGTGGAACGGGCTCGGCCTGGAGCAATGGTTCGAACGTTTCCTGAGCAATCTGCGCGACGTTCCCGAAGCGATCGTCACGGACGGCATCGAGCCGATGGGTATCGGCGCAGGTCCCTATGAGGGCCGGCCCAACCCGCATGCCTGGATGTCGCCATCGGATGCGACCATCTATGTCGCCAACATCCGCGACGCGCTGGTCAGGCACGACCCCGACAATGCCGCCATCTACGAGGCCAATGCCGAGCGCTACATCGCGGAGATCGAGGCGGCCATCGAGCCGATCCGCGCGCGGCTGGCCGAAATCCCCGAGGAGCGGCGCTGGCTGGTGACCAGCGAGGGCGCCTTTTCCTACCTGGCGCGCGACTTCGAATTGAAGGAGCTCTATCTCTGGCCGATCAATGCCGACAGCGAGGGCACGCCCCAGCAGATCCGCAGGGTCATCGACACGATGCGCGAAAACGAGATTGCCGCGATCTTTTCCGAAAGCACGGTCTCCGACAACCCGGCCCGGCAGGTGGCGCGCGAGACCGGCGCGGCCTATGGCGGCGTGCTCTATGTCGATTCGCTGAGCGGACCGGACGGCGCCGTGCCGACCTATATCGATCTCCTGCGCGTCACCACGCAGACCATCGCGGATGCACTGACCGAATGAACATGAACCCGGAACCGAAACTGATCGAAACAGCCGGCGCCGCCCCCGCTGGTCTCGTCGTCGACGACGTGACGGTGAGCTACCGCAACGGCCTCACCGCGCTTGACCATGCAAGCTTCGCGCTGCCTGCCGGCACCATCGCGGCCCTGGTCGGCGTCAACGGCAGCGGCAAGTCGACCCTGTTCAAGGCGATCATGGGCTTCGTGCCGCTGGCCACCGGATCCGTCTCCATTCTTGGCCAGCCTGCCGGCCGCGCGCTGAAGCGCAATGTGGTCGCCTATGTGCCGCAGGCCGAGGAGGTCGACTGGAACTTCCCGGTCCTCGTCGAGGACGTCGTGATGATGGGACGCTACGGCCACATGAACTGGCTGCGCATTCCGTCCGCCATCGATCGCGAGATGGTCGATACCGCGCTCGAGCGCGTGGGCATGTCCGCACTGCGCAGGCGGCAGATCGGCGAACTCTCGGGTGGCCAGCGAAAACGCGTCTTCCTGGCGCGCGCGCTGGCACAGGAGGGCCGCGTCATCCTGCTCGACGAGCCTTTCACGGGTGTGGACGTGAATACCGAGGAAGCCATCACCACGCTGCTTGGCGAGTTGCGCGACGAAGGCCGCATCATGCTGGTCTCGACCCACAATCTCGGCAGTGTGCCGGAATTCTGCGACCGCGCCATTCTCATCAACCGCCGCATCCTGGCTGCAGGCCCGACCCATGAGGTCTTCACGCGCGAGAATCTCGATCTGACCTTCGGCGGCGCGCTGCGCCATTTCGAGCTGGGCGGTGCCCATCTCCACGACGATGCCGAGACCGACACGCGCACCGTGACGGTGCTCACCGACGACGAGAGACCCTTCGTCCTCTACGGCGATCAGGCGCATTCGACCACCGGCCCGGCCATGGCGCCCGAGCGCGACAGGGACGTCGAGAAGTGAGCCTGCTCGTCGAGCCCTTCTCCTACAGCTACATGGTCAATGCCATGTGGGTCTCCGCGCTAGTCGGTGCGGTCTGCGCTTTCCTGTCGGCCTATCTCATGCTCAAGGGCTGGTCGCTGATCGGCGACGCGCTCTCCCACTCGATCGTGCCTGGCGTGGCCGGCGCCTACATGCTGGGCCTGCCCTTCGCCGTCGGCGCATTCTTTTCAGGCGGGTTGGCGGCGGCAGCCATGCTGTTTCTGAGCCGGGTAACGCGGCTGCGCGAAGATGCCGTCATCGGGCTGATCTTCACCTCCTTCTTCGGGCTCGGCCTGTTCATGATCTCCATCTCGCCGGTCTCGGTGAACGTGCAGACGATCGTGCTCGGCAACATTCTCGCCATCACCCCGGAAGACACGCTTCAACTGGTCATCATCTCGGTCGTGTCGCTGGCGATCCTTCTCGCCAAATGGAAGGATCTGATGGTCACCTTCTTCGACGAGAACCATGCCCGATCCATCGGCCTCAACCCGACACTGCTGCGGATCGTCTTCTTCACCCTGCTGTCTGCCTCAACCGTGGCCGCGTTGCAGACAGTGGGTGCGTTTCTGGTCATCGCCATGGTCGTGACGCCTGGTGCCACGGCCTATCTGCTGACCGACCGTTTTCCCCGCCTGATCGTCATCTCGGTTGCCATGGGCGCGATCACGAGTTTCGTCGGTGCCTATCTCAGCTATTTCATCGACGGTGCGACAGGCGGCGTGATCGTGGTCCTGCAGACGCTGGTCTTCCTCGCTGCCTTCTTCCTCGCGCCGCGCCATGGCTATCTGGCAGCCCGGCGTCGGGCGCGGGCGGCACTGGAGGGGGCCCGATGACCGACACCCTTCTCCTGCCCTTCGCCTTTCCCTTCATGCAGCAGGCCTTCCTCATCGCGCTGCTGGTCGCCATTCCGATGGGGCTGTTGTCCTCCTACCTGGTGCTGAAAGGCTGGTCGCTGATGGGAGACGCGATCAGCCATGCCGTGCTGCCAGGCATCGTGCTCGCCTTCATCCTCGGCTTGCCGCTGGCGATCGGCGCCTTCGTCGCCGGCATGACATGCGCGCTCGCCACCGGTTTCCTGAAGGAGAACAGCCGGGTCAAGGAAGACACCGTCATGGGCGTCGTCTTCTCCGGCATGTTCGGGGCCGGCATCGTCATGTTCACCATGATCGAGACCGAGCTTCATCTGTCGCACATCCTGTTCGGGGACATGCTGGGCACCGACTGGCCGGACATCCTCCAGGCCGGGGCGATCGCCGCGCTCGTGGTGGGCGCTCTCGCCGTCTTCGGTCGCGATCTCACGCTGCACGCCTTCGATGCCCAGCATGCCCGCGCCATCGGCCTGCCGGTCCGGCTGCTGCACTACGGGCTGCTTGGCATGATTTCGCTCACCGTGGTCGGCGCATTGCAGGCGGTCGGCATCATCCTGGCCATCGCCTTCCTCATTGCGCCCGGCGCAACTGCCTTCCTTATCACCCGTCGGTTTAACACCATGCTTGCGGTGGCGGCGTCGGTGGCCGCGATTTCGGCGTTTTTCGGTGTCTATCTCAGCTTCTTCATCGACAGCGCGCCGGCGCCGACGATCGTCCTGGTCATGACCGGGCTGTTTATCGCCACCTTTGCGTTGTCCTCGGCCCAGTCCGCCCGCGCCCGCCGTGAAGCGAGCGCCAGCTAGACTTCACTCGGCCGCCATGGCGGGCTGCTCGCGACTATAGGCCCGGCCGTTGGGGTCGAAGATATGGAGATTGCCAGGATCGGCAGACAGTCGCAGCGGCTTGCCACGCTCGATCCGGGTGTTGCCGGGCGTCTTGACGACCAGCGGCTCGTCCTTGCGGCCGGTATCGACATAGGCAAGCTGCACCTCGCCCAGCTGCTCGACATAGTCCACCAGTCCCTCGAACAGGTAGTCGTCGCCTTCGGCGATCGTCAGATCCTCGGGCCGGACGCCGAGGCTGATCTCCAGCCCCATGGCATCGGCAGGCGTGGCAACCGGCAACGCCACGTCGCGGCCGCCCGGATGCGACACGGTTGTCGCGGCACCTGCCTTCACGATCGTGGCGTGCAGGATGTTCATCGATGGCGAACCGATGAACTGGGCGACGAACAGATTGCCTGGATTGCAGTAGAGGTCCATCGGCGTTCCGACCTGCTCCACATACCCATCCTTCAGCACCACGATCCGGTCGGCGAGCGTCATCGCCTCGACCTGGTCATGGGTGACGTAGATCATGGTGGTGTCAGGCATCGACTCATTGAGCTTGGCGATCTCGATGCGGGTGGCAACACGCAGAGCCGCATCGAGATTTGATAGCGGCTCGTCGAAAAGGAAAACCTTGGGATCGCGAACGATCGCCCGCCCGATGGCCACGCGCTGGCGCTGGCCGCCCGACAGCGCTTTCGGGAGTCGGTCGAGATATTCGGTGAGTTGCAGGATCTCGGCTGCCTTGCGCACGCGGCTGTCGATATCCTGTTTCGACGCGCGTGCAATGCGCATGCTGAAGGCCATGTTCTCGTAGACCGTCATATGCGGGTAGAGCGCATAGGACTGGAAGACCATGGCGATTCCCCGCATCGAAGGCGGGATATCGTTGACCACCTGCCCGTCGATCGACAGCGTGCCCCCGCTGATGCCTTCGAGACCGGCGATGGTCCGCAGGAGGGTCGACTTGCCGCAGCCTGAAGGCCCGACGAACACGACGAACTCTCCGGACTCGATGTCTAGATCGATGCCGTGCAGGATCTCCAGGCTGCCATAGGACTTCCTCAGATCCCTCAGAACCAGATCGGCCATGTTCTCCTCCCATTGGCACCATCAGGCGCCGGCTTCTCCCAGTCCGGCTTCAACCTTCCCGTTCAGGGGCGTCTCCCGAACCAGGCGCCGTAGCCGGCAAGCCTGATCTCGCTTCCCACCAGTTCGCCGCCGCCCATGCCGTGGCCGGGTATCGAGACGACCGAGACCTCCTCCAGATCGGCCGCGGCGGACTCCGCGCCCAGATTGAAGGCGCAGATCAACCGTTCGCCAGCATATTCGCGCTCGAACACCACGAGGCGCGGATCGCCCATCGGGAGGAAGCGGATCGAGCCCTTTACGAGGGCGGGATGATCGCGGCGGAAGGCGATGATGCGCCGATAATGCGCGAGAACGGACTCTTCGCTCTCTTCCTGCCGGTCGACGGACAGGGGAAAATGCTCAGCCGGCACCGGCAGCCATGGCCGACCATCGGTGAAGCCCGCGGACAGCTGGCTCTCCTCCCAGACCATGGGCGTGCGGCAGCCATCGCGGCCGCGGAACTCGGGCCAGAAGCGTATGCCGTAGGGATCGCGCAGATCCTCGAAGGCCAGATCAGCCTCACCGAGACCCAGTTCCTCGCCCTGATAGATGCAGACCGAACCGCGCAGCGACATGAGCAACGCGGCGACGACCTTCACATAGGCTTGCGGGTCGGCTTCTCCACGCGCCCAGCGGGAGGCGTGGCGCACCACATCGTGATTGGAAAAGGCCCAGCAGGACCAGCCCTCGCCGGCCACCGCCTCGAAGGTTTCCAGGACGCGGCGTACCTTGCCCGCGCTGATCTTCTCGGGGCTCAGGAAGTCGAAGCCGTAGCACATGTGGACGCGTTTTGTGCCGGCAGTGTAGTCGGCGACGATGTCGAGCCCGCGCTGGGCATCGCCCACCTCGCCCACCGCGGCTGCCGCCGGAAACTCGTCCAGCAGCGCACGGAAACGCTCGAGAAAGGCCAGGTTTTCCGGCCGGCTCTTGTCATAGATATGGTCCTGGAAATTATACGGGTTCACCGCGGGCGCGATGGAGTCGTTGCGCTGGTCTTCGGGAAGCGGCGGATTATCCTCCAGCCCCTCTGAATGGAAATAGAAGTTGATGGTATCCAGGCGGAAGCCATCGACGCCGCGTTCGAGCCAGAACCGGGACGCGGCAAGGACCGCGTCCTGAACGTCCCGATTGTGGAAATTGAGGTCCGGCTGCTCGACGAGAAAATTGTGGAGATAATACTGGCGGCGCCGCGCATCCCACTGCCACGCCGATCCGCCGAAGATCGAAAGCCAGTTGTTGGGCGGTGATCCGTCACCGCGCGAATCGGCCCAAACGTACCAGTCGGCCTTGGGGTTATCGCGGCTCAGGCGGCTTTCCTTGAACCAGGGGTGTTCGTCGGAGGTATGCGAGATGACGAGGTCGATCATCACCTTCAGGCCCAGTCGATGCGCCTCCGCGACCAGGTCGTCGAAATCCTCCTGCGAACCGAACATCGGGTCGACGCCGCAATAATCCGACACGTCGTAGCCGAAATCCTTCATCGGGGAGGTGAAAAAAGGCGATATCCATATCGCATCGACGCCGAGCGAGGCGACATAGGGCAGGCGCTGACGAATGCCGGCGAGATCACCGATGCCGTCGCCGCTGGAATCCTGGAAGGAACGCGGATAGATCTGGTAGATCACCGCGCCACGCCACCAGTCCCGGTCCAATTGCGGATGAGACATTGGCACGTCCATTTGCAGTATTGCGGCGGGCGTGCTCATGCGGTCAGCCACCCTTCACCGAGCCGGCCAGAAGGCCGCGCACGAGATAGCGTTGCAGCGTGAAGAATACAAGCAGCGGTACGGCGATAGAAACGAAGGCCGCCGTTGCCAGGATGCCCCAGTCGCCGCCGCGCGAGCCCAGCAGATCGTCGGCGATCTTGACGGTCATGACCTGGCTTTCGGCCGAACTGGGCAGGAAGACCTTCGCCACGAGCAGGTCGTTCCAGGTCCACAGGAACTGGAAGATCGCGAAGGAGGCCAGCGCGGGGAAGGACAGCGGCAGCACGATCTTGACGAAGATCTGGAAGTCGGTCGCCCCGTCGACGCGCGCGCTCTCGATGATGTCGCGCGGCAGGCCCACCATGTAGTTGCGCAGGAGATAAATGGCCAGCGGCAACCCGAAACCCGTATGGGCGAGCCAGATGCCCAGGAAGCTCTGGCCGATGCCGACCTGGTTGTGCAGGTTGAGGAGCGGCACCAGTGCAAGCTGCAGCGGCACGACGAGGAGCCCGACGACGGCGGCGATCAGCAGCGCGCGGCCCGGGAATTCCATCCAGGCAAGCGCATAGGCAGCGAAGGCCGCAATCAGGATCGGAATGATGGTCGCGGGAATCGCCACCGTCAGCGTGTTGATGAAGGCGCGGTCCATGTTGTCGGCGCGCAGCACCGTCTGGTAGTTGGCCAGCGTGAATTGCGGCGGCGTCACCGCCTCGAAATAGATCCGCGGCCCTGCCCCGGAGACCTCTTCGGGCGAGGTGAAGACGAAGGATCCGTCGCGCTCGACGCGCAGCGTCTCGCCGTCCCGGATCTCCGCCGTTTGCCCGACCGGGAACTCGGCCGGCGCCATGCCGCGATTACCGAAGGCGGTCACTTCGCCGGTCTGATCGGGGAACCAGCGGGCCTGCTCGGGGTCGGCGAATACGTTGCCCTCGATCAGCCATTGCCCGTCGGCTTGGCGCTGGTCATCGGCCGACGCGCGGGCACGGAAGGTCAGTTCCACCGAAAGAGGCGCCTTCCACCAGCCGGTCGCCGAAATCTGGTCGCGGTCGCGGAAGGAGGAGATCAAGAGGCCGAGGGTCGGGATCAACCAAAGGAGTACGATCACGACGACCGAGATGCGAACCGCCCAGTTGAGGGCGGAGGTCTTGCCCGTCACGCGCGGTTTGGCCGGGGCCTGAACGGTGAATTCCGGCTGCATCGCGACCTTTTCAGCGGTGTTTGCCATGTCCCCTCCGCCCCCCTCAGCGCATTTCACGGCGCGCCTGCCGGATATTCCAGATCATCACCGGCAGCACGAGGAGCATAATGACGAAGGCAACTGCGGTGGCGCGCCCATCGTCGCGGAACATGTAGGTCATCATATAGCTGGGCAGGATCTGCGTGCCGAAATTGCCACCGGTCGAGGCATAGACGATGTCGAACACCTTGAGCACGATAATGGTGATCGTGGTCCACACGACGACGATGGTGCCCATGATCTGCGGTATCTTGATCCTGAAGAATATCTGGAAGGGGTTGGCGCCGTCGATGACGGCGGCTTCGATCGTCTCCTCGGGGATGCCGCGCAAAGCCGCCGACAGGATGACCATCGCAAAACCGGTCTGGATCCAGATCAGGATGAACATCAGAAAGAAATTGTTCCAGAAGGGTATCTGCAGCACGTCGACGGGCTGTTGTGCACCGAACAATTCGCGAATGGCGTTGATCAGGCCGATGTCGAAATTGTTGGCGTAGACGAACTTCC
>Ga0008833_1001137_pt1 | contig 13845 bp, 10 predicted proteins | sample HotLakConsoUCCLE_FD_62216 | JGI IMG/M metagenome (GOLD analysis project Ga0008833, IMG submission 62216) | Hypersaline microbial mat communities from Hot Lake, Washington, USA - Hot Lake Consortium UCC-LE | ecosystem: Environmental > Aquatic > Non-marine Saline and Alkaline > Hypersaline >... | reverse complement strand
ACGCATCTGAACCAGGCGGGCGCGCTGGTGCATGTCTACCAGGACGGCTCGGTCCACATGAACCATGGCGGCACCGAGATGGGACAGGGGCTGTTCCAGAAGGTGGCGCAGGTGGCCGCGCACCGCTTCGGCCTGCCGGTGGAGGCCGTGAAGATCACCGCCACCGATACCGGGAAGGTGCCCAACACCTCGGCCACCGCCGCCTCATCGGGATCGGACCTGAACGGCATGGCCGTCAGGGCCGCCTGCGACACGATCCGCGAGCGGATGGCGGCCTGCCTGGCGGAACTGCACCAGGCCGATCCGCGCTCGGTGCGGTTCGAGGGCGGGCGGGTCGTCGCGGGGGCCGAGGAGATGAGCTTCGCCGAGGCGGTGAAGCTGTGCTACGAGAACCGGGTGAGCCTGTCGGCCACCGGCTTCTACCGCACACCGGGACTGGCCTGGGACCGGATCCGCGGCCAGGGGCGGCCGTTCTTCTATTTCGCGCATGGCGCCTCGGTCACCGAGGTGGTGCTGGACACGCTGACCGGCGAGAGCCGAATCCTGCGCGCCGACATCCTGCATGATTGCGGCGCCTCGCTGAACCCGGCGCTGGATATCGGCCAGATCGAGGGCGGCTACGTGCAGGGCGCGGGCTGGCTGACCACGGAGGAGCTGGTCTGGGACGAGGCCGGCAGGCTGCGGACCCATGCGCCCTCGACCTACAAGATCCCGGCCTGTTCCGACCGGCCGGAGGTGTTCAACGTGGCGCTCTGGGACGCGGAGAACCGGGCCGATACCATCTATCGGTCGAAGGCGGTGGGCGAGCCGCCCTTCATGCTGGGGATCTCGGCGCTGATGGCGCTGTCGGATGCCTGCGCCGCCTGCGGGCCGCATTACCCGGCGCTCGACGCGCCGGCCACGGCGGAACGGGTGCTGGCGGCGGTGCGGCGGGCGCGTCATGGGGTTTGACCCGGCCGCGCTGCGCTCGCTCGTCGCGAGCAAGGGCCGGGTCGCCCGGGTGGTGGTGGCGGACCTGCGCGGCTCGGCCCCGCGCGAGACCGGCGCGGCGATGCTGGTCTGGGCCGAGGGCGCGGGTTTCGGCCAGGCGGGAACGATCGGCGGCGGCGCGCTGGAATGGGAAGCGGCCAGGGTCGCGCGCGCGGCGCTGGATACGGGCGGCGGCGACCGGCTGGACACGCTTCCGCTGGGCCCGGCGCTGGGCCAGTGCTGCGGCGGCGCGGTGGACCTGCTGACCGAGCTGTTCGACGCGGCCCGGCTGGAGGCGATCGGGGCGACGGACACGGGGAACACCGCCTCCCGGGAGGTCTTCCCCAAGACGAAGACAGGGCTGGAGGCCGGGGTCTTCGCGCGGCCCCTGCCCGGACGGGCGGGCGCGATGCCGCTGACGGTGGCGCGGCGGATCGCGCGGGCGCGGGCGCAGGGGCAGCGGCCCGAAACGGGGATCGTCGAGGGCTGGATGGTGGAGCCGCTGGCACGGCCCGACCGCGAGGTCTGGATCTGGGGGGCGGGCCATGTGGGCCGGGCGCTGGTCGAGGTGCTGGCCCCGCTGCCCGGCATGGCGCTGACCTGGGTGGATACCGGGCCGGAGCGGTTTCCCGACAGGGTGCCGCCCGGCGTCACCGTGTTGCCCGCGGCGACCCCCGCGCGGCTGGTGCCCCACGCGCCCGCGCGGGCCGAGCACCTGGTGCTGACCTACAGCCACGCGCTTGACCTGGAACTGTGCCACGCGCTGCTGTCGCACGGGTTCCGCTCGGCCGGGCTGATCGGGTCGGCCACGAAACGGGCGCGGTTCCGGGCGCGCCTGGCCGCGCTGGGCCACGGCGAGGCGCAGATCGCGCGCATCGCCTGCCCGATCGGGGATCCGTCACTGGGCAAGCATCCGCAGGCGATTGCGGTCGGGGTGGCGGCCGGGCTACTGAGGGGCACGGCGGCGGCGAGCGCAGCGAGGGACATGGGCACATGACGGGAACGCTTCTCGAGCTCACGGGGCTGACCAAGGCCTATCCCGGCGTGGTGGCCAACGACGACATCTCCTTCCGGGTGAAGGAGGGCGAGGTGCATGCGTTGCTGGGCGAGAACGGCGCCGGAAAATCCACGCTGGTGAAGATGATCTACGGGCTGGTGAAGCCCGATGCGGGGCGGATGAAGCTGCGCGGCACGCCCTACACGCCCTCCGAGCCACGCGCCGCCCGCGCGGCGGGTGTGGCGATGGTATTCCAGCATTTCTCGCTCTTCGACGCGCTGAGCGTGGCCGAGAACATCGCGCTGGGGATGGAACATCCGCCCCGCCCGCGCGACCTGGCCGCGCGCATCCGCCGGGTGTCGGAGACCTACGGCCTGCCGCTCGATCCGTTCCGCGTCGTGGGCAACCTGTCGGCCGGCGAGCGCCAGCGGGTGGAGATCATCCGCTGCCTGTTGCAGGATCCGAAGCTGCTGATCATGGACGAGCCGACCTCCGTGCTGACACCGCAGGAGGTGGACATCCTGTTCCGCACGCTGCGCAAGCTCGCCGCCGAGGGCACGGCGATCCTCTACATCAGCCACAAGCTGGAGGAGATCCGGGCGCTTTGCGACACCGCCACGATCCTGCGGCAGGGCCGGGTGGTGGCCACCTGCACCCCGGCGGAGACCACGGCGCGGGCCCTGGCCGAGATGATGGTGGGCGCGTCCTTTTCCGCGCCCGAACGGCAGCCGCGCGACGCCGGCGAGGTGCTGCTGGAGGCCCGCGGCCTGAGCCTGCCGGCACCTTGGGCCTTCGGCACCGCGCTGAAGGAGGTCTCCTTCGCGTTGCGGGCGGGCGAAATCCTTGGGATCGGCGGCGTCGCGGGCAACGGGCAGGACGAGCTGCTGGGCGCGATGTCGGGCGAACGGCGCGCGGCGCCCGGCATGGTGCGTCTGAAAGGCGCCGAGGTCGGCGCACAGGGCCCCGCCGCGCGGCGCGCGCAGGGCCTTTGCGCCGCGCCAGAGGAGCGGCTGGGCCATGCCGCCGCCCCGGACATGAGCCTGACCGAGAACGCGCTGCTGAGTGCGACCCGGCGCAAGGGGCTGGCCCGGCACGGGCTGATCGACTGGGCCGCCGCCCGGCGCTATGCCGAGGAGGTGATCGCCCGGTTCGACGTGCGCACCCCCGGCCCGGGCACCGCGGCGCGGGCGCTTTCGGGCGGGAACCTTCAGAAATTCGTGATCGGGCGCGAGGTGTTGCAGGCGCCCGACGTGCTGGTGGTGAACCAGCCCACCTGGGGCGTGGATGCCTCTGCCGCCGCGGCGATCCGTCAGGCGTTGATGGACATGGCCGCGCGCGGTGCTGCGGTGCTGGTGATCAGCCAGGATCTCGACGAGCTGATGGAGATATCGGACCGCTTCGGCGCGCTGAACGAGGGCCGGCTGAGCGCGATCCGGCCTGTGGCCGAGCTGAGCATGGAGAAGATCGGCCTGATGATGGGCGGGGCGCATGACATGGAGGTGGCGCATGTGGGCTGAGCCGCGCGCCTCGTGGACGGGCCGCGACCGCGGCGCGGGATTTCGGGCCTCCGGTCCGGCCGGGGGGGACGCATGATCTCGCTGGAAAAGCGGCCGCAGCCCTCGCGGGGCTGGACGGCGGCGACACCGCTGCTGGCGGTGATCCTCACCATGCTGGCCGGGGGCGCGATGTTCGCCGCGATCGGCACTCCGCCGCTGGAGGCGATCCGCATCATCTTCTGGGATCCGCTGTTCGATCCGCAATTCGCCGCCTATTCGCGACCGCAGCTGCTGGTGAAGGCGGGGCCGCTGATCCTGATCGCGATCGGGCTGAGCCTGGGGTTCCGTGCGGGCATCTGGAACATCGGCGCCGAGGGGCAGTACATCGTCGGCGCGATCTGCGGCGCGGCGGCAGCGCTGGCCTTCTACCCGGCGGACCTGCGGCTGCTGTTTCCGCTGGCGGTGGCGTCGGGCGCGCTGGGTGGTTTCGTCTGGGCGATGATCCCGGCGCTGCTGAAGGTGCGCTTCGGGACCAACGAGATCCTGGTGTCGCTGATGCTGGTCTACGTCGCCCAAAGCGTGCTGGCCTCGGTCTCCTCGGGGCTCTTGAAGAACCCTGAGGGCCGGGGCTTTCCCGGTTCGCGCAACCTGTCGCAATGGGAGGCCACGGCGAATCCCGAACTGATCGCCGGCACCGGCATGCATTGGGGCGTTGCGGCGGCCTTCCTGGCGGTGATCCTGGCCCATGCGCTGATGACCCGGCATCTGCTGGGCTTCCAGATCCGCCTGACCGGCGAGGCGCCGCGCGCGGCGCGCTTCGCCGGCGTGCGCCCGGCCCGGGTGATCCTGTTCTGCCTCGGACTGGCCGGGGCGCTGGCGGGCATGGCGGGGATCTTCGAGGTGACCGGCCCGGCCGGGCAGGTCACCATCGATTTCAGCTCCGGCTACGGCTTTACCGCGATCATCGTGGCCTTTCTGGGCCGGCTGCACCCGGTGGGGATCCTACTGGCGGGGCTGCTGATGGCGCTGACCTATATCGGCGGGGAACTGGCCCAGCTGATGCTGGGCGTGCCCGCGGCCGCGATCCAGCTGTTCCAGGGGATGCTGCTGTTCTTCCTGCTGGCGATGGACGTCTTCACCAATTACCGGATCCGGATCGGCAAGAGGGAGATCGCCTGATGGACCTTTCCGCGATCAACCCCGTCCTTCTGGTCGCCTCGCTGATGATTTCCGCTACACCCATCCTGCTCGCCGCCATCGGCGAAATGGTGGTGGAGCGGGCGGGCGTCCTGAACCTCGGGATCGAGGGGATGATGATCACCGGCGCGGTCGTGGCCTTCGCCACCGCGGTGGCCACCGGCTCGCCCGCCCTGGGTTTCGTCGCGGGCGCGGGCGCGGCCTCGGCCCTGTCGCTGAGTTTCGGGGTGCTGACGCAATACCTGCTGTCGAACCAGGTGGCCACGGGACTTGGCCTGACGCTGGTGGGGCTGGGCCTCTCTTCGCTCGTCGGCAAGCCCTACGAGGGGGTGAAGACCGAGACGCTGCCGCGGCTCGACATTCCGGTGCTGTCGGACCTGCCGGTGGTCGGGCGGATGCTGTTCCAGCATGACGCCATGGTCTACCTGTCGCTGCTGCTGGTGGCCGCCGTCTGGGCCTTCCTGAAATACACCCGCGCCGGGCTGATCCTGCGCGCGGTCGGCGAAAGCCACGAGGCCGCCCATGCGCTGGGCTACAAGGTCGTGCGGGTGCGGCTGCTGGCGATCCTCTTCGGCGGGGCCTGCGCGGGGCTGGGCGGGGCATATCTTTCGCTGGTCCGTGTCCCGCAATGGACGGAGGGGCTGACCGCCGGGGCGGGATGGATCGCGCTGGCCATCGTGGTTTTCGCCTCCTGGCGGGCAGGGCGTGTCCTGGTCGGCGCCTATTTGTTCGGCGGCATCGCCGTGCTGCAGCTGAACCTTCAGGCCGCAGGCGCGCAAGTGCCCGTCGCACTCTTGTCGGCCTCGCCCTATCTGATAACGATCATCGTGCTCGTCATCATCTCGGCACGGGGGGCGCATGGCGCGCCGGCCTCCCTGGGCCGCCCGTTCCACGCCTCGGGCTGAGGCACTCAACCGCATCACCAACAAGGGGGAAACCCATGAACCGCAGAACGCTTCTTGCCACCGCCGCACTGGCCGCCACGCTCGGGACCGGCGCGCTCGCGCAGGACCCGACCAAGGCCTGTTTCGTCTATGTCGGCCCGATCGGCGACGGCGGCTGGACCTACCAGCACCACCAGGGCGCGCTGGCGCTCAAGGAGGAATACGGCGACAAGGTCGAGATCGCCTGGCAGGAATCCGTGCCCGAGGGCGCGGATGCCGAGCGCGTGCTGACCCAGATGGCGCTGTCTGGCTGCGACATCATCTTCACCACCTCCTTCGGCTACATGGACGCGACCAACAACGTCGCCGCCAGGTTCCCCGACATCAAGTTCGAGCATTCGACCGGCTACAAGCGCGAGCATCCCAATGTCTCGACCTACAACGCGCGCTTCTACGAAGGCCGCGCCGTGGTGGGCCATATCGCCGGCAAGATGACCGAGACCAACAAGATCGGCTATATCGGCTCCTTCCCGATCCCCGAGGTCATCATGGGGATCAACTCCTACTTCCACCACGCCCGGCTCGCCAATCCGGATGTGGAACTGGTGGTGACCTGGGCCTATACCTGGTTCGATCCGGCAAAAGAGGCCGACGCGGCGCGGGCCATGCTCGACCAGGGCGTCGACGTGATCACCGCGCATACCGATTCCACCGCGCCGCTGGCGGAGATCGCCAAGGAGGACGGCGCCGCCTGGGGCTTCGGCCAGGCCTCGGACATGGCAGCCTTCACGACCAATGCCGACGGCACGCCGGGCCCGCGCGTCGCCTCGATCATCGACGAATGGGCGCCCTACTACATCAAGCGCGTGGGCCAACTCATGGACGGCACCTACGAGCAGATCGACAGCTGGGCCGGGATGCCCGAGGGCGAGGTCGTGATCGGCCCTATGAACGACGCCATCCCCGCCGAGGTGAAGACCGAGGCGCAGGCGATGATCGACGCCATCACGGCGGGCGAGTACCACCCGTTCACCGGCCCGATCAACAGGCAGGACGGCACCCCCTGGCTGACCGAGGGCGAGACCGCCGATGACGACACGCTGCTGGGCATGGACTTCTACATCGAGGGGATCACGGGCGAGATCCCCAACTGATGCACCGACCCGGCCCCGCCGCTTCGCTCGGCGGCGGGGTCCGCGCCTTAAAGGTCTTGAACAAGACCTTTGCCAAGACTTTTCCTCGAAAAGTCTTGGCCCCCCCGATCCGGAGACACCGATGACCCAGATCACCGCGCCCGACGGCACGCCCGCCAGCCGCTTCGCCTTCGGCACCATGCAATTCGGCGGCCGGGCCGACGAGGCCGCCTCGCGCGCCATGTTCGAGGCCGCGCTGGCCGCCGGGATCACCCAGTTCGATACCGCCTGGATCTATACCGACGGGGCCTCCGAGCGGCTTCTGGGGCAGTTCGCGCGCCCGCATCGCGACCGGCTGGTGATCGCCACCAAGGGCGGGTTGCAGGGCGGGTCCGGGCCGGCCAACCTCCAGGCGCAGTTCGACGCCTCGCGCAAGCGGCTGGGCATGGACCGGGTGGATATTCACTACATCCACAAGTTCGACCCCGACACCCCGCTGGAAGCCACGACGGACTGGCTCGTCGCCCGGCAGGAGGCGGGCGAGATCGGCCATCTCGGCCTGTCCAACTTCGCCGCCTGGCAGGTGATGAAGGCCCAGTGCCTTGCCATCGAACGCGGCAGCCGGATCGCGATCCTGCAACCGATGTACAACCTGGTGAAGCGGCAGGCCGAGGTCGAGATCCTGCCGATGTGCGCCGCCGAGGGCATCGTCTGCGCCCCCTACTCGCCGCTCGGCGGCGGGCTTCTGACCGGGAAATACGCCCGTGGCGAGGGTGGCCGCCTGAAGGACCAGGAAAACTACGCCCGCCGCTACGCCCCCGAGTGGATGCACGCGGCGGCGCGCGACCTGGCCGAGCTCGCAGCCGAACTGGGCACCCACCCCGCCACCCTGGCGGTGGCCTGGGTGGCCGCGCATCCGGCCGGGCCGGTGCCGATCGTCTCGGCGCGGTCGGCCGGACAGCTCGCCCCCTCGCTCGACGCGATGCGCTACCCGATGGATGGCGAGCTGCGCGCGCGGCTGGCGGCGCTGAGCCCCGCGCCGCCCCCGGCCACGGACCGGCTGGAAGAGGCCTGAGCCCCTTTTCCTCGGGCGGCGGCCGTGACAGTGTCGCGCCCGCACGAACGGAGCGACGACATGGGCGATTTCCTCATCATCGGCGGCGGCATCGCCGGGATTTCGGCGGCGGCACGGCTGTCGCAACTGGGCGGCGTGACGGTGCTGGAGGGCGAGGAGGCGCTGGGCTACCACGCCAGCGGACGCTCGGCGGCCTGCTACCTCGCGGCTTACGGCAAGCCCGCGGTGCGCGCGCTGAACGAGGCCAGCGCCGATTACCTGCACCATGCCAATGGCGGCGTGCTGTCCCCGCGCGGGCAGATGCTTCTGGCGCGCGCGGGCGAGGAGTCGCCCTTCGAGCACGAGATCGCCACCTACGGGTTGCGGGAGTTCACCCTGGACGAGGCACGCGCGATCGTGCCGATCCTGAACCCGGCCAGCGTGGCCCGCGCGGCCTTTACTCCGGATGTCCACGATCTGGACACCGACCGTTTCCTGCAGGATTTCGCCCGCGAGGCCCGCGGCAACGGCGCGCGGATCGTCACCCGCGCCATGGTCACCGCCATCGCGCGCGAGGCGGGACGCTGGCGCGTCACCGCGGGCGACGAGGTGTTCGAGGCGGAGACGCTGGTCAACGCCGCGGGCGCCTGGGCGGACCTGGTGGCGGAGCGCGCCGGTGTGCCGCCCAAGGGTATCCGGCCCTTCCGTCGCTCCATGGCGCGCCTGCCCGCCCCGGGCGGGCATGACGTCTCGGGCTGGCCCTTCATCGAGGGCGTGGGCGAGGCCTGGTATGCCAAGCCGGACGCGGGCAAGCTGATCGTGTCACCCGCCGAGGAAGACCCGCAGCCGCCGCATGACGCCTTCGCCGACGACATGGTTCTGGCCGAGGGGCTGGCCCGCTACGAGGAGATGGTGACCGAGCCGGTCACCCGGGTGGAAGGCAACTGGGCCGGGCTGCGCAGCTTCGCCCCCGACCGGGTGCTCGTGATCGGGCGCGACCCGGCGCAGCCCGCCTTCGTCTGGGCAGCGGGCCAGGGCGGCTACGGCTTCCAGACCGCGGCCGCCGCCAGCCAGCTGCTCGCCGACCTTCTGGCGGGCCGTCCCCCCGAACTCGACGCCGCCACCGTTGCGGCCCTGTCCCCGGAGCGTTTCGCATGACCCGACGCCTGAACCTGCCCGACAGCGCCTCCGCCGCCCGCCCCGGTGCGGACGGCAAGCTCTGCGCCCCCTCGGCCGAACGCAACTGCGACCCGATCTGCGATCTCGTCGCGCTCTATGGCCCGGGGGAGGGCCGCGCGCTGGAACTGGCCTCGGGCACCGGCCAGCATGCCGTGGCGCTGGCCCGGCGCCTGCCGGCGTTGACATGGCAACCCTCGGACGTGGCGCAGGAGCGGCTGGCCTCGATCCGGGCCTGGGTGACCGAGGCGGGCCTGCCCAACCTGCGTGACCCGGTGGAGATAGATGCCACCAGCCCCGGCTGGGGGGCCGATCATGGCGGGCAGGACCTGGTGCTGCTGGTGAACCTGCTGCACCTGATCTCGGACGCCGAGGCCGAGACGCTCATCCGCGAGGCGGCGCGGGCGCTGGTGCCCGGCGGCCGCTTCATCGTCTACGGGCCGTTCCTGCGGGCGGGCGAGCTGACCTCGGAGGGCGACGCGCGCTTTCACGAGAGCCTCAAGGCACAGGATCCCGAGATCGGCTACAAGGACGATTTCGACGTGATCGACTGGATGATGGCGGCCGGGCTGGAACTGGCCCATGCCATCGAGATGCCGGCCAACAATCTTTCCCTGATCGCGCACCGCTGACCTGATCCGAATCAAGGCGGACGGGCGCGCCCCGTGGTCTGGCGGGCTGGCAAGGACAGACCGAGGGACGGGAAAGACAGATGGACTGGACGGACAAACTCGAGACCACCCGCGATCAGCTGCGCGCACTCAACCGCGCGATCCCCGACACCGCGCGCGCCTTCGGGGCGCTGGGCAAGACGGTGAAGGAGGGCGGCGGCACGCTCGACTTCAAGACCAAGGAATTCGTGGCGCTGGGCATCGCGGTGGCCACCAAGTGCGATGCCTGCATCGCGCTGCATGTGGAGACGCTGATCAAATGCGGCGCCACGCGCGAGGAGGTGGCCGAGATGCTGGGCATGACGATCCAGATGGGCGGCGGGCCGTCCATGATGTATGCGGCCAAGGCGCTGGAGTGCTTCGACCAGCTGAGCGGCTAGAACCAGCCCCGCCACGTGCAGGCGCCGCCTTGGGCGGTGCGATGCCTCCGGCGGGGATCACTGGATCCGGAAGAAGGCGCGCGCGACGGGACGATCCGCCGCGCGCGGCCCGGGTCAGCCGTCCTGGCGGATGCGGGCGTTTTCCGGGTCGTAAGGGCTGTCGGGCTGCACCTCGGCATCCCAGAGCGCATCCAGCATCCGCAGCTTCAGTCTGGTTCCGGGCACGGCGAGTTCCGGGCGCACATACCCCATGCCGATGGATTTGCCGAAGGCCACCGAGTAGCCGCCCGAGGTGAGGCGGCCCACCTTCCGGCCGTCGTGATAGAGCGCCTCGCGGCCCCAGGGATCGGCGTCCGAAGGCCCGTCGATCAGCACGGTGACGCATTTCGAGCGGATGCAGGTGGCCTCCAGCTCGGCCTTGCCGTGGAAATCCTTGGACAGGTCCACGAAGCGCGGCAGATCCGCCTCGAGCGGGGTGGCGTCGCGGCCCAGCTCGTGGCCGAAGGCGCGGTAGGATTTCTCCTGGCGCAGCCAGTTCTGCGCGCGGGCGCCCACCAGCTTCATCCCGTGCCTCTCGCCCGCCTTCTCCAGCAGGTCGAACAGGTAAGCCTGCATCTCGATCGGGTGGTGCAGCTCCCAGCCCAGCTCGCCCGTGTAGGCCACGCGGATCGCGCGCACCGGGCACATGCCCAGCTCGATCTCGCGCATGGAGAGCCAGGGGAAGCGCCTGTTGCCCAGAACCGTGTCCGGGTCGGCATCCTTGACGATCTCGCGCAGCACGTCGCGCGATTTCGGCCCGGCGATGGCGAAGACGCCCCATTGGGTGGTGACGTCGTGGATGTCGATCCAGCCCAGCTCGGCGCGCCGGTCCTCGGCGGCCTTGCGCAGCCAGTCGCCGTCATAGGCCGTCCAGGCCCCGGCGGAGACGAGATAGTATTCGTCCTCGGCGAGGCGCACGATCGTGTATTCGGTGCGCGTGGTGCCCTTGGCGGTCAGCGCGTAGGTGAGGTTGATCCGCCCCACCTTGGGCAGCCTGTTGCAGGTGAGCCAGTCCAGGAAGGCGGTGGCGCCGGGGCCACGCACCAGGTGCTTGGTGAAGGCGGTGGCGTCGATCAGGCCCACGCCCTCGCGGATCGCGCGGGCCTCGTCCACCGCATGTTGCCACCAGCCGCCCCGGCGGAAGCTGCGCGCATCGTGATCGAAGCACTCGGGCGCGTCGAGCGGGCCGAAATAGTTCGGCCGCTCCCAACCGTTCACGCAGCCGAACTGCGCGCCGAGCGCCTTCTGCCGCTCGTAGACCGGCGCGGTCCGGAGCGGCCGGCAGGCGGGGCGCTCCTCGTCGGGATGGTGCAGGATGAAGACATGCTCATACGCCTCCTCGTTCTTGCGGGCGGCGTATTCGGTGGTGACCCAGTCACCGTAGCGCTTGGGGTCGATCGAGGCCATGTCGATCTCGGCCTCGCCTTCCACCATCATCTGCGCGAGGTAGTATCCGGTGCCCCCCGCCGCCGTGATCCCGAAGGAGAACCCCTCCGCGAGCCACATGTTGCGCAGCCCCGGCGCGGGGCCGACCAGCGGGTTGCCATCGGGGGTGTAGCAGATCGGGCCGTTGAAATCGTCCTTCAGCCCCACCTCCTCCGAAGAGGGAATCCGGTGGATCATGGACATGTATTCCTCCTCGATCCGCTCCAGGTCGAGGGGGAAGAGATCGGCGCGGAAGCTGTCGGGCACGCCGTATTCGAAGCGCGCGGGCGCATTGCGCTCGTAGGGGCCGAGGATCCAGCCGCCGCGTTCCTCGCGGACATACCACTTGGCATCGGCGTCGCGCAGCACCGGGTGCTCGGGGTTCGACTTGCGCCAGTCCACCAGGGCCGGGTCGGGCTCCGTCACGATATACTGGTGCTCGACCGGGATGGCGGGCATCCTGATGCCCAACTGCCGCGCGGTGCGCTGGGCGTGGTTGCCCGTGGCGGTGACGACATGCTCGGCCTTGATGACAACCTGCTCGTCGGAAGGCACCAGGTTGCCGCCCTTCTCGACCATCTTCGTGCAGGTCACCTCCCAGTAGTCGCCCTTCCAGGCATAGCCGTCCACCTGCCAGCGGCGCTCGATCGCGACGCCGCGCTGGCGGGCGCCCTTGGCCATGGCCTGGGTCACGTCGGCCGGGTTGATGTAGCCGTCATCGGGGTGGTAGATCGCGCCCTTCAGATCCTCGGTGCGCACCAGCGGCCAGCGCTCGCGGATCTGGGCCGGTGTCAGCCATTCATAGGCGATGCCCACGGTCTCGGCGGTGGAGGCGTAGAGGCGGTACTCGTCCATCCGCGCCTCGGTCTGGGCCATGCGCAGGTTGCCCACGACATAGAAGCCCGCGTTGAGGCCGGTCTCTTCCTCCAGCGTCTTGTAGAACTTCACGGAGTAGTCGTGGATATGGCTGACGGCGTAGCTCATGTTGAACAGCGGCAGCAGGCCGGCCGCGTGCCAGGTGGACCCCGAGGTCAGCTCGTCGCGCTCCAGCAGCATCACGTCGGGCCAGCCGGCGCGGGCGAGGTGGTAGGCGATCGAGGCGCCCACGGCGCCGCCACCGACGACAAGGGCTTTGACTTGGGTTTTCATGGGCTGCGACTCCGTTGTGTTCGCGCCGTCCATAGCGCCGTTCAGGCCCGCCCCGCCAATCCGTCCCGACACAAGACGGTGGAAATGCGACATGCGGGCCCGGCACCATCGCCGGGCCTGCGCAAGGATCGGACCGGGAATATCCCCAGGGCGCGCCGCCGAAGGCAAGGACGGGTGCAGATGCCGCGCGGGCGGCAGCACGGGCAGCAGATTGCGCAAAAAGGGCCGGATATCGCCAAAGTGAAATTTCCGCACCCGTCGACGCGATCATTCCGAGGCGATTTGCAGCCAAAGTGACATCACGACAGCTTGCGCGATTTCGCGCCTACCTGTGCGATTGCGCCCCTTTCGCCGCATCCCCACCCGCCCTATAAGGACAGATGGCGCGCATGTGCTCCACATGCCGGCGTCACGGATTTTGCGAGCGGGGACGCAGGCTGAAATGTTCAAATTGGCGAATCTGACCGGGCTCTTTTCGCAGGACATGGCGATAGACCTCGGCACGGCCAACACGCTTGTCTACGTGAAGGGCCGCGGCGTGATCCTCTCGGAGCCCTCGGTGGTGGCCTATCACGTCAAGGACGGCGTGAAGAAGGTGCTCGCCGTCGGCGAGGATGCCAAGCTGATGCTGGGGCGCACCCCTGGCAGCATCGAGGCCATCCGGCCGATGCGCGAAGGCGTGATCGCCGATTTCGACGTCGCCGAGGAGATGATCAAGCACTTCATCCGCAAGGTGCACAAGCGCTCCACCTTCTCGCGGCCCAAGATCATCGTCTGCGTGCCGCATGGCGCCACCCCGGTGGAGAAACGCGCGATCCGCCAGTCGGTGCTCAGCGCCGGGGCGCGCAAGGCCGGCCTGATCGCCGAGCCGATCGCGGCGGCCATCGGCGCGGGCATGCCCATCACCGATCCGACCGGCAACATGGTCGTGGATATCGGTGGCGGCACCACCGAGGTGGCGGTGCTGAGCCTGGGCGACATCGTCTATGCGCGCTCGGTCCGCGTGGGCGGCGACAGGATGGACGAAGCGATCATCAACTATCTGCGCCGCCAGCAGAACATCCTGGTGGGCGATGCCACGGCAGAGCGGATCAAGACCTCGATCGGGACCGCCCGAATGCCCGATGACGGGCGCGGCAGTTCGATGCAGATCCGCGGCCGCGATCTTCTCAACGGCGTCCCGAAGGAGACCGAGATCAGCCAGGCGCAGGTGGCCGAGGCACTGGCGGAACCCGTGCAGGCGATCTGCGAGGCGGTGATGACCGCGCTGGAGGC
>Ga0008833_1001133_pt1 | contig 13949 bp, 16 predicted proteins | sample HotLakConsoUCCLE_FD_62216 | JGI IMG/M metagenome (GOLD analysis project Ga0008833, IMG submission 62216) | Hypersaline microbial mat communities from Hot Lake, Washington, USA - Hot Lake Consortium UCC-LE | ecosystem: Environmental > Aquatic > Non-marine Saline and Alkaline > Hypersaline >... | reverse complement strand
TTTCTCAAGTTTTTCGACCCCAAATAACCCCGAGAGTGGGGCTTAACTAAGTGCCATTCTCCCTAACCCGCCGAATATCGACTCAATCTACACCAGAATCCGCTGTTTTGGACAGCAGTGGTCCCCCTGCATCTCCCGCTGCCCCGATTCACTTCGCTCATTCCCCCCGCTTCGCTTGGCGGGACGTCGCCGAACTCCGCGTGCGCCGCGCGTTTCTGTGCGGGGTGGACGACTATTCCGGTCGAAACTACGAGCATCGGCGTGCTTGGATTTCCGAGCGGCTGAAAGAGCTGTCGTCGATCTTCGGTGTGGAGGTGTTCGCTTATGCGGTCATGTCGAACCACACGCATATCGTGATCCGGAATCGCCCGGATTTGGTGAAGGACTGGGCGGCCGAAGAAGTGGCTCGTCGCTGGTGCGCATTGTTCCTCAAGCGTAAGGGGCGTGGGGCGGCGGAGGCTCCGTGTGACGCATGGTGCTGTTTTTTCAGGGGAGTCTCTGTTCCCGGCGATGAAGAGATATGGTTCCGGCTGGGAAATCTTTTAATGAGTCGTGCGTCATGGATTGACCGGCTGAAAATATGGGTGTCCTGTTTCGACACCGAACTTGAGACGACCCAGGTTTACACTGATGTGAGCATCCGGCAGCTGATCGAAGTCCACGAGCGGACGCACCCGGCCAAACCCAAAGAATGAAGGTTGCACTTTTTATGAATCTGGACGATATTGATTGCATCATGGACACGCTGGAAACAACCGTTGAGAAGCTCAAAGCTCTGCCTTCCGAGAAGGTCGAGAAAGTCGCTCATTACATCGACAGTCTTTCCGAAGCACCGAAAGGCCGCTTCGACGACTTGGCCGGTTGCCTGAGCGCGGAAGAAGCCGACAGACTGGAACGCGCCATCAACGAAAGCAGTGAGCGAATCGAAGCACCCCATCAAGGTTGTTAGTCTCGCGGTTGACACCAGTGCGGTGGTCAGCTTGTTCCGTGGCCAGAAAGAGGCCTTGGAGCTCTTTAACAAAGCTCAGGAAGTCTGGATGCCTGTGACCGTGCTCGGTGAACTGTATTGCGGTTTACGCAAGTGCAATAACCCGGAAAAGGAACGGCTTCGGATCGGTGACTTGCGCGAGCGCTGTCTAATCGTCGGAGTGGACGAAGGCGCGGCCATCCGGTATGCGGTTATTTACTCGGAGCTGGAGAAGAAGGGCACGATGATCCCGATTAATGACATCTGGATTGCTGCCTTTGCCATGCGCCCTGAGATGCCCTTGCTTGCCCGTGACGATCACTTCGGACGTATTGACGGCCTTGACCTGATCGCGCTTTGAGCCGTCAGTTTTTCCTTCCTTTAGCCGCCCGCCCGCGCTACCCGTCGGCGGCCGCGATCCGCCCTGACGGGCACCACGCGCCCACCTGGTTCGCGCTCCCGCATTGTGGCGGGTCCCCGCCACGCGCCCCCCGGGGTCACACTAGTGCGTCCGACCCGAATGGCGCTAACTTAAGCATCTTCATCGAAATTGAATCCTATATTTGCTTATTGCGACGCCAGCTAAACCGGACGGCTGGGGGCAGCCGTCCCTACCTTTGAAACCAAGCATTGACCTGGAATGCAGGTAGGGACGTCCTGCCCTCAGGCGTCCGCGATCAGTTCTCAAAGTGTACCCATTTTTGCCCGCTTCAAGTGGCTTAGGTTAGCGCCATTCGCGTCCGACCCCTTTGCACGTCCATGCGATGAACGGCGGGAATGACCGGCAGGTGAAGCAGCACGAGTATGGGACGCTTGGCTAGCGAACGTAGTAGCGGAGATTCAGGCCGTGCAGCTGGAGGCTTCCGCTGGCCGGGTTGCCGTCGTCAATTTCCCGGTCGATCCGCTCGAGCTGCGCTCGGTCGATGATAAAGGGCTCCTCGGTGGTTTGGACGACCTCGACGTAGGCGTTACGGGCGGCGACATCCTCTTCCGTCGTATAGACCCAACGGTAGACCCCACCGATCGGGGCGGGCAATCTCCAAGCTTCGCTCAGGCGGTCGGCCATGCCGATGGGAAACTGCCCGGGCATGTTCTGGGTAGGCGGATAGAAGGCGTTCTCCAGCTCGAACGTGTCGAATTCTTGTTCGAAGAGGCGGAGGTCGTGCTGGAAGGTGCTCATCGCGGAGCGGTCGCGGACCTTCTTGAAGTAGGGGACGGCGAGAGCCGCGAGAATACCGATGATGCTGCCGACGACGGCGAGCTCGATCAGGCTGAAGCCGGCCCGCCGCTCTGCACGGCGCAACTTGCTGGAGTCGGACATGGTGGGTGATTTTGGGAGGTGGCGATCAGTCGGCGAAGCCGAAAAGCTCGATTTCGAGTTCGGCAGCTTGGCGGATGATCGAGGACTTGTCGAGAACGAGGACCTTGCCCGCCTCAAGGGCGGCGGTCCGGATCCCGGAGGCGTGCATGACCTCGAGGGTACGGCGGCCGAAGACGGGCACGTCGAAGCGGTAGTCTTGGGCGCGCTTGACGGTTTTGACGAAGATCAGTCCGTCGGTTTTGAAGCTGCCCGCGCGCTGGAGCATGGGGTCGGTGCCCTCGTAGGCCTCGACGGCGAGGACGGTGCCCTTGCGGACGACACAGCCTTGGCCGATGTCGAGATCGGCGATCCCGCGGGCGATGCGGACGCCGTGCTCGAGGTAGTGCGGCTCGGCCCGGAGGCGGCCGCCGGTCATGAGTCCGGCTTCCGCGAGGTGTTGGTCGAGAAAGGAGCGGGCGTCGAGCATGGATATGCCGAGGGCCTCGATTTCCGCGGCGATGGTCCCGAAAATGGTCTCCGCGTTGCGGACCTTCAGCTTGTTGAGCAGGCTGAGGGCCTTGAGGTCGGGGTGGAGACCGCGGAAGAGCCGGCGCGGGGTGATCTGGCCGGCCATGAGGGCGTGGCGGCAGCCGAGCCGCTGGAGCGACTTGAGCATCTTGCCGAGCTGGCCGACTTTGACGGTGGCGCGTTCGGCGGCGGGGAAGGAGTCGACGAGGGCGCTTTCGGTCTCGCCCTCGAAAGCGATCAGGCGGAGGGGCAGGCCGGCGGCGCGGATTTGCTCGGCGGTCAGCTCCGGATAGCGGCCCTTGCCCGCGATCAGGCCGATCGGCCCCTCCTCGAAGGCGTCCGGCAGAAATCTGGAGAGGGGACGGGGCATCGGGCGTCAGTCCAAGTATTCGTAGGGCCGTCGGGTGGCTTGCTCGTAGTAGTCGGGACGGACGATCACGACCGGCTGGGCGGGATAGGGCGCGCCCTCTGGCGCGGCTTCGAACAGGACCCGCTTGGCGGCGAGGAGGGTTGCTTCGCCGAGTGTCTTCCAAGCCTCCGGAGCGGTATCGGCGGGGAGGAGTTCGGCGATCCGTCTTCTTTCGGCGCCCGAGGGGCTGATCCGGACCCGTTGGCCGGAGCTGACGAACTCGCGGTCCTCGCCGTTCGGGTAGGTGTAGGTCAGGTGTCCTTGGAAAACGGTCAGGTGCAGCCCGGAGGAGTCCAGGGCGACCACGCAGACGGCCGAGTGCACCCGCACTTGGCCGAAGGGCAGTTGAATCCGCAGTTCGGAGAGCGGGGAAAGGTGGTCGCTGGCGACCGAAATGGTGCCGCGCTCCAAGCCGATCGACAGAATCGAGGTCGACGGCTCGTAGAAGAGGCTTTCCTTGTTTTCAGGAAACGGGGCCTGGCGAAAGGCTTCGACCGCGAGGCTGCTTTCCTCCCCGAGGCCGAGGCCGATCCCGTTGGAAAGGGCGAGGCAGAGAAAGGCGCCGCGGTCGTTTTCGATCCGGGTGCCGCCGAGCTCGAGCTGCCGGTGAAGTTTCGGCTCTTGGGAGCGCCCGTCGGCGTCGACCAGACGGACGGGGCCGGAAACGGTGGTGACGAGGGCGATGCCGGGGGCCTCGTTCGCCGGTGCCGCCCCGGCGGCCGGGACCGCGAGGGCGGCGGCCAGCGCGAGGGGCAGGCGGCGGATGTCGAAGAGTCGCGGCATGGTCAGGTGGCGACGATATTGACGATCTTGCCGGGCACGAAGATCTCGCGGCGGATGGACTTGCCCTCGATATGGGGGGCGACGCGCTCGTGCGCCTTGGCGGCGGCGACCGCTTCGGCCTCGGAGATATCGGCGGGCAAGCGGGCGTCGCCGCGGTATTTGCCGTTCACTTGGAAGACGATCTTCACGCTCTGTTCGACCAGCTTGCTTTCATCGTGTTCGGGCCAACCCGCTTCGACGATGCTGGCGCGGTGCCCGAGGCGTTCCCAGAGCTCTTCCGCGATGTGCGGGGCGAGAGGTGCGAGCAGGCGGAGCAGGTCTTCGACGGCCGCGCGGTCGAGACGCTCCAGTTTGGCGAACTGGTTGGCGCAAATCATCATCTGCGAGATGGCGGTGTTGAAGCCGAGGCTCTCGTAGTCGGCCGTGACCTTCTTGATCGTGGCGTGGAGCACGCGGGCGCTTTCCTCGTCGAGGCCGGCGCCGTCGGCGAGCTTCGGATTGAGCTCGCCGTCTTCGCCCACGACGAGCCGCCAGACCTTGCGCAGGAAGCGCGCGACGCCCTCGATGCCTTTGGTGTTCCAGGGCTTCATGGCCTCGAGCGGGCCGAGGAACATGAGGTAGCAGCGCAGGGCGTCGGCCCCGTAGTCGGCGATGATGCTCTCCGGGTTGACCACGTTGCCGCGGCTCTTGGACATTTTTTCGCCGTCTTCGCCGAGGATGATGCCTTGGTGGAAGAGCTTCTCGAAGGGCTCGGGGTGGCGGACGACGCCGAGGTCGTAGAGCACGAGGTGCCAGAAGCGGGCGTAGAGCAGGTGGAGGACGGCGTGTTCGGCGCCCCCGATGTAGAGATCCGGCATGCCCCAGTAGGCTTCCTTCTCCGGATCGAGCGGGCGGCTGTCGTTGCGGGGATCGATATAGCGCAGGTAGTACCAGCAGGAGCCGGCCCATTGCGGCATCGTATTGGTTTCGCGGATACCGGGAATCCAGCCATCCTTCGGCTCGGAGGAAGTGGCCCCGGTAGCCGGGTCGTAGTGGACCTGAAGCCAATCGCCCGCCTTCGAAAGGGGGCTCTGTCCGTCGGGGGAGGGCGTGTAGCTCTCGATCTCGGGCAGGGTGAGGGGCAATTCGGATCCGGGGAGCGCGACGGCGTAGCGTGTCTCGCCGTCGACGACCGCGCTGACGGGGCGTTCGACGGACTTGAGGGAGTCGTCGACCTTGGCGTAGTCCGCCTCCGACACCCAGACCACCGGGAAGGGCTCGCCCCAGTAACGTTGGCGGGAGAAGAGCCAGTCGCGGAGCTTGTAGTTGACGGTGGCGCGTCCGCGGTCTTCGGCGGCGAGCCGTTCGAGGATGGCCTGCTTGGCGGCGCCGGAATCGAGGCCGGACTGCGGCCCCGAGTCCATCAGCTTGCCGGGCCCCGTATAGGCCTCCGCGAGAGCGCCCGACTCGTCCTTGGAGGCCGCGCCGCCGTCGTCGATGACCTGGATGATCTCCAGGCCGAAGGCACGGGCGAAGGCGAAGTCGCGCTCGTCGTGGGCGGGCACCGCCATGATCGCGCCGGTGCCGTAGCTCATCAGGACGTAGTCGGCCACCCAGACCGGGATTTTTTCGCCGTTGACCGGGTTGAGGGCGAAGGCGCCGGTCCACTCCCCGGACTTTTGCTTGCTCAGCTCCGCCCGCTCGAGGTCGGACTTGTTTTTCGCCTTCTCGACGTAGGCCTCCACGGCGGCGCGGCGCTCGGCGGTGGTGATGGTGCCGAGCAGGGGATGCTCCGGGGCGACCACCATGTAGGTGGCGCCGTAGAGGGTGTCGGGACGGGTGGTGAAGACGGTCAAGCGGGCGTCGTGCCCCGCGATGTCGAAGCTGATCTCGCCGCCTTCGGAGCGGCCGATCCAGTTCTCCTGGAGGCGCTTGGTCGAGTCCGGCCAGTCGAGCGATTTCAGGCCTTCGAGCAGCCGCTCGGCGTACTCCGTGATCCGGAGCACCCACTGACGCAGGGGGCGGCGCTCGACCGGGAAATCGCCGCGCTCGGAGCGCGGGCCTTCGGGCGTGTCGAGGACTTCCTCGTTGGCCAGCACGGTGCCGAGCTCGGGGCAGAACCAGACCGGTTTTTCATCGACGTAGGCGAGGCCCTTGCGGAAGAGCTGGAGGAAGATCCACTGGGTCCACTTGAAGTAGCCAGGATCGGTGGTGTTGACCTCCCGGCTCCAGTCGTAGGTGAAGCCGAGCTGGTCGAGTTGTTCCTTGAAGCGGGCCACGTTCCGGGCGGTGGTCTCCCGGGGGTGGGTGCCGGTCTTGATGGCGTATTGCTCGGTCGGCAGGCCGAAGGCGTCCCAACCCATCGGGTGCAGGACGTTGAAGCCGCGGGCCTTTTTGAAGCGTTTGAGCGCATCGCTGGCGGTGTAGCCCTCCGGGTGGCCGATATGGAGCCCGGCACCGGAGGGGTAGGGGAACATGTCGAGCACGTAGAAGCTCGGCTTGTCCTCGAAGTCCTTTGCTTCGAAAGTCTTCGAAGACGCCCAGAAGCGTTGCCACTTCGGTTCGATGGAGGAAAAATCGTAGTCGTTGCGTGAGTCTGCCATTGTGGAAACGGCGGATATAGACGGCTCGCCCCGGCAGCGTCAACGCCGCAGGCTGGGCCGGTCAAGAGCCAACCTGGCAACTCCTCCCATGTCATCTTCATGGCGGCCCGACAGCCTGAACGCACCCGAGCGGCGGCGGGCCGCCCCGTAGCGCGCTGCTTTAGCAAGCGGGCGCTGGACGAGCTGCGGTGGGTACGCCCGCTGGCTGAAGCTGCGCGCTACGACGGGCGCGTAAATGACACAGGGTATTAAAAGAGAATTTCGTTGACGCGTTGGAGCATGGCGGCGCGGTTTTTTTCGGACGGCGCATGCGGAGCGGTTTTTTCGGGGTTTTCGAGAGAGAGGGCACGAGGGCGAGGCGGTAGACGAGGGCTTGACGGCGAGGCATCAGGTACTTTTTCTTCTTCCCCCCGTGGCTTTTCGCGAACGCACCGCTCTTTTTCTGATTCTCGTCATCGCCCTGATGACGACCACCGCTTGGTTGGGCGGCCAGACGCTGCAGATGGAGTCCTTGGGCCGCGAAGCGGACTCGCTGTCCGACAAGCGGGTGGACAAGAAGCTCTGGGGAAAAGGTTCGAGCGCCTCCGATTTAACGGAGCGCCGATTCCCGATCGAGGCATGGGGCAAGCATTTCTCGCCGCTCGGGACGAAGCGGGCTTCGATCGACCCCTCCGAAACGAGGGAGAAGCGGCTGGTTGAAAAGAAGCGGTTCGACCGGCGCGAGGCGGACGAATTCCGCAAGATGTCGCAATGGAACGAGCGCATGTCCGAGCTCCGGAAGCGGGCGGGCATCGCGACGAGCGCGGAGGCCGAGCTGACGGAAGACGCCCGTCACTACGGGATGATGCTTCAGGACACGGTACGCTTCGCCGAAATGGGCGACGAGCTTTCGCTCCGGGATTTGAACCGCTACCAGTTCCGGCGCAACCGCCCGGACGAGGCCGTTCCGGTCGAGGCAGCGGGCTCCGGAGCGAACTGAGGCCGCCCGGCCGCGCGATCCGCGGCCGCGCGCGTAGCTGGTTGATACCTATGTGGCGCTTCCAACCGAGTCCCTTCCAAGCCGCCGTCCTGCACTTTCTGATGGCCTGCGCCCTGCTTTGGCTGCTTCTGCTGACGGGCCACAAGGAGTACTGGGGCTTTTGGCAGAGTCCGGAGATCTACGCGATCCTGGAGAAAAGCTATCCCCAGTGGCAACGGACCTACGTGCACGAAATCTACTCTCCCTTCCTTGCCGGCACGCTTTTGTTTTTCGTCGGATGGACGGGGCATTGCCTCGGGCGCCTGCGGGAAGCCCGCTCCGGTCCGGCGCGGATCCGCGGCACGCTGGTCTTGCTCGTCCTGGGCGTGTTGCTGGGGGTGGTTCTCGGGGTGCGCGGGACGAACAACCTGATCTCCTGGCTGGACCGGGGCGAGCTCCATGGCATGAGCTTCCTGCCGACGCGGGAGTAAAAAAGCCTCGGCTTTGGCTTGAATCGCGAGAGGTTCTCCGAATTCTATCGCGGTTTTTGAGCCGTTCCGCACGCGCGAATGTCCCTCTTCCTACCAGCCAGTCTAGCGATCGTTTTTGCCACTTCGGTCCTGGCGCCCTTGCTCAGCCGTTGGCTGGGCGAGCGGGCGGGCTGGGTGCTCGCGCTCGCGCCGCTGACCTCCTTCGGACTTCTGCTCAGCCAGGTCGGCGAGGTCGCCGCAGGCCGTGCGGTGGTTTATCAGGTCGACTGGTTTTCCACGCTGGGCTGCTCCTTCGCTCTGCGTCTGGATGGCCTCGCCCTGCTCATGGCGGCCCTCGTGTCGGGAATCGGCGCGCTGATCGTGATCTACGCGGGCGGCTACATGAAGGGGCACCCGCAGATCGGAAGGTTTTACCTCTACCTACTTTCCTTCATGGGCTCGATGATGGGCCTTCTCGTGGCGGACAACCTCATCCTGCTGTTCGTATTCTGGGAGGGCACCAGCATCACCTCTTACCTCCTGATCGGCTTCAAGCACGAGGAGCAATCTTCCCGCTGGAAGGCGCTGCAGGCCTTACTGGTGACCGGTCTGGGAGCGATGGCGATGTTGGCGGGCTTCATCCTGCTGGCGGTGGTGACCGGGACCTACAGCCTGTCCGAGATCAACGGTGCGGGCGACCTGATCCGCGGGGACGGTCTCTACCTCGCGATCGTCGTCCTGGTGCTGGTGGGGGCGTTCACGAAGAGCGCGCAGGTGCCCTTTCATTTTTGGCTGCCGAATGCGATGGCCGCGCCCACGCCGGTCAGCGCCTACCTGCACTCCGCGACCATGGTGAAGGCCGGGGTCTTCCTGATGGCGCGGCTCAGCCCCGCGCTGGGCGACACCGCGCTGTGGAACGGGACGCTATCGATTTTCGGCGGCGCGACGCTGCTCATGGCGGTGGTGCTCGGGCTGTTTCAAAAAGACCTGAAGGCGATTCTCGCCTACACCACGCTGGCGGTGCTCGGCCTCCTTACTCTGTTGCTCGGCATCGGCACGCCGGAGGCCTACAAGGCGATGGTCGGCTTCCTACTCGGCCACGCCCTCTACAAGGCGGCGCTCTTCATGGTGGCCGGATCGGTCGATCACGAGACCGGGACGCGCGACGTTACCTTGCTTGGGGGGCTGCGCGGGGCGATGCCCCTGACCGCCATCGCCGGTGCTCTGGCGGCCTTCTCCATGTGCGGTCTGCCTCCTTTCTTCGGCTTCATCGGCAAGGAACTGGTCTATAAGGCGGGCGTCCTTTTGGAGGGACCGCTGCTTCTGGCGCTCGGCGCCGCCTTTGTCGGGAACTTCCTGATGTTCGCGCTGGCGTTGAGCGCAGGGGTCGCCCCCTTTGCGGGGAAGCGCCGGGCCGAGGGCCTTCCGAAACAGCCGCACGAGGCGCCGCTCGCGATGTGGATCGGACCACTTGCCCTAGGCATTTTGGGTCTGCTCATCGGTATCCTTCCGGGGCTGGTCGGCGGCGGACTGGTCGGTCCGGCAGTGGCTTCGATCAAGGGCGTGGAGACGGTCGAGCTGAAGCTGGCGCTCTGGCACGGCTTCAATCTCCCCTTGCTGCTGAGCTTCTTCACGGTGGGTGCGGGCTTGGGCGTTTTTCTGATGCGAGGGAGGTTTGCGGCCGTGGGCGACCGCGTCCTTGCGGCGATCCGCCCGGTCGGGGCGGAGTCCGTTTACGAACGCATCTTCGACGGCATCGTCGCGCTCTCGAAGTGGCAGACGGCGAAGCTGCAGACCGGGCGCCTGCACGACTACGTCTTCGTCATCGGCCTGACGACCGCCATCTTGATCGGATGGGAACTGCTTCGCTACACGGAGCGCATGCCGGTGATCGAGCTGGCGGAATTCGATCCGTGGATCGCGGCGCTGATCCTCATGATGGCGGTCGCCTCGGTTTGCGCCGCGCTCTCGAACCGTTATTTCCTGATCCTGGGCGCGCTCGGCACGGTGGGCTTCGGTATCGCTCTGCTTTTCGCCTATTACGGCGCGCCGGACCTCGCCATCACCCAGCTCATGGTGGAGGCGCTCACCGTGGTGCTCTTCATGTTAGTGATTTACGGCCTTCCTTCGATCCGCGGCTTCTCCGGGCGCTGGACCCGCGGGCGGGACGCGGTCCTGGCCGGAGTTTTCGGCCTGATCGTCGCGCTGCTGGCTTGGCTGGCGGTGGATTTGCAGTTTGCCGCTCCTATTTCCGACACGCTCGCGGCGATGAGCTATCCGGAGGGTAAGGGTAAGAACGTGGTCAACGTCATTCTGGTCGACTTCCGCGCGCTCGACACCTTCGGCGAGATCACGGTGGTGGCGGCCGCGGCCATCGGGATCGCCGCGTTGATGAGCACCCGCCTGTCGCGAAAATCCGGTAAGGAGGGCGCCCGCTCATGAAGTGGTTCGTATTATCCCAGGCCGGGCGGACCCTCTTCCCCTGGTTGCTGGTGCTCTCTTTGATCGTCTTTTACCGCGGGCACAACCTGCCCGGCGGAGGGTTTATCGGCGGCCTTTTGGGCGCGGCCGCTTTCATTTTGCTCGGTCTGGGCGACGGCATGGACGAGGCCCGTCGCAGGCTGCGCCTGGATCCGGTCACGATCTTGGGCATCGGGCTGGGGGTGGCGGTGCTCTCGGGCTTGCCCGGTCTGTTTGGCGAGAAGGAGTCCTATTTCGTGGACCAGTGGCTGCCGGACTTCAGCCTGCCTTTGCTGGGAGAAATGCATATCGGAACGCCGCTGCTCTTCGATCTGGGAGTCTACATCGTAGTGGTGGGCTTTGTCCTGCACACGGTGTTCAGCCTCGATTTTCTGGCGCGGACCGACTCCCGCGAGCAGCTTGAAGAGGACGCCAAGGCGGAGGAGGGACTCGAATAATGGACTGGGCGGTTTCACTATTGATCGGCGTCTTGTTCGCCTGCGGGCTCTACTGCCTGCTTCGGCGCAGCGTGGTCCGCCTCGTGATCGGAGTGCTGCTGATCTCCCAGGGGGCGAACCTCCTGGTTTTCCTCAGCGGCGGACTCACCCGCGGCCAACCTCCGATGGTGGCCAAAGGCGCGAAGGTGCCGGAAGCACCTTTTGCCGATCCGCTTCCCCAGGCGATGGTGCTGACGGCGCTGGTGATCGGACTTGGACTGGTCGCCTTCCTTTTGACCTTGGTTTTCCGGGCGCACGAATCCGTGGGCAGCGACGACATTAACGCCTTCGACAGTACGGAGAAGTCGAATTCCGCGGCGAAAAAGCGAGTATGAACCTTTACGCCATTCTGCTTCCCTTGATGCTGCCGATCATTGGCGCGGTCGGCCTGTTGATCTTCGCGCGGTCGGTCTGGGCCCAGCGGATCGGCGGCCTCCTGTTTTCCGGTCTCAGTTTTGCCGCCTCGCTCTACCTCGTTGCGGTGGTGGACCAAGCCGACTACATCGTGATGCAGATGGGAGGGTGGGCCGCTCCGTTCGGGATATCGCTCGTGGCCGACCGTTTCAGTGCGATCATGGTGGCGGTGTCCTCGTTCATGGGTTTCGGCGTGGCCTGGTATGCGGTGGGAGAAATCGACGCCGACCGCCTGCGCCGTTATTTTTTCCCTCTCTACCTGGTGCTGCTCTTCGGCGTGAACGGGGCCTTTTTGACCGGCGACCTGTTCAATCTTTACGTCTGGTTCGAGGTGATGCTGATCGCGTCCTTCATCCTGATGGCGATCGGCGGCAAGCGCGCCGAGCTGGAGGGCGCCTTGAAGTATGTCAGCCTGAACCTTCTCGCCTCGATGTTTTTCCTGATCGGAGCGGGCATGGTCTACGGCGTGACGGGAACGCTCAACATGGCGGACATCTCGGCCAAGGTTGCGGCGGCACCGGATGCGCAGGCCATTCTGCCGGCCGCGCTGATGCTCTTCGTCGCTTTCAGCGTCAAGGCCGCCCTGTTCCCGTTCTTCTTTTGGCTGCCGTCCTCCTACCACACGCCTCCGCCTGCGGTGTCGGCGATTTTCGCCGGACTGCTGACGAAGGTGGGCGTCTATGCTCTCTTCCGTTTTCACACCCTCCTCTTCGCATCGCTGTTTTCCCATTTCCAGATGCTGCTTCTGGTTCTCTCCATTCTGACGATGGTGACGGGGGTGCTCGGAGCGGCTTCGCATTTCGAGATCCGGCGGATTCTTTCCTTCCACATCATCAGCCAGATCGGCTACATGACGGTGGCGCTGGCCATCATGACCCCACTCGCGCTGGCCGCCGGAATCTTCTACCTCGTCCACCACATCATCGTGAAAACGAACCTTTTCCTGATCAGCGGGGTGGTGGACCGGCTCAAGGGCAGCGACGACCTCGCGCGCATCGGGGGCCTCTCGAAGTCGGCACCCTGGCTGGCGATCCTTTTCTTTATCCCCGCTTTTTCCCTCGGGGGGATTCCGCCCCTGTCCGGATTCTGGGCCAAGTTGGGCGTCGTGAAGGGCGCGATCGAGGGCACCCACTGGTGGGTCGTCACTTTCTCGCTGTTGGTGGGCGTCTTGACGCTCTTCTCGATGACGAAGATCTGGGCCGAGGCCTTTTGGAAGAAGCAACCGGAGTCGGAGGAAGCGGAGGAAGCGGAGGCGAAAGCCCGGGCCGGTGAAGCGCAGGGACCGTCCAATCCGCTGGGAGTCCGCTCGGCGCTGCGCTGGATGCTTCCCCCGATCGTCGCAATGGCTCTGGCAACGGTTCTGATCGGTCTTTTCGGAGAGCCGCTCTTCCGCTACACGGAGCGCGCCGCCGCCCAGTTGATCGATGTGGAGAGCTATCGACAGGCGGTGCTTGTCCCGGCCGGTGTGGACGGGCAAGCTGCCGGATTCGAGCCCGCGAACGGAAAGGAAGGCCAATGATGAGGTTTCTCAGACTTCTGGAGTTTTTGGTTTTTTACCTGAAGGAGATCGTCGTTTCGAACCTCCGGATCGCGCATGATGTGTTGACCCCGCGCCACCACATGAAACCCGGCATTCTCTACGTCGTGGTCGGCGAGCTCAGTGAAAAGCAGCTCGCCGCGATGGCCAACTTCATCACGATGACGCCCGGAACGCTCGGCATGTATGTTTCGAGGGACCGGAAGCGGCTCTACATTCATTCGATGTATATGGACAAGGATGCCGAAACCATGGGCGCCGATCTGGCGCGCGACTACGGGGGGAGGGTGAAGCGTGTTTTCTGAGGCGATTCCCGCGCCGATCGGCATCGCTTTGATGGTCGGCCTGTTTCTCCTGCTGGTCGCGCTCGGCATGGCGCTCTGGCGGATTCTGCGTGCGGAGAACTCTTTCGACCGGGTGGTGGCACTGGATCTGGTAGGAGGGATCTGCCTTTGCTGTCTCGTTGTTTTCGCGATCGGCTTCGAGGAGCCGATCCTGTTGGACTCGGCCTTCGCGCTTGCGGTCATGAGCTATCTCGGGACGGTCGCCCTTGCGCGCTACTTGGAGAGGGGGAAGATGAAATGACCATCGTGATCGCATTTCTCATTGTCGCGGGCTCGGCCTTCGGGTTCATCGCCGCGCTCGGTGTCCTGCGTATGCCGGACTTCTACATGCGGATGCACGCCGCGACCAAGGCGGGGGCCTTTGGCGCCTTGTTGTTGCTCTTGGCGGCGGTGCTGTATTTTGGAACCGTCCGGGCGACGCTGACTTCGATCGCGGTGATCGCCTTCTTCTACATCACGACACCCGTGGCGGCGCAGACGCTGGCCGAATCGGCCTACCGGCACGGCGTGAAGCTCTGGGACCGCTCCCTGACCGACAAACTCAAGGAAAGCGGCGAAATCCCAAGGCGGAAGGACTAGGCCGAATGGCACTTAGTTAAGCTAGGTTGTCGAGGATTTTCATGGGTGGATTTTCCGAGCGGAAGTGTTCGAAGTATTCGTGCCTTGGCTTCTGTAACCAGCGGGTGCATTTTGGTCTTCG
>Ga0008833_1001132_pt1 | contig 13974 bp, 14 predicted proteins | sample HotLakConsoUCCLE_FD_62216 | JGI IMG/M metagenome (GOLD analysis project Ga0008833, IMG submission 62216) | Hypersaline microbial mat communities from Hot Lake, Washington, USA - Hot Lake Consortium UCC-LE | ecosystem: Environmental > Aquatic > Non-marine Saline and Alkaline > Hypersaline >... | reverse complement strand
CGGTCGGCGGCAAGACAGGCACGGCGGACAAGCCGAACCCGCAGGGCGGCTATTACGAGGACAAGGTGATCGCGACCTTCGCGAGCGTGTTTCCCTCCGATGCGCCGAGATACGTGCTTGTCGTCACCCTCGACGAGCCCGAGGAGACCTCCGGCGAGGAGCCGCGGCGCACCGCGGGCTGGACGGCGGTGCCGGTGGGCGCCGAGATCATCCGCCGGGCGGCGCCGCTCCTCGGACTCGCACCCGAGATTGAAGACGGGGCGACGGTTGGGGTAACACTCGCCGCGAACTGACGGGCAGGCGGACATGGGGCGACAAACGGGTGGGAAGACTCTGGCGGAACTCGGGCTGGCGACGTCCGGCGCGGGGGCTGTCGAAGTGACGGGGCTCGCGGTGGACAGCCGCGAGGTGAAGCCCGGCTATCTCTTCGCCGCGATGCCGGGCACGAAGATGCACGGCGCCGAGTTCATCGAGTACGCGCTGAGGATGGAGGCGGCCGCCGTGCTCACCGACCGGGAGGGCGCGCGGATCGCCGCCGACGAGATCACGGCCTCGAATGCCGCTCTCGTCGTCGCCGAGGACCCCCGCCAGGCGCTCGCCTTCGCCGCGGCACTCTGGTTCGCGGCCCAGCCCGAGACGATGGTCGCGGTGACCGGGACGAACGGAAAGACCTCCGTCGCGACCTTCACCCGCCAGCTCTGGGAAGTGCTGGGGCTGCCGGCGGTCAACCTCGGCACGACCGGGGTGGAAGGGGCGGTGTCGCGGCCCCTGGCGCACACGACGCCCGAGCCGATCACGCTTCACCGGGTGCTCGCGGAGCTTGCCCGCGAGGGCGTGACCCACGCCGCGATGGAGGCCTCGTCCCACGGACTCGCCCAGAAGCGGCTCGACGGGGTGGGCCTGAAGGCGGCGGCCTTCACCAACATCACCCAGGACCATCTCGATTATCATGCCGACTTCGAGGATTATTTTCGCGCCAAGGCCGCGCTGTTCGACCGGGTGCTCTGCGAGGACGGAACCGCCGTCATCAACATGGACGACCCCAACGGTCCGCGCATGGCGGCGGTCGCGGAAGCGCGGGGACAGGACCTTCTGACGGTGGGCCGTGCCGAGGGAATGGCGCTGCGGCTTCTGAAGCAATCCTTCGAGCCCACCGGCCAGACCCTGCGCTTCGAATGGGCCGGAAAGCCCCGGCAGGTGCGGCTGCCGCTCATCGGCGGCTTCCAGGCGGAAAACGCGCTGGTCGCGGCCGGCCTCGCCATCGCCACGGGGTCCGACCCCGGAGCGGTCTTCGCGGCGATGGAGCGATTGCACACCGTGCGGGGGCGGATGCAGCTTGTCGCGACACGCGCGAACGGCGCGGCGGTCTATGTCGACTACGCTCATACGCCCGAAGCGCTGCGCACCGCGCTGAAGGCCCTCCGGCCCCATGTGATGGGGCGCATCGTCGTCGTTTTCGGGGCGGGCGGAGACCGCGACCGGGGCAAGCGGCCCTTGATGGGGCAGGCGGCGGCGGAGGGGGCCGATCTCGCCATCGTCACCGACGACAACCCGCGCTCGGAGGTGCCGGCCGCGATCAGGGCTGCGATCCTCGACGGCATGCCCGACGACCCGGGCCGGGTGTGCGAGGTGGCGGATCGCGCCGAGGCGATCCTGCGTGGCGTCGATGCGCTGGGACCGGGGGACGCGCTTCTCGTCGCCGGAAAGGGGCACGAGACGGGCCAGGTCATCGGCGACGACGTGCTGCCTTTCGACGATGCCGAGCAGGCCAGCGTTTCGGTCGCGGCCCTCGACGGGGCGCGCGGGTGAGCGCGCTCTGGACCGCCGAGGACGCGGCCCGTGCCACCGGCGGAACCGGACCGGGCGGATGGGAGGCGCGGGGCGTGTCGATCGACACCCGCACGCTTCAGCCGGGCGATCTCTTCGTCGCGCTGCAGGCAGCGCGCGACGGGCACGACTTCGTGGCGGAGGCATTGGGCAAGGGCGCGGCGGCCGCGCTCGTCTCCCGCGTGCCCGAGGGCGTCGCGCCGGATGCGCCGCTTCTCATTGTCGAGGACGTGCTCGACGGATTGCGCGCCCTCGGAAAGGCCGCGAGGAAGCGCACCGGGGCCAAGGTGATCGCGATCACCGGCTCGGTGGGCAAGACCTCGACGAAGGAGATGTTCCGCGCCGCGCTGACCGGTCAGGGAAAGATCCACGCCGCAGAGGCGAGCCACAACAACCACTGGGGCGTGCCGCTGACGCTGGCGCGGATGCCCGAGGACGCCGACTTCGCCATCGTCGAGATCGGAATGAACGCTCCGGGCGAGATCGCGCCCTTGTCGAAGCTCGCCAAGCCGCATGTGGCAATGGTCATCACGGTCGCCGCCGCGCATCTCGCGGCCTTCGACGACCTTGCCGGTATCGCCCGCGAGAAGGCGTCGATCTTCGAGGGGCTGAAGAAGGGCGGCACCGCGCTCTACAACGCCGACATCGAGACCGCGAAGATCCTGAAATCCGCCGCGAAGGCATCGAAAGCCGGGCGCGTGACGAGCTTCGGCGAGAAGAAGGGCGTCGACGCGCGGCTGAAGCGGGTCAGGGCCTCGGAGGCGGTGACCGTCGCCGAGGCGCGCATCGGCCGGACCGACGCGCTCTTCAAGCTCGCCACACCCGGTGCGCATTTCGCGCTGTCGGGCGTGCTGGTGCTGGCCGCCGCCGAGGCCGCCGGCGCCGATATCGCGCTGACCGCGCAAGGCCTCGGGCGCTGGGTGCCGCCGCCGGGGCGCGGCGCGGCCGAGCGGCTGTCGCTCGACCCCGTCGAGGACTGGTCGGCGAAGCTCATCGACGACGCGTTCAACGCCAACCCCGCTTCCATGGCCGCCGCGCTCGACGTGCTGGCGCTCACCGCGCCCGAGGACAACGTGGGCCGGGTCTCGCGGGGACGCCGCGTCGCGATCCTGGGCGACATGCTGGAACTCGGGATCTCCGAACGCGAGATGCATATCGCGCTGGCAGCCCACCGGGGCATGGCAACGGTCGACCGGGTGCATTGCGTCGGCCCGCTCATGGCCGCGCTCTGGGAGGCGCTGCCGGCGGAGAAGCGCGGGCTTCGCGCGGAAAGTGCAGAACAGCTTGCGGGCCGGGCCCACGAGCTTGTCGATGCCGGGGACGTCGTCCTGGTGAAGGGCTCGAAGGGGAGCCGGGTGAGCCTCGTCGCAGAGGCGTTGAGGGGGCTCGGCCACGGCCGGGATTAGGGAGAACAGATGCTTTACTGGCTGACCAGTCTTTCGGACGGGGGCGACGTGTTCAACCTGTTCCGCTACATCACGTTCCGGGCCGGCGGGGCGTTTTTCACCGCGCTCCTTTTCGGGTTCATCTTCGGCCGCCCGCTCATCAACCTCCTGAGAAAGCGCCAGAAACACGGTCAGCCGATTCGCGCCGACGGCCCCGAAAGCCACATCACGGCCAAGGCGGGGACGCCGACGATGGGGGGCCTTCTCATTCTCTCGGCACTGCTCTTCGCGACGCTGCTCTGGGCGCGGTGGGACAACGGCTACGTCTGGATCGTCCTCTTCGTAACGGCGGCCTTCGGCCTGATCGGGTTCGCGGACGACTATGCGAAAGTGAAGAGGAACGACAATTATTCGGGGCTGTCGGGACGGATGCGGCTTCTCATCGGGTTCGTGGTCGCGGGAATCGCGGCCTATTGGGCCGCCATGCTGCACCCGAGCGAGCTTGCCTTCCACCTCGCCTTCCCGGTGCTGAAGGACGTGCTCCTCAACCTCGGCCTCGTCTTCGTGCCCTTCGCGATGATCGTGATCGTGGGGGCGGCGAACGCGGTGAACCTCACCGACGGGCTCGACGGGCTCGCGATCATGCCGGTGATGATCGCCGCCGGCACGCTCGGGGTGATCGCCTATGCCGTGGGGCGGGTCGACTTCACCGAGTATCTCGACGTGCATTACGTGCCGGGGACCGGCGAGATCCTGATCTTCGCCGCCGCGCTGATCGGGGGTGGCCTCGGGTTTCTGTGGTACAACGCCCCGCCGGCGGCGGTCTTCATGGGTGACACCGGCAGCCTCGCCCTCGGCGGCGCGCTCGGAGCGATCGCGGTGGCGACGAAGCACGAGATCGTGCTGGCGATCGTCGGCGGGCTTTTCGTGGTCGAGGCGCTGTCGGTGATCATCCAGGTCGGGTACTTCAAGGCGACCGGCAAGCGCGTGTTCCTGATGGCGCCCATTCACCACCATTTCGAGAAGCAGGGCTGGGCCGAGCCGCAGATCGTGATCCGGTTCTGGATCATCTCGCTCATTCTCGCTCTTATCGGGCTTGCGACGCTGAAGGTGCGGTAGGGGCTCCGCCACAGGCCGGGGCGGGCGGTGCGAGGAGAGCGACATGGGATTTCTGGCAAGATGGGTGGCCGCCTTCGCGCTCTTGGCGGCGACGTTCAACCCCACCGAGTGGAACTACGTCCGCTGGGCGCGGGAGAACTGGTCGGACGCGATGCCCGTGATCGTGCTCGCGGGACTGCTTCTGGCGGTGGCCTATGCGCTCTTCGTCACGGCGGTTCTGCGCGGGATCGGCGCCTTCGGGGTGCTGCTCATTCTCGCCGTCATCGGCGCCTTCGTCTGGGTGCTCGTGGATTTCGGGTGGGTGAACCTCGACGACCCGGGCGCGGTGACCTGGGTGGTGATCGCCGCGCTGTCGGTGGTTCTGGCGATGGGCATGTACTGGGGCATCCTCTGGCGCCGGCTCTCGGGACAGCTCGAGGTCGACGACGAGGAGGGGTGAGGCCCGACCGGTCGCGCTGGAAACCGGCTTCGGGACCGGCTAAGTCCGGACCCATGATACCGGTGAGGGGATTTGAGGCGCGGCGCGTCGTGGTGCTCGGGCTCGGGCGCTCGGGGCTCGCGGCGGCGCGGGCGCTCGCGGCGGGCGGTGCCGAGGTTCTGGCCTGGGACGACGGGGCGCCGGCGCGGGAGCGGGGGGAAGCCGAGGGGCTGAGCCTGCACGATCTCACCCGCCGCGAGGCGTTCGAGGGGGTGGCGGCGATGATCGTCAGCCCCGGCATTCCCCATCTCTACCCCGCGCCGAACCCCCATGTGGCGCGGGCGATGGACGAGGGCGTTCCGGTCGACAACGATGTCGGCCTCTTCTTCCGCTCGCTCGGCGACCCCGAATGGGAGCGTTATGACCTCGCGCCCCGGGTGGTCGCGATCACCGGTTCGAACGGGAAGTCGACGACGGCCGCGCTGGTGCATCATTGCCTTGTCGCCGCGGGCCGGGAAAGCCAGCTTGCGGGCAACATCGGGCGGGGCGTGCTCGACATCGACGAACCGGGCGACGGCGGGGTCGTGGTGCTGGAACTCTCCTCCTACCAGATCGATCTCGCCCGGGCGCTGACTCCGGATGTCGCCGTCTTCACCAATCTCTCGCCCGACCATCTCGACCGGCACGGCGGCTATGGCGGCTACTTCGCCGCGAAGCGCCGGCTTTTCGCCGAAGGCGGCCCCGACCGCGCGGTGATCGGCATCGACGAGCCCGAGGGGCGCTATGTCGCAAACCAGCTCGCCGAGGGGCCGGGCGACGACCGGGTGATCCGGGTCAGCCTGACGCGGCCGGCGGGCGGACCGGGCTGGTCTGTTTCGGTGAAGAAGGGGTTTCTGGCGGAGACCCGCAAGGCGCGGCAGGTGGCCTCGGTCGACTTGCGCGGCATTCGCGGCCTGCCGGGCGCGCACAACCACCAGAACGCCGCCTCGGCCTGGGGGGCGCTGAGGGCGCTCGGCCTGGGCCCGCGCGAAATCGAAGCGGGGCTTGCGAGCTTCGAAGGGCTGCCGCACCGCTCGCAGGTCGTCGGCGAGAGGGGCGGGGTGGTGTTCGTGAACGATTCGAAGGCCACGAACGCCGCGAGTGCCGCCCGCGCGCTCGAGGCCTTTTCGCGCATCCGCTGGATCGTCGGGGGACAGATGAAGGATGGTGGGCTCGGCGATATCGGCCCCGGGCGCGGCAATGTCGTCAAGGCCTATGTCATCGGGCGCGAGGCGGAAGCGGTGGCGCTGATGCTCGGCGGCCTCGACCACGAGATCGCGGGAGACATGGCGACCGCGGTGGCCCGCGCGGCGGCGGAGGCCGGGCCGGGCGAGACGGTGCTTCTCGCGCCGGGCGGGGCGAGCTTCGACCATTACGACAATTTCGAACGGCGCGGCGCGCATTTTGTGGCCGAGGTCAAGAAGGCGCTGGGCGCGTCTTCGGAGACCTGAACAAAGGGTCTTCTTCGTTCTTCAAATACTCATCCGCAGGCCCGTCGGCGCGCGCCCCGTTTTCGATCAGAGCGGCACGGCCTCGGTCAGGTCGCGGATGAGGGCCGCGCTTCTCGCGAGGGCTTCGCGTTCGCCGCCGTCGAGGCGCGGCATGAGGTCTGCGCTCACCCCGCTGCGCCCCACGATCCGGGGCACCGAGACGGCGACATCGGGCACCCCGGCGATCTCCGGCGTCAGGGCGCTGACGGACAGCACCGCCTGCTCGTCGCGGTCGATGGCGCGGACGATGCGCGCGATGCCGGCGCCGATGCCGTAATTGGTGAAGCCCTTGCCCTCGATGATGGTGTAGGCCGCGCGGCGCACGCCCGCGTCGATCCGCTCCATCACCGAATTGGTGAGCGGCGCGCCGATCTGGGCGGCGAAATCCCTCAGCGGCACGTTGCCGGCGCGGGCCTCGGACCAGCCGAGCACCTCGCTGTCGCCGTGTTCGCCGAGGACATAGGCGTGGATCGACTTCGAGGCGACGCCGAGATGGGCCGACAGGAGCGCGCGAAACCGGGCTGTGTCGAGGATCGTCCCGGTGCCGATGACCGTGCCGGGGGGCTTGCCCGAAAGCCGGGTGGCGATGGCGGTCATCACGTCGACGGGGTTCGTCGCGACGATGAGAAGCCCATCGGGCGCCACCGCCTCGATCTCGCCGATGACCGCGCGGAACACCTCCGCGTTGCGGCCGAGAAGCTCGACCCGGGTCTCGCCGGGCTTCTGGGCGACCCCGGCGGCGAGCACGACCGCGCCCGCGCCCGCGAGAGCGGACCAGTCGCCCGAGGTCACCCGGGTCGCGGATGCGAAGGGGGCGGCGTGGGCGATGTCGGCGGCCTCGGCAGCGGCGCGCGCGGCGTCGCGGTCGACGAAGACGATCTCGTCGACCGCGCCTTCCAGGACGAGGGCGAAACCGGCTGCACTTCCGACCGCGCCGGCGCCGACGATACCGATCTTCATCACTGTTCTCCTTCGGGTGTCGGTGGCCTCGGGCCGGTACGGTCGGGGTCTTTTGGAGGATGGCGCCATGGGGCCGGACCGGGCCGCCGGGGTCAAGCGGATTTCAGCTTTTGCTGGCATCGGTCGCCCTGATTCGGTAGACTTGCGCACAGACCCGGCAAACGGGCGACGTGAGGCAGAAAAGGCGGGCGTCATGACAGAGATGGTCTATGGCTCCGTTCCCGCGGGGCGCGGGGACCCGATCCTTCCCAGATGGTGGCGCACCCTCGACAAATGGTCGTTCGGCGCTGTTTTCCTCTTGTTCGGCATCGGGCTTCTCCTCGGCTTCGCCGCCTCGCCGCCGCTGGCCGAACGCAACGGGTTTCAGCCGTTCCATTACGTCGAGCGGCAGATCGTCTTCGGAGCGATGGGGCTTTCGGTGCTCATCGTGATGTCGATGCTCTCGCCGACCCAGGTGCGCCGCCTCGCAGCGATCGGCTTCTTGGCGGCGTTCGTCGCGCTGGCGTTCCTGCCGCTCTTCGGAACCGATTTCGGCAAGGGGGCGACGCGCTGGTATTCGCTGGGCTTCGGCTCTCTCCAGCCTTCGGAATTCATCAAGCCGACCTTCGTCGTCGTCGCGGCCTGGCTCATCGCCGCCTCGACGGAACTCGCAGGCCCGCCCGGCAAGAGCTATTCGCTGGCGCTGGCGCTGATCATCGTGGGGTTTCTCGCGTTGCAGCCCGACTTCGGGCAGGCCGCGCTCGTGCTCTTCGCGTGGAGCGTGATGTATTTCGTCGGCGGCGCGCCGATCACGCTCCTGATCGCGCTTGCGGGGAGCGTGGTGGCGGCCGGGGCGTTTTTCTACAACAATTCCGAGCATTTCGCGCGGCGGATCGACGGGTTTCTTTCGGCCGAGGTCGACCCGACGACGCAGCTTGGCTACGCCGCGAACGCGATTCGCGAGGGCGGGTTCTTCGGGGTCGGGGTGGGCGAGGGCACGGTCAAGTGGTCGCTTCCCGATGCCCATACCGACTTCATCGTCGCGGTGGCGGCAGAGGAATACGGTCTCTTGCTCGTTCTCGTGCTGATCGCCCTCTATGTCATGATCGCGGTGCGCTCGCTCTTCCGGCTGATGCGCGAGCGCGACCCGTTCATCCGGCTCGCCGGCACCGGGCTCGTCTGCATCTTCGCGGTGCAGGCGATGATCAACCTCGGGGTCGCGGTGCGGCTGATGCCGGCGAAGGGGATGACGCTGCCGTTCGTGTCCTACGGCGGCTCGTCGCTCATCGCGGGCGGGATCCTCGTGGGCATGCTTCTGGCACTCACCCGGACGCGCCCCCAGGGGCAGATCGAGGACATTCTCCTCCGGCGGTCGCGGTGAGGGGGCGGCTCTGCCTCATCGCCGCGGGCGGCACGGGCGGGCACATGTTCCCCGCGCAAGCGCTCGCCGAGACGCTTCTGGCGCGCGGCTGGCGGGTGCGGCTTTCGACCGACGCGCGGGGCGCGCGCTTCGCCGGCGGGTTCCCCGAGGCGGCCGAGGTGACGGTGGTGGCCTCGGCGACCTTCGCGCGGGGCGGCATTGCCGGCAAGCTCGCGGCGCCGTTCCGGCTGATGGCCGGCGTGGCGGCCGCGACCGGACGGATGCTTCTCGACCGGCCCGTGGTGGTGGTGGGCTTCGGCGGCTACCCGACGATTCCGGCGATGAGCGCTGCCTGGGCGCTCAGGGTGCCCCGGCTCATCCATGAACAGAACGGGGTGCTGGGGAAGGTCAATCGCATCTTCTCGCGGCGGGTCAGTGCGGTGGCCTGCGGCACCTGGCCGACGGCGCTTCCGGCGGGCGCGCAGGCGGTGCATACCGGCAACCCGGTGCGGCAGGCGGTGCTCGACCGGGCGGGAGCGGAGTACATCGCGCCCGGCGACTACCCGATGTCGGTTCTGGTGATCGGCGGCAGCCAGGGCGCGCGGATCTTTTCGCAAGTGGTGCCGGCGGCACTGGCCGCCCTGCCGGGGACGATCCGGCGCCATCTGCGCGTGTCGCACCAGGCGCGGGCCGAGGACCTCAAGGCGGCGCAGGCGGCCTATTCCGAGGCGGGGATCGACGCCGACGTGCAGCCCTTCTTTCAGGATGTTCCGCGCCGGATGAGCGAGGCGCAACTCGTCATCAGCCGGGCGGGGGCGTCCTCCGTGGCCGACCTCACGGTGATCGGGCGGCCGGCGATTCTCGTGCCCTTCGCAGCCGCCGCGGGCGATCACCAGACGGCCAACGCGGCGGGGCTCGTGGAAGCGGGGGCGGCGGTTCTGGTGCCCGAGGCGGATCTTGCGCCGGCGGTGCTGGCCGAAGAGGTCGAGCGCATTCTCGGCCAGCCCGAAACCGCGACGGCGATGGCGCGCGCCGCCCTCGGCCATGGCCGGCCGGACGCGGCCGAGCGCCTCGCGGCGCTGGTCGAGAAGGTGGCGGCGGGGCGCAAGGCGCCGTCGCTCAACGACAGGAAGGCAGAAACATGAACGCAGCCGCCGCCACCAAGCTTCCCACCGACATGGGCCCTATACATTTCGTGGGAATCGGGGGGATCGGGATGTCGGGTATCGCCGAGGTGCTGATGAACCACGGCTATACCGTGCAGGGCTCGGACCTGAAATCGTCGAAGATCACCGACCGGCTGGCGCTGAAGGGCGCGCGCGTGATGATCGGCCAGCGCGCGGAGAACCTCGAAGGCGCCGAGGTGATCGTGATCTCGTCCGCGATCAAGCCCGGCAACCCCGAACTCGATGCCGCGCGGGCGCGCGGCATGCCCGTCGTTCGCCGTGCCGAGATGCTCGCCGAACTGATGCGCCTGCGCTCGAACATCGCCGTCGCGGGCACCCACGGCAAGACGACGACGACGACGCTTGTCGCCACCATGCTCGATGCCGGCGGGATCGACCCCACGGTCGTCAACGGCGGGATCATCCACGCCTACGGCTCGAACGCGCGGGTGGGCGCGGGCGAGTGGATGGTCGTCGAGGCCGACGAAAGCGACGGCACGTTCAACCGGCTGCCCGCGACCGTGGCCATCGTCACCAACATCGACCCTGAACATATGGAACATTGGGGGACGATCGAACGGCTCAGACAGGGCTTCTACGAGTTCGTTTCGAACATTCCCTTCTACGGGCTCGCCGTGCTCTGCACCGACCATCCCGAGGTCGCCGCCCTTGTCGGAAGGGTCACCGACCGCCGCGTGACGACCTTCGGGTTCAACGCGCAGGCCGACGTGCGGGCGGTGAACCTGCGCTACGAGAAGGGGGTGGCGCATTTCGACATCGCGCTCTCCACCGAGGGCCGGGTGATCGAGGGCTGCACCCTGCCGATGCCCGGGGACCACAACGTGTCGAACGCGCTCGCGGCCGTCGCCGTGGGCCGGCATCTCGGCATGAAATCGGCCGAGATACGGACAGCCCTTGCCGGGTTTGCCGGCGTCAACCGCCGCTTCACCAAGGTCGGCGAAGTCGGCGGCGTGACGATCATCGACGATTATGGCCACCACCCCGTCGAGATTGCCGCCGTGCTGAAGGCCGCTCGGCAGTCGGTGGATGAGGGGGCGCGCGTGATCGCGGTGCATCAGCCGCACCGCTATTCTCGGCTTTCGACGCTCTTCGAAGACTTCTGCACCTCGTTCAACGAGGCCGATGTCGTCGGTATCGCCGAAGTCTATGCCGCGGGCGAGGACCCGATTCCGGGCGCGAGCCGGGACGATCTCGTGGCCGGCCTCACGCGCCACGGCCATCGCCATGCTCGTGCCATAATCTCCGAAGATGACCTCGAGAGGCTCGTGCGCGCACAAGCGCGTCCGGGTGACATCGTGGTCTGTCTCGGGGCAGGCACCATCTCGGCCTGGGCGAACAACCTGCCCGGCCGGCTCGAGGAGAAACGCGAGGCGTCATGAGCATCTCGGCCGCCGCAATCACCGCCTGTCTCTGGGTCGTGGCCTCGGCCATCGTCGCGATGATGCCGATGCGGCGGCAATACCTGCCGGGGGTGACGCTGCTTCTCGCCGCTCCCGTGCTCATAGGCTGGCTCTGGGTCGAGCATGGCTGGATCGTCGGGGGCCTCGCGCTCTTCGGTTTCCTGTCGATGTTCCGCAATCCGCTGCTCTATTTCGGCAAGAAGGCCCTCGGGCTGCCCGTGGCGCTGCCCCAGGAGCTTCGGGAGGCCGGGAAATGAGCCTTCCCGTGGTCCTCGCGCTCGTCTGGCTCGTCGCCGCCAATGTCATCGGAATGTTCCCTTCGCCGAAGCGGCAGCACTGGCCCTCGGCCTATGCGCTCATCGCCGTGGGCCTGCCGCTCCTCGCGTGGCTCGTCGCGAGTGACGGGGTGATCGCGGGAGCCGTGTTTCTCGTGGCCGGTGCTTCCATTCTGCGCTGGCCGGTGCGGTATCTCTTCCGCTGGCTGCGCGGCATGGTCGGAGGAAAGGCGGCGGGATAGGGCGGCGCGAGAGTCGATGCCCAAGTTTCGCCCGATGGAAGTGTCGGGCTGTGACAAAGGAGGAAAATCGAGTGGATACCTTTACTTATGTCGTGGTTTCGGGATGGGTGCTGATGTATTTCACGCCGTCCATCTCGGTCGCCTTCGCGTGCGCGACGCTGATGGCTTTTCTTGCCTCGCTTCTCGTCTTTCTCGGGCAGGGCGGGGGCCCTGTCACGATGGCCGGTTTTCTGGAGGCCGCGACACCGGTCGCGCCCGTCGCCTTCGTCGCGATCTTCATGGCCTGGCCGCTTGGCCTGTGCTTTCGCCGCCTGAGGGAGTGGCGGCGGCGGAAAGCCACTGGCGTCTGAGAGCGCGGCGGGGCAGGCTGGCCCCATGGACGGAGCACCCCTTTCCTACGAACCGCGCGGCGTTCTGACCCCGGACCGGCCGCTCGCCGACCTCACCTGGCTCCGGGTCGGCGGGCCGGCGGACTGGTTCTTCCAGCCCGCCGACGAGGCCGATCTCGCGGCCTTTCTCGCAGCCCTTCCCGCCGATGTACCGGTCTTCCCGATGGGAGTGGGCTCGAACCTCATCGTCCGGGACGGGGGCCTGCGGGCGGTGGTGATCCGGCTCGGGCGGGGCTTCAACGGCATCTCCATAGACGGTGACAAGGTCGTCGCCGGAGCGGCCGCACTCGACGCCCATGTGGCTCGGAAGGCCGCCGAGGCCGGGCGCGACCTGACGTTCCTGCGCACCATCCCCGGCTCGATCGGCGGTGCGGTCTGCATGAACGCTGGCTGCTACGGCACTTACATCAAGGATGTTTTCCGCTCCGCCCGTGTGGTGACGCGGGACGGGGCGGTGGTGACGCTGGGACCCGGTGACATGGGCTTTTCCTACCGCCATTCGGAGCTTCCGGCGGGCAGTGTTCTGACCGAGGCGACCTTTGCCGCGCCCGAAGGCGAGCCTTCCGGCCTGGCCGCGCGGATGGCCGAGCAGCTTGCGCGGCGCAATGCGACGCAGCCGGTGAAGGAGCGCTCGGCGGGGTCGACCTTCCGCAACCCGGCGGGCTTCTCCTCGACCGGGCGGGCCGACGACAGCCATGAGTTGAAGGCGTGGAAGGTGATCGACGACGCCGGCCTCAGGGGGGCGTCGAAGGGCGGCGCGGAGATGTCGCAGAAGCACCCGAACTTCCTCATCAATCGGGGTGGTGCAAGTGCCGCCGACCTCGAGGGATTGGGAGAGGAGGTGCGCGAAAAGGTCTTTCAACACTCCGGAATTCGGTTAGAGTGGGAGATCATGCGGGTCGGTGAGGCGGGCCCGTTCAATGACAAGGTAACGACTTAAAAAAGGGTCCGAAAAATGGGCCCAGGCAGAGTTGGCGGGTATGTCGAGCAGGGCAACCCCACGAGTGGCGGTGCTGATGGGCGGACCATCGGCCGAGCGCGAGGTCTCGCTCTCGACGGGGCGCGAATGCGCAGCGGCACTTCGGGGTGAAGGATTTGAGGTAAGCGAAGTCGATGCGGGGGCGGACCTCGCAATGCGACTCGCGGAGCTTTCTCCCGATGTCGTGTTCAACGGGCTTCACGGGCGCTGGGGCGAGGACGGCTGCGTTCAGGGCCTCCTCGAATGGCTGCGCATTCCCTACACCCATTCGGGCGTGCTGGCCTCGGCGCTGGCGATGGACAAGGCGCGCACCAAGGACATCTACCGCGCCGCCGGCCTGCCCGTGGTCGAAAGCCGGCTCGCGTGCCGCGCCGAGATCGAGGCGGCCCATGTCATGGCGCCGCCCTATGTCGTGAAGCCCAACGCGGAAGGCTCGTCGGTGGGTGTCTACATCGTGTCCGAAGGGGCGAATGCGCCGCCGAGGATCGACGAGGGCCTGCCCGATGTGCTCATGGTCGAGACCTACGTGCCGGGCCGGGAACTCACGACCTGCGTGATGGGCGGAGACGCGCTCGGGGTCACCGACATCATCACCGAGGGCTGGTACGATTACGCCGCGAAATACGAGGTGGGCGGATCGCGCCACGTGATCCCCGCCGAGGTGCCGGACGCGATCGGCGCGGCCTGTCTCGACTATGCGGTGCGGGCGCACGAGGCGCTCGGCTGCCGTGGCCTCTCGCGCACCGATTTCCGCTGGGACGAGGACAAGGGGCTTGCCGGCCTCATACTTCTGGAGACGAACACCCAGCCCGGCATGACCCCGACCTCGCTCGCGCCCGAGCAGGCGGCGCTGAAGGGGTTGAGCTTCGGCGCGCTCTGCCGGTGGATCGTGGAGGACGCGTCATGCGACCGGTGAGGCGCGCAG
>Ga0008833_1001131_pt1 | contig 14033 bp, 10 predicted proteins | sample HotLakConsoUCCLE_FD_62216 | JGI IMG/M metagenome (GOLD analysis project Ga0008833, IMG submission 62216) | Hypersaline microbial mat communities from Hot Lake, Washington, USA - Hot Lake Consortium UCC-LE | ecosystem: Environmental > Aquatic > Non-marine Saline and Alkaline > Hypersaline >... | reverse complement strand
GACATGCAAGGCGCCCAAATCCTTGACAGGAGCCTCTATCCGCAGCGCATGCGCGACCTCCGGCGCTGCCTTGTGGCTCCGCGGATTGCTCCATGTCCTGCTCCAGATAAAGTGTTCCATCATGCAAGGCAGAAGCGTGGCATCCGGTGCCGCGTCGCGCGGATTGTCCGGCGACGGCACGAAGCGCCTTCCGGGACCCGGCGCCACTCCCACCGCCTCGGCGGCGTTCCGATCGCTGTTATAGGTGCCGATGACACGCGCATCGGCGAGTGCCAGCGCATGCGCGGTGGCTGCGCCGATGCCTCGCGAGGCACCGCTGATGGGGCCAACCCGACCGGCAGGTGGCTATTCCGCACCGTCCATTGAATTATCACTTGATGGGGGGCACGGGCAGCTTGGCTTCGCCCGGTGTCATCACGAAGCGGTACTCCAGCGAATACCACGGCGTCCCGGCGTCGGGCTCGGGCGGTTCCGACTCGTGCTGCTGGAAATCGCCGACCAGCGCTTCGGTCACCCCGAAAACGACGTCGGTCTCGAGATGCTCGTCCTCATCAACGAAAACCTGCGTGACCAATGTCTTGAAGCCCTGCTTGAAGAGCAGCGCATGGATGTGGGCGGGACGGTAGGGATGGCGCTTTTGCGCCTTCAGAAGATCACCCACCGGGCCGTCCGTCGGCACCGGGTAGCCAGCCGGCTTGACGGAGCGCAGGCTGAAGCGGCCGTCCTCGTCCGTCGTGAACTTGCCGCGCAGATTCATGTCGGCCTGTCCGGGATCCTGGTTCTCGTACATGCCGACAGGCGAGGCCTGCCAGATATCGACCTCGGCACCGGAGATCGGCTTGCCTTCGGTATCGACCACCTGGCCTTGCATGAACAGCGTCGGCCCCGGTGTCTCGGAACGCAGGATCGAGCCCCCATTGGCGACGTGCAGCGAGTGCATGCGCCAGAACGGGCCGAGCAGCGCGGCCGCCGTCTCGGTGGGCCCGCCCGCGCCGTTGTTCATCAGGCAGACCAGCGTCGACAATCCGAGCACGTCGGACAACAGGATCATCTCGTTATGGCTGTCGGTGCAGGCCTTGCCGGAGCGGATCAGGGCGTCGACACCCAGCTCCCATTCCTCTTCCGTCAGCCGGACTTCCGCTGCGAAAGCATGAAGGTGGCGCACCAGCGCGCTGGCGACCTCGCGCAACCGTGCATCCGGAGTGCCCTGCATGGCCTCCAGAACCGCTTCGGTTACCTGCTCCTCCCCCTTGATGATCATATTTGCCCTCCCGTCTTGTGCATTCACCGCGATATCACGCATATCGCCGGCCCGCCAAATCTGTCGACCGGCTTCCGGTGCCGTCGCGGACTGGAAAAAGGCCTCACTGCCCACGGGCTGGCGCCGGTGGCCACGACCATCTCGCGGGCCTTCTTAAGCCAGGAGAAGCGGCTGGCATGTCTCACCCTCCTGGACAGGACCCGCAAGGCGCTTGCCATCTTGGCAGCGCACGATCTCCTGGCGATCGGCGCATACGAGAGGATGCCGACACAGCCGTCCAGAACATCGTGCTCATGCCCGAACTGATCGTGGGGGGCGCGACGCGCCGGCCGTGAACGGCCGGCGCATAGCTCGGGCAGCCCTCAGTGCTTGTCGGAGATCGCGATGCGCAGTTCGAGAAACGCCTGGCGCCGCTCGGTGCGGATCACCTCGACAGCCCGTTGAAGTGCGGCCGGCAGATCCTCGCCATGTTCGACACGCTCGACATGTGCGCGGCTCGCCGCCGCGATCTGCGGATAGTCCGGCGCGGGTTCGAGCGAGGTCAGCGGCATGCGGTTGGCCTTGGCCGCAGCACCGCCCGGATAGGCATTGACCACCGAGCGTCGCACCGCGTTCCACATGCCGTTGTTCTTGACGATGGTCAGGATGGGCAGTTCCAGCGCCTCGGCGATCTGGTGGCAGGCTACGGGATTGGCGAACATGTAGGAGCCGTCGCCGATGCAGCAGATGGTGAGCCTGTCGCGGTCGGCGAGCTGCGCGCCGAGGGCTGCCGGCATTCCCCAGCCGAGCCCGCCTGAATGCGGGTTGCAGAAGATCTGGTTGGGGCCCGACACGCTCATCGCGCCCGGCACGATGCCCAGTTCGCCGAAGATCACGGCGCGCTCGTCCATGATGTCGGAGATGCAGCGGCTCATCCACTCCGCGCTCATCGGGCTGGCCTTGCCCTCGAGCGTGACTTCCGCCATCGCGCTGCGGCGCGCGGCCGACCGCCCGGTGATCGCCGCACGCCGTTCGCCCGTATTCGGCCCTGGTGCACCCATGGCCTCAAGGATCGCGGCGACGCCGGAGGCCGCGTCCGAGGTGATGGCGAGGTCGCTGCGGTAGCTGCGGATCGGCATGCGTTGGAAATGCGGATCGGGGCCGATCTGGACGATGCGGGTCTGCTCACCCGGCCGGTGAAGGGATTCCATCCAGGGCACCGCGCTGTCGACCACGAGCACGACGTCGGCTTCCGCCAGCGCCGCCTTCGGGTCGTGGCCGATGAACATTGGATGGGCCGACGGCATCACGTTGCGGATCATGAAGGGCTCGACGACCGGGATCGCATGCGGCTCGGCAAGCGCGACTATGGCCGCGCTCACCCGCCCGGCCGTATCGCCGCGCTGGCACACGATCAGCGGCGATCGCGCCTCGCCTAGCCACCGAGCAGCCTGTTCCACCGCATCGCGGTCGGGGGCAGCGGGCGTGGCCGGCACCTGCGGCGGCGTGGCCCTCGCCTTGTCCGGCAGCGCCTCCATCAGCGGTTCGCGCGGCAGGCTGATATAGACCGGTCCGCGTGGCTCGCTCATGGCAAGCGTGGTGGCGCGCGCGGCCAGCATGTCGCCTTGCTCGGCGTAGCGCATCTCGTAGTGGAACTTCACCACATCTGCCACCAGCGAGGACTGGTCGTACATCTCCTGCCCGTACTGGATCGGCGTCACGCGCCCGCCTGCCCGGCTGCCCTCCGTCAACGGCGTGCGCCCCGACATCATGATCACTGGCACGTTGTCGCTGGCGGCATTGATGACGCCCATGACGGAATTGGCCAGGCCGACATTAACGTGAACCATCGCCGCCTGGGCCTTGCCCGTGACGAGGAAATAGCCATGCGCCATGCCGACCCCGGCCGTCTCGTGCGGCACGGTCACCGGCATCGGCACGCGATCGCTGTCGAGGGTGGCGAAGGCCTCGATGATGGGCGGGAAGTCCGTGCCGGCATTGGCGAAGATGTAGTCGATGCCGCTTGCCTTCAGACCCAGCAGGAGGTTCTCGGCGCCCGTGCCCGGTCGTTCGCCCGCAACAGGGGCGCGTCTCGCGTTTTCCGGCATCAAATTCCTCCAGTCCTCGATTTGCAGGTCTTCGCCGCGTCCGCCTGGCGAAGCCGATGCGCGAAGTTTGGCCTTGTAAAGTGGGGCAAGGCAAGTGCAATATGGCCAACAATCTCTTTTTATGGGATTTGTGTCGACCGAGAGGCGGTCGACACGCAGGAAGAAAACCGGAGGAGAACCATGAAACATTATCTCGCCCCAGCCGTCCTGGCTGCCGGCCTTGCCCTTTCGGGCACGGCATCGGCTCAGACCGTCGGCATTGCCACATCCAATCCGGGTTCGCTGTTCCACAACATCGGAACAGCCGTTGCGAACGCCGCCAATCAGGCAGGTCTGAATGCGACCATCCAGCCGGCGACCAGCCCCAACCAGTACATTCCGTTCGTCGCGTCAGGCGGCATCGAATTCGGCGTGGCCAACCTCCAGGAGGTCAACTACGCGTTCGAGGGCCGTGAATGGTTCGAGGGCCAGGAAAGCCCTGACCTCAGGGTCGTCGGCCTCGTCATGCCGCTTGTCGAAGCAATCTTCGTGCGCGCCGATTCCGACATCCATTCCATCGAAGACCTGCGCGGCCAGCCCATGGTCGACGGCTACACGGCGCAGCAGACCATTCTGCCGCAACTCGATGCGATGTATGCCACCGTTGGCATGACCCGCGCCGACATGGAGTCGGTCGAGGTGGCGAGCGTCGTCGCAGGTGCCGATGCCTTCATCGCCGGAGACGCGGTGGGTTTCATCTTCGCTCACGGCGCCGGCAAGGTGCGTGAGGCGGACGCCGCCGTCGGTGGCCTCCGGGCATTGCCGATCGAAGCCACGGACGAAAATCTCGAACTGGCCCGTGAGCATTGGCCGGTGGCGTTCTTCACCGAAATGTCGCCAGGCCCGAACGCGCCGGGCGTTGAAGAGACCGCAACCTTCTTTGCCTATCCGCAGCTCGTCTTCACCCATGCAGGCGTCGATGACGACGTCGTGTACGAGATGACCAAGGTGCTTTACGAGAGCAAGGCCGTGATGGCGGAGACCTTCCCGCCCTTCAATTCCTTCCAGCCCGACGAGCACATGGTTGGTGATGCGGATCCCACCGAGTATCATCCGGGCGCCATTCGCTTCTACCAGGAAATCGGACTCTGGAACGAGTAGGACCCCATGGGGCAGGATTCGATCGAGGGGAAGGCCGGCTTCGGCCTTCCCCCTTCCATCTGGCAGCCGCTCGCTACGGCGCTTGCGATTCTTCTGACCCTGCTTGCGGTGGTCTGGTCGCTCGGCGTCCCGCGAATGCTGGGTGTCTCGTTCTATCCTCAGCAATATCTGGCGGCGATCCTGGCAGTGACCTTGACGCTGGCCTTTCTGATGTTGCCGGCAAAGCGCGGTTCCGACCGGGTGATCGTCCCGTGGTATGATTGCCTGGCTGCCATTTTGTCGGCCGCTGCGCTCGGCTACATCACGGTGCGCTATCCCCAGATCGTCAATCTCATCTTCTCGAAGCCGCCCAGCATCTATGTCCCGGGCGTCATTGCCATTATCCTGCTGATGGAGGCGTTGCGGCGCGCGACCGGGTGGGCGCTCGTCATCATCATCGGCGTTTTCCTGCTCTATGCGCTTTTCGGCGATCATGTGCCGGGGCGGCTTTCGGGCCGCGCCCAGGACTGGCAGATGCTCGCCGGCTACATGGCCGTCGATTCCAACGGCATACTCGGCATCCCCATGGCGGTTGCCGCCACCGTCGTCGTCGCCTTCATTCTGTTCGGCACATTGCTGGGAATGACCGGCGGATCGAAATTCTTCACCGATGCGTCGTTGCTCGGCATGGGACGTTTTCGCGGGGGATCGATGAAGATCGCCGTCGTGGCATCGGGCCTTTTCGGATCGATTTCGGGCTCCGCCGTGGCCAATGTGACTGCGACAGGCGTCGTGACGATCCCCATGATCAAGCGCGACGGATATCCTGCGCACAAGGCGGCAGCGATCGAGGCCGTGGCCTCAACCGGCGGCCAGCTCATGCCGCCGGTTATGGGCGCGGCTGCCTTCCTGATGGCCGAATTCCTGCAGATTTCGTATGCCGAAGTGGCTCTGGCGGCGCTCGTGCCGGCCCTGCTTTATTATGTAGCTCTGTTCATCCAGGCCGACCTCGAGGCCGCACGGCTCGGCATTTCCGCGGTTCCGAAATCGGACATCCCCGAAAAAAAGAAGGTGCTGACCGGACTGCACTTCATTTTCGCTTTCGCGGTTCTGATCTACGGGCTCTTTTCTTTGAACTGGCAGCCTGAAAGGGCCGCACTCGCAGCCGCACTGACGGTTTCGATCACCGCGCTGATCTTCGGCTATCAGTCGGTACGACCCGGGATCGCCACGCTCTTGACGAGCTTCGAGGTGACCGGCAAGGCGGTCGTCGAAATTCTGGTCATCTCGGCCGCGGCCGGTCTGGTCATCGGCGTTCTCAATGTCACGGGACTAAGCTTCAACCTTACCTATGTTCTGGTGCAGGTTGGCGGCGGCAGTGCAATCGTTCTTCTCGCCCTTTCCGCTCTGGTCTGCATCGTGCTCGGCATGGGGCTTCCGACGCTGGGCGTCTATGTGCTTCTTGCCGCGCTCGTCGCACCGGCGCTGGTCGCGGTGGGCATCGAGCCGATCGCGGCACATCTGTACGTGCTGTACTTCGGCATGATGTCGATGATCACGCCGCCGATCGCGATCGCGGCCTTCGCGGCGGCCAGCATAGCAGGCGCATCGGCCATGAAGACCGGCTTCGCGGCCATGCAGTTTGGCTGGTCGGCATACGTCATACCCGTGCTGTTCGTGTTCTCGCCGACGCTGCTGATGATCGGCGACCCGTTCGACGTAGGACTGGCCATCGTCACCGCCACGGTCGGCGTCTGGCTCGTTTCGGCGGCTATGGCGGGCTACTTCGCTTCGAAGCTCACACCGGTCATGCGCGTCCTCTTCGTGATATTCGGTCTGCTCGCGCTGATTCCGGCCGGGGCCTTCCCCGGTGCCGTTTACAGTGATATCGCAGGTGTAGTCGGCGGCGTATTCCTGATGATTCTTGATTTCCGGCGCTCGACGAAGATGAAAGAAAGCGAAAGCGCGGCCAGTTGATCGAGAAAAAAGGCAACAGTCTCGAACGCGTTCTTGCCGTTCTTGAGGTGTTCACCGAAGACCGGCTGGAATGGACGCCCGAGCAGTTGATGGAGGAACTGGGCTACAGCCGCCCGACCCTCTATCGCTACCTGAAGACGCTGAAGGAAGCCGGTCTTCTTTCCTCCATGCCGAATGCGGGGTTCACCCTCGGCCCCAAGGTCGTGGAAATGGACTACTTGCTGCGCCAGTCCGATCCGCTGATCCTGAAGGGCGAGCGCCATCTCACCGAATTGACCCGGACGTTCTCATGCACGGCGCTTCTCGTTCGCTGGTACGGCAACCGCATCCTGTGCGTGGATTCACGCTGCTCGACCGAGAACCCGCTTTCGAGCTATCCCCGCGGTCGGCCCATGCCGATGGGGCGCGGCGCGATTGCCCGCTCCATCATCGCCTTCCTGCCGCGGCGCCACATCCTGCCGCGCATCGAAGCCTCCCTCCACGACCTCCGTTCCGTGGGTCTTGGCGAAACTGTCGAGGAAATCCACGACAGTCTCAAGAAGGTTCGCCGCGCCGGTTATGCGGTGGCCAAAGGCGAAGTCACAATTGGCGTGGTGGGCATCGCCGCGCCGGTCTTCGATGCCGGCCAGAGCCCCATCGCGAGCCTGTGCGTGACCATTGCCGGTGCCCTGGTCGACGCGAAGGACATCGAGGATATCGGCGCCCGCGTGCGTCAAGCGGCCGCCGCACTCAGTGAGGAACTGACGGCTGACCGGCAGGGGCCCGGCGAACGCACGCCCGCGAGATCGGCCGCTTCTGTGAACAGCTCATAATCTCACCATGTGATAATTTCATTGACAATATGGTCCTGCCTGACCATGCTCCGCGCTATTGTCGAGGGAGTGCCCAATGAAAAAGATCGATATTTTCAACCACATCTGGCCCAAGCCATTCTTCGATCGCCTGATCGACCACATCGGCACGATGACCGATATCACCAAGCGCTCGGGCGCGGTCCCCATGATGACCGAACTCGACCGCCGCTTCGAGGTGATGGACATGTTCGGCGAGGACTATCAGCAGGTCCTGTCGCTGGCGTCGCCGCCGCTCGAAAAGCTGGCTGGCCCGGAAAAGGCACTCGAGCTTTCGCAGATCGGCTCCGATTCCATGGCCGAGCTCTGCCAGAAATATCCCGAACGCTTCCCCGGCTTCATCGGCACGGCGCCGATGAACAACCCGGATGCCGTTGTCGAGGAATCGCGCCGCGCGATCGAGGATCTGGGCGCCGTCGGCATGCAGATCTTCACCAACATCGCCGGCAACCCCGTCGACCTGCCCGAATACGAACCCTTCTTCGAATACATGGCGAAGTCCGGCAAGGCGGTCTGGCTGCATCCCGCGCGCGGCGAGAACTTCCCCGACTATCTCAACGAGAAGCGCTCGGAATACGAGATCTGGTGGACCTTCGGCTGGCCCTACGAGACCTCGGCGACGATGGCGCGCATGGTCTTCTCGCGCTTCTTCGACAAGTTCCCGGGCCTCAACGTCGTCACCCACCACGCCGGCGGCATGGTGCCCTTCTTCGAGGGCCGCGTCGGCCCGGGCTGGGACCAGATGGGCAAGCGCACGACCGATCGTGATCTCGCCGCTGTCCGCACCGCGCTGAAGCGTCCGCATCTCGAGTATTTCAAGGAATTCTACGCCGACACCGCCTCCTTCGGGTCGCGCAAGGCGATCGAGCACGCCATCGAGTTCTTCGGCGAGGATCGCGTGATGTTCGCATCCGACGCGCCCTTCGATCCCGAAGGTGGCCCGATGTACATCCGCGAGACGCTCAAGATCCTGGACTCGCTCGACGTGACGGACGAACTGCGTCGCAAGCTCTACCAGGACAACGCGATCAAGCTTCTCGGACTAAAGCAGTAGGGAGATACGCATGGAGGCCCAGCTTCCCCGCGCCGACAACTATGTCGGCGGCGAATGGATTTCGACCGACAACGTTGCCGAAAGCACCAACCCGGCCAACGGGGCAGTGCTCGGCAGCTACAGTCCAGGCAGCCGCGCGTTGGCCGATCAGGCCGCGGCGCTTGCCAGGAAGACGTTCGATGAAGGCAGTTGGGCCGCCTCGCCGCGGTTGCGGGCGGCGGTTCTCTTCGAAATGGCCGACCGCATGGAAGCGGCAAAGGAAGAGATTGCCGATCTCATCGTCGCCGAAAACGGCAAGCTTCGCGCCGAGGCGCTGGGCGAGACGATGGGCGCCATTTCGGAGACCCGCTACTATGCGGGCCTTGCCCGCTCCGTGCTCGGCCGGACGATCGAGACTGCGCCCGGCAATTTCTCGATGATGAACCGCGAGCCGGCCGGCGTTGCAGCCATCATCGTCCCGTGGAACGCGCCCGTGACGCTGCTCCTGCGCTCGCTCGGCCCCGCGCTCGCGGCCGGCTGCACGGTCGTCATCAAGCCCGCGCCGCAGACGCCGCTGATCCACCGCCGCATCATGCAGTGCATTCATGAGTGCCCTTCCCTGCCGAAGGGTGTGGTCCATTCCGTCAACGAGAACGGCATCGAGGTTGGCCAGGCGATGGTCGCCTCTCACGATGTGGACGTCATCTCCTTCACCGGCTCTAGCGCCACCGGCAAGGTGATCATGGCCGCCGCGGCGCCGACCCTGAAACGGCTGTCACTGGAACTGGGCGGCAAGGCCCCGGCCGTGATCTTCGACGATGCCGATCTCGACGTCGCGGTCCGCGAGCTCACCCACGGCGGACTTGTCATGGCCGGCCAGATCTGCGTGGCCGCGACGCGTTTCCTCGTCCACGAGAAGGTCGCCGACGATTTCACGGCCCGCATCAAGGCCTCCTTCGAGGCGGTTCGTGTCGGACCCGGCAACAATCCCGCGAGCCAGATGGGCTCGCTGATCGACATGTCGAGCCGCAAGCGCCAGGCCGACCTGATCGAGCAGGCGGGCGACGAAGGCGAACTCGTGCTGAAAGGCACGATCCCCGGCGGCGAACTCGCCAATGGCGCCTTCATCACCCCCACGCTGTTCAGGATCGACAAGCTCGATTCGCCGCTCGTCCAGGAGGAACTGTTCGGACCGATTATCTCGATCGAGACATTCGGCGATGAAGCCGAAGCCGCCCACAAGGCCAATGCCACGCGCTATGGCCTGGCCGCCAGCGTCTTCACCCGCGACCTGGCACGTGCCACGCGGACAAGCCGCGCCATCCGCTCCGGTACTGTCTGGCTCAACTGCCACGGCCGCCTCTTCGCGGAGGGCGAGACCGGCGGTTATGGCCAGTCGGGGCTGGGCCGGCTGCACGGGCCCGAAGGGCTCGACGATTTCCTCGAGACCAAGCACGTCTATCTCGAAGCAGGCAGGATCTGAGCAGGAACCCATGACCGACAATAAGGTGAAGCAAACCCAGGTCGTCATCGTCGGCGGCGGCCCGGTTGGCATGGGCTTGGCGATCGAACTCGGCCAGCGCGGAATCGCAACCGTCGTGATCGAGCAGTACCCGACGCCCCAGCCGGTGCCCAAGGGCCAGAACCTGACCCAGCGCACCATGGAGCATTTCCATTTCTGGGGCGCCGAAAACGAGTTGCGCGCGGCCCGCACCATCCCGCCGGAATACGGCATCGGCGGGATCACGGCCTATGGCACGTTGCTCTCCGGCCATCACTACGACTGGCTCCAGCGCGAACTCGTGCGGCCCTATTATTTCACCGACAATGAGCGCCTGCCGCAATATGCCACCGAGGCGGTGCTGCGCGCCCGCGTCGCCCAGCTACCTACGGTCGAGGTCCTCTATGGCTGGTCCGGCGAGGCAATCGCCCAGGACGGCGACGGCGTGACCGTGAAGGCGGTGGAGCGCAAGGGCGACGGCGAGATCGTGATCCGCGCGGCCTATGCGGTCGGTTGCGACGGCAGCCGCTCGATCGTCCGCGACCTCGCCGGCATCACAGAGACCCGGTCCGAACACGACAAGAAGATGGTGCTGCTGGTCTTCCGCTCGCCCGAGTTGCACGACCTCCTGGCACGCTTCCCCGGCAAGCAGTTCTATAACGTGCTCCACCCGGACCTCGAAGGCTACTGGCAGTTCTTCGGCCGCGTGGATCTCGGCAACAGCTTCTTCTTCCATGCTCCCGTGCCGCAGGACACCACGCGCGACAATTTCGATTTCGCCGGCTATCTGCACCGCGCCGCCGGCGCCGAATTCGAGGTCGAATTCGAGCATATCGGCTTCTGGGACCTGCGCGTTGCCATTGCCGACGATTACGCCAAGGACCGTGTCTTCATTGCAGGCGACGCCGCCCACAGCCACCCGCCTTATGGCGGCTACGGCATCAACACCGGCTTCGAAGATGCCCGCAACCTCGGCTGGAAACTCGCCGCCGTGCTGGAAGGCTGGGCCGAGCCCCGGCTGCTCGAAAGCTACAGCGAGGAACGCCGGCCGGTGTTCGCCTCGACGGCGCACGATTTCATCGAGAAATCGATCGAGAGCGACCGCGACTTCCTCGCCCGAGTCGACCCGGAGACCGATCCGGAGGCCTTCGAGATCGAATGGAAGAAGCGCAGCACTGGCGCCAGCGGGGAGGTCAATTCCTTTGCGCCGAACTATGGGGGCTCTTCCATCGTCTTCGGCGAAGAGGGCGCGAAAAGCGATGCCAAGGGCGGCCACAGCTTCAAGGCACGCGCCGGCTTCCATCTGGCGCCGCAGTTGCTGTCATCCGGCAAGAACGTGTTCAAGGCGCTAGGCCGCGACTTCACGCTGCTGGCTTTCGATGGCGACGCGGCGGAAGTCGAGCGCTTCCGCGCTGCTGCGGCGGCGAACGGCCTGCCGCTCGCAATTATCGAGGACACGAACGATGGCGGGCGCGAGCGCTACGAGGCGCGCTACGTGCTGGTTCGGCCCGACCATTTCGTCGCCTGGGCCGGCGACGCATTGCCAGACGACCCCGAGACCCTCGTGAGAACCGTCACCGGCAGCTGACGCTTACGTCCCGCAAAATGTCTGCAGCACCCGCTCGTCGGGCTGCGGCGGCAAGGCGTAGCGCTCACGGTCCGGCTGCTCTTCAAACGGCCGGGACGTGACCTCGCAGAGCTCGTGGAAGGGACCGAAATCGTCATTCTCGACGGCGGCCTGGATGACCGCCTCGACGAGATGATTGCGCGGGATGTATTTCGGGTTCGTGGCCAGCATCGCACTCTGCCGCGCTTGCGGCGTGGCCTCCTCGCGGTCCAGCCTGTCGCGCCAGCGCGCCGCCCAGGCATCGAAGCCCGCCGGCTCGGCAAACAGCGCGCGGGCCGTATCCTGGCTCTCCGAGGCCGCATCCTCGGCCAGCCCGCGGAAGGTCAGCGTGAAATCCGCCTGAGCCTGCGCCATCAGCTCCAGCAGATCGCGGATAAGCGCGCTGTCTGCCTCGTCGATCGCCGTAAGCCCGAGCTTACGCCTGAACCCCGCCTGAAGCGCATCATCGAAGATCGCCGGAAAGGCGCCGAGCTCCTCCTGCGCCTCGGCAACCGCCGCCTCTTCGTCCGAGCCGAACAGCGGCAGCAGCGTCTCGGCGAAGCGCGTCAGGTTCCACTGCGCAATGTGTGGCTGGTTGCCATAGGCATAGCGGCCGCGCTGATCGATCGAGGAAAACACCGTCCCGGGGTGGAACTCGTCCATGAAGGCGCAGGGGCCGTAGTCGATCGTCTCGCCGGCCACCGAACTGTTGTCGGTGTTCATGACGCCGTGGATGAAGCCGAGATGCATCCAGCTGGCCACCAGCCTCGCCTGCGCCTCCACCACCGCTCCGAGCAGGGCGCGGTAGCGGTTCGGCGCGTCCTCGACATGCGGATAGTGGCGCGCGATGACGTGGTCGGCGAGGAGCTTCAGGGCATCCGTGTCGCCGCGCACGGCAAAATACTGGAAGGTGCCGACCCGCACGTGGCTGGAGGCCACCCGCGTCAGCACCCCGCCCGGCAGGACCGTGTCGCGCAGCACGGGCTCGCCGCTCTTGACGGCTGCCAGCGCACGGGTGGTGGCGACGCCCATGCGGGCCATCGCCTCGCTCACCACATATTCGCGCAGCACCGGTCCGAGCGCCGAGCGACCGTCGCCGCCGCGCGAGAAGGCCGTGCGTCCCGATCCCTTGAGCTGGATGTCGCGCCGCCGGCCCTTTCCATCGACCACCTCGCCGAGGAGCACCGCGCGCCCGTCGCCGAGCTGCGGCACGAAATTGCCGAACTGGTGGCCGGCATAGGCCTGGGCAATCGGATTGGCATTGCCCGGCAGGCGGTTGCCGGCCAGCATGTCGAGCCCGTCCGTGCTTGCCAGCCAGGCTGTGTCGATGCCGAGCTCCTCGGCAAGCTCCTTGTTGAGCCGGATCAGCGAGGGCTGGGCGACGGGAAGCGGCGGCCGCCGCTCGTAGAAACGCTCGGGCAGGGACGCATAGGAATTGTCGAAGCGGATCGGCGGCTGGTGCTCGGTCATGGTCTGGCGTAAACGGCGCCTCGGCGCCATCTCCTCGTTTGTTGTCCCGAATATAGGGGCTAACCCGCCAGACACCACCGGCTGCTTGCCCGAAAGCCTGCCGGTCCGATTCAATTTCGATTCTCGTCGAAATAACATTGACCGGATGCCAGGCCCACGCTATCCGCTATTTCCAGGATACTCGAATTATCAACCGGAACGCCTGATGCCCGCAGCCATAGACGGCGACGACGCCCTGCCCAACATCCGCGAGGACTCCCTTCTCCCCATCGACATGGATGCCCTGCTGGAAGCGCCGCGCGCGAGCCACAAGCCGCGCATCCTGATGCTTTATGGCTCGCTGCGAGAACGCTCCTATTCGCGGCTGGCGACGCAGGAGGCGGCACGTATCCTGCGCCGTCTGGGCGCCGAGGTGCGGATCTTCGATCCCGCCGGCCTGCCGCTTCCCGATTCCGTTCCGGCCGATCATCCAAAGGTCGCCGAACTGCGAGACCTCTCGATCTGGTCGGAAGGCCAGGTCTGGTGCTCGCCGGAACGTCACGGCGCGATGACCGGCATCATGAAGGCGCAGATCGACTGGCTGCCGCTGTCCATGGGCGGTGTCCGCCCCACGCAGGGCCGCACACTCGCCGTGATGCAGGTCAGTGGCGGGTCTCAGAGCTTCAACGCCGTCAACCAGCTGCGCGTGCTCGGCCGCTGGATGCGGATGGTCACCATTCCGAACCAGTCCTCGGTCGCCAAGGCCTTTGCCGAGTTCGATGCCGAAGGCCGCATGAAGCCGTCGCCCTACTACAACCGCATCGTCGACGTGATGGAGGAACTGATGAAGTTCACGCTCCTCTTGCGCGACCGCACAGCCTATCTGACCGACCGCTATTCCGAACGCGTGGAGACGGCCGAAGAGGTCTCGCGGCGCGTCAACATTCGCTCGATATGAGTGCCCCGGCCGACGGCGGATGAAGGAAGACCCACTCACGGAGAACGTCCCCATCGCTTCCCGCATGACACTCGAACAGGCCGCCGAACAGCTCGAAGCTCTCGGCAACCCAACCCGGCTCACCATCTACCGCATCCTGGTGCGCGCCGGGTCCGAGGGGCTGCCCGTCGGCGCCATCCAGGAGCGCCTGG